>OFTY01000006.1_pt1 | contig 360925 bp, 289 predicted proteins | sample 1775061 | NCBI WGS metagenome assembly OFTY01 (sample SAMN08195773, study PRJEB24354) | sludge metagenome | isolation source: sludge from phenol fed wastewater aerobic bioreactor B | place: India: Nagpur | collected 2016-09-16 | reverse complement strand
GTTGACAGGTTGATAAGTTGATAGGTTGACAAGGAAGTCTCCGAATTGCGGTTATTCCCTTATCAACCTATCAACTTGTCAACCTATCAACTTATCAACCTGTCAACCACAACTTATTTCCAGAGAGATTTTTTCTCTTTTAATCGCTTATACCTGAGTAGGGCTTCGAGGTAATAATAATCGGCATAGCAGAGGGGCACGTCTACTTCACTGTTGGAAGGCTTCGAGCCGGTGCTGTGCAGGAGAATGAACCCTTTGCTGGCGCCTATGGGTGAGCGGTATTTGTCGGTCAGTGAACCCAGTATCCTGTTGGCCACGCCACGATAAATAGCGCCCTTCTTACTGTATGTGCTCAACTCATACAGCCCTGATGCGATCACAGCCGCTGCCGATGCGTCCCGTGGCTCATTGGGGATGCCGGGCGCATCGAAGTCATAGTAGGGCACCAGATCTTTCGGCATATTCCTGTTATTGAGGATGAATTGCGCAATATGTTCCGCCTGTTCGAGATACTTTTTGTCGTGGGTGAACCGGTAGCACATAGTGTAACCATACAACCCCCAGGCCTGTCCGCGTGACCAGGCCGATTCATGGCTATACCCCTGGTGCGTATTCTTTTTCACCACTTTACCAGTGAGGGAATCATAGTCGATCACATGATAGGAACTGTAATCCGGGCGGAAATGGTTCTTCATGGTCGTGTTCGCATGAGAAACAGCTATTTTGTAAAAAGAGGAATCGCCGCTGAATTTAGTAGCGGCAAAAAGCAGTTCGAGGTTCATCATGTTATCGATGATAACAGGAAAACCCCATTTATCGCGGCTATGGTCCCACGACCGGATACATCCCACAGCAGGATTGAACCTGGTGGAAAGGGTTTTGGCCGATTGGATGATCACCTCCCTGTATTTCGGATCATGGGTGATCCGGTAGCCCGTACCAAAACTGCAATATACTTTGAAGCCCATATCGTGTGTACCGGCATTCGTTTTTTCCCGCTCGATCTTGGCCGTGAACTGTTGCGCTTCTTCTTTCCAATGTTCTTTACCGGTGTATTCATACAGGAACCATAGTTCACCCGGAAAAAAACCGCTGGTCCAGTCCCGGGAAGCCACCAGCCTCAGGTTCCCGCTGCTATCCAGTGTACGTGGGGATACCAGGTCTTTCTTGTCCGACTGCACCTGCGGGATCTCTTTCAGCATCCATTCTGTTTGCTTGACTGCATCGGAGAAGACAGTCGGGAGGTTCACTGTCTGTGCCACTACAGCCCCCTGAAACAGCAAAGCGCCTAACAATCCAATAGCATATTTCATTGGTCTCTATTTATTTTTTTGAATGAGTTGTACTTCCAGGAGCTTCATGAGTTCCCCGTTGATGGTCACCGGCTTTATGGATAACTGGTGACGGCCTGCCTTCAGGGAAACAGTTCCCAGTTCTTCTGTCACCACTTGTTCCCTGCCTGATCTGGCGGCTTTTCTCTCTATTTCTAAATCATCTAACTGAAACATATATGCGCTTTTATCTTTTCCACTGGCCAGATACCTGATGACCACCCGGTAATTGCCGGGAGCTGCCGTACGGAAATCCCAGCTCAGCCACTGATCGGTGCTCTCCCATCCATCCACATAATATTTATCCGCTTTTCCATCACCATATTTCAATCCTTTCCCGTGCAGCGTGGCATCGAATGCCAGCAGGCGTGTCACCGGGATATTGGAAGCTACGAATTGCAGGGGATCTATCGTCAATTTTCCTTTTGTTTCCAGTACGATCACCGTATTGACCGTGTCTGGAGCTTGCTTCGGTAATTTGATATAAAGGTCTTTCCCCTTTGCCTGAACGGTCAGCGGGCTATTCGATGGACCGGCCAGGAGCCGGGCTTTGGTGATGTCACCGGAGAGGCCGCCCACCTGCAACCAGCCATCGGCAGGCCATTCGAATATATGCAGGTAAACAAGGTTATTGCCGGCTGTAGTGACGCCCCAGTTCTGCAAAGCCAAACCGGATGGGTGGGCATTGAAAATGGAAGCACTGTTGTCCGACATCCAGTTACCGATACCTTTTAATATGGATTGGTCTTTCACATCGATCGTGCCATCGCCTTTGGGCCCGATATTCATCAGCAGGTTTCCGCCGCGCGAAACTGCCTTGGCCAGCAGCCTCACGAAAAAGCCCGGCGATTTATGGCTGTTATCGTATTGATGATAACCATAAGATTCATTGGTAGTAGGGATCGCCTCCCAATCGCCTGTCACCGGATAAAATTCTGCGGGCCTGTCGGCCGTATTCTTATAATCTCCAAAATTACTGGCTGCCGTTCTCACCAGTCGCCCGTTGACGACCACATTCGGGTCTGTATCACGAATGGCTTTCAGGATGCGCATGTTTTCGGTGAGCGGCAATTTATGGGGTGTATCGAACCATAAAATATCAGGATGATACGTGAGTAGTAGTTCCTTTATCTGTGGTATCGCTTTCTCATCGACATAGCGTTGTGCTTTGGGCAGTAGTTCGGGATGTGCATCGAACCAGTTGGCGCCGCCATGTAATAATTTATCACCGCCCGGATTATCGTACTCCCAGTCGTTTCCAGGTGCATTGGGATCTTCCCAGTCAAAGGCATGTGAATAATAGAACCCGAACCTGATCCCCTGTTTTTTGCAGGCAGCAGCCAGTTCGGCCATGGGGTCGCGTTTAAAAGGTGTTTGCTCGTGGATATTGAAATTGGAAATTTTGGATGGGTACATTGCAAAGCCATCATGGTGCTTGGCCGTGATGATGAGATATTTCATACCTGCCTGTTTGGCCTGCCTGGCCCATTCATCGGCATTGAACAAAACAGGATTGAACCGATGGGCCAGGTCGAGGTAATCGTTGCGGGTGATCTTTTCTTTGCGCATGAGGTGTTCGGCATAACCGCTGACCTTATGGCCATTCCACTGTCCGGCGGGCAATGAATAAATCCCCCAGTGAATGAACATGCCGAATTTGGCTTCCCGCCACCAGGTGATCCGGGCATCATGGGTCTTCATGGAGGCAGTCCGCCAGCCATTGATGGCGCTGTCAATCGCCTGCTGGTCGCGGGTTTTCTCTGCTTGTTGGGCTTTCATCGGCACTACCATATTCCACGATCTTGTACCATTCTGGAATCCGCCGGAGCCATCCATGGTGGCGAAGAAAATATGAGTGATCACCCCGTTCTGGATCAGTGGTGAGGCACGTTCCAGTTGCCCCATTTCCTGTGTATGGCCATCGCTCCAATGTATTTCCTTGGTGTAGGCCAATGGGGCCTTTTCCGGTTGCCAGTGCAGCCCGTCCTTTGAAAAGGCGATCATACCGGAATGTGTTTTACCGGTAATGCTTCCACGCTGATCTTTGGCGAGCATGTGATAGCCTGTCTCGTCTTTCCAGATGAACGGGTCTTCCACTTCACCAAATTTCTCCTTGCTGAAGATAGGCTCATTGGACACTACAGTATAAGGTCCATCGGAATTGGGCGCCGTAGCTACTCCCAGCACCATATCGCCCTGATAGGGATAGGCATTTTTATACCCACGGGCTTTGAAGACCATCAATACGCTGCCGTCTTCTTTGATGAGAGGGGCCGGGTTGGAAGTGAGAAAGCTGTAGAAGGTGCCCGGTTTCGTATCGAGGATAGGCGTATCACGGCGCTGCCATGGCCCGTAAAGATTTTTCGAAGTAGCGATCCCGATGCGTTTATTGGATCTGCCTACAGTGGCATAGGGCGATTGCAGGGTCAGTGTATCGGGGTTCTTCATCACATCATCGAATGGATGGGTGGAACCCATATAATACAGGATATACGTGTCTTTATATTTCACGATCCGCGGGTTATGTGTGGAACGGCCATCCCAGTATTGCGGGCCTCTCGCCGGCAATACCACATCACTGAAAGTATACGGTCCTTCCGGTGTTTTGGAAACGGCATGCACGATCTCGGAGGCTACCATCCAGCCGGGGTGAAAAGGTAATTTTTTTGGCCAGCGTGATGCGAACATGTGGTATTGTCCATCGTCGCCCCTGATCACGGAACCACACCATACCCAATAGCCTTCCATGCTGAAGCCGCCGTTGACGGGCGCAATGCCCATCTTGCCATAGACCTGGTTTTCCTGCGCCGGCATCCGGCCTGCGAGTAAGATAACTGTTACCAGGACAAATATCTTTTTCATATCAGTTCAACCAGATTAAAGGATTACGAATAGGGAGATTGCGGACCACTTCATCTTCTTTCGGGTCGTGGTCCAGTTTTTTCCAGGTACCAAGCCATTCAGTTTGCAGGAAAGCACGGGCGCCGAATACAAGGAATGGTTGTGCTACAGGCCAGTTATCCCAGTACATCACATCTTTTTTGAAAGGCCATTTGTTTTTGTCGGCCACGAATGGATACAGGTAAGCAATGCCTTTTTGAATAGAGCGGCCATCGGGCGTCTGGTATTGCCAGAGATTGTCCTTGCGGGTAGACAGGATCTGGCATACGGCCGTCATGGCATCGAGATTGAAGATCGAATATCCATAAGGTTTAGTCCTTCTTAGTTCCTGCGGAAAGCTGCCATCTGCGGCCATCTGGTTGGGCAGGAGCACATTCTTATACCGCTCGCGGCAGAAGGTGAGCCATTGTTCATTGCGGGTGAACTTCGCAAAAGCGGCCACCTGCATTACCCAGCAGGTACCATGATTATTGGCCGCATTCATTTCATCCTTTCCATATTGATGTGTGGTGAGCCATTGCAGGTATTTTTCAAACCACTGTCTTATCCTGTCGAACAGGGCCTTGTCGGCCCCTTTGGCTCCTTCCATCACCATAAGGCCCTGCACTACTTCCATCAACTGAATGGTATCGATGATACCGATACCACGGCCGGTAAACCGGCCTTTGATGGCCTGCGCATATAATAAATGTGGAGTCATGGCTGTGGTCGTATCCACGAACCAGGCCCTGCAATGGCGTAGTGCATGGTGTACATATTTTTCCTGGCCGGTGATCATATAAGCAGATGCCAGCACGCCAACGATGCGGCTCAGCCGTATCATGGCATGGCGGTGGGCCACAAAATTATCGGGATTGCTCATGCCATCACGCTGGATATAGGGGCTGTCGGGCGATACCGGGTTGGGCCACCAGTAGTCGCCTTCCGAAAAAAAGTCGTGCCTGCCCCCCGCACTGCGCGGTGAACCGGAGGCAGTGACTGTAACCGGCTCCAGGGCCATTGCTTTTTCCGCCTCCTGCAATATCTGTTTGGCAAGCGTTGCCTGCACCGTGGTCTTCACGGCCATTGGGCTTTGCAGTTGCGACTGCCCGTGCAGGCAGCAGAACAGCAGGATGATGGCAAGAATATTCCGTGGCATGGCAAACATTGATTGGTTGATTATTTGGTCATGAAGTTCCAACTCACCTGGCCGACTGTATTCGGCTTCCCTTTTTCCGGCGCCGAGATGCTGCCTTTCCACTGCCCCTTTGCATCGCGCTCCACGGTGATGGTCCGCCAACTGTATTCACCTTTTTCGTAGTTGAATGTTTCCCCATCGTCATCATACAATTTAAAACTTCCCGGCTTTTGTCCGTAGTGGCGCACTTCCAGGTCTATCACCTGGCCTTTGGCCGGCGCATGCAACATCGGCGGCATCATGGGAATGATAGCGCCATCTTTTACATACACGGGTATTTTATCGAGACCGGGCGTAACAGTGATGATCTCACCATCACCCACATACGCGCCTGTATAGAAATCGAACCATTTGCCTTTGGGCAATACCACCTTGCGACTGGTTTGCCCGGTGAACAGTGGTGCTACCAGCAGGTTCTCTCCTGCCATATACTGGTCCTTGATCTCTTTCGAAATGGCCTCTGCATAAGGGTTCTGTTCGAGGTTCTGGTTCACGGCTTCCTTTTTGACCTCATGGCTGAACCCTTCTTCCAGGTTCATGGCGCGGAAGATGGGCGTGCCTTCGAAATGATAGCGTGCAAATTCAGAATACCAGTACGGTATCATCTGCATACGCAATAAGGAATATTGCTTCACCTGCTCCGCCACTTCGGGGTACGACCAGGGCTTGGTGCCACTGGCCCAGGCATTGATCATGGCCATGGGAGAAAATACAACTGTCTGGAAACGACGCAACCATTCCTCCCCTGTTTTGGAAGCCCTTGCCTCCGGTGTCCAGAGCACACCGGCAAAACCGCTATTGATCAGGGCCGTGATGAAATCGGCATGATCGTAATAATCATTGTAGATCACATAAGGGAAAGAACTGCCACCTCCATTGGAAGCACGCACCAGCCCAAAGGTGCGTGTATTCAGGGCGCGATACATCTCTGCACTGTAGCGTTGCACCAGCAGGCCATAGGTCTGCCTCATCTGTTCGGCACCGTGACCCGAAGGGAAGGTGGTCACATCGGGCCAGAGATAATGATCGTATCCATCCACTTCATCGATCTTGTAGCCGCTGACGCCAATATCGACCTGGTCTTTTTTCAGTTGACCGAAAAATATTTTCCGGGCCTCCGGCATCGAGAAGTCAGGCACAGCCCCCACCCATACGGTATGAGAGGCAGTAAAGGGTTTGATGGAATTATAGATGGATGCTTCCGGCGATACATAAGGGTTGAGCCAAAGGTTGATGCGGATGCCCACTTTCATCATGTCTTTCACGAATTGCTCCGGGTTGGGAAAACGTTTTTTATCCCACTCGAAAGTACAGGGGTACGACTTGCTCTGCCATCCCGGCTCCAGCCCGATGAAATCGAGCGGGTATCCTTTTTCTTCAAATGCTTTTGCTTCATTCTTCACATCATCTGCATTATACAAACGTTGAACACGTTGCGTGAACCCCAGCCCCCATCGTGGAGGGAGCGTGCCACCACCATTGAACAGGTTATACCGGCGGATGGCATCGATGGCTTTGGGGCCTCCGAAAACATATACTTCCACACCTCCGGCAGGCACCAGTATTTCAACGGCATCGGAATAGGGCCTTGCACTCCATGTTTTGTCTGTATTGCGGTCTTTGGCCACAGGCGGGTTCTTGCTATCTCTCCGCACGCCGGCGCCGGCATACACCGTGAGATACCTGGCTGAATTGATGAACACACCGTACCCATTGCTGGAAATATAAAATGGTGTGGGGGCATGGGTGCGGCCGTTGTCCTTCCCACCGTAATGGTCAACATGCAGTTGCAGTATTTTTCCGCGTTGATATACTGTTTGAAAGTTCAGGCCGAAGCCAAAGATCTGTTCTTGCTTTTGCAAGGGAAAGCGCAGGTAGGTCTTGCCATCGGTAACAGTAGCATCGATATCCGGTTTGTTCAATGGAAAAGAAGCGGGGCCAACTTTTCCCAACGCGGATTTATTGGGCTCAGTGCCTGCTGCTTTCAGCAGGTCGTACGATTCGGGTTTGCCGATCACGGCCTTCCATACGCCGGGAGCCACTTCCGTCCACTGAGGTTGCTGGGAGAAAGTAATGGAGGCGAAGAGGAGAAGGAAAATAAATGAGAAAAGACTTTTGGATTGCATGATATTGCCGATTTTGAAATAATAGGTGTAAAGAGATTTAATCTCCTGGCATAATGATATACGTTTTCCCTTTCTGTGTCTGAAAATCGATCATATAGCCTTCGTCTGTGTTGACTTCAGGTAACTGTGCCGCGGGATCTTTTTCATACATAGTTTTATCATAGACAACATAGAAAGGATTGGGATTGGTCCCGGTTGCGGGTTTGAACGATGTTCCCACCACTTTTACCGGTACGGTAGTGCGCAAGCGGCAATTACCTCCGGCGCCTGAATAAATGGTAGCTTTAGCCAGCTTCCCGTTCTTCCAGTCGATACTGACAGTGAAATTGCCTCTTGCCCTGATACCTTTTATTGAACCCTCTTTCCACCCAGCAGGCAATGCAGGCAGAAGGCTCAACTGACCATCATGGCTCTGCATCAGCATTTCCGTAATGCCGGCAGTGGCGCCGAAATTACCGTCGATCTGGAAAGGAGGATGCGCATCGAAAAGATTGGGATAGGTGCCGCCGCCACCCATTACCTCCCTTGCTTGAGTGGGATGGATATAGGTGAATGCGTCACTCAATATTTTATAGGCATGATCACCATCATGAAGCCTGGCCCACCAGTTGATCTTCCAGGCCATCGACCAGCCGGTACTCACATCACCCCGATGGATAAGCGATTGTTTGGCTGCTGCCGCCAACTCCGGGGTTTTGCTCAGTGTTACCTGGTTGCCAGGGTACAGGCTGAACAGGTGTGAGAGGTGCCGGTGTTTATCTTTGGGATCGTCCCAGTCTTTGGACCATTCCTGCAACTGTCCATACCGGCCGATATGAAATGGATATAATTTATCGTATGCCTCCATCAATTGCTTGCGGAACTCCGCATCCACATTCAGGACCGTGGAAGTCCGGATCACTTCGGTGAACAATTCACGGATGATCGACATATCCATGGTAGATGCCATGCCTACCTGGTATTCCTTTCCTTCGATCTTCATGGTGTTTTCCGGAGAAGTAGAAGGATTTGTAACAAGAGTTCCGGTAGCAGGATCTTTGATCAGCCAGTGCAGCATGAATTGTGCGGCCCCTTTCATAAGCGGGTATGCCTGCTGGCGGAGAAATTCTTTATCAGCAGTATATAAATAATGCTCCCATAAATGCGTGGAGAACCAGGCTCCTGCCATGGGCCAGCAACTCCAGCGGGGCATACCTTTCGGGTCCCAGTCAAAACCACCGGGCGGCGATGTCTTGGCCCAGAGATCGGTATTATGGTGCACCACCCATCCTTCCGGGATGTTGTAGTTCACCCTGGCAGTGACTGCGCCATTCACCGCCAGCTCTTTCATGAAGCTGAACAACGGCTGGTGGCATTCCGAAAGGTTGGTGTTCTCCGCCAGCCAGTAATTCATTTCCGTATTGATATTGGTGGTATAGTTGCTGCCCCAGGGTGGTTGTACTTGGTCATTCCAGATCCCCTGCAGATTGGTGGGCCTGGAACCCGGCCTTGAACTGGCGATCATCAGGTAGCGGCCAAATTGATAATACAGTACCGGCAACCGGAGATCGTTCATGTTTTTCCTGAATGCTTTCAAACGCTCGTCGGTAGGGCGTTTCACAGAACCGTCATCACTGCCCAGGTCGAACTGAACGCGGGTGAATAGTGAACGATAATCGGCTATATGTGTACGTTTCAGTTGTTCATAAGTGAGAGTCCATGCTTTGGTAAGATCCGATGCAGCTTCGATCGAAGGGTCTTTGCCTTCGAGGCCGGGCGACTTATTGAACCCATTGAAACTGGTGGCTTCCGTGAGATAAATGGTTACCGCATTGGCATTGAATACAGATAAGCGGTCGCCCGAAGATCGTACGGCGCCACCTTCTGTTTTTATCCTGACATGAATTTCGAAATTCATGCCCTCCCCTTTCGGGTCGTTATCATAGACTACCTGCTGTGGTTCCGAATCCCGGTTGGCGACAAACTTAGGCCCTTTGCCGCGTAACACGAGATAATCACCGGTAATGGCGGCAGTACGATACCTCAGTTTACTGGTCAGCCCAACCGTGAAGTTCAAAGCGCCCTGCTTATCGGCTGTAAGGCGCACTACCATCAGTTTGTTCGGGTGGCTGGTAAAGGTTTCCCGTTTATAGCGAACACCATCCACTGTATACCTGACAGTGGAAACAGCATTATTAAGATCGAGATCACGATAGTAATTAGTTCCTACGGTATCGCTGAAAGGAAATTCGAGGCGCAGATCACCGAGCGGCAGGTAGCGTGCCGAGTAAGGGCCCTGCATTTTTTTCCAGTGATCGGCCGCTTTGGTGTAATTCCCTTCGAATACGGCCTGCCTCACCTGTGGCAGGTATTTGGGCCCATCGGGGTTATTGCCTGCATCGCGGTTGGCCGACCACAGTGTATTATCATTCAACTGATACCTTTCCGCCTTCACGCCTCCGAATACCATCGCTCCTGTTTTTCCATTACCCAGCGGCAAGGCTTCTTCCCAAACAGCGGCAGGTTTGTTGTACCATAGTTTCAGGTGAGGATTGTCCTGCGCCAATACAAGAACGCTGAGCGCAATAAAGACCTTTACAAATAATATACGTTTCACTATACCGGGTTTTGTTTGATTGAACTGCCTGCTGTTCACTTACAATTCCACAAAAGCAGAAGGTATTCCTTCCACCGTGGCGCTTACCACGGACCTTCCCTGTTGGGTACGAACGCGAATGATGGCCCTGCCATTGTACAATTGCACATAGTTCGATCCGGAGGAAGTTCCCAGATCGTCGATCAGTTGCCCATCACCGGCCAGTTTGAAACGCACGAAACTGGCTGCATCCAGGCAGGGAACTTGGTCCGCATCGAGCAATTGCACCTGAACAGTTGCGATACCTTCACGCTCCATCAATTTTTCCATTTTCAATTGAGAAGGCTTACCCCATTTTTCTGTCTGATACCGGAATGAAAGGGAATCTTCGAGTTTTATTTTTCCCTTCTTCGCAATCACCTGCACCGTGTTGGTCCCTTTTGCGAAACGGAGATTCCAGCGTAACCCTGCTGCCGGGAAATCCTGGCTGTTGCGTTTCTTCACACCATAACTTTTTCCGTTGAGGAACAGTTCGGCCTCATCGCAATTGGAATATACTTTTATCATTTTCTCTTCGTCGTCATTGCCCCAGCGTACAGGCCATGAATGGCCGTAGATATGTATCATGGGTATTTGTGTCCAGTACGATTGAAACACATAGTATACTTCTTTTTTGGTGAGATCGCGTTCCACTACTCCTTTCTGGTTCATATACGGAACAGGATTATCGGGCCGTACCGGGGTTGAAAAATCCTTGAAAGGCCATTGTGCTGTGCCTGTGAGCCAGGGCATGGTTTCCTGCTCCTTCAGGTGCCAGTCGACCAGGTTGCAGATATACGATTCGCTCCAGTCCCCATCTTTGGAGACCCTCGCTGCGCCTCCATAGAGGGAAGCATCACCGGCACGCTCATCGGCGCCATTGCCCGATCTTATGGCGAGCAGGGCCTTATCGGGATTCTCCGAATGACGGCCTGCATGGCTGTCGCCCCCCCATTCCACATGCAGAAAATGTTTTACTTTTTTGAATTCTTCTTCCGTTACCGACTTATACTCGGTATAGATACCGCGATACCAGCCGGCCCAGATGGAAGGAGAATATACATCAACAATATCCTTACAAAAATCACAGCGGCGGATAGCTGTTTTCCGGGAAGGGTCGAGCGAATGCGAAAGCTCATGCAATTCTTTCATGAAGGCCCTGATCTTTTCTTTATCGAATTCAGGAAAATCGCCAGGCCAGTCGTTCTCATTGCCCAGTCCCCAGATAATGACGGCAGGATGATTGTAATGCTGCTCGATCATATTGCGGAGCATGCGCCTGGCCTGGTCTCTATACACATTGCCTCCCAGTCCGCCCCGGCACCAGGGAATCTCTTCCCATACAAGAATGCCCAGGCTATCACAAAGGTGGAGGATGATCCGGGATTGCTGGTAATGACCGAGGCGGATAAAATTGACACCCATCTCTTTCATCATGATCATCTCACGGCGCATCAGGTCTTCGGTCATGGCCGCACCAAGCCCTGCATGGTCTTCATGGCGATGGGTCCCTCTCAGCAATAACCTGTTCCCATTGAGCAGGAAAGGCCCATTGTCGACAAATTCGAAATTCCTGAACCCTACTTTCTCCCTTAGGATAAACTCGCCCTGCGGGGTCTTCAGGGTCAGTTCAATGGTGTATAGTGCCGGATTTTCGGTTGACCATAACTGTGGTTTCTTTACGGGGATTTGGCCGATGGGAATATTCCCTTCCCCCGGTACAACTTTCTGTACATATTCCTGAAGCTGCCTGGCCGATGGATCGAATATTTTGACGACGGCGTCTGCTTCTTTCAGTTGGGCCGGGTTGCGGAAACGGCATCGGATGTTGATCCTGCCCATTTTGCCGGCAGGGTCCGTTTCAGCTTCTGCCAATAGTTTATCGACCGATAAAGCAGGTGTGTAGACCAGGTTGAGATAGCGGTAGATACCACCATAGAGATTGAAATCGGAGAGATCGGAAGGGATCATTTCGAGATCGCGTGAATTATCGGTGCGGATGGAGACAGGCACTTTCCCCCTGAACTGCTTCTGGAATACGTCCAGCTTTTTTAAGGTGGCCACTGCATCGGTAATATCAATTGTAAATTCATCATAGCCGCCAACATGCGAAGCGACTTTGGTATTGTATACATATACTTCCGTCTTCTGTCCTGCTCCTTCAAAATGCAATAAGGTTCTGCCATCCGTATACGGGTTCTGTATATCGAGCTGTGTCCGGTACCAGGCGGGGCCCTGGTAATAATTTACATCGGGGTCTACTGCATCGGTGGCATTCACGCAATGCGGGAGGGTTACGCGCTGCCACAGGGGCACGCTTTCGGGGTTGCCTTTACCAACGGGCCTGATGGCTTCCCAGATACCGCCGAGGTCCTGCCGGAGAAATTCCCAGTTATCGTTCAAACGCCGGCTTTGTTGCGCCGGCACGGGTACGCTAAAAATAGAAGTGATCAACAATGCAAGAATAAAAGCTCCTGGTTTCCTGTTCATGGATAGCTTGTCTTAGAACTATGATTTAATCAATGTTGCGCAGGGAGCCCCCAATAATTGGTATGCTTATCTACCCCCACTGCATTCATCACATAAGCGGACTGTTTGGCCCCTGTATACAGGATCACTTCTTCTCCTTTCTTCAGATCGATGCCGATCACACCATTCTCCAATTGCCTGATGGTATAAAGACGTTTGCCGATGCTTTTTGGCACGATGTTCCAGCCGGTTTTTATCCGGCAGGGAGCACCTGCCAGGCTCTTCACCTTTATATATTGTGTTTGCCCATTCCGGCGCACGGCGCTCACTTCGAAAGCGCCCACTGCTCTCAATTTATCGAATGCCGCTTCTTTCCATTCATCCGGAACAGCAGGGAATACACGAATGATGCCGCCCCAGCTTTGTAACAGCATTTCATCGATCGTGGTCACGGCCGATAAAGGCGTTTCGATCACCGGGCCTGCTTCGAGATACATGGTATTGGGTTTGATGGCGAATTTGCCTTTATCGATCATATCATTCAGGAGTGACAGGGTTTTATTGCCGTTGCCCATCATGGCATAGATAGAGCCGGAGCCACTGTAAGAATAGCCGCGCCAGGCGCTGTTATTGTTCTCCCATTGTTCGAGCGAGCGGCGGATGAGATCACGATTCCCAGGTTGGTCCCAGTTGATCTCATGAATGGGATAGACCATGAGCAGGTGGGAATAATGGCGGTGCGACAAAGTAAAGGATGCATCCCGCCCGATCCTGAAACCATATTCATCCTGCGGATAAGGCACCAGGTTGTTCAGGACTTCTTTCCAGGTAGTAGCCAGTGAATCTTTCAGCTTCAACTGTTCATCCATGTATAACAAAGTGCGGCAGCCCCAGCGGAAAACAGAAAGATCATAATTGGCATCGCGGGTAATGCCTTTGGGATATTCGGGAGAATAAGTATAGGGAAGATGATATTTCCCGTCGGCCCCTTGCTCCATAATATGCAGGTAGTAATTGATGCTTCTTCTCAAAACCGGGTAAAGCTGTTGCATGATCTGCGCATCGCAACTGTATTCATAAGCCTGCCAGCATACATGCAGCAACCAGGTAAGATTGCCCAATTCCAACGAAGCACCGCTCGCACCGGTGCTGTCGTTCCCTTTCAGCACTTTGATACCGGAGGTCATCGTATAAGGCCCTGACCGGCCCAGGGCCGCCGAGTTATAACGGTAAGGTTCAGGCGCATTTTCAGAGAGCTCTTTGAGATGGTCTGTGACCACTTTAAGGAGTGGCTTCACCAGTTCGAGATGGTTGGAAGCGAAGAAAGGATAATAGGTAAGCTGGATATTCAGGTTCCACCAGTATTTGGGCCAGGGTGTGATGCGGTACCAAGGACCCATCAGGTCGATGGGTATAGCGCCTTCGCGGGTGCCCGCACGCATCTTGTATTGCTGTGCCCACCAGAAACTTTGCAGCCGCCCATCAGGAATGGCAATGAAACTCTGCTGATAAAAGCGGCGCCATTCGGAGCGATGTGCCGTCATGAGGGCAGGCACAGCAGCACTTGTAATGGTTTGCAACGTTTCGCCGGCAAGCTTTTTGGAATCGTTATTGGGCCAGGTGTTGGCGATGGTGATGAACAACGATCTTGTACCGTCTGCATCCGATTGTTTCCAGGCAGTAGTATAGCTGCCGCCAACTGTTAAAGGCTGATAGTGATAATTCACTTTGTTCTCTTCTATGAAGGTAGCGGGAGGATTGGGCTTGTAGCTGGACGAAGAATCGCGCAGCGTAGCAAAAGGGCTTTTGGAAATTTCAGGAAGCCATTTCCAGGAAAAATATTGGTTGCCGGTGGTCTGAAAGATCATCACGTCCTTGTTAGCCGGTATGAACCCTTTCAATTGAATGGGGCCGTCGGCGGTAATAATGGTGCCCTTCACTTCGGCATTCCAGAGATCGAGGCGTAACTGTATTTTTTTGATGGGACTATTGCATTGCATCAGGAATCTGCCTATCGGCAGGCGGCACCGGCCCAGTGAGGGGTTGATGCCTTCACGATGATCTACCACATCCGTCCTTCCCAGGTCGAAGCGGAGAGCATTATCATTCTCCCGGTAGATCATCACACCCAATAGTCCATTGCCGAGAAATATGCCTTCTTCCCATTTGTTCGTCAGGTTGTCGAACAGCATGTCCTGTTTGGCCATGAAACTTGTCCAATCCGTTTTCTGTTGCCATTGTGAATAGGCCTCCAGGCCAATGCAGCAAATAATGGCGATGAATGCAAATCTTTTTTTCATCAATAACTTCTTGTATTAATTATTATTTACCACGAAGACACGAAGGCACAAAGGATAAATGGGAAGTCTGGGAATGCTCAACACTGTTGAAGGTGGTTTTGTGTCTTCGTGGTAAAAAAAAATCATCCTTACTCCGGTAATGTCGTGGACAAGAACCGGTCGATCACATGTACGGTGCCGTTAGTGGCCAACAGGCTGCTGGTACGAACGTTCCTCACATCATTCAATACGATCGGGTAATCCGACGTATTGGATGGGGAGGAGTTCACGACCTTCAGCTTGAGATGTGAGCTGGGGTTGGGCGTAAAAGGAACTGCTGCAGCAGCGCGGGTGATACCGGCCGGCAGGCTTACAAGCGTTCCGGGAGGGGCCAGGGTGGTCGACTCGTAGTTCCTGCCCGGTTCCTTCATGGTATAATGATCATAGACCCCATCCACGATATGGTAAAGCAGGAAGTTCCTTACAAAATCCTTGGGATAATCTTCCCATTTGGTACCGACCTTTCCATTCACATAGTTGGCGCCGAAGAAACAATCCGTCTGCACAGAATCCTTGTTGTTGACCTTGGCGGTACGGTAGATGGCGTCATTGTGCAGCAGGATAAAGGTTTTACCTGTTTTCTCGAACTCGTTCAGATCGATCTCTGCGTATTGAAGGCCCTGCATCATACGGCGGAAGATCGTGTCTTTCGGATCTAAAGCACCGTTGGCCCTATCTTTCAGGAATTGGCCGGCCGATTTATTCAGGTTCGGATCGAGCGTATGTGAGGTGCGGTCATAATCCTTTTGGAGGCTCAGCTTTTTGCAACTGGCCAGCATCATCAGGAGGCAGGCCCCTGCCAGTAATATATGGATCGTATGATTATTGGTCTTTGTCATGGTTGCGGCATTAATTGTATGAATTATTTTGTACCAACAGCTTGTTATCTTCCAGCACACTGCGAAAGATAGGCCAGAGCAATTTATCTGCATTGGAACCGAAACCTGTGGGTGGATAGCCCTGCCTGATCTGGCGGAGCTTCAACGTTGGGTCGAGCGCTTCATTTACCTTATTGGTGCGAACGAGGTCGAACCAGCGTTTGCCTTCGCCATACAACTCCCATCGGCGTTCGCTGATGATGGCCCTTTCCAGCGCTTCCGGCGTATTCACGGCTGGATCGGCGCTGTTATAAGCAGCCAGGCCCGCACGTACCCTGATATAATTCAGGTAGCGAAGTGCATCGGTGCCGTTGCTGGTCTTGTTCAATGCTTCTGCATAGAGCAGGTACATATCAGTAAGCCTGTACATGACGAGATATACCGGCACTTTCTTGGTATCGTCGTTCCAGGCAGGATTGCCGGAAGAAGGGGCCGGATAATATTTATATAGTCTGTCCTGCAAGCTGGAGGAAGCCACATCGATCGTTTGTTTGGCCCTGAGATCGGCAGTAACCGCCGGCCAGTCCTTGAACACGGTCGAATCGATCTTCATCGGGCTGTTGTTATGGAAAATGGAAACAGGCAAACAGGCGCAGCCATTCACGGTGAAATCCCAGTGGATGCTCCAGATATTCTCAGTGGTAGCGGCCGTGGTGAAGATCTTTTTCCAGTCCACTGCAGCAGCCAGGTCGGTGGCATCCAGACCTCTGTATACTTTGCCGCTCGGGTTCTTTGCTTTGAACAGGTTGGTAAACCAGATCAGTGCATTGGGATAATCCTTTCTCCACATGTATACATCGGCCATGATGGCACAGATAGCACCTTCGCTGATATACCAAACGCCGGGATGGCTACCTGTTTTGGGGACCAGGTTGTATGCCCTGGTAAGATCGGGAATGATGATCTCGTCGAAGATCTTGTCTTTCGATTCCCTTTTCCGGGCAGGCGGCTGATTGATATCTGTGTAAGGCTCTGTCCAGATCGGTGCATCGCCCCAAAGCCTTACTATATAGAAATAAGACATGGCGCGCAGCGCATACGCCTGGGCCATATTGTTATTGATAATGGCCGGCGTTGCGTTCGGGTCATAATCGGGTACCAGAGGAATATACTTGATACAATTATTGGCGCGTCCGATAGTGCGGAACAACCCCGACCAGTTGGCAGCGCCATTGTTGGAGGTAAGCTCATTCAATGACATCTCCACTGTATTGGAAGTACTGTATTGGGATCTGTCGAAGTTATCGGTTCTGCCTTCACCCCAGTAATGATACTTGCCCCAGGTCTTATCGGTGCCGCCGCCTGTCATTTCCTGCTGAAAGGAAGTGTATACGCCGGTCATGGCGGCAGTGATATCTTTAACGGACTTGAAATATTTGTCGATCGGTACCTGGCTCAATGGCTTTTCATTCAGGAATTTTTTACAACCATAGTTAGCGAAGAGCACAGATGCCAATACCGCTGTATAGATTATTTTTTTCATCGTTTCGCTTTTTAGAAGTTTACATTAATGCCAACGCCCACTTCCCTTCTCTTGGGATATTTTCCGTTATCCAGTCCGATGGCGAGGCCGGAAGAGCTGAATTCCGGATCATACCAGGTGTAATTGGTCCATGTGAGCAGGTTGGTGCCATAGAGGAAGATACTGGCCGAGTTCAGGCGCATTCTCTTCGCCACACGCGATTCGAGATTATAATTCAGGCGGGCGCTGCTCAGCCTGATGAATGAACCATCTTCCAGGTAAAGGCTGTTATAGCCGAGGCTCATGGAACCGCGACCATCTTTCCTGCTGAACAGTGGATAGATAGATTCATCGCCCTGTTTCTGCCAGGAGTAGAGGATGGCATCCCAGATGGGAGGAGAATAGGTCGAGTTATTGCGGTTCTGGTCATTGCGCACATAGTTGTAGATATCGTTACCGAACTGCCCGTTGAACAATACGTTCAGGGAGAAATTCTTGTAGCGGATAGTGGTGGAAATGCCGAAATAATAATCGGGCACTGCATTTCCGCAGATCATTTTGTCGAGATCATCGATCACACCATCATTATTCACATCGAACCATTCTGTATCACCGCCTTCGAGTTTGACACCATTTCTATATTTCGAATATACGGTACCGGTATAGTCCTTACCTCCGCCATCGGTATACTGGCCGTTGGGTTTTCCATCGGGCCCCAACACAGGGGTCAGTTTCGCGCCATTCTGATCATAGGCATTCGATTCATTCCACTGGTAAACGCCGAGGTTTTTCCAGAGATAGAAATCACCGATCTTACCTCCTTCGCGGATCAGCCACTGGTCCTGGATACGGGGTGTGCTGTTGGCGAGTTCCTTGATATATCCTTTCTGGAAAGAAATATTACCGGTTACATCCCAACTGAAATTTTTGGTGAGTATGGGAGTGCCGCCCAGGGTGAATTCCCAGCCTTTGTTCTCGATGGTGCCGAGGTTCATGATCACTTTTTCTTTCCCGGTTTCTTTGGGAAGGCTCGCATCGTAGAGCAGGTTCTTGGTGGTCTTGACATAATAATCGGCGGTGAAAGTCACGCGGCCTTTGAGCATACTGAGGTCGATACCGAAATTGGAGCTGGTAGTGGTCTCCCATTTGACATTGGGATTGCCGAGGGTCAGGCTCTCGAATGCTGCGCTATTGCCATTATAAAATTGCTGGCCGAATTCCATCAAAGAATAGGAAGGATAATCACTGATACGGTCGTTACCGCTCTGGCCAAGGCTGTAGCGCAGCTTGCCGTCCTGGAGGATACCGGCTGCCCAATCCATGAACTTCTCGGAAGAGAAACGCCAGGCCGCCGACCCGGAGAAGAAGTCACCATACTTATTGGCGGAACCAAATCTCGATGAACCGTCATGGCGATAGGTGCCTTGTAAGATATACTTGCCAAGATAGCTGTAACCGAGACGTGCGAACACGGAAGCATCTGCATTGGCAGTGGCGGTAGTCTTCGTTTTGGTAAGATCAATGATGCCTGCATTCGAAGTGTTGATCTCTTCGCTCAGATATCGATACATGGCGATCGTATAACCGTCTTCACGCTTTCTATCGACACTGAATCCAAGCAGACCTGTTACATCGTGTTTCCCCCCGAATGTTTTCTTATAATTCAGGAATGCCTGGTATTCCCAATAGAATTTTTTGCCGAAGGTATTGCTGCCTGTTGCATCGCCCGTTCCGCCCGATGTAAGTGAGCTGGGCATAAAAGACCTGTTGTTCTGGTTATCGAGCTGGGCATTGAAGAGCGTGCTGAATTTCAGTTCCGGGAGGATCTGGTAATTGATCGTGGTATTGAACTGTATGAGATAATTATTGTCATTGTCCTGGTTCAGGAGCGCATAGGCCACGGGGTTCCTTTTGGATTCCACATAGCTGGCCAGTGATCCGTCGGGCCTGTAGATACTGGTCCACGGATTTCGCTCGAACACCTGCCGGGCGCTGGTCCCGATGGGCACATTGTTCCCGGTTTGCCAGGCGAAGGCAAGGCTATGGCTTACGCTCAGGTTCTTGGTAGCCTGGTAACCCACATTGATCTTCGACTGTATCCTTTTCAGCCAGCTATTGATCACGATGGAGCGGTCATCGGTATAGTTCACGCTACCATAATAGTTCACACCGTTCTGTCCGCCGCTGAGACTTACCGATACTACATCTTTATTCGCTGTTCTGAACAGGAGGTCCTGGTAATCGTTATCTGCATTGAGGTAGGGGTTTACGGAATCCAGGTTGATGCCGTTATTGCCGTCGCCGCGCATCTTGCGATAATACCGCAGTTCATCGGCAGTGGTAGTACGGAGCTTATGCGCCAGCTTACCCATGACGTGATTATAATTCACGCTCACCAACGGCTTGCCGGATTTGCCTCTCTTGGTAGTGATGAGGATCACTCCATTGGCGCCGCGTGCTCCGTAGATGGCCACGGAAGAACCATCTTTCAGTATCTCTATCGATTCGATATCGGCAGGGTTGACGAAATTTCCATTATCGCTGATGATCCCATCGATCACATAAAGCGGGCCGTTACCGGAATTGATGGTAGAAGCACCGCGGACCTGGATGGTACCCTGACCTGCGGGGTCTCCGTTATCATTGGTGACCAATACACCGGCGGCCCTTCCCTGGATGGCATCGAACAGGGTAATGGGCTGGCGCTCCTGGATCTGTTTGGCGCCCACCGATGAAATGGAACCGCCCAGGTCGCGCTTCCTCATGGTGCCGCCATAACCGATCACCACCACTTCATCGAGGGCTGAATTGCCTTCGCTCAACTGGATGTCGAGGCTTTTGCGTGTACCGACAGTCTCCTCTTTGCCGGCAAAGCCAACATAAGAGAAAACCAGCACTGACTTTGAATTGGGGACCGAGATCATGAACTTACCATCATCGTTCGTGGTGGTGCCCGTGGAAGAACCTTTCACATTCACACTGACACCTTTGAGGGGATCGCCTTTGGCATTTCTTACAGTACCACTTATGGTAATGCTTTGAGCCAGGGAGGGTGTTGCCCAGAACAGTTGTAACACAACCAGCAGGCAACAACACCGGCAAAGGATGGACAATGCCGGGTTGGCTGAAAAAGAGTAGATTTTCATAACAGCAGTCGTTTTTAATGATTATACCGGTTCAGGAACCGGTATAATATGCTTTCTGGTGAAATTTGGTTAAGCGTACAAATCGCAATATAATGATCGATGCAATTACGCTACTATTTAAGATAGGTCATTTGCTGTTTTTGCCATTGTAATAACCTATTTTGGCATAGCATTCCTTTATTTATCAAAATGTATGAATATTGAGATTAAAAATGAGCGTTGCCAAACGATATTGCCTTGCCCTGGACCTGAAAAGCGATCCTGTCCTCATTGCGGAGTATGATGCGCACCACAGAGCCGTATGGCCTGCGATCATCGATTCCATCAAAGGGTCGGGCATCGAGCAACTGGAGATCTACCGGATCGAAAACCGTCTTTTTATGATCATGGAAGTGAATGAAGAATTTTCCTTCGGGCAGAAAAATGCGGCAGATGCCGGTAATCCCACCGTTCAGCAATGGGAAACACTGATGTGGAAATATCAGCAGGCGCTCCCGTCCGCAAGGCCCGGAGAGAAATGGTTATTGATGGAACGCATCTTCCAACTCTAAAACAATCATACATGGCATTTGCATCACCGTCACAACACAGCAGCTCATCGGTCAGTCAGGGTAAAAAATTATTATTCCCTTTTATTCTCGTTACCAGTCTGTTTTTTCTCTGGGGGTTTGCCTATGGACTGCTCGATGTATTGAATAAGCATTTCCAGGAGGCGCTGAATATCACCAAGGGACGTTCCACTTTATTACAGGCGGCTTATTTCGGCGCTTATTTCCTGATGGCATTGCCCGCCGGTATGATCATGAAAAAATATGGGTACAAATTCGGGATCATCATGGGACTATTATTGTATGCTGCCGGGGCATTCCTGTTCTACCCTTCTGCCAGTATGAAAAGTTTCGAGTTCTTCCTGGTGGCATTGTTCATCATTGCCAGTGGACTGACCTGCCTGGAAACGGCTGCCAATCCATATATCACGGTATTGGGACCACCTTCCAGTTCTGAATTCCGGCTCAATCTTTCACAATCCTTCAATGGCGTGGGGTCGTTCATCGGGCCGATCATCGGCGGACAACTATTCTTCTCCACCACGAACGGAGCGGATAACGGCGATCTCTCGAACGTAATGTCGGTATACCTGATCATCGGCACCGTGGTGCTGGCTATCGCTTTTCTTTTCTTCAAGACCTATTTGCCGGAGATCCGCAGCGAAGAGAACAAATCGGTGAAAACTACAGACAGCCAACCATTATTCGGATATGCTCATTTCAAATGGGCTGTTGTAGCGCAATTCTTCTATGTGGCGGCGCAGGTATGTGTAGGCGCATTATTCATCAACTATGTAACGGAATATTGGAAAGGCATGAACAATAAAGATGCGGCCAACCTGCTTTCCATCGGGTTGCTGCTCTTTACGCTGGGCCGGTTCACCGGCACTGCCCTGATGAAGAAGATCAGGCCGGCCGTGCTGCTCTCCGTGTATGCTATCGTAAATATTGTATTGTGCGGGATCGTGGTGTTATTCCCCGGAACTGCGGCCGTATTCGCATTGATGCTTGTATTCTTTTTCATGTCGATCATGTTCCCGACTATTTTTGCACTGGGTGTGAAAGATGTGGGAGATCATACGAAAGAAGCATCTTCATTCATCATCATGTCGATCGTTGGCGGAGCCCTGGTGCCACCGCTGATGGGAATGATCTCCAATACATCTACTGCCCTGTCCTTTGTGGTACCATTGGTCTGTTTCATAGTAGTGCTCTATTTCGGATGGAAAGGTCACAGGATCAGGAAAACAGCTTGAGGCAGGATACAGCAGGATAGTCAAGTAAGGCATTCAACCTAATTTCAGGCAATCATTAAAGCAATATCATGTTCTCATTACAAAATAAGAAAGCAGTGGTAACAGGCGGAGGAAGTGGTATCGGGAAAGCGATCTCTGTCCTGTTTGCCCAACAGGGCGCAGCAGTGCATATCATCGAGCTCAGTGAAGAAAATGCCGCCGGCACTGTGCAGGAGATCCATGCAGCAGGTGGAAAAGCCACAGCCCATAGTTGTAATGTGGCCAACCAGCAGGATGTGCTTAAAACATTTGCTGCCATCGGCGTTCATCATATTCTCGTGAACAATGCAGGCATCGCCCATATTGGCAAGGCCGATACAACCACTGAGGCCGACTTCGACCGCGTGATGAACGTGAATGTAAAAGGGGTCTACAACAGCATCCATGCAGCGATCCCGAAACTGAAAGAAGCAGGTGGTGGCGTGATCGTGAATATGGCTTCGATCGCAGCGTGGGTCGGACTTTCCGACCGTTTTGTTTATTCTACTGCCAAAGGCGCCGTGATGGCGATGACCTTGTCTGTGGCCAAAGATTATATCCAGGACAATATCCGCTGCAATTCCGTATCACCGGCGCGCGTTCATACTCCTTTCGTGGATGGCTTCCTGAAGAACAACTATGCAGGACGCGAACAGGAAATGTTCGAAAAATTATCCAAAACCCAACCCATCGGCCGCATGGCAACACCGGCTGAAGTGGCGGCACTGGTATTATACCTGTGCAGTGATGAAGCTTCTTTCATCACCGGTTGTGATTACCCGATAGATGGCGGATTCATTAAACTGAACAGTTGATGCGTGTTGCCCTTTTTGTACCCTGCTATGTAGACCAGTTCTATCCCAAAGTAGCCATTGCCACACTGAAATTGCTGCAACGGCTCGGATTGGAAGTTGAATTTCCTGCCGGGCAAACCTGTTGCGGTCAGCCCATGGCCAATGGCGGCTTCGAACATTATACTGCCGGTTGCAATAGCAACTTCATCAAAAGCTTCTCCGGTTATGATCATATCGTTTGTCCTTCAGGTAGCTGTGTGCTGCATCTGAAAGACCATCTGCATGATGAAAAACAGGAAGCCGAAGCTGACCGGATCAGAAGCAGGGTCTATGAGCTCTGTGAATTCCTGACAGATATCGTAGACCTGCAATCACTCGATGTTTCCTTCCCACACAAAGTGGCGTTGCACCAGGGATGCCATGGGCAAAGAGGATTGCAATTATCTGCCTCTTCGGAAAGGGTTGTGCCTTTTTTTTCCAAGCCACTTCGTCTGTTGCAAATGGTGCACGGACTGGAGTTGGCGCCGCTCGACAGGCCCGATGAATGTTGCGGATTTGGCGGAACGTTCTGCGTATCGGAAGAAGCAGTATCCTCAGCAATGGGATTATCGAGGATCGCCGATTACCAGCAGCACGAAGCCACCGTGCTCACCGGTACCGATATGAGCTGCCTCATGCACCAGGAAGGACTGATCCGAAGAAAGCAGTTGCCGATAAAGGTGATGCATATAGCGGAGATACTGTCGGGGAGTTGACAGGTTAACAGGTTGATATGTTGACAAGGGAATACCCGAAGTTGCACCTCCCTGTAAACCTTTCAACATATCAACTTATCAACACATATTATGACATACAATCATCATAAAGATCATTCCGCCGCCGCCGCCGAATTCCTGGTCAATAAAGAACGGGTGCAGTGGCATGATGATGCTTTGTGGTTCGTGAGAAGTAAACGGGACAAGGCAGCATTTGCCTTGCCGGAATGGGAAGGGCTTCGTACACAGGCCTCCGCAATCAAAGACCATACCCTCTCCTGCCTCGATGAATACCTGCAACAATTCGAACAGAATGCCGCCCGGAACGGCATCCATATACACTGGGCGCTGGATGCGCAGGAGCATAACGACATCGTATATTCCATTCTTGCGCGGCATGGGGCCAGGAAGATCGTGAAAAGTAAATCGATGCTCACAGAGGAATGCCATCTCAATGATCACCTGGAACAAAAAGGGATCGAAGTAGTAGATACCGACCTGGGAGAACGCATCGTGCAATTGAATGATGAACCGCCCAGCCATATTGTGCTACCGGCCATTCATATCAAAAAAGAGGAAGTGGGCGCCATCTTCCATAAGCATCTCGGTACGGAAGCAGGTGCATCGGACCCGCAATACCTGACCAATGCTGCGCGTGAGCATCTGCGGCAAAAATTCCTCACGGCCGATATTGCGATCACCGGCGTCAATTTTGCTGTTGCCGAAACGGGATCGATCGTTGTTTGCACCAATGAAGGCAATGCCGACCTCGGCGTTCATCTCGCTAAAGTGCATATTGCCTGCATGGGCATCGAAAAGATCATTCCCCGTACGGAGCACCTGGGCGTTTTTCTCCGTTTACTGGCGAGAAGCGCCACCGGTCAGGCCATCACAACGTATTCAAGTCATTTCCAAAGACCGGCCGCAGGCAGTGAAATGCATGTAGTGATCGTAGACAATGGCCGTACCACCCAACTGGGCAGGGAGGCTTTTCGCAATTCGCTCAAATGTATCCGGTGCGGGGCCTGCCTGAATACCTGTCCTGTTTATCGACGAAGCGGTGGACATAGTTATCACAATGCGGTGGCCGGCCCGATCGGCGCCATCCTGGCGCCGAACCTGGATATGAAAAAAAATGCTGATCTTCCCTTTGCGTCCACCCTCTGTGGTTCCTGTACGGATGTATGCCCTGTGAAGATCGATATACATGATCAATTGTACCAGTGGCGGCAGGTATTGGTGCAGGAAGGATATGTTGCCACCGGCAAAAAGGCCGGCATGAAAGTGATGGCAGCTATCTTATCATCGCCCGGCAGGTTCAGTATGGCGGGTAAGCTTGCCCGTAAGATGCTGAAATGGTTTCCCCGGCTGGCGATGAACGGGAAACTGAACCCCTGGGGCCGCCAGCGTGAACTGCCGGAAGTGCCGGCAGAGAGTTTCAGGGAGTGGTATAAGCGGGAGCATGGCAAATAGTTGACAGGTTAACAAGTTGATAAGCGTTTATCATGAGCAGAGAAAAAATACTGGAAGCGATCAAAAAAAACAAACCGGCGCCGAAGGAATTACCGGAGGTGATCGGATTTGCATCCACTTATACCAACCTGACCATTACCTTTGCGGAATCCATCCGGAAAGCTGGAGGAGAACTGATAACAGTGCAGGACATGACATCCATTCCGGCGAGGATCAGACAGGCATTGCCGGGCATGCAGCGGATAGCTGATCTGGTCAATGAAAGTCCGGATACTTACCGGCATCTGCTGAATGACCCTGCCTCCCTGGAGGTAGTGGTATTGAAAGGCAGACTGGCCGTGGCCGAGAACGGGGCCATCTGGTTGCATGAGTCCGATTGTGTGAACAGGGTATATCCGTTCATCACACAACACCTGGTATTGATCGTGGAGCAGCATACACTGGTGGGCAATATGCATGAGGCCTATGTGATCATGGGTAATATGATGAATAGTTATGGCGTGTTCATAGCAGGCCCGTCCAAAACAGCCGATATCGAACAATCTTTGGTCATCGGTGCACATGGGGCCAGGAGCCTGCTGGTATTCCTGGTAGGGCCTGGCGTATAAAAATTGGATCTTATTATTTAAAATACACAGCACATGAAGCTTATTCGTTTTGGAGAACCAGGCAAGGAAAAGCCGGGCATAATGTTGAATGAAAAAATGTATGATGCATCGGGTATAACGCCTGATTATGATGAGGCATTCTTTGCATCAGGTGGGGTCGACACATTGAAATCGGCCATCGCCAAAAACCCTTCCCTGCCGGAATTACCTGCCGGAACGCGGTTGGGATGCCCTATTGCCAGGCCCTCCAAAATAGTTTGTATCGGGCTGAATTATGCAGACCATGCCAAAGAAAGCAATATGGAACCACCGAAAGAGCCGGTGGTGTTCTTCAAATCCACCACTGCCATCGTGGGTCCATTCGATGATCTCGTGATACCCCACAATAGCAAAAAGACCGACTGGGAAGTGGAACTGGCAATTGTAATAGGGAAGAAAGCCACTTACGTGGCCGAATCTGAAGCCATGGACTATGTGGCCGGCTACTGCCTGCACAACGATTACAGTGAGCGGGAGTTTCAGTTGGAGAGAGGCGGCCAATGGGTAAAAGGCAAAAGTTGCGATACCTTTGCTCCACTCGGCCCCTGGGTAGCCACCAAAGATGAAGTGAAGGATGTGAACAGCTTACGTTTATGGTTATCCGTAAATGGAAAAATGATGCAGGACGGGAACACCAAAAACCTGATCTTCGGCGTACCGTTCCTGGTATCGTACGTAAGCCAGTTCATGACCCTGCTTCCGGGTGATATCATTTCTACGGGAACGCCGGCCGGTGTGGGCCTTGGCCAGAAACCGGAACCAATTTATATAAAGAAAGGAGATGTGATGGAATTAGGGATCGATGGACTAGGAACAAGCAGGCAGAAGGCTGTCTGATACTTATCCCACTCATCCCATACATCCCAAAAATCCCAGTTCAGACAAATGGATCTACAATTAAACAATAAAGTGATCATCGTCACCGGTGGCGCCAAAGGGATCGGTGAAGCGATCGTAAAAGTGCTGGCGGCTGAAGGCGCCATCCCTGTTGTCGTAGGCAGGAACCGGAACGACAACGAAAAAGTAGTCACTGCTGTAGAGGCCACTGGTGGCAAGGCCTGGCAGGTGGTGGCCGAGCTCACGCAACCGCAGGACTGTGAGCGGGCAGTGAAATCGGTACTGGAAAAATTCGGCCGTATAGAAGGGCTCGTGAACAATGCCGGTGTGAACGATGGGGTTGGATTGGAAAATGGGAGTTATGAAGCATTCATGGCATCCCTGCACAAAAGCCTGGTACATTATTACCTGGTGACGCATTTTGCGTTGCCTGCTCTCAAAGCATCGGGAGGGGCCATCGTGAATATCAGTTCGAAAACGGCGGAGACCGGCCAGGGTGGCACATCGGCTTATGCGGCCGCCAACGGCGGCCGCAATGCACTGACCAGGGAATGGGCCGTGGAATTGTTGAAGTACGGTATCCGCGTGAATGCGATCGTGGTGGCCGAATGCTGGACACCGCTCTATGAGACCTGGATCAATTCTCAACCCGACCCATCCGCAAAACTGGCTTCCATCGTACAAAAGATCCCATTGGAACAACGCATGACCACCGCAGAAGAAATAGCCAACACAACAGCTTTTCTCCTGTCGGGGAGGTCGAGCCATACCACAGGGCAGTTGGTCCATGTAGATGGTGGTTATGTTCATCTCGACAGGGCACTCTGATAAATCATGCACGAACTTCGCCGTCGGTATTTATATTGCAGGCATTTAAATGAATGAACTATGCAGCCCGTCCAAACAGCACTTTGTTCCTTTGGAATGTCCGGAAGGGTTTTCCATGCGCCATTTATTTCCCTGCAACCGGGATTATCCCTCTATGCCGTATTCGAGAGAAGCAAACAGCAGGCAGGAGAATACTATCCCGGCATTATTTCCTACCCTACCCTCGAAGCATTGCTGGCCGATCCCACAGTGGAGCTGGTAGTGGTCAATACCCCCAACTATACCCATTACGAGTATGCGAAAAAAGCGTTACTGGCTGGTAAACACGTGGTAGTGGAAAAGCCCTTTACCACTATTACCACCGAGGCTGCCGAACTGGCCGCCCTGGCGCAGCAGCAGGGAAAAGTTTTGTCGGTATTCCAGAACAGGCGGTGGGACAGTGATTTCAAGACCGTACAACGCATCGTGCGGGAAAATAAACTGGGCGAGATCGTGGAAGCAGAGTTCCATTTCGACCGGTATAATGAAGCTCTCAGTCCGAAGTTGCATAAAGAAACACCCGGGCCCGGCACTGGTATCCTGTATGATCTCGGTTCACATATTCTCGATCAGGCCCTCCATCTTTTTGGAACGCCGGAGGCTGTTTTTGCAGACCTGCAGGCACAGCGCCCCATTTCGAAAGTGGACGATTACATGGAGCTGCTGCTTTATTACCCCGGACTGCGCGTGCGTTTGAAAGGTGGTTATCTTGTGCGTGAGCCACTGCCCGCCTATACGGTCCACGGCACAAAAGGCTCCTTCCTCAAATCAAGGGCCGATGTGCAGGAGGCATTATTACAATCCGGCGTGAAGCCCGATGCGCCCGGCTATGGCATTGAACCGGTGCAGGAACAGGGATTATTACACACTTCCATCGATAGCAAAGTAGTACGTGAACATGTGACTACTGAACCAGGCAACTATGGTGAGTATTACGCCCGTCTGTATAAGGCGATCCGCGAACACGGGCCTGTACCTGTTACTGCTGCAGAAGGCGTGCAGGTGATCCGTATCATCGAAGCGGCCTACCAAAGCAGCAATGAGAAACGCATTATAGCATTATAAAAAACAAAGCATGAACAAAATCCTTCGTAATTCCCTTATCCCTGTATTAGCGCTCACCTGTATCGGCAATGCCCAGGGACAGCAGACATCTGCCATTGGACAGGGCAAAATTGTGCTGCTCGATTATTATTTCAACAACGAGTACAAAAAAGACGCTTCGGGCACACTTCACCGTTTTCATTATACCTGGGAAGATAAAGCCAACAGCGGCTTCAGCATCTGGGGAGATATTTTCCGCCAGGCAGGCGCCGAAACCAAATCACTGGAATCGGCTCCCACAGCAGCATCACTGGCACAGGCTTCCATTTATATCATCGTTGATCCGGACACCGACAAGGAAACGGCCAAACCCAACTATATTCAACCAAATGATATCAAGGTCATCACCGACTGGGTAAAAGCAGGAGGCGTACTGCTACTGATGGGCAACGATTCGGGCAATGCCGAATTCGCCCATTTCAATCAATTGGCATCCAAATTCGGGATCAGGTTCAAAGAAGACCGCTATAACCTTGTATTCAACAATCAATTTGAACAGGGTGCATTCAAAGTGCCTGCCAACCATCCCATGCTCACCACTTCAAAAAAGATCTTCATCAAGGAATTATCGACCCTTGCAGTGAGCAAACCGGCCAGGCCCTTCTTCACCGACAAAGGCAATGTGATCATGGCCGTTGCCAAATACGGAAAAGGTACCGTGCTGGCCATTGGCGATCCCTGGGTCTATAATGAATATATCGATGGTAAGAAACTGCCTGCCGAATACGAGAACCCGCAGGCTGCGTCCGATCTGGCCAAATGGTTGTTGAAGCAAGTGCCTGCCAGGAAGAAATAAGAGCACTACTCTTTATTTGCTTTATACCCTTTGCACAGATAGATATAGAACTTCCGCACCGTAGCTCCGTTCTTCCTGATCAGCAATGGAGGCAATTCCTGAACCGTATCGAAATAAGCCTGCAGAAATCCAGGCACCTGGTCTTTTTTCGCTTCATCACTGAATCGGGGGTCGGAATCCACAAAGATCGCGTCCTTCCGTTCAAGCCTTTTGAGATCAGTACCTATATAATCATATTGCAATGCCTTTTGCCCGATAACATTCTTTCCATACACCATCTCGTTCAGGTAAAAATTCAATACGGACGACGTTTTATAGTCGTCCGCTGAAAAAATAAATGAGCCGGGATATTTTTCCTGGATGGCCCTCACCTGTCTGGACAGATCTTTCCATCCTACCCAGGTATCATCGGACCGTACCCGAATAGGATAAAAAATAACCTGAACTGCCAGCAACAGATGTACCGCCGCCGACAGCACAACCTGAGTGTGTACCCATCGCGCAGAAAGGTACAGGCTTAACCAGATACAACCCGTGATATAGGCCGGCATCATCCAGTTCAGTTTTACCCAATAGAATGGAGAGAGGAAGAGGAAGGTGGCGAAAACAGGTACAAAAAAACAAAGCAGGAACAGTTCTCTGGACGGAATGGCGCTGACCGACCTCCAATATTTTTTTATCGCCTTCCCCAGAAAGTAGATCAATGCAAAGAAAAAGATGGGCAACAACAGGGCCGACTGATGACCTATTACACCAAACAGGTCCTTAAGATTGAAGGTCCAGCCTTTCACGTCGTTCATCCTGGATTCCGACTGGAATCTGAAGGAAGCGAAATCATGCTGCATGTTCCAGATCACCACAGGCAGGACCGTTATCAGGAAAATGATGGCAGCGAGTAGTGTCCACCGCGAAAACAGTAACCGGCGATGAGCTGCCGATAATAAAAGGAACAGCACTAATCCGGCCGGCAGGAACAAAGCAGTATACTTGCTATCGAATGCAAATCCCATTAGTAGCCCGGCCCAGGCCCAATAATGCTGCTTGTTCAAAAAAATGGCATGATGAAGAAAAAGCAGGGTAAGTGTCCAGCATAGCACAAGCGGCACATCGGGCGTTGTTACCAGTGACAGGATAGTGATCATAATGGTGGAAAAAAGCAGGAGGAGCGCTTTGCGGGCAATGGCCTGTTCCAAAAAACACATAGCCAGCCTGTAAAAAGACCAGAGCGTAAGGCAGGTGAGCAAAGTATCGGTCAATTTCAGCACATAGACCTTTCTTCCCAAAAGATCTGTAAAAAAATGAAGGGCATAGGCAATGACAGGCGGATGATCATAATAAGATAATGCAAGATGCTCGCTATAAAAATAATAATAGGCATCCTGTGGCATCAATCCAAAAGCGCCTATACAAATAAAGCGGAGTAAAGCGATCAGAAAAATGGCTGTTAACAATAGCCATTTGTTTCCTTTAACAATATGGGCATAACTGGTCGGGGCCATAATGTATATATGAATACAAACCTGATGCCTCCCTTGTTGTGTGATGTGGCGCTTTGTCGCGGAAAAACTATATTTGGTCGATTTTACAATATCAAAAGGGTTTTATGATGACTGCATTGGTCGGCGGACAAATTTTTACAGGGGCTGAAACGGTCAGTGAAAAAGCATTGCTCCTGGAGGGCAAGCTGATAAAAGGGCTGGTGGCAGCCAGTGAAATTCCGGCAGACGCCACCCGGATCGACTGCCACGACCGGTATATTGCCCCTGGTTTCATCGACCTGCAGGTCTATGGTAGTGGTGGCCATCTCTTCTCCAACCAACCTTCGGCCGGGACGTTGAAGGCCATAGCAGATGCATTGGTAAAGAGCGGCACTACCGGTTTTGCGATCACCCTGGCTACCAATCCGCCAGGTATCGTGCAGGAGGCCATTCGTGTTGTGCGTGAAAATCCCCATCCGGCAGTATTGGGATTACATCTTGAAGGGCCCTGGCTCAATCCTGTAAAAAGGGGGGCGCATATCGAATCCCTGATCCATCCTGCCAGTCCAGATGAAGTGAAAAAACTGCTGACCGATGCTGGAGGGGCCATTGCGATCGTTACCCTGGCGCCGGAAATGAATGACCCTGTCATCATTCATTTGTTGAGGGACGCAGGGGTGGTGGTATCAGCCGGGCATAGCAATGCCAGCTTTGAACAGGCTGTTGAAGGTTTCAGGAACGGGATCGGTACTGTCACGCATTTATTCAATGCCATGTCGGCTTTCCATCACCGTGATACAGGGCTTCCGGGTGCGGCGTTCTTATCGTCCGGTGTATATGCCAGCATCATTGCGGATGGCATCCATGTAGATTTCAATACACTTCGCATCAGCAAACAAATCATGGGCAACAGGTTATTCCTGATCACCGATGCCGTGGAAGCAACGGCTGAAGGCCCATATACCCATGTCAAAAAACGGGACCGCTATACCCTGCCAGATGGCACTCTATCAGGTTCAGCGTTGACAATGATACAAGCTGTTCATAATTGTGTGGAGCAGGCAGGTATGTCACTCGAAGAAGCTGTGCGGATGGCCACTTTGTACCCGGCCCTGGTGGCGGGCAGACCAGATATCGGTCACATTGCCCCGGAATGCCTGGCGAACCTGGTCGTATTTACTAAGGATTATAGAATCGATAAAGTATTTTTAGGAGGGGTTGTTCAATAAAAATATTTTGTCTAACTTTTATCAACAACCGAACTATTGGCATTCTTTTTTCGTATATCATGGAAAAGTAATTGTATGCCAACTCACGAAACCCAGTCTCAAGCCAACAGCCTTGAACAATTAGTCAGCACTATTCAGCGTACCAACCATTATTTTTTGGAACAGGTACAGAAGCAGGTGAATACTGCGTTGACGTTACGCAATTGGATGATCGGTCTTTTCATTGTAGAGTATGAGCAATTTGGCTCCGACAGGGCTGAATATGGTGAGAGGCTTCTTAGTAAGCTGGCGGAAAGGCTGAAAAGAACTGGTATAAAAGGCTCTTCACCAGCCTACCTATACGTGACGAAACAACTGTATCTTACTTATCCACAAATGGTAAAATCTTTACCTAAAGGAATGGAAGAAGCTGGTTATCAGTTAAATAGAATTTTCCAATCATTGATTGGAAAATCTGAATCGTCTTTGAGCACCCCAGTAGAAATACTTCTCAACCGGCTTTCCTTTACCCATTTTATCGAGCTTCTCAAAGCAGACACGCCTCTCAAACGTGCCTTTTATGAAACCCAGGCAATTACCAATAACTGGTCTGTACGGGAACTGCAACGGGCCATGAGCAGCCTTTTATTTGAACGGACAGGGCTAAGCGCAGATAAGCAGGCAGTATTGGAGAATCACCGGAAAGGCTCTGGTATGAAGCCATCCGATATTTTCAGAAGCCCTTATTTCCTGGAGTTCCTGGGACTACCTGAAAATACGTCCCACTCCGAAACAGATCTTGAACGGACCATCATTCAACAACTACAGGATTTCCTGCTGGAATTGGGAAGAGGATTTTGTTTCGAGGCGAGACAAAAACGTATTACATTCGATAACACGCATTACCGTATTGACCTGGTCTTCTATCACCGGATACTGAAATGTCATGTGCTGCTGGACCTGAAAATGGGAAGTTTTACACCTGCGGATGCCGGGCAGATGAATATGTATCTGAATTATTTCAAGGACCAGGAAATGCAGGAAGGAGACAATCCGCCGATAGGGATCATCCTCTGCGCCGGGAAGAATGAGACATTAGTGAAGTACGCCACGGCAGGTCTGTCACAACAGTTATTCGTATCCAAATACCTGATGAACCTGCCCAGTGAATTGGAGTTGGAAAGGGTCGTTGAGGAGGAGCAGGCTAAGGTTTCCTGACATTGTAAAGATTCCCAAAAATTGCTGCAGGTACTACTTTGCCGTCTGCTCCGTATAAGTACTTTCAAATATCTTGTCGGCGTTGTTGGTCTCGAATCCATCACGACGATGTTCCGGCCTGATCTGCCCTGCAGGCAAATGAGTGAATTGTGGCAACACTCTCCTCTCCGCGAACTCCACATAACTGCCGGCGATCTTCATTTTCTCACCACCTGCAAAAGTAGCTTCAAGCATAGGCGCTACCGTGCTGCTCTGCAATAAAAGCCCATCGGCGCTTTGCTTGATCTTTCCTCCGGAGGTGTTCAGTTTAATGCCGATCGATTCGAGGAAACCATTGAACTGTTCCAGGGTATTGTAGCCTTCCTTCAGACTATGCACGCTGATGGTATAGTGATTCAGATAGTACCTGTTATAGATCACCCAGGCCGCATATTCGCTTTCCTGTAATAATGTATTGTATTCTTCCTTAGTAGGTGCTTCCCATAATTGACGGTGAAGGAATTCACCGATGGCCAGGCCGTCATTCAGATCCAGTTGGCCGACTGGGTCCAATTTGATAGGATCAGTATACCGGTGAATGATCTGCTGGGCATTGTGCGACAAATCCTGCACCCGCAATTCGCTCAGGAAGATCCGCGGATAGGCAGGCGTTGGCGGAGCATACCAATAAGCATTCAATTTCTTTTCTGCAAATGAATAGTAATCTTTTTTCCGGTAACCATGATGCAGGAACACTTTTTCCAGGGAAGCAATGCCCAGATGAGGCACGCCCAGCGTGCGGAATGCAATATGGTCGTTCACGATCTCATCTTGCGATCCGATGATCCCTTTACTGATCAAGGCAGTACTGATCTTTTGTACATCCGGCACATTGGCCATGTAACGGTCGAACAGTATTCGCAGGAATTGATCGAGTGGTGTATTGGAGGTAAAATGCATGTCAGGCAATTTTAAATTGACGATACAAAATTCGGTATATTTACGATTAGTGATAATTTATATTTATTAATAGATGATAAGTATTGTTAATCAAATTGAACTGCGTCATCTGAGCTATTTCCGCGTACTGGCAGAGGAATTACATTACAGGAAAGCTGCGGAGAAACTGTATATATCGCAATCCGCCCTCAGCCAACAGATCAAACAACTGGAGCAGATCCTTCAAACCCGGCTTTTTGATAGGACAAATAAGAAAGTATTGCTGAGCAATGCGGGCAAATTGCTTTACCAGGAAGTAGTGCAACTGATGACCAAACTCGACAATGCCATCAATCACCTCGACCTGCTGAACAAGGGCAATACCGGGCAGATCGGGATCGGTTTTGTAGGCTCGGCCATGTATTCCGTTCTGCCGGGATTGCTGAAAAAATTCAACCGTGCCCATCCTGGCATCAAATTCCAACTGGAAGAACTTACCAACAGGGAACAATTATCGGCACTGGAAAAAGATGAGATCGATATCGGGTTCATGCGGTCCAATCGTGTGGAAGAAGGGATGCAGACCAGGATCGTGTTGAGAGAGAATTTCAGCCTGGTATTGGCGAAGGATCATCCGATGACCAGCACGAAATTCAAACATATCGGCCAGTTGAAGGAAGAGAATTTTATCCTCTTCCCTAATGATCAAAGTCAGCTCTATTACCAGCAGATCATCAATCTCTGTGCCGACCAGGGCTTTATGCCGAAGATCTCCCATAAGGCCATCCACGCCCCAGCTATCTTCCAACTGGTGGGTAGTGGTATGGGACTATCGATCATTCCTGCTTCCCTGGCTACGGGCCATCCACCGGACATAAAATTCATCGAGTTGAAAAATGTTCCGCAGAAGACCGAGTTGTATGCTGTATGGAAAAAGGAAAGTCAGAACCCGGCGCTACACGCATTGCTCAAACTATTGTAATATGGTCAACTGCTTTTTGTACGCAGTTTTCTTTTTACCCAGGCCCCCTTCCATAACCAGAATCCGGAAATTACAATAATGGGGAAGATCACCCACTTTACCATCAGGGCGCTCCTGGGGATCTGAGCAACCGGCCCGTAGATATACCCTACTACCGGAATGCTCAGTATGATATGTACCCACCGTATTATTTTTCTTTCAGTTGAAGCTTTCATGGCCGGTGATTTTAAAAATTCCTGTTAATAACGCACAACAGCAGAATCCTTTTGCCCGTAATAACAACCCCGTTCCTGCCCATTGTAAGCGCGATGGCCATGACGCCAGGGGCCTCCGCGAAACAACAAGATGCTTGTACCGATGAACAATACGATGGTGAGGACCGTAGCCACTTTGGCGAAGACAGACAAAGTAGCGCTCTTCGAAAAATTACCGAATACATAGCCGATGATGAAGACCATGCAGGCAACGAATAATATTCTCGTTAAAATGAATAAGACTGGCATAGTTGTAAGATTTGATTTTAAAAATTTGAATGTTCCTTACACAAAGCTATCCACGAAAGAATGACTGTATATGCCTGAATAGATGACAGGGGAAGATGAATAGATAAGAACCGGAATTGGGATGATCTCAGGAAGGGAGAATATTATCGAGGTTCGATCTGTAGCTTTCGCTGAGTGGTAATTCAGTCTGCCCGATGCTGATAAGATCGCGTTTGATAGCTGCTATCTTATCGACGGAAACGATATAGGATTTATGGATCCGCGCAAAACGATAAGGCATGAGCTTATCTTCCAGCGCCTTCAGGCTCATTTTCGTGATCACGGGTTTGGTAGCAGCAGCCAGGAATATCCTTACATAGTCTTTCATACCTTCTATATAAAGTATGTCCGAGATAGTTATTTTCACCTGGTTGTATTCTACGTATACAAAGAAATAGCCGGGCTGGTCTTCCCGGTGCCCACCTTTCTGATGCAGCCTGAACAGTTCATAGGCTTTGTTGCAGGCTTTTACAAAACGCTCGAAGGAGACGGGCTTCAGGAGATAGTCGACTGCATCGAGATTGAAACCTTCCAGCGCGTGCTCCTGGTATGCAGTGATGAAGATGACCATCGGGGGGAATTTCAGTGTCTGCACGAACTGCAGGCCATTCAGTCCGGGCATCTGGATATCGAGAAATATCAGGTCTACCTGTTCTTTATGCAATATTTCAGCCGCTTCCATGGCATTCCTGCAACGGCCCACCAGGTTGAGGAATGGCACCTGCCGGATATTATCGACCAGGAGATCGAGCACCAGCTTCTCATCATCTACCGCAATGCAGTTCATCATGACAGGTCAAGTTTTAAGTGAACAGAGAATATACCGTCCTCATCCTCGATATCGAGCAAGTATTTGCCGGGGTACAGAAGTTGGAGCCTGTTCTTCACATTCATCAGTCCGATGCCCGAGCTTTTGTCCCTGGAATTATTCTCCTTCGTGTAATTATTCTTCACACTGAAATCCAGGAGTTGCTCTTTCACCTGGAGCCGAACATGGATAAAGGGATCTTTTTGCAGACCGATGCTGTGCTTGAACGCGTTTTCGATAAATGGCACCAGCAGCATTGGTTCGATAGAACAGGTTTCACATTCATTGAAAATTTCTGTCTGCACTTCCACCTCATCGCTGAAACGTAATTGCTGCAAGGTAATATAATGCTGGAGGTGTTCGATCTCCCTGTCTACCGTGATCTTATCGCTATTGGAATCGTATAACATATATCGCAGCAGTTCCGAAAGCCTGATGAGGGAGGGCTCCAGCAGTGGTGAACGTTGGCGGGCCAGGGATACCATATTCGTCATCATATTGAATAGAAAGTGTGGGCTCACCTGCGAGCGGAGGAATTTCAGTTCTGCCGCCAGTTGTTCTGTCCTTGCTTCCTTCTCCAACCGTTCGAACCGAAGGCGGTCGCTGATAAGCCGGAAAAGCATACTGGCCAGCAATAATGGGATCAATGAAAAGAAGATGGCCCGGCTATTGGCATCGGTGAGCCGGAAATTAGGGTCCAGTTGAAGCAGGTATACTTTGACCCTGAATGATCCGATGATAATGGCAGCGATCACGATGATATACAGCCACCACCATTTCCTGTTGAGGAGTTTTGGATAAAGGTAATAGGCATTCAGGTAGAACAGGCCGATATGATAGATGGAGGTTACGAGAAAAAAGTTTTTCGAGAGGCCCAGGAAATTACTATTGCCTACCAGTATATGTGGGATCGCCAGCAACAGTACCCAGATGAACGCATGGATACCGGGAACGAAATATGGTGAACGCAGGATATTCATCGGCGAAAATTACTGCCTGGCCGTAGGGCAGGCAGCATTGTGTAGACGAAACCGGCCTATGTGTGGATGAAATATTCCCACTACAGGCTGGTTTCATGGTCAATTGACTGGTCAATTTAATTAAGTTTTTTGGTATTGCCCGTTTCATGCGGGGTGAGGCAGGCAAGGATAGTGAGTACGAGAGATACGATACAGGCAAAGCTGCGCAGGTTGTTCAGTTGGTTCCAGGGGCCTTCGAAAACGGCTCTTTGCTCTGCGATCTGGGCGGCGGTGGCGGAGCCGACATTGAATTTGTCGAGCGCCATGTTCAGAGGCATATTGGCAAAGCTGGTGATCCCGATCACGCCAACTATATATACAATGGAAGCGATAAGCAGGTAGGTGAACCTGCGCTGGCGGGGTTTGCCAGAGTGCATAAAGGTACTAATGGGTAACAGGATGGCAGAACCGAAGAAGCAGAGAAAGAAAAGCGGGTTTTCGATCTTACGGTTGAGCGACTGAAAGGCTTCCAGGTATTGGTCATTGGGCAATGGGGCCAGTCCGACCATTACCGAAACCGACCAGCAGTAAAAGATACCGGCTGTCAGGCCCATGATGGTGGCGGCGATGAGGAGTATGAGATTTTTGTTTTTCATTCTGTTTGGTTGTTGTAGTGATGATGTATTTGTATTAAGCGTGTATTATACGGCCTTCGCCCTTCGGGCGAAGGCCGTAGCTTCAATGCTGTGCAATTTCCTGGTTCCAGACACCAGTGGCGGCTGTCTTCCTGATATATTCGGCAAAAGAAGTGGGTTTACGTCCCAATGCCCGCTCGATACCATCATTGGTATGTGCATTCCTGCCATCGAGCACTTCGGGAAAAAGGTAGGTGAGCAGTGAAACAATATCGGCGGGAACACCATACATGTTGAGCATGGCTGCATATTCTTCCACACTGACCTGCTGGTATTGAATAGACTTGCCGGTTGCGGCAGAGATCTCTCCTATCGCTTGTTCGAAGGTCAGCAATCCCGGGCCTGTCACTTCATAGATCTCTCCGTCATGTCCATCTTCCGTGAGGGCGGCCACGGCTACATCGGCAATATCATCCGCATCTACGAATGGCTCCCCGATATTACCGGCAGGCAATGCCACATGGCCTGCAAGGATCGGTTCCAGCAGATGGCTTTCACTAAAGTTCTGGCAGAACCAACTGGCGCGGACGATCGTCCAGTTTGTGCCTGCATTGATCACTACCTGTTCGCATTCCTGTGCTTCCGGTTCGCCACGGCCTGATAAAAGCACCAGTTTCTGTACGCCCATTTCCACCGCTTTTGCCGTGAAGGCTTTGATGACATACACGGCAGCAGGAACTGCGAGGTCGGGCTGGAAGGTGATGTATACATTATCGATGCCGTCGAGTGCTGGTCCCCAAGTCGACTGATCTTCCCAGTCGAACGGAATTGCGGCCGAGCGGGAACCGATCCTCACGGAACGGCCCATTTGAGTAAGCCTGTTCACTACACGGCTTCCCGTTTTTCCGGTACCACCGAGCACCAGTGTCTTGGGTGATGTGTTGTTCAACGTTTTCATGATCTTTATTTTTTATCAAAGCTATTATGTGAATGAAGGGATAAATAGAACGAAACCGACAACATGGTTCAGTGAAGGCTGTTGATGTATTCCTGTACCAATGCCAATCCTTCCTTATGCACTACGGTTGTACCCAGCAAAGGCATACGGCCCTGTTTCATGTATTGAACGATCAGCTTCTTTTTATCGCTGATATTGGTGGATGCAAAAGGAGTTTCATACCCCGCGTTGAAATTCGCTGCTGCACAAAATCCGTTGGGATTATGACAATGAGCACAGTTCACTGCGAGATAGGCCCTGGCCCTTTGTTCGAGTGTGTAGGAGGGATTCTGCCAATCGGGAAGCGTTGCAACTCCGGAGAGGTCACCTGCGCCGATCAGGGAGTTGCTTTGAAAATATTTCAGTTGATTGATCCTGGCATTGTTCCTGGTTACTTCAATATTCAGGTTCATGGCCGTTGGCCCGATGGGCGTGAGCACATTATTGGAGTTATGGCAGGTAGCACAATCTTTGTTGGAAGGAACACGATAATCGATCGATCGGCCGGCACCGTTTTCATCCAGCCATTTTACATCGTGCTTTGAACCTTTTGTTGCCAGTAACGCTTCGGTTTGTGCATCATTCCAGACATAAGTGCCCGCATGCCAGGTTGATCCCGTACGCACCAGTATCCTCGTTTCAATGATCCGCCTACCTTTCGAAGGATCCCTCTTGTCATTATAATAATAAAAGGTTTTGGCCAGGATGGCGCCATCTGGAAATTCGGGCAACCCATTGCCGGTGATCTTCATGGAGCTTCCGGCAGGGACCATGATCAATCTCTGTTTTTCGGCATAGTCGGAAAATAAAGTGGTAGATGGTTCATAGGGCTTGAAAGCATCTGTGGGGACCAGGGCAGATGGATCACCCTGGAAAATATGGTAGTCCGACAATTTGGGCAGCATTCCTCCATTATCCTCATCCATTCCGGAAGGGTCGATCACGAAAGATTGTACTGCCACGAAACAGAGAAGACCGCCGGCGATGATATATAAGGCTTTCATGGTGTTTGTATTTACACCACAATACTAGAAAGTTGGCGGCCCGGAAAATTGAACGAAACCGACAATTGGTTGACAAGCTGAAAAGTTAATAGGTTGATAAGGACTTCCTGACACGCGGAGATACCCCTGTCAACCAGTCAACCTTTCAACTTGTCAACCAATTGTCTATATGCCTTCCTGGAATGGAAAAATCAATTCACCCTGCCGGGGAAATTATCATGAACCGTTTCTGCCTGCCTTTGAAATTCGAAGGGTGAGAGGCCGGTAAATTTTTTGAAGTTCCGGATGAAGTGCGACTGGTCCGCATAACCGTTTTCATAAGCGATGTCGGACAGTTTATTGTATTTACCGTTTCGCATCTGGGAGAGGGCGGCCTGGAACTGGGATATCTTTGAGAACAATTTGGGGGATACGCCGATATATTGTTCAAACTTTCTTTCAAAGGTCCTTTCACTGAGATTGAGTATACGCTGCAATTCTTTCAGCCGTAGCTCTCCGTTGGAACGCATGATCTCCGCAGTGGCATAGGCCATGCCCTTATCGACGACCGATCCGTTCTTTGCGATCATCTGCTCCATATAGTCAAACATGATCTTTGCCTGGTTCTCCATCGATACCGTGTTCCAGAGCTGTTCGCCGAGGTTGATCCGCGGCACAGAAGGGAGTAACCCCAGGTCAAGGCAATCATCAGTGACCTCCCTGGCGCTGAACCTGAAAATGGATTGCACTACATGTGGATGAAAATTGACGACGATCATTTTCATTCTGCCTTCCGTACTCAGGGTAATCGGCTGTACCGTTTGCCCATAGAGGAATATGGAGGAAAGTTTCTTGTCCTGGTTCAGGAGCATGCCCGACATGGATTGGTGAAACATGACACCAGGACAACCATCTGCGTAAATAGAAAAACAACTGGGAGCAGACCCTGTCTGCAGGCTGCCGGAATCCAGCGCCCAGATATGCCTGATGAAAGGTCGCAGCTTTTCAGGGATTTGTATGTTATGCTCCTGGAACATGGAATTATATGCCCATTCGGTCGAATAAAATTAAAATAAATTTTGCTGAAAAACCAATGCCAGGCGGACTGAATTCAGTATATTTGTAACCGATCGGATACATATTAATTCACACCTTTAAATAGTTTGTTATGGATAAATTAGAAGCCTCTGCAGCTATCCAGATCCTCAAACCCATCGAGGAGGTATTTGAAGCGATCGTGGACCCAAAAAAGATGACCAACTATTTTATTTCGGAAAGTACCGGCAGGATGGAAGAAGGAAAAAAGCTGTCCTGGAAGTTTCCGGAATTCGGTGACAGGTTCCCGGTGAATGTGATGAAAGTGAAAAAGAACGAATCCATCATTTTCGACTGGGATGCAGGTAGTGGAGAAATACACCAGTGCGTGATCAGGCTCAGTGAGCCCATGAAGAACGCCACCGTGGTGGAAGTAAAAGAAGGCAGTATGCCTGTAACTGATAAAGGTCTCCAATGGATGAGAGGCAATACTGAAGGATGGGCCAATTTCCTCGCCTGTATGAAGGCATACCTCGAATATGGCATCAACCTCAGAAAGGGTGCATTCGATTATCAAAGGGACCACGCCGTTCAATGATCATAGCTTCCTGACGTCTACTACCCCATTGGCAGTTACCCGGACCGATTGACCGTCCCTGTCTTTGTATTCATGATTATTGCGATAGTTCCGCAATACAATAAGATAGCTTTGTCCCGGTTGTGCCTGCAGGTCTTTACGGCCAATACTGGTGAGTGTATCTCCAGCATTGAAGGCCCGGAGTTTCAGCGTACTGTCGGCCGATAGAGAATATTCGACCTCCGGTGAAATGCTGCGATAAGACATGTTCTGCAGGCCAGGCACTATCCTGCTGCCGATACGAAGGTTCACTGAATCCGCATCGGGGCAAAGCTGCACCAACCTAAGCAGGATTTTTCCGGCAACAAGCTGCTGTCCATGTACTACACTGATCACATTGAAGGAACCAAGGCTATCGGACAAGAGATAGGTACGTTTCCTGTCCTGCTCCGCAGTCACCGGAAAAGAAAACAGGCTTGATGAATCTACTGAATTCAGGTATACATTAACGTTATAATCTCCTGCAGAATAATGGTCGAATGATATCCAGGGCACGTCGTAATTACCGTTGACAGCAGGAAAATCCCTGCGACTGCCTCCATTCACGGCACCATCTTCTGAAAAGAAAGGTATCCCATTGCCCTGGATGGGGCCCGGTTTCTGTTCTGCAGCCGCAAGCGGCAGGAGTATCTTTTTCTGGCTGCCGGCATTGAGTGGTAGCCACGTATCGAGCGTGTAAGATGCATTATAAAAACTGATCCCTCCATAATTGGCCGGTTCATATTTTGCCTTGCGGCAGGAGGCCATTGAAATGGTTGCAATGATCGCTATACAGATTGAGCGCATATCGGTAATGATTTAAGGTTTCCTGATCCTGTAAATTTCCATGGGCAAATGCTTCGCACCGAATCCCTGTTTGGCAAAAGACGCGAAATACAAATTGTTCTTCCTGTCGAACCCGATAAAACGGTTGTCGCCATAGAGCACTCTCCTGTTTGGAGAGAAGTCTACCCATTTGGCCGGCCCGATAGTCTTGTTCTGACCGGGTACAGAACTTCCGTACCGCGCTTCCACCCCGGCTTCTGTACCTGCAAAAGCATAGGCATTATGCAAGGTGAAATTGATACCCATCAATGAAAAGCCGGAATAGGAAGATGGAAAGAAGACAGCATCGCCGTTCGAGAGCACATAGTAATTGCTGAACCTGTCCTGGTCAGGTGTGATGGATGGTTTATGCAGACCTGTAATTGAAGAAGTGTCGGATGATGAGAAACTGAATTCGGTATTGCCGGGGATACCTTTTGTTACCTGTTCAAAGTCTGCTGTTGAAATCACATTCAATGTTCTATTAACGGTATTCATCGAATAGATGAACTGCCCATCAGTACTTAGTTGCTGGTTGAGATAAGAGAAGATGGCGAGCGAAGGCACCGGCCTGTTTGCGGCAGGCTTTGCCAGGGACTTCACCACTCCATTCCGGATGCGAATGAAATTGTCCATCCCACTCGAAATATCACCGGTGCCTAAGCCAAACCAGCTATAGGCCGCAGCCGAATCCCGCTGCGCATAGTAGGCAGGGTTACTGAATTGCGGGAACCTGGGATCACCCGCCAGCGGGCTTTTGGGTTGAGTGCTGGTATTGTATGCGGCATTCTTGGCGTACATCGTTCCATCGAGTGCGATGTGCAAATTCACCAATGCCAATTTGGTGTTTGCAATATCTCCCTCGGCGGGCAGGTAATTGGCTCCCGGATCGTAGAGAGGAGTGCTGAGGTCGGCCCCTCTTGGATACGAAGAAGCAGGCTTCATGAACACAGAACGGTTCAGGACTTCTGTTTTGCCGGTAGCAATGTCCATTCTACAAAACCTCGTTATATAATATTTCGCCTGATCAGGCGTATTCTCCGCAGTAGAAGCAGAGAAATAAAGTACCGTTTCATCGATATCAACAGTAAACCCGATGATATAAAGGACCTGAAAGGGATCGCCCGATACCGGCGTGATCGAAGCACCTGGTTTTATCACCGATCGTATCTCCCCATCCACGATCCTGAATATCCCTTCAGGTTTATTGAAGAACCATATATTGCCACCTCCGGTAACAGTACCATCTTTCCACAGATCGATAAGACTGCTTCCGCTGGTATAAAGGTTTAGGTTCGATGGCAGCCATTCGATCATTTTGTCGACTACCAGCGTAGTATCTGCAGCACTGGGTATGTCCGTATACTCCTGCACTTTGATCGTTGGGGCATTCACTGCAATACCATTCACCCTGACCAATACAGGTATACTATTTCCCCTGACGCCTTTGGGCACACGGCATTTCATGTAATCTACGGTTGCCCAGACCGTATCTTTTGTACTACTATTGTAAATCCTGTAAGCGGCATTTTGAAAAGTGCTTACAACGCTGTCACCGATCCTGATCTCCCTGTGTGCATCGGGGCCGCCCAGAATTCCGGCAATGGTCATCGTATCGCCCGGCACCAATGTTTTACCTGCAGCGACATACGAATAATGGAAGAATGACCCATCCGGTCTATACAGGTTATTGTCCGTGATCACCGAATAGATCGTGTGAAGGTATTCATCATGATTGGCCACTTTTTTACAGGCTGCCGCCAGGCAGCCGTATAATACGATCCATCGGAGCAGGTGAAAGGATCGGAACTGTTTCATTTTATAGAATTGCCTGTTCATATTATCGGTTAAAATGCGTACGTGAAAGAAATTGTCAGATAACGGCCAGTACGAAAGCTTCTGAAAAGATTGTCTCCCTTGTATAGCGGGCCTTCATAAGCGCCTCCCGCCCCTCTTGCAATGCCCGTACTTTTTTCCGCTTTGTATTTATTGTTGTAGTCCTGGTCTTCGGCTATTCGTACAGGTTCATCGAGCAGGTTCTGTATGTTCAGCTTCAGGTTCAGCGAGCGGAACACCCTTTGCGTAATGGAAATATCCAGTAGATGCCTGGGCAGTTCGATCAGGTTGGGCCTGATATAGGCTTGTGAAGAAGGATAGCCACCGATGCCAACCCCATTCCCATGTGCTTCTTTGGTCGATACGGTGCTCACTGCATAGATCGTAGTGCCGGAAATATTGTAGGTCACAGAAGCCTTCAACCCCCATCCCGGGTTTTCATAAAAGAGCCCGCTATTGAGCACATAGGGTGCCTGTCCCTGCAGTGGCCTGTTGTGAAAACCGCTGTAGAAGCTGAACTGCGAACTGTCTCCTACCGGCGTTTTGCTGGCCCGGCTATGGATCAGCGCACCATTTATGATCAGCGATAGATTGCGGAACAGTCTGCCTGGTATGAAGGCAAGGCTCTTACGGACCTCTGCTTCCACTCCATACACCACAGCCTCATCGGCATTCCAGTAACTGATACTGGTAGGCATGAATATAACTTCACCCGACTGATCATTGCGGACCTGTTCAATAGGATTTTTGATCTTTTTATAGAATACTCCTGCATTGATCATTTCACCGGGATGGCTGCGTGGGTACCATTCGAACCGCAGATCATAATTGTCGATCTTCGCAGTAACGAGAGAAGGGTTTCCCGTAACCACCACATCATTCATGAAATCATAATCGGAGAAGGGGGATATTTCACGGAATTCAGGACGGTTGAGCGTTTTACCATATCCACCCCGGATCACCAGCATGGAATCGGCCAACGTATAGGTAGCGTTCAGCGAAGGCAACCATGCCGTGAGCGGTTTCTTCACCAGCAATGGGATGAATGCCCCGCTCTGAACTATGGCGGCGGATAATTGCTGCCGGTCATCTTCCACGCGCAGGCCTCCTACCAGGTTCAATTTTTTGTGTAGCAAATGCCGGTCGCCCATCAGGTAAAATGCATTGTTCCGCTCATCGGCCACATAACTATCGGTAGGTTGCGTGGCGTCATAGATAGCCAGTCCTTTCCCATCAGCCCTGAAATAGGCGGGCGACCAGACCTTATTCAATTCCTCCGGCCTGAACAGCAGCAGGTTGGGATCGTTCCATCCGAAGTTATCGCGGAACCCGGGGGCCATATTCTCTATCCCACTAAGTTCCACACCCTCCAGTCCTGCCCGGTTCACCTGGTAAAAACGGCGGCCTACATGACGGTCCTTGAACAATCCATACACACCTGCTTTCAATAATAAAGAAGGACGAACAGCATAACTGTAATCAATCGATGCCTGGTAATTCTCTTCCTGGTTGGTAATGAATATCCGGTTGATCATGCCAAGGTAAGCATCCCGGTAACTACTGGTGTTTGCGCCTGCTGCAGCCAGTGATCCATTCTGCCCGAAGAACCGGGTATTCCGCTGATCGGGTACATTCTGCTTGTAATAGTTAAACCCCAGGTTCCATTGCAATTGGTGCCTTCTCTTCTGGTCAAGATGATGATTACCCGTAAGATTACCTGAGTACAATAGCCTTTGCTCGAATGATTCGAGGATGTCCTTATTGCGTATCAGTTGTGCACTGTCCTGCTTTGGAAGGAAATTAGGGGCTGAAACGGTTACCGACGTGTTCTTGCTCCCTTCGTTCAGAAAGAAATTTTTCAATTCGACGGAGTGACGATCGTTGAATTTCAGCAACAGGTTCTCCATGATATTGATCCTTCCCTTCTCGATCGACTGATCCGCATGGGCGATCTTGTTCTGGCCCGTAGTGCGGCCATAGTCGCCGAAACTCTGGGAATACAGGTTCCCCGATTGCCGTTCCACTGCCTGTATCCTGCTCTCATTTGTATAATTGATCATAGTGAAGTTGAAAAGACGTGCAGCTTGCCCGATCCTGTAATTATCGAAGTAGTTGACAAATGCCTGGAAGTCGGGGTTCATCCTTCGTTTACCGATCTGCAGATCGGGTGAGAACGCTTCCAGCCGCTGTTGTTGTGATGTTGCCTCCTTGCCATAAGCAGCCGCAAACTCCGGCAACACTTTCGCCGGATGACTGCGGAGGCCATCATCAAACCCAATCCAGTCGAGGTTTCCGCCATTGTAAGTATAGCCTTCTTTAAACGTAGTGGTGGTCCTGGCCGCCAGTTGCACGCCAATGTCGAAATGCCGTACCGGCTTTGCATTTTTGGTAAATAGCTTCACGGACCCCCCGGTTACATCGCCTACCAGGTCAGGAGTAGGTGATTTAAAAATGAGGATGCGGTCGATGATCGGAGAAGGCAGCAGATCGAAAGCAAATGCGTGTGTGTATATCTCGGTACTGGGGGCAAGATTGCCATTCAGATAGGTCTGGTTATAACGTGCATTCATGCCACGTACTACAATGAACCGGTCATCGGTAACAGTGATGCCGGGTATACGCCTCACGATCTCGGCCGCATTGCGATCGGCCATCTTCGTGATCTGCTCATTGGAGATGCCGGATACAACAGCATTGGATAAACGTATTTCATTGATCAGTTGCTTTTCTGTGGTATGGGTCACTGTGCGTGTTTTCCCACCTGCATTGGTGACCACCACTTCCGCCAGGCTCCCATTCGAAGATTGCATTTTGATATCCATCACAATTTCTTTCCCGGCATTGACTGATATATTGTCGACCCGGTTCTGTTGGTAGCCAACATGGGTTGTAAGGAGGATGAAATTACCAGCAGGCAGGTCCCTGAAAATGTAATAGCCTTTTTCATCACTGATCACCGTTCTCCCCGCACCGCTGAGCAACAAAGTGGAATTGGACAATGGTTCTGCCGTTTCATAATCCACTACACGGCCGCGCAAAACGCCGCCGATAGCGGCTTCCTTCTTTCGCGGAAGCTCATCACGACTTACAGCAATATTCTTGTTGTGGATGAGAAAAGATAGTCCTGCCTGCTCTTCCAGGGATTGCAGCGCCTTTCCAAGTGTAGTCTTTTGCAGACGCAGGTCTTTCAAAAGGATACTGCTCATGGCCGGTCTATCGAAAGTGAAGACATACCCGGTTTGTTGCTGCAGGGTCTCCAATACTGTAGCGGCATTCGCTTGCCGTGCCGGGTAATCCACTTTTTCATTCAACGCCGCATACTTGTTTTGAGCAGGAGACTGGAATGAGAGAAGCAGCAGAATGATATAGAAGGACCAACGGCCCCATGACCTTTTATTCCGTATCGGCATGGCAGTATCACCAGCCGTTGTATCGATGAACAGCATAGAGTTTATTTCCTTTTATTTGATTTTGTAATGCTTTCCGGAGTGGTCCTCATCGAGGCTTATCGCCTTACGATCTCAAAAACATTTCCGTTCTTTCTGAATGTATAATGATGTACGAATAATAACAGGTTCAGCATTTCTTCCGGTGTTTCATTTTTGAAAACGGTGGTCACACGCTGGCTGTTCAGTTCAACACCATTTCCATAAACGATAGTAAGCCGGAAACGGGTGGCGATCCTTGCGATGGCATCCGTTACCGGCACATCGTTCAGCAGGAGATAGCCGCTTGTCCAATTATCTAGCTCTGTCAGCTTCAATGTATCTTTATTACCTGTATGGGTTATTCTATTATAGGTCAATACCTGCCCGGCCTGCAAAAGTGCAGGAGGCATGGACACTGTATTGCTGCTGGTATCTTCAATGGCTACCCTGCCTCTCACCAGTGACACACGAATGGATCCTTCACTGATATAGGATTCAATGTTGAAAGCAGTTCCCAGTACTTTGGTTACGATATTGTTACTGTAGACAAGGAACGGATGTGCAGCATCATGCTTTACATCGAAGAATGCTTCTCCTTCCAGCTTCACTGAACGCCGTTGCGTAAAATCGGCCGCATAGGAAACCGTGCTTCTGGGAGTAAGCCATATCCTGGAACTATCGGGCAGCCAGGCGGCCCTGGTAGCAGCACTATTATTGCTGATCGTTTTCCAGGTGATAGACGCGATACCCTGCCTGCTATTTTTCGTAAACAGGTTATTCCTGAAAATAACCGTGCCTGCAATGACGAGTGTAGCAACACAGGCCGCAACACCGTACCATATCCGTCTTCTACGGTTTTGCATCATAACGATAGTAGCCTCACTGGTGGAAGGATAGAGCCTGGTCCGCAATTTCGCCAGCAGTTCCATGGTAACATCTTCATTCACCGGTTCAGCTATAGTTTTGGCCCAGGATGACTGTAACAATTCCTTCAACAAAGTCAAATCAGACTTTTCATTAGCGAGAAAGTCATGCAGGATCGCCAGTTCAGCAGGTGTGCAAAGCCCATCGAGATATTTTTGAAGTAATTGTTTATCCATAGTTTCCCGGTTATCTATATCACGAAGCTGAAAGCCTTTACCGCTACCCGGTTCGCAGGCTTAATATTAAGTTAACACAGCAGAGTTTATGATCTAATTGTTAATTTCACCTGCCGGCTTGTTAGTTCCTGCGATGGCATTCAATTTTGTGCATCATCCTCCCTGCACTGCTATGGAATTTTCACCCGAAATACCCGTGAAAAGGTTTGAGAATATTTTCTTTTCCACCAAGGATCGCCTTTACAACTTCGTAAAGAAACATACCAGGGGCCACGACGCCATTGAAGAGATCGTACAACAATGCTATATTAAATTATGGGAACAATTGCCTGGTTTGAAAGATGATGAGAATATGCTGCCCATGCTCAGTACTTATGCCATCCATCTCATTATCGACGGCCTTCGAAAGGAAGCCAGGGAAGCCGTTCGGGCCCGCATTTTCTATGAACAGCAGCACCAGACCTATGATTCAACCGATGCGCTCCAACTCAAAGAAATGATGAAAGAATACCAGGAAGCAGTGGAAGCGCTTCCTCCACGGAGAAGGATGATATACCGTATGGTGCGTGAAGAAGGATTAAGTCACCAGCAGATCGCCCGGCAGTTGAACATCAGCACCAATACCATCGAAAGTCAGATCAATGAAGCCCTGCATACCCTTCGCAAAAAGTTCCCGGCCGATAAACTGGCATTGATGATGATCTGGTTAAATATCTTCCACTGATCCATGAAGTGGTTACCGCTTCCATTCAGCTACTTAGCCCGATCATTGCTGGTGCTTTGAATTACCTTTTCAACAAACTGCCATGCTTTCACCGGTGGCTCCCGGTGTTCTTTTTGCACGATCGCATCGAATTGTTTAAGCAGCTCCGGATATTGTGCTGCCAGGTCCACTGCTTCGTTTCGATCCGTTTTGAGATGGTAAAGTTGCCAGGGATTGGATGGGTCCCTGCGCAGGTCAGTTTTTATTGCTTTCCAATCCCCCATGCGAATGGCGAGTTGACCCCCTTTTTCAGGATATTCGAAATAGAGATATGGATGTTTTTGCTGCTTCTTCCGCTCCCCTAACAATTCAGGGAGCAATGAAATACCATCGGTGTTTGTCAATGCCTGCCCTGTAAGTTCGGCCAGTGTTGCCATCATATCGAACTGCGCCGACACCAGCTCACTGATAGCCCCTCCTTTTATTTTGCCTGGCCAGCGGGCGATGAATGGTTCGCGGATACCTCCTTCATAGAGGTCCATCTTCAGTCCACGCAATCCGGATACGCTGTTGAAGAAATTGGTATTGACCCCACCTGCATTAAAGGTAGCGCCATTATCACTGCTGAAAAAGATGATCGTGTTCTGATCGAGGCCCAAAGTTTTTATTTTTTGCAGGATGATACCTACCTGTGCATCAAGATAACTGATCATCGCTGCATAGGTAGAGAGCGGATATTTCGTGGAGGCATAACCGTTTTGTCCATAGTATGGCTGCTCTTCGAATTTGCCCTTATACTGGTCAAGCCATTTATCCTGCACCTGGAGCGATACGTGTGGCAATGTATACGGTAAATAGAGAAAAAATGGTTGAGCTTTATGCTCATCGATAAAAGCCAATGCCTTTTCAGTCATTTTTTCCGGGGCATAGTCCTTTCCTTTGAAAGAATCGAAATCCGCATCCCTGGCGGATTGTGGGTCCAGTTTGCGGTGTACAGCAAACCAGGGTTGGCGCAAAGTATCCCAATGATCATTCTCCCATAAATGAGAAGGGTAATAATTATGCGCCTGTTTCTGATCGAGGTAGCCGTAATAATAATCGAATCCATGTTTGAGCGGGCTTCCTTCGGTGTTGGCCATGCCTAATCCCCATTTGCCAATAAGGGCCGTTGCATATCCTTTTTGTTTGAGCATATCGGCAATGGTGAATTGCCCGGCGGCAAGCGGCAACTGCCCTCTTTCTGCTGAATCGGCAAATCCTCCCAGTTCAAAATTGCCGCGTACATAAGAATGACCACTGTGTTTACCGGTCATCAGCATGCATCTCGATGGAGCACAGACAGGCGCACCGGAATAGTGCTGGGTAAATCGCATTCCTTCTGCGGCCATCCTGTCGAGGTTGGGCGTTTCAATCTTTTGTTGTCCATAGCAACCCAGTTCACCATAACCCAGGTCATCGGCATAGATGTAAACAATATTGGGTAAAGCTGAAGCAGTTTTATTTTTTTGGGCGAAAGCCTGGAAACTTGTCAGCAGGAGAATGAGCGATATGCAGTAGAAATTCCATCTGCCAGAGTAGAACTGATTCATTGGACCGGTTTGATCTTTTGAAGATAGCTAAAATACTATAGTCAGAAATGTGCAAACGATTGTGCAAAAACAGATCTTCAACGGAAGCTGCGGCGGAGATCATCCGGATTTGATATCTCCTCCTTCAGTATTCAAGCAACATCTGGTGATTCGGATTGGAATGGGTGGCAGAGATCATAAAATCATGACTTCCGATGATCCTGAACCTATTCTTCTCGTAGAACGCAATAGCCCGGTGATTTTCTTTCCAGGTAAAAAGCCATATCCCCTGCTGGCCGCTTCGCTTCGACAAATCGATGTTGAATGCCAGCAGATCGTATCCGAGCTTCAGGCTGTAGAATGCTTTCAGCAGGTAAAGTCGCTCGAGCCTGGTTACGTGTTCAAGGGAAATATTCGAGTGGGAGGCATCCAGGATGATCTTGGAATATCCGGCCGGCCGGCCATCATGATAAATGATATGATAAATATTTGCCTGGTCTTCGAGTTCTTCCTTCATCCTGCTATCACTGAACTTTTCCTTCACATAGTTTTCAATATCGGCTGCAGGCCCACTGTGCCCGTGCGATTCGATAAATGTTTGCCTGCCAAGTTCTGTCAGCAGGGGAACATCCTGCAAGCCTGCTTTTACAATACTGATCATATTCAATATTAATGATTATTCATGCGCCAACCTGTACCTTATTATAGAATCGCTTCCTGTAGGTATTGGGAGTTTCGTTAGTGATCTCTTTGAAGAACCTGTTGAAGAGGGACACACTATTGAAACCGCAGTCTGCCGCAATAGACCCGATCGTGTCATTCCCATTGATCAGTAGGTTGCAGGCATGCTGGATCCTTACTTCCGTGAGCGCCTGCTTGAAAGTTTTACCGGTACTTTGCAGGAAGAACCGACAGAAAGAGCTTTCCGTCATGGACACTGCTTTTGCCACTTCCCTGGTGCTGATATCGTTGTGGTAATGTTGTTGGATGAGAGCGTATACTTCCTGTACGCGATGAGTATTCAACACTGAAACTGTCAGGAACTTTTTCACCTGCAGACTTTTGCGATCGGGAGATACTGCCATTTTCTGCAATACTTCCACCAGGTACATCAACCTTTCGAAAGGTTGCAGGCCCGGCATGGCTTTCACCAGTTCTCCGATCGCATGTTTTGCCGGCCCCCCGATCACCTGGCCCGATTGTGCCTCTTCCAGTAAAGATCTTACCGGGCTGAACTCGTGATAAGATCCGCTCAATGCTTCCATCTGTTTTCCACTGAACTGGATCACATACTCTTCATAGTTCTCGGATTCAAAACCGAAGTTGAAAGTATTGTGCGGAATATTAGGTCCTAATAAGATCAGCTCTCCATCTTCAAACCGGCTGATATGGTTGCCCACAAAGCGCTTCCCGTTACCGCGCGGCACGTAAACGATCTCGAATTCAGGATGAAAATGCCAGAAATCCTTACTGCAGAATTCCGGGAATTTATAATGTACCATATAAAAAGAATAGCCAGATAATGGTACTATCTTCTCAAATGCCGCCTTTTTCATACACTCGATTGTCGGGCAAAATTAAGAATAATGATAATCCAGTGCAAGAATGGGAAAAACCAATGAAAGATAAAAAGCGGGCGCAGCAGCAATTTTGTAAAAACAATTGCGTGAAAGACCCATTCATCAATACCCCGGCCATTGCGATCACAGACAGAAAGATCATCCTCTCCAAACGGATAGCGATCGGTATTTTTTTCTTTGTGAACGGCTTTCTCTATGCCAACTGGACGGCCCGTCTGCCTGAGCTCAAAGCATTTTATGATATCTCGAACGGCACATTAGGTACACTCTTATTTACTACTGCAGCAGGCGCCCTGGTATCGATGCCCATCGCAGGCTGGATCACTGGTAAATACAACAATGAAATGCTGACCGTGCTGGCAGGGATACTGTTTTGCAGTGTGATACCATTGATCCCCTTATCCAATGATCTCTGGGTGGCTCGCTCCTGTTTTTTCGCCACCGGTTTTTTCTCCGGCGCCATGGACGTAACCATGAACGGGCAGGCAGTGTTGGTGGAAAGGGAATGGAAGAAGCCCATCATGTCGTCTTTCCATGCACTGTTCAGTATTGGCATGGCCATTGGCGCAGGCGTTTCGGCGCTGTTCTCCAGGTTCCATATCATATTGCCAGCACATTTCCTGGTGGTGTCACTGGCAGCGATAGCGGCCATCCTCTCCTGCGCACGCATTATTATCCGTGACCCGGTCGCCCTACCCTTATCCATAACCGACAAAAACAGCGGAACATTCCGCTTACCGGCACTGGCCATCCTTCCTCTCGGCATCATTGCTTTTTGCGGTATGACCGGAGAAGGTGCTATGGCCGATTGGAGCGCCATCTACATGCACACGGTAGTGGGCAGCACCGAATCTTTCAGCGCGCTGGCCTTCGGGGTCTTCGGCGCAGCCATGACGATCGGCCGTATTTTTGGAGATCGCCTTACTGCTGCACTCGGGAAAAATACATTATTGCTGCTGGATGTGGCGGTGGCTATTACCGGGCTCTCACTCTCCTTATTATTCCCTTATGCATGGGTGAGCATGATCGGGTTCTTTATGGTAGGTATCGGGCTGGCCACTATCGTACCGATCATCTATTCCACAGCCGGAAACACGCCAGGAGTAAGCCCTTCAGCGGGAATTGCCATGGCCAGTACCATCGGCTATATGGGATTTTTCGTAGGCCCCCCGATGATCGGGCACCTCGCAGACATTTTCGGGTTAAGGACCGGGTTGGCTTATGTGGTAGGATTATTCATTGTAATGGGTGTGCTGATCATTTATACCGGGAAAAAACAACAGCGGTCTTAAATAGGAAATAAAGTGCCCCCCAAAAGTGTCTAACTTTTGGGGGGCACTTCATTGAAGCATCTTCTTTTGGTTGCTGGTTTTTGAGTGGGAGTAGCTGCAAAGTCACCGGTAATGTAATCTGATCTACAGTCTCTCAGATATGAAAAGAAAGCATCTCCACCACCCCCTCTCCCCGTTGTTGAAATATGGTAGCCTTTCCATTTATCCTTTCTTCGATCTCGCTTAACGATCGGACCTGGTGGACCTGCCTCTCCAGTGAATTGACCAATTCCACCATTGTTCCTCCACTGTTCATATTTATCCTTTGCTGTACAAACGATGACATGATCTGTAGCATTTGTTGGTGGTATCTGATAAAACCCGCCGGTACTTCCTCTTCTGCCAGCGAATAATCAAGTATGATGAGGTTACGCTTGTTATTGGTTTTGAATTGTTGCATAAGCGTCACGAACGCTGTATTGGAGATGTAGTGAATAATCCCTTCAAAAACAATAATGGCAGGGCGCTCCGGATCATAACCTGCCAGTCGTTTTGGAGCGCCACCTGTTCAGCTATCGAATCACGCACGAATTGTTTTCTTAGGGTAATTATTTCTTCCACATACGGGAATGCATTGTTCAGTTTATCCATAACTTCTTTCACTTCCTCGAAATCGATCCTTGAAAGGTATGCCTGTTCAACAGGAGACCCATATAGTTTTCCGGCATAAGCCAGCACAAGCAGAGAGGCAGGGGCAATTCTAAGTTTTTGGACAGTCATAAGACAGGTTTGATTGTTGAACAATAACAATTCACTATAAGAGAACAACTGTATTGTAACAGGTTTTTGAAATCAATTATCTGTGCAGAGGGAGATGAAGAGGGAAGTTGCGCTACAAAAATAATCATATTTCAGTTTGCATCCTGCATACCAGTAACCAGGCGATATATTAATAGATTTTATCTATTGAAATATAGAATTAATCGATGGTGATTATTTCTTCACATATCATAATTTTACAATCCCGCACAAGTATCAGGTACAAGCAAGTGTTCATTCAATAATTAATTTACAGCAATGGAAAAACAATCAAACGACATCAGTAAATGCCCATTTCATAATGGCAGTATGAAGCCAAATGTTGGCGGTGGCGGCACCAGGAACCGCGACTGGTGGCCCAACCAGTTAAAGCTAAATATCCTGCGTCAGCACTCGTCCCTTTCAAACCCGATGGGAGAGGATTTTAATTATGCGGAAGCTTTTAAAAGCCTCGACCTGGAAGCTGTAAAAAAAGACCTTCATGCACTCATGACCAACTCGCAGGATTGGTGGCCTGCAGACTTTGGGCATTATGGCCCCTTGTTCATTCGCATGGCATGGCATAGTGCAGGTACTTATCGCGTGGGGGATGGCCGTGGTGGCGGAGGGGCCGGACAACAACGTTTTGCTCCACTTAATAGCTGGCCCGATAACGTGAGCCTCGATAAAGCCCGCAGGCTGCTTTGGCCCATCAAACAAAAATATGGCCGCAAAATTTCATGGGCAGATCTGATGATCCTTACCGGTAATGTAGCACTGGAATCGATGGGCTTTAAAACATTTGGCTTTGCCGGTGGACGTGAAGATGTATGGGAGCCGGATGAAGATGTATACTGGGGTTCCGAAACCACCTGGTTGGGTGACGCCCTGCGTTATGCGCATGGTTCACAGGGTGTGGAAAAGGACCATGGTGCTGTTGTGTCGGCCGACAAGGCAGGTGGTGATATCCACTCCCGTAACCTGGAAAAACCGCTTGCTGCCGTGCAGATGGGGTTGATCTATGTGAATCCCGAAGGTCCCGACGGTAATCCTGATCCAATCGCTGCTGCTAAAGACATCCGGGACACTTTTGGGCGCATGGCCATGAACGATGAAGAAACAGTTGCCCTGATAGCAGGCGGGCACAGCTTTGGCAAAACCCATGGCGCCGCCCCTGCTACCCATGTAGGCAAAGAGCCTGAAGCTGCCGGTCTGGAGTTGCAGGGCCTGGGCTGGAGCAACAGTTATGGCTCCGGTAAAGGTGCTGACACGATTACCAGTGGACTTGAAGTAATATGGACGAAAACGCCCACCCGATGGAGTAATGATTTCTTCGAAAACCTTTTTGGCTTTGAGTGGGAACTTTCCAAAAGTCCGGCCGGCGCACACCAGTGGGTAGCTAAAAATGCAGACAGTATTATTCCCGATGCCTATGATGGTTCAAAAAAGCATGTACCAACCATGCTTACTACCGACCTCTCTTTAAGGTTTGATCCGGTTTACGAAAAAATATCCAGACGCTTTTTGGCAAATCCCGAAACATTTGCAGATGCTTTTGCAAGGGCATGGTTTAAATTAACACATCGTGATATCGGACCTCGCGCACGTTACCTTGGACCCGATGTGCCGGAAGAAGAACTGCTTTGGCAAGATCCTATTCCTGCTGTTGACCATGCATTGATAGATGAGAAGGATATTGCAGCCTTGAAGGCTAAAGTATTGGCATCAGGATTGAGCGTAGCAGAATTGGTTTCCACAGCATGGGCTTCGGCTTCCACCTTCCGTGGTTCCGACAAGCGCGGTGGAGCGAATGGCGCCCGCATTCGCCTGGCGCCTCAGAAATACTGGCAGGTAAACAATCCGGCGCAGTTGCAGAAAGTATTGGATAAATTGGAGGACATTCAAAAAGAATTCAATGGTGCACAGGCAGGAGGTAAAAAGGTTTCGCTGGCAGACCTGATCGTACTGGCTGGTTGCGCAGGCGTTGAAAAAGCAGCTAAGGATGCAGGACATTCGATCCCTGTTCCTTTCGCGCCCGGTAGAATGGATGCTTCACAGGAACAAACCGATGTTGAATCGATCGGCTATCTGGAGCCTGTTGCCGACGGTTTCCGGAACTACCGCAAATCGAAATTCCCTGTATCTACTGAAGAGTTGCTGATCGATAAGGCTCAATTGCTCACACTTACAGCGCCTGAGTTAACCGTATTGGTGGGTGGCATGCGTGTATTGGACACTAATTTTGATGGTTCCAAACATGGTGTTTTCACGACGCGCCCGGGCCAGCTTACCAATGATTTCTTCGTGAACCTGCTCAACATGAGCACGGCATGGAAAGCCATCTCCGAAGACAAAGAACTTTATGAAGGCAGTGACCGGGCCACCGGAAAAATAAAATATACAGGTACCCGTGCAGATCTTGTATTTGGCTCAAACTCCGAACTGAGAGCTATTGCAGAAGTGTATGGAAGCGCGGATGCCCAGGACAAATTTGTGAAAGACTTTGTAGCAGCCTGGAATAAGGTGATGAATTTGGACAGGTATGATTTGGTCTGATAGTAAGCTTTTGCGAATGATGATACATAGCCTCCGGTGACGGAGGCTTTTTTACGTAGTTTCGGCGATACCCGATCGCGCAATTTTTTATTGTAAATAAATCTAATTTATTGCTTAAAAACATTGCAGTTTTGATATTAAATGCCAATTTTGCGATTATTTACACATTTTTGGCATTTAAATAGGGCGGATACATGGAAATTAATAGAACGATACAAAGGAAACTAACGATCTGGAAAAATACCTCCGACCGGAAACCTCTCATTCTTCAAGGAGCCAGGCAAGTTGGTAAGACATGGTTGCTTAAACATTTCGGAACAACAGAATTTGAGCAAGTAGCTTATTTCAATTTTGAAGAGCAGCCTGATCTCAAACAATTTTTCCAAAATACCAAAGATACTTCACGTATCCTTCAGAATCTTTCATTGGTTCATGGACGTGCCATAACACCACAAAATACACTTATCATATTTGATGAAATCCAGGAATGCAATGATGCACTCAACTCCTTAAAATATTTCAATGAAAATGCTCCCGGGTATGCTATCGCCAGCGCAGGCTCCCTACTCGGTGTAGCTCTGTCAAGGGGAAATTCCTTTCCTGTTGGAAAAGTAGATTTCCTGCATCTGCATCCCATTTGTTTTTCCGAGTTTTTATCTGTTGCAGATCCCAACCTATTTGCCTATCTGGAGAGTATCGATAGACTGGAACCTATTCCGGATATTTTCTTTCATCCGTTAGTGGATAAATTGAAAATGTATTTTATATCAGGAGGCATGCCAGAAGCTGTGGTAGCATTGCTCGAAAAGCAGGATACAGAAAAAACACAGCAGGTACTACAAAATATACTCAGTGCTTATGCGCTTGATTTTTCCAAACATGCGGAAAACAAGGATATACCAAAGATCAATCACGTATGGGCTTCTATACCCTCACAACTTGCCAGGAATAATAAAAAGTTCATTTATCAGTCTGTGAAGCAAGGCGCCCGTGCCAGGGAATATGAAGATGCCTTACTCTGGCTCTCGCATGCAGGCTTAGTTCATCGGGTTTTTCGAGTCTCAAAGCCAGGCTTGCCGCTTTCAGCCTATGATGATCTTTCGACCTTTAAGCTTTATTTAATTGATGTAGGAATATTGCGCCGACTTGCATTTCTGGACCCTATCGCGGTGAGAGAAGGCAATCGGTTATTTACAGAATTTAAAGGAGCATTGACAGAGAACTTTGTGCTGCAGCATCTGATACCACATTTCGAAGTTACTCCCCGCTATTGGTATTCCGGGAACCAGGCGGAAGTGGATTTCCTGATACAACTCAAAAATGAGATCATACCCATTGAAGTCAAATCTGATGAGAATATTCGCAGCAGGAGCCTTGCTACTTATAATGATCTTTATAAACCATTTATTAGACTTAGATTTTCATTGAGAAATTTAAAGAAGGATGAAGGGCTGCTCAATATTCCACTGTTTATGGTTGATTATGCAGAGAAATTGATTGATATAAGCGAAAAATAATTTCTGATGGAAACAAAAAACATCAGAACTACACGGATACAAAATGTTGGGATTGATATACGAGTTTGTTTAGCTACTGCAAATGCTAATTAGATTTTGCATTTTCAATATTATTATCGTAATATTGCGATTATAATGGGACTTACAAAAACCGAAATATTCACCGATAAGCAGAATAAGTTGGCCCTAATGATGAAAGCATTGGCCCATCCCGCCCGCATTGCTATCATCCAGCACCTGATCAAATCGGAAGCCTGTATCTGTGGCGACCTGGTGGAAGAACTTGGACTGGCGCAAGCTACCATATCCCAACACCTGAAGGAGTTGAAAAATGCAGGGTTGATCAAAGGCACTATTGAAGGAACCAGCGTATGTTACTGTATCGATGGCAAGGTTTGGAGCCAATACCGTTTAGCCCTGAACGCCTTTTTCGTAGCTTACAACAACAAAGACGAATGCTGTTAGCATTTTTTTTGCCCCATATAATCGCAATATTGCAATAAACCAATAAATTGAACGATATGCAAACCCAGGATCAACTGAAGGAACTCGTAAAACAGAAATACAGCGAAATCGCTTTACAGGATAAAACTGATAATGCCGCATCCTGTTGCGGGTCAGGGTGCTGTTCCATTGAAACGACCAATATTATGACAGATGACTATTCACAGATGGCCGGCTACAATCCCGATGCGGACTTAGGGCTTGGGTGTGGATTGCCTACCCAATTTGCAAAGATCAAAAAAGGTGACGTTGTGATTGACCTCGGCTCAGGCGCAGGAAATGACTGCTTCATTGCCAGGGCTGAAACCGGTGAAACCGGTAAAGTGATCGGTATTGATTTTACACCGGCCATGATCGAGAAAGCGAGAGCTAACGCAGAGAAATTGGGATACAATAATGTAGAGTTCAGACAAGGTGATATAGAGAACATGCCCGTAACCGCCAACACCGCCGATGTGATCGTAAGTAATTGTGTACTGAACCTCGTTCCCAATAAAGATGGAGTAATCAAGGATATCTACCGGGTACTGAAACCAGGCGCTCATTTCAGCATTTCTGATATTGTTCTCGAAGGCGCCCTGCCCCCGGCCATACAACAGGCGGCTGAAATGTATGCGGGATGCGTCTCCGGTGCTATCCAGCAACAGGTATATCTGGAACTTATTGCCAGCAATGGCTTTACTAATATTACCATTCAGAAGGAGAAACCCATTCTCATACCCGATGATATCCTTGCCGGTTACCTCTCCGCAAATGAAATCACCCAGTTCAGGAACAACAATACCGGGATCTACAGCATAACGGTATATGCGGAGAAACCCAAAAACGAAGCAGCTTGCTGCGCACCCGGCTGTTGCAATTGATCATTTTCAACCAAAACAAAACAATATGAAAAAGCTGATTTTTTCTTTGAGCATGCTGATGATTACCATCCTGTCAGTTACTGCCAAAGGCCCTAAACCCAAGTTGTTTCCTGAACTGGAAAAGTATTATACCAGTCTGAATACGATGCCTATAGAACCATCTCATGAAAAAGGACTGAAAAATCTGTATCAATATATTTTCCAAGGGATGGGAAGTGATACGAAAATTGAACTTTTGTTTACTGACAAAGACAATTCATTTGTAGGTATCTCTGCCCAAATTGTGTTACAATCTTTATTATCCGTGAATAAATATAATAAGTTGGGCGTTTCATCCTGTGGGTATCAGGTAGCAGAAATTAACCCCGTATTGATTAAGGTGCTAAATAAACATGGATTTAAGGTGACTGAAGCTACTGCTGCAAATGGGAGGAAGTCTTATTCGGTTGCGTTTGGAGAAAATGTTTCCCCCATAAATATCTATGCTAAATCCATAGACGACGCAACGTTGCCCAAAACGAAGTTTTTGCAAGTGAAATTGTGTGATGCTAATGACAATGCCTGTGCTGATTTGGCTGGCGCATTTTTCAAGGAATCTGTTCCCTTCCCAAATCTTTCGTCTGACATTTCGGAAGATGAAGCAGATAAAATATTTTCCCAGGTTGCTGCAGAAATGGTACAAGCATTTAATAAAGCTAAAAATCTATAAATTATAGGGAATGAGCGCAAACAATTGTAATCTTACCAATGAAAGGAAACGACTTGGTTTTTTAGACCGGTATCTTACCCTATGGATTTTCCTTGCAATGGCAATAGGTGTAGGCATCGGCTATTTTATACCCGGTACGTCCGCTTTTATCAATTCGTTTTCCTCCGGCACAACCAACGTACCCCTGGCAGTGGGCTTAATACTCATGATGTACCCGCCATTAGCAAAAGTGCGTTACGAACAGATGGGAATGGTTTTCAGGAATACCAAGATATTAGGAGCATCGCTGCTGCTAAACTGGGTCATCGGTCCTGTACTTATGTTCGCTTTGGCGCTGCTGTTCCTGAATGGTTACCCTGAATATATGGTGGGACTTATTTTGATCGGGCTGGCCCGTTGCATAGCGATGGTGATTGTCTGGAATGAATTGGCAGACGGCAACCGGGAATATGCGGCAGGTTTGGTGGCCCTTAACAGTATATTTCAGGTACTCCTGTATAGTATCTATGCGTATGTATTTGTGACCATTTTACCGCCGGTGTTCGGTTACAAAGGATTGGCTGTTGACATCACCATCGGGCAAATAGCTGAAAGTGTGGCAATTTATTTGGGTATCCCATTCGCAGCGGGTATTTTTAGCCGATACGTGCTTTTGAAATTGAAAGGTGAGCAGTGGTATCAACAAAAGTTTATTCCTGTTATTTCCCCTATTACACTAATAGCCTTACTGTTCACTATTGTTGTAATGTTTAGCCTGAAAGGACAACTGATTGTACAAATACCACTTGACGTGCTTCGCATAGCCTTACCATTGGTCATATACTTTGCCATCATGTTTTTGGCAAGTTTCTTCATGGGCAAGGCTTTAGGTGCTGACTATTCTCAAAACGCTGCCATTTCCTTTACGGCCGCCGGAAATAATTTTGAACTTGCGATTGCGGTAGCTATTGGCGTATACGGCATCAATAGCGGACAAGCTTTTGCAGGAGTTATTGGCCCCCTTATAGAAGTGCCGGCGTTGATTGCCCTGGTCAACGTAGCATTTTGGCTTCGAAAAAAATGGTATGAAAATACAGCAGTAACACAATAAACCTATATTACATCACTCAATTCTTCATAAAGGACTACACATGAAAATTGCTTTATTCTCTGACATTCATGCCAACCTGCCGGCGTTGGAGGCATTTTTGAAAGACGTTGAACAACGCAATCCCGATTCAATCTACTGCCTGGGAGATTTGGTCGGTTATAATATCTGGCCCAATGAGGTCATCAATGAAATAAGAAAACGAAAAATCCCCACCATTGCAGGAAATTACGATTTTGGTATCGGTAGAAATAGTGATGACTGCGGCTGCGCATATAAAACAGACCAGGAGAAAGCTAACGGAGCTGTTTCGATTTCCTTTACCAATGAGATCGTGAACAATGAAGAAAGGCAATACCTACGAACGTTACCAGCTCATATCCGTGTAGAATTTCAGTTAAATGAGGACAAGCTCTTTTTGCTACTGGTGCATGGAAGTCCACGCAAAATCAATGAATACTTATTTGAAGATAGAGAGGAAAAAAGTATGTTGCGGATCATGCAGGACGCCAATGCAGATATCATGTGCTTTGGGCACACACATGAACCTTACCACCGGATACTGAATTCAGGAACAGAACAGGACCCTCATTTTCGACATGCCATTAATATCGGATCGGTAGGCAAACCGAAGGATGGTAACCCGCAGGGAGCTTATGTTTTATTAACCATCGCTGGTAATAGCAGCGTATTGGAAAAGGATAGCATTCAGGTAGAGTTTGTACGATTCAATTACGATATAGAAAAGGCCGCAAAAGCGGTGGAGGATAGCAGGTTGCCCAACGCTTATGCGGAAAGCCTGCGAAATGGTTTGTAATTGATGATCCGACGACCTAAAAGGAGAAGCCCCTGTAGCCAGGGGCTTCTTTTATTTGTCAAACCTTTTCGGTTCAACGCTTATCACATTTGTTATTGTCGCAGCATGGCGGACAAGGCTTGGGACAGGTTTTGGGACAAGGCTTTACACAGGTCTTTTCTGTGCTGGCTTTGGTTCCCTTGCTTTTTGCTTTTCCACCACCGTTGGCAAAGGCCACAGCGCCACCCATGAGCATGGCAATAGTAGCCAATAGAAATACCTTTTTCATATTGTAAGTTTAAGATGAAAATAAAATAGATGAAGTAAATGAATGCGGGATGAAATCAACAGGCATTCGGAGGTCTCCAGACTTCGGACGAATAGATGAAGATATAATTCGCCTGAAATAACGGATAAATCCGTTTAGTGAAACCTGAAATTTTCCCGAACGTATTGTTGCCCGTAATTGTCATTACATAACAAAGCGGGCAGTTCAGATAGCAGTTGTCCGTACTTGACTTTTTTGCATCTTTTTTAGAAGGATTATCCTCTTTCTTACAGCAGGTAGTTTGTTTAACACGGCTACAACTGCTTTGCTTTGTGTCAACAGGTTTGCAATAGAATGGCAAAGCAGCTAATTCGGTCAGATAGACCAAAAACCAAATTGATAATATAGTGGCTTTAATGATCAAAGTTATACCTGCTTCTCTGAACTAAAATTATTAAAATTTGGTGAGATTTTTATAACTGATTTTCGCAGGGTTACAGTTTAAGTTTGATACCTCCATTTACCACAATTCCGTCGAGGGGCGCGTAGATATCCCGGAACACCGGGTTTGTAATTGTACCCGTATAGATGGTATCGAACCTGGTCTGCCGTGTATCTGTCAAATTCTCAAAATTTACAAAAAGCGAGATTCGCTCCCATTTTCTTTCCGCCATGAATCCACAAATCCAATAAGGCTTACCGGAACTACCATCACTTAGGGATTGCCTACTGTAATGATATGCTTCCAGGCCGATCTTCCATTTATCCTCCAGTTCATACATCAACACATTATTCAGGCGATGCTTTGCAGTCAACGGATTTTCCCTTTTATTTCCTGCCTCATTTAACTGTGCATCGGTAAATGTATAGCCGATGAACAACTTAAAATCACCATACCCTAATTTCACATTGGTTTCCCATCCTTTCGTATTGATATATCCATCAGCATTTACAAGTTGAGATAAATTTCCCGATACGCTGTGAAGTAATAAAGGGGATTTGATCTTTGTATAAAATAAAAGCTGATTGATACTTATACTTAGCTTATCAAATAAGGTAGTACGATAATTTATGTCAAAATTAATGCCGTAAGACTTTTCACGTTTGTTAAGGGCATCATGGATAGGAAGGACGGATTTAAACTGTATCCGTTCCGTTTCAGCCGACAAAAAAACAGGACAAGGAGAAAAATTTCTGCCTTGTCCTGTGAGGTGACCCTGTCAGGATTCAAACCTGAAACCTTTTGATCCGTAGTCAAATGCTCTATTCAGTTGAGCTACAGGGCCGTTTAACTAATTGGGGCTGCAAAAATAAAGATTATTGTCATTATCACCAAACCAAAATCGATCTATTTATGGAGCGGGTTTTCTTCACAAGGCACTCCTGACTGGCCACCTCAGATGAATACAAACCATTGCTGGAACAACCGGCCAACCAGCGGCACTGGTTTCTCTTTTTCGTCCATCGCCATTTTGAATCCATATATCCAGCCTGCGAACAATAACAAAAGTACGACCAGCGATGGCGCCGAAAAATAGAATAGATTGGAATCGGCCAGCCAGAACCCTGCCAGGGCCAGCACCGATAATAGCCCAAGGCCAAAAGACTGACGCAAATGGAACCTAGCCAGCGGATCTTTTTGTTCCGAGACCGCGAACGTGAAAAATGCAAGGAACCATAAAAGCCATAAATAGCTCATGACGGCAATGAGTCTTCTGTCCATTCCTCCAAAATACAGAAATGCCGGCAATAAAACCAAACCCATCCTGCTGGCACGAGATTATATTATACATCTTTGCAGATATATTTCTATGATATGAAAATTCAATTCTGGTCGATCGGCAAAAAACATGAGCCTTATATAAAGATCGGGGTGGAAGATTTCACCAGCCGGATCGGGAATTATTTTCCTGTGCAGTGGAATATCCTGCCAACGCCCAAAAATGCCGGCATGCTGAGTGAGATGGACCTCAAGAAAAGAGAAGGAGCAACCATCCTGGAATGGCTGGACAAAGACGATTTCCTGGTGGCGCTCGACGAAAGGGGCAAATCATTCGATTCCATCAAACTGGCCAGGTTCATGGAAACAAGGGCCCAGGAAAGAACGAAAACCCTGATCTTCCTGATCGGCGGCGCTTTTGGCATCGATGAGGCAGTATTGAAAAGAGCCAATTTGCAGTGGTCGCTATCGCAGCTCACTTTTCCTCACCAGTTGGTGAGACTCATCCTGGCTGAACAGGTCTATCGTGCCTGCACCATCATCCGCAATGAGAAGTACCATCATAGCTAAAACATGAGGTATGAAGTTGGAAGTCGGAGGAATGAAGTACCCTATTGCCGGAAATCCTGCCATACTGGTCGCCCGACTTCAGACTTCATGCCTCCGACTTCATACCTCGTCTCCCAATTCTCCTGTTTTTTGAGTAGATTTGAAATTTAACCGACCATCGATGAGCATTACTTTAATTATTATTATCATAACCTGCCTCGTGTCCATTTCGGCATTTTCCAATGAAAAGATCTATAACGACCTTATCTTTTATCCTCCCGCAGTTACCTATCAGCGCCAATGGTACCGTTTCTTCAGTTGTGGCTTCATTCATGCGGATTTCCTTCACCTGATCTTCAATATGTATGCCCTGTACCTGTTCGGGCAGGCATTGGAGCAGGATTTCATGAGGATCTTTCATGAGAAAGGGAAGTTGCTGTATCTCGCTTTGTATATTTCATCGCTTTTCTTCTGCCTCTTGCCCACTTACAGCAAGCATAAGAATGATAGTTCCTACCGCAGTCTCGGCGCCTCCGGCGCCGTATCGGCCGTGATCTTTGCCGATATACTGCTCGATCCGCTCATGAACCTGCAGTTCTTCTTTATCCCGATCCCGATCAAAGGATTTATTTTCGGGATCTTATATCTCGCCATCTCATCGTATCTCGACAAAAGAGGGGGAAGCAATATCAACCATTCAGCCCATATCTGGGGAGCCTTGTACGGGCTTGCTTTCCTGGTCGTGGCAGGCTATGCCTTTTCCGATTATCTCGTGCTGCACGAGTTCATTGAACAGGTGCAGGCATGGTCAAGAAGGTTTTAATTCCATCTTTAGTACAGTGGTGGTAGAACCGGTGATCCTGAACCGGTCGTCGATGCGCATGCCCAATACCCAAAGGATCTTTTTGTCCATTTCCAACACCCATACTTTCTCCTTCTCTGTTTTGGAGAGTTTCTGATCGATGAGGAAGCGGGACAGCTTTTTTTTCTTTTTCATACCGAGCGGATAGAAATAGTCGCCCTGTTTCCATGGGCGGAGAAGCAGGGGAAAGTTGATCATTCCGGCGTCGAGGTGGGCGATATGGAGTTGGCGGTTGGCAGTTGGCAGTTGGCAATCGGCAACTGCGTGAATGGATAGTTGCAAATTGCCCATTGCAAATTGCCAATTGCCGGCACCTTCTATAAGCAGATGGCTGCTCTCTCCCGCCGCCAGCGGTGCAATGATAAGCCAGTTGCGGTTCCTGATAATACGATGAGTGGCCGATTGTACGTATTTTCCCGTTTCACTATCCAGGAGGCTGGTAATTTCGGTTATTTGTTGAGGTGAGAACCCATATTCTTTCACGATCTCGTACAGGATAGTAGCAAGTGGTTCGGTCTTTTTCAGTTTCAGTACCGGGATATGGACCTCCTGGCCTTTATATTCGAGTAATTTCTTTTTATGCTGGTCGATCGCCTGGTGGTATAACGTTTCGATCTCACGGAACCTCGGCAGGTTGGCGGCCAGATTGTTTTCGACCCCGGGATATATTGCCTGCAACAGCGGCACTAACTGGTGACGGATATAATTGCGCGCATATTTGTCGGTGGCATTGGAACTGTCTTCCACCCAATTCAGGTGATGGTCATTGGCAAAGCCCAACAACTGTTCTTTGCCGGCGAATAACAATGGCCGTACGATACCATCCTGTTCAGGCAGCATTCCCCGGAGACCGGCAATGCCTGTGCCTTTGAAAAAATTCATCAATGAGGTCTCGATGTTATCGTCGCGGTGATGGGCCGTTACTATATATTTCGGCGTGCGACCTTCGATCAGCGGGCTGTCGCCTTTTCCTGCTATGATCTCCCTGAACCAGCCATAACGCAATTCTCTCGCGGCCACCTGCACGGACACCTTATGTAATGCCGCATAGCCTTTCGTATCGAAAGACTTTACCAGGAAAGGCGCGGCATATTTTTTCGCCAATCCCTCCACAAACTCTTTATCCCTTTCACTCTCCTCTCCTCTTAACCCAAAATCAGCATGGGCTATCACGAACTCATAGCCTCCCTGCCAGCATAGCTCGCAGAGCACCACAGAATCGATGCCCCCGCTGACTGCCAGCAGTAGCCTGTCTTTAGGATTGAAAAGATGATTTTCTTCAATATAAGCCTGGAATGATCTGAGTAAATTCATGAAGGCTTCGTGCACCCGGCACTATTTGATGTTCGATTAATAAATTAAGTCCTCGTAAGCAGCTTTCAACTCATTATACGCATGGTTATCGCCCGCCTCTTTCGAAGCAGCCATGCCTTTCTCATACCAACTGATGGCCAGCTCCTTTTCACCGGCCCTTTCCAGTAATTTGGCCAGATGATAGTAAGAGCCCACATAAGCAGGATCACTGGTCAATAATTCTTCCAGTATGCCCCTGGCTGCAGGCTCGTCCCCTAATTTGATGAATTCCAGTGCCAGTGCATGTTTCAGGAAACTATCATGTGGATTGGCCTCCAGGAATTCCTTCAGCTTTTTGATCCTTTCCATCTTTTTCCACAATTAAAATTTTACTAATCCTTTCAAAACTATCTTTGCGGCACTTATATTTGTATTATAATTGGTTGCATAAACAACCATCTTAGCCATCTTAAATACTTCGCCAATGAAGATCTTAGTATGTATCAGCAAAACGCCGGACACAACGGCAAAAATAGCTTTCACTGATAACAATACGAAATTTGCCCAGGACGGTGTTCAGTGGATCATCAATCCGTACGATGAATGGTATGCGCTGGTCCGCGCCATTGAACTGAAAGAAAAAGATCCCTCCATTGTGTTGCACCTCGTTACGGTGGGCGCGGCCGATGCGGAGCCGATCATCCGCAAGGCACTGGCACTGGGAGGAGATGAAGCCATCCGAATCAACGCCGATAGCCATGATAGTTTCTATATCGCATCCCAGATCGCGGAAGTGGCCAGGCAGGGGGCGTATGATCTCGTGTTCACAGGCAAAGAAACCATCGACTATAACGGATCTTCGATCGGAGGTATGGTAGCCGAGCTGCTTGATCTCCCCTATGTTTCCCTCGCCATCAAATTCGACCTGAACGGCAATACCGCTACCATCACACGTGAAATAGAAGGTGGTGAGGAAGTATGCGAAGTGCAACTGCCCGTTGCCGTTAGCTGCCAGAAAGGAATGGCCGAGCAAAGGATCCCCAATATGAAAGGCATCATGGGCGCCCGCACCAAACCCCTGAAAGTGGTGGAGCCTGTTCCTGTAGAGGCACTGACCTCCATCGTTGGGTTTGAATTGCCGCCGGCAAAAGCAGGTGTGAAGCTGGTACCGGCCGATAATCCTGCAGAGCTGGTGCGACTGCTCCACGAAGAAGCGAAAGTGATCTAAGTATCGCTCCCTGCCTCGTATCAACCTTTACCAATCTTTCAAATCATTCTTATGTCAGTTTTAATCTTCATAGACCAGGCCGAAGGCCATATCAGAAAAGCTTCTCTCGAAGCGTTGAGCTACGGCGCAAAAGTAGCTGCGCAGCTAGGCACTTCTGCCGAAGGCATCGTGCTGGGCACCGTTACCGAAGACCTTCCCGCACTCGGCAAATACGGCGTGAAAAAGATCCACCAGGTTTCCAATGAAATCCTCAATCATTTCGATGCACAGGTATTCGCCAATGTGATCGCCCAGGCCGTTACCGGTACAGGCGCCACAGTCGTGATCTTCTCCAACAATGTGGACGGCAAAGCCATTGCTCCACGGGTATCGGCCCGCCTGAAAGCCGGGTTGGTATCGGGCGCCGTTGCATTACCGGATACCAGCAATGGTTTCGTGGTAAAGAAGAATGTTTTCTCCGGTAAGGCCTTTGCCAAAATAGCATTGAGCACCCCTGTCAAGATCATTTCGCTCAATCCCAATTCCTACAAGATCGAGACAGGTGAAGGCAATGCAGAAGTGGTTGCCTTCAACGCCACCGTCGACGCACCCAAAGTAAAAGTTACGGCCGTGAACAAAGTGACCGGCGAAGTGCCGCTGAGTGAAGCAGAAGTGGTCGTGAGTGGCGGCCGTGGTTTGAAAGGACCGGAGAACTGGGGCATGATCGAAGACCTGGCCCATGTGCTCGGAGCAGCTACTGCCTGCAGCCGCCCGGTGGCCGATGTGCACTGGAGGCCGCACCATGAGCATGTTGGACAAACAGGGCTCGCTATCGCTCCTAATTTGTATATTGCTATCGGCATTTCAGGGGCCATTCAACACCTGGCTGGTGTGAACAGAAGCAAGGTGATCGTAGTGATCAACAAAGATCCCGAAGCCCCCTTCTTCAAAGCAGCGGACTACGGCATCGTGGGTGATGCTTTCGAGGTAGTGCCCAAACTCATTGAAGCCGCAAAAAAGCTTAAAGGCGTGGCATAGTATCCGGGAACAGAGCAGTTGGCAATTGGTAGTTTGCAATCGGCAATTGGTAGCTCCTGATTTGTAACAGGGTGACTGAATATTTTAACAAATCCAAATATATTTAGCATGCTCCTCTACCGCTAACTGCCAATTGCCAACTGCCAATTACCCTCCTGCCTACCGCCGACTTTTTTTGAATAAAAACCCTTAGTTTCGTGCTTCCGTATGAAGAAAATAGAGTTGGAGATAGTAGCATTATCGCATAGTATTACACAAACGCACTCCTATGCTGTTGTATTGGGAGAGGTGAATGGCTTACGCCGTTTGCCGATCGTGATCGGTGGCTTTGAGGCCCAGGCTATCGCCGTGGCTTTGGAAAAAATGCACCCCAGCCGCCCACTGACACACGATCTCATGAAAAATTTCATGAATGCTTTCAATATCGACCTGCAGGAGATCGTGATATGCGATCTGCAGGAAGGTATCTTCTATTCCAAACTGGTTTGTGTCAGTGAGCATGATACTGTAGAAATTGATTCCCGTACTTCAGACGCATTGGCCCTGGCCGTTCGTTTCGGTTGTCCTATTTATACCTACGATAATATCCTGGAAAGCGCCGGCATCCTGATGGAAGATCCATCCGGTAAGAAAAAGCCCGCCAAGGAAGCAGTAGCCGCAGAGACATCGGCAGGTCATGATGACCTCAAAGCCCTGTCTCTGGAAGAGCTCCACAACCTGCTGAGTGAAGTACTGGAACAGGAAGATTATATCCGCGCCATCGCCATACGCGATGAGATCAATAGTCGCAAAAAAGGCCGATAGCTATCGCGTCATCATTGCCCAATCGCATACCAGAATTGTAGCTTCTTTATGGTCGTTTTCCCTAATTGTAAGATAAACCTTGGCCTGCATGTCCTTCAAAGAAGGGAAGATGGTTACCATGCCCTCGAAACGGTCTTTTATCCCCTCCCCCTGCATGATGTATTGGAAGTGATAACCGGCGAATCTACCAGGATCACGATCAGCGGATTGCCGGTGGCAGGGACCACCGAAGAAAATTTGTGCATTAAAGCCTGGCATCTCCTCAAAAAAGATTTTTTCCAATTACCGCCGGTAGATGTCTACCTGCATAAACATATTCCTGTAGGGGCCGGACTGGGTGGCGGTTCTGCCGACGGCGCATTCATGCTCCGCCTGCTCAATGAGAAATTTCAGTTGGAACTCCCCGCTGACCGGCTTCTTGAATATGCTGCCAGGCTGGGAAGCGACTGCCCTTTTTTCATCCTCAACAAACCCTGCCTCGCCACCGGCCGTGGCGAATCGCTGGAGCCCATATCTCTCGACCTCTCCGGTTACTCCTTCCTGTTAGTCCACCCCGGCCTGCATATCAACACAGCCTGGGCCTTTTCACAGATCACTCCTGCCATTCCGGCTAAACCGCTTATTGATATCCTCCGGTTGCCTGTTCAGGAATGGCGGTCTCAACTGACCAATGATTTCGAAGCACCTGTTTGCCAACATCATCCCGCTCTCAAACAGATCAGGGATACACTTTATTCATCCGGCGCTCTGTATGCATCCATGACTGGCAGCGGCTCCTGCTTTTACGGTATCTTTCCCAGGGGCGCAGTGCCTCCAATAGCCTGGTCTAAGGAATATTCAGTTTTTTCCCTGTAAGGAATGCCATTATCAAAACGCCTGGTAAATCGAAATACCACCTGATCTACTTCAGCAGTTGACGTTCCCACTCCTTTTTCGTATCTTCGCAACAAACGTTACAGTTATCCATTTCAGGACCACCATATCATCATTCCTCTTTCTGAACCTCGACTTTCTCAATCATCGAGGATAAGCTCTGATGGCCGGAAGTACGACACTTCCGGGCGTATATCTATTCAGCAATTCCATTTCAACCTGATCTCATCATACCAATTCAGTTTTTATGTCTGCCATCATAGCCCAATCCGGCAAATCCCCCTATTATTTAGCGCTTGAAGAAAAATATGGCGCCCATAATTATCATCCCCTGCCCGTAGTGCTTACAAAAGGGCTAGGTGTTTTCATGTGGGATGTGGACGGTAACCGGTATTTCGATTTTCTCAGCGGCTATTCTGCCGTGAACCAGGGGCATTGTCATCCCGATATTATTGCCGCCCTGATCGAACAGGCACAACGGCTCACCCTTACATCCAGGGCCTTTCACAACGACCTGCTGGGAGAGTATGCGCAATTCATGCACGACTACTTCGGGTATGATAAAGTGCTCCCCATGAATACCGGTGTGGAAGCCGTGGAAACAGCCATCAAACTTTGCCGCCGCTGGGGTTATACCGTGAAAGGCATCCCGGAGAATAAGGCCATCATTGTTGTATGTGCAGAGAATTTTCATGGCAGAACAAGCACCGTCATTTCTTTCAGCAGTGACCCTTCCTCCTATGCGAAGTTCGGACCTTATATGCCGGGGTTCCTCATCATCCCCTACAACGATCCGCAGGCATTGAAGAAGGCGTTGGAAAATCCGCATGTAGCAGGCTTTCTGGCCGAGCCCATCCAGGGAGAGGCAGGGGTTGTGGTGCCCGATGATGGATTCCTCACAAAAGCCCGGCAATATTGCACCGACGCCAATGTGCTGTTCATGGCCGATGAGATCCAGACAGGACTTTGCCGCACCGGTAAATTGCTGGCCTGTGATCATGAGCATGTAAGACCTGATATCCTGATCCTGGGCAAGGCCCTGAGCGGTGGCGTACTCCCCGTTTCAGCCGTACTGGCCGACGATGAGATCATGCTCACCATCAAACCCGGCGAACATGGTTCCACCTATGGCGGCAATCCGCTTGCCTGCAAAGTAGCGATCACAGCGCTCACTGTTCTAAAGAATGAAAAGATGGCGGCCAATGCAGAGGCCATGGGAAAACTGATGCGACAGGAACTACACAACCTTCAATCACCTCATATCCACACCATCCGTGGCCAGGGCCTGCTGAACGCGATCGTCATCGACCATGCAGAGAAAGACGCGGCCTGGGAACTTTGCCTGGCGATGAAAGACAATGGCCTGCTGGCCAAACCCACACACGGTGACAAGATCAGGCTGGCGCCGCCACTGACGATCGACAGGGAGCAGGTGCTGGAATCTGTCGATATTATCCATAAGAGTTTGACTGTGCTGGATTAGGCATAAGTTGGCAGTTTGCAGTTGGCAATTGGCAGTTGATAATCCCTGCAGTTCGCACAGTTGCATATTAGGATACGCTGCTGCCCAACTGCCAATTGCCAACTGCAAACTGCCAACTATTTCAGTCTTTCTTCTCCGCCGGGACCTTCGTATCAGGAAATACAGCCATTACCAGTATGAGAATGGAGGCTCCCAACATAAGCCAGAGGCCGGGCTGTTTGGACGGACAGATACCACGGTAACAACCGGAAAACACAATAAAACAACGGATCGCAAATGCCACGGTGAGCGCGCCGATCAGGAGATTCCAACGCTTGGCCCAAATCCGGGGGATGAAGAAAAAGATAATAGCTACCACCGCAAAGGCAATGAATATCTTGCCCGGCTTACCATAAATATTATTCTCGGAAAAAAACCCGGTAAAATTCTTAGCTATATCGGGATGATAGGTCCACGGGAGAAAACAGGCGATCCCCAAAACGATCGCAGCAGCAATACCGATCCATTGTGAATATTTCATACTTGCATTGAACTGGGTGATGGTTGCACAATATGCCTCATGCAAAAGCGCAAAGAAACAATAATTTTCAGAAGAAGCATTGGCGGCTCACTTTATTTTTTTCTTCCATCTGTAACATAAATATACAGCAAGACGCAGATCAGCAGGAAATTGAATTCAATGCCATTCCTCCCGCCGCCTACTACAAACCAGCCTTCCTTATAATGCACCATGATAATGCCCATGATAAGTATGAACAGGGTAATGATACAGGCCAGTCTGATGTATCTGTCGATCACCAACAGCACTGCACAAACGATATGCGATAATTTGATGGCCCAGGCCAGATACAATCCAAAAGGGGAAAACCCCACCTGGTTCAGATAGAGATTCCCGAAATCATTGATCCCATTGTTGAATAGTCCGGGGATGGAATGCGCCAGCAATATAATGGCAACGGCAAGGCGTAAGATGAGGGAGGTTGTAATGGTTCGCATATACCAATTTAGAAAAAATAACCGGTATATGGTATTACTCATTGCCTTTCTGAATTTATTGATCTGCTCTGCCAGGGACCTTTGTTTATTTGCCAAGCTTTTTCTTATATACAGTCAGCGCTTTTTCACCTTCCTTTATTGTGTCTTCCGTAACAAATCCAGCGAATTTCCCTTCTTTTAAATCCTGCTTTGCACTCGCCAAAGACTTCTCCTGCATTTCCACTGCAGCTTTGTAATCTCCCATATTCGCATAAGCCTGAGCGATCATCTTATAAACCAGGGAAGGGGGTTGCGGGGTATTCAGCAAAGTCTTCAGCAGCTCTATCCCATACAGATAAGTTTCCCTGGAAAGACCGGTTTTTTGAGAAATAATGGCGCCTGTAGATCCCACATACCCCGGTTTGGTACTTTGCCATTCCCTGGCAAAAGCCATAGCCTTTTCTTCACTAAAGTGGTCAATAAGTGTTTGGAACTTGAAAAAGCCCAGTGTCCCGGCCATATTTGCATCCTCTGCTATCCCTGCATCCAGTATACGGATAGCCTCATCATATTTTTTCGCTGCTATGGCCGTTTCATAGCTCTTGTATATTTTAGTAAACCCAGCCATGGCAGAATCAGATTTTCTGCCCTTTTCAATAAGCGCTTTTCGTGCGGCCGCTACATCATAGTTTCCACTATTCACAACGTTTACGATTGAATCCAATTCTATTGGATGCCCTATCCATAAAATCACTCCGTCCTTCACCATGAATGTGCAGGGAATACCCGCCTGTCCGGCAGCTTTCATCCATTCATTTCCCATGAATTCATTTTTGCTATCGCTAATAACATTGAAATCCATTTTATTACCCATAGACTTAACGAATTTGCTCACTTTTGGCAGTGAAGACTCGTATGGTTTATCACCCGTCTTTTCCCAGATATTCACGGCAATTACTGTGGCTTCATTTTTACGTTCCCTGGCAAATTCTGACAAATGAGGCATTGAAGCTATACAAGGCCCACACCATGTTGCCCAAAATTCAAACAGGTACAGGCGCCCCTTTTCATAGTTTTTAAAAGGCTTCCCTTTTAGCCAGGTTCCATATCGTAATTCAGGGGCCTTGTCTCCGATGAAAACCTTAGGGGCCTGTTGCTCTTGTGCATTCACTGTTAGGTTCATCATGAAAAGCAAGCCTAAAGTGAGGGTTCTTCTTCCCAGGTACATTACATTGTAAAGCATTCGTATTTTTTTTTATTATATAGAATCAAAATGCACATTTTCATTGCGGGTACAACATATCACACCCGGCCCGCCAGACGACAGAAATCATCCGGCGGTGGAGTGTACCCCGTTTAAACGTTAATAACTGCAAATAATAAGCGGCTCTAATTATTGGGTATTGTAAACACTACTTTCGGATCATCTGGTTGAATAGTTAATGCAGTACCATTATTATCAATAGCAAGCCTTGTCATAGGCAATCCATTTCTGAAATAATCATAACCGGCATGTCCTTCAAATGCAAGCTCCATGCGCCTTTCTTTAAGAATCGCTGCCATCACATCCTGGTTTGCCAGGTTGTCGATGTCCGAAGCCGGAAGTCCAGCTCGCGTGTGGATCGCTTTTAGATCGGCTTTCGCCATGGCAATATTGTTCAATTTCGCATAGGCTTCAGCTCTGTTCAGGTATACTTCACCAGTTCGAAAATAAATATTCGGAACGCGGGTCAGCAATTGCTGAAACAGCACCAGATACTTGGTGGTCTCAATAAGTCCGGTGGCACTATTGGTTCTGAAAAAAGTACTTCGGATATCCTGTGGAATGAACAATTGTTTCAGATCGGATGAAGGCATGAATATTCCACCCCGGTCATACAGCGGTTCGTAATTATACAAGATACCGATGCGCGTATTGCCGGTCAAATTATCAAAAGCAAAGATGATCTCTTTATTGTTTGCGAATTTAGCGCGACCAATGGCGCCCGACTGATCATCAGCAAACAAATTCTTATAATCATTCCCCTGCAGTAAATCATATTTTCCGCCGCTGTGATTGATCACACTATCTGCATACGTTACAGCAGCATCGTTAAAGGCTGGATCAGGATTGGCAGCACTTCCCCCCATATACAAATACACCCTTGACAATAAAGCCCAGGCCGCAGTGGTACTGGAAAAGCTATTCGTCTTGATAACAGGGGCTTTCATCAGTTGAGCAGCAGTTTTCAATTCGCTAAGGATGAATTGATATACCTCTTTAACAGTGGAAGGCAAAGGGTTATCTTTTAAGTCGCTCGTTTTTTTCAAAGGCACGCCCGGATTGTTGCCTGCATTTTGATAATAGGGCTTACCGTATATCCTGATGAGATTGAAATAGGTAAACGCACGAAGGAAGATATTCTCGCCTTTTGCATACAACACCTTGTTTTTATCGGCACCAGGCGCTGACGCAAAACCTGATTGCTCGAATTTAGCAATCCCTTCCAGCGCTGTATTGACACTGATAATTAACTGGTATGAGCCCCGGTAAAAATCACTACTGAATCCCAGAGAAGGCCCATTGCTGTTGCGGAAGAAAAAAGCATCGGTAGTTTTTTCAATTGGCCCGAATATCCGCAAGGTCACGTTATTGCCCCGGCTTTCAGAAATATTGGCCAGCGGTTCATCGTAGGACGCAAGGTTATTGTCCCTTAACATAGAATAATTTCCAACGGTTGCTTCAACAATGCCTGCTACTGATGATAATTCTCCGTCCTGGTCAACTTTTATAAGGGGCCTGATTTCATCGATCTGTTTATTACAGGCAGCAGCCATGATCGACGTAAAAAATATGATGAATGATCTTTTCATTGTAGTGCTGTTAGTTTTCTATTAAAAAGTTACCTGCAATCCGAAAACATATCGGCGTGGGATACCTAATGTACCACCAGAGTTGCCAAAATCCTGCGCTTGTCCAACTGAAGGGCCTTCAGGACTTGACGCAACTATTTTTTTAGAATAAAGTGTGTACAGGTTATCAGCGCTTACATAAATTGTACAGGCAGATACTTTTATCTTACTCCTCATAGACTCCGGCAGGTCATAACCTAACCGTACATTCCGTAGCGATGCGTTACTGGCATCATGGATGTATTTGCTGGAACCAAAGTAATCTGTAGTCGCATTATAATACAATGAAGGTTCCGTTGCATTTGTTTGGTCTGAGCTTGTCCACGGTACCTGGCTTTTGCGAAAGCCGATCTGGTTACTTGAGCTGATCCTTCTGCCTTGCAAACCCTCTGCAATGTTATCCTTCATCACATACTTCAATGCATAAGTGATCAATACACTGAGTGAAAATTGCCTGTACGTGAAAGTATTGGTAAGGCCGCCGTAATATCGGGGCTGAAATGATCCGATTGTTTGAAACTGACGACTATCGGATGCACCATCTACTTCTGCAAGGCTATTTACGTATTCAACGCCTGTTTTTTCCCCATTGGGGCCAAAGATCAGTTTTTCAAACAGTGGCTTACCGGTTTGTTGATCCACACCAGCATATTTGATAGCTTTCAGGGAATTGATATCATCTCCTTTGAAAAGATAGAAGCTGTTAGCCGGATAATATCCCTGCTTCAGAGAATCGTTGGCTACACTTACAATTCTGTTCTTATTGCAGGTGAAATTGAATGACAAATTCCAGCGAAAATCCTTTGTGTTGATATTTACCGAATTGATCAACAGCTCTATTCCTCTATTCTCTACACTGGCGGCATTTTGCCATTGTGTTGGGAAGCCTGCCAGGGCCGGTAAAAATACTTTTTGAAGAAGGTCTTCTGAACGACGGTTATAAAAATCAATAGAGGCATTTACACGCTTGAATAATTCCAGGTCAACTCCTGCACTGAAAGTTTTTGTAATCTCCCATTTCAGGTGAGGATTGCCCAACACAGAAATGGTGCCAGCCTGCTGGCCACTATAGGTAAACCGTGGATCGTACAAGGTCCGGGTCAGGAAATTATCTCCCAATTGAGAACCGCTTGTTCCATAATTTACCCGTAATTTCAAATTGCTGATCCATTTAATATTTTTCATAAAATCCTCACTGCTGATAATCCATGCGGCGCCAGTGGAATAAAAGGTACCATAACGATTATCAGGCCCGAAGCTACTGGAGGCATCCGTACGGATAGAGGCGCTGGCACTATAACGGTCCTTATAGGTATATCCAGCTTCACCGAACATGGAATAAACTGCTTTTACATCCTTACCTCCTTCAATATTCCCGGCTTTGGTTGTAGGAATGCCGAAAATGGATAAATCAGCGGATCCCCCTATCTCCCTGGCCAATGATATGACAGGATAACCAGCCCGAACGTGGTTGACATTCACCAGCATGTCTTCTACAGTGGTCTTGCCGAACTCCATCGCGGCAAGGGCACGCAATTGATGTTCGTTGAACCGTTTGTTAAAGTTCAACTGATTGGAGGTGAGGTATGAAGTCAAATTTCCAGTCCTTGTTCCTAACGATCCCTGTGCTGCCCAAAAGACCGTTCCACCAGAATAAGTCCTAACATCCCTATATTGTACATTTTTATTGTAATTCAGGTTAGCAGCGTTCGTACTGGAAAAACTCAACCAGTCCGTTATTTTGTATTCAAGTTTTGCAGATCCGAAAAGCAACTGCGATTGAATATCATAACTATTGAACTGTCTGTTGAATACAGGATTATCTGCCTGTCTTAGTGTGCCGCCAAGTTTATAATTGAGAGATTGACTGATTGATCCGTCAGGATTATACGGATTTGCCCAGGGAACAAGGCTGAATATCTGAAATCCGGCAATATCATCCAGATCCCGCTTACCATTATTAAAGATGCCATTAAGGGAAACTGTGGCAGTGAGCCGGTCAGTCAAACGGCTTTGTAGATTCAGGCGAAAAGTCTTTCTGATCAATTTATTTGACACCCCGGTGGCTTGCTCATTGTAATAAGTAGCGCCCATATAATATTTTGTCCTGTCATTTCCACCGCTGGCGGATACATTTGCTTCGGTAGTGTTGCTGGTAATAAATGCATATTTGGACCAATCGTATGAATTGGCAACCTGCTGCTGTGTGGGTAACCTGAAATTCAAATAATCATCCAGTGTAGGATATGATGGAGAAAGACTCGCATTATTGATCTTGTAGTCTTCAGTATAAAACCGCTTTTGTAAATCATACAATTCAGGTCCATTAAGAAACTTGATAGTTCCCTGGTTCGGCTTGTTGATACCATATTTCACCTCTGCAGATATCTTGATTTGCTCTGCCCGCCCTCTTTTCGTTGTCACCACCAGCACACCTGCCGCAGCTCTTGATCCATAGATAGCAGTTGCAGCAGCATCTTTCAGGACAGTGATATCCTGAATTTCTTGTGGGGTCACCAGGTCTTTCAGGTTCTGATTGGGCATAATAATGCCGTCCAGTACGATCAATGGACCATAGTTGAAAGCAGGCATAACAAATTCATTGACCTGGTCAACACCAACACCGGCGATACTGCTTTGCCCCCTTACAAATATTTGTCCACCGCTGCTGGTAGGGTCTGCCGCATTTTGTTCAGAAATGTATAAGCCTGTTGCTCTTCCTCTCAATAATGATGTGGGGTCTGAAGTTGTAATTCCTTTTCGGATATCGTCACCGGATATCTTCTGTACGGAACCGGTAAGCTCTCCCGTTTTTTTCGTTGTGTAACCCGTGGATATCACTACTTCTTCCTCCACTTTTACCAGAAGTTCAAGATTACAGGTCAAATTCACAGGAGCGTTCTTCACACTAATTTTTCTTTCAAAGGAGGTATATCCAATGCTGGTAACCTGCAGCGTGTAGTTACCTGGCGGCACAGTGGCCAACATAAACACTCCGTTTGCATTGGTGGTAGTGCCAATCTGAGTTGGTTTCAGCAATACTGAAGCACCTTCTATTGGCTTCCCACTACTGACAACACGCCCGGTTACCGGAACATTTTCGGATAGGTTACCCGGTTCATTGCTGGAAATTTCTTTGTAGGAATTCACTTCAGTTTTTCTAAGGACCACAGTTTGATCCCGCATGCCCCAGGTAAACGGCTGGTTTTTGAAAGCCTGCGCTAAAAATTGCTCAACTGGCATATCAACTACTGTCAGGGTTATCCTGACTGCATCTTTCAATACATCTTTTTTATAGAGGAAAACAAGTTTTGTCTGTTTCTCTACTTGCGCAATGACTTCTTCTACAGTGGAGTTCTTTGCAGTAAGTGTGATGGATTGGGAGACTCCATCACTGGCCGAGGCAAAAAAAGTTGCAGTTAATAAAATCAAAGTTAGTTTCATAACTAAGATAGTTTTGGCCATCAACCCGAACCTGCGTTCCGGGTAATGAGAATCCGTAACACAGCCCGGGGTGGGTGGTGCAATTAAATTCATAACTTTGTTATGTGTTTTGGTTAGTGGTTTGCTAAACCGAGCCAGGTCGAAAATGGAAACGGGATAGCAGATTTATTGAATAAAAATTAGCCAAAGCCTTACCGGATCACGTTTATGACGTGATCCGTTTTTTTCACCAATATAGATCCTCGGTTCAATGAATAGCGATCATTACTTCGATATGATCAATCTCCGCCCTTCTATCCTGTAGTTAATATCCAGGTCCTTAAGTGTTGCCATTACCAAAGAGAGTGTAAGGCTCCTTTGCATCTTTCCTATAATTTCACGATTTGCCGGTTCTGATTCATACACCAGGTCAAGATCATACCAACGCGCAAGCTCGCGTAGTACTGATTTTACGTCTTTGCCAGTGAAATCAAAAAGACCGTTTTTCCAGGCAACAACCTGGTTTACGTCTGCATTAACAACATTAATCCTTTCCTTACCCTTAACCTGCGCCTGTTGACCTGGGGTAAGTATTTGCGTCTGACCATCAACCTTTACATTGACAGATCCTTCAAGCAAGGTTGTCATAATGATCGGCTCATCATTGTACGCATTCACGTTGAACCTGGTCCCTAGAACCTGTATTTCAGTTTTCTTATCCAGGTTTACCCGGAATGGCATCTTTGCGTTCTTTGTCACTTCCAGATAGGCTTCTCCTGTAATATCCACTCTTCTTTCGGCTCCCAAAAAAGCTGTGGGGTAACGGATAGAGCTTCCTGAATTCAACCATACATTTGTCCCGTCCGGTAATGTAACCTGGTATTGTCTGCCATTGGGAGTAGCAATCGTGTTGTACACTACTTCGGACCCCTTTGTATCGTAGATAAGATTTCCATTCACCACCCTGGCTTTTGCGCCGCCTTGCAACGCCACTATCACGCCGTCCTTAATAGTATCCAGTAAAACCTGGGAATGGTCAGCCAGCGTTAGGATAGCTCCTTGCCGCCCTGGCGCTGCTTCTTTTGTCTCCTTTAATTCGGGTGGAGATACATTCTTATTACCCGTGGAACTAAAAAAGTAAGTAGTCACCGCGGCTCCAAACACCAGGAAAATTGCAGCAGCAGCCCACCAAAGCTTAAGGCTCAATCTTTTTACTGGCGCCGCCGCATTCTTTGCAGTCAGAATTTTTTGAATAACAGGATGCCAGTAAGTTTCATCGTATCGCTCGTCCATTTTTGTATTGAGGATGATCTGATCGATCATATCTTCCCACTCTGCATCGTTTCTTTTTTTCTCCAACTCAGTAAACAACTCATTTATTTCCTCTTTGGAAGCAACCCCATCAGCATAACGCTCCAATAAGAACTGATAAAATTCTTTCCCTTCCATAACTGGGCTATTTTTATTAGACTGGCCTTATAATAGACACCAGCCGAAAACCCTTGTCCTATTGAACCAGGAACTTTTTTTTAATTGAACAACAGGAAAATAATTAGCGGAAGATAAATGCCGTGTTTCTTCACTATGTACTCCTGGATAAACTTTAGTGAAGAAGTGAGCTGGTTCTTAACTGTACTTTCAGCAACACCAAGTTTTTGAGCGATTTCCTGACGGCTCAGTCCTTCGTAACGGCTCATTTTGAAGATCTGCTGTCTTGACGCAGGTAATACCGCAACAGCTTCGGCAATAAGCAGCTTTAGTTCCTTTGCATCCAGACTGAGTTGTAACCCGTCCTCTTCAGAGCTGTCTGAATTACCTGCCAATTCCTTGTAACGTTTATAATTGGCTTTATCACGTAAAGCATTCAATGCAAGATTCGAGGCTATTTTGGAAAGCCATGCTCCGGGGTTTTCGATCTCAGGTAACTGATGCCTATTCATCCATAGCTTGAGAAAAGTGTTTTGTACAATCTCCTCTGACTCTACTTCTGATTTCAGTATTTTCAGGACCGCGGGAAACAATCGCATATTATAAGAATGGAAAATAGCAGTGAATGCAGTTTCATCGCCTTCAGCTATCCGGCCAAAAAGTTCAATTTCATTATGTAATCCACTATTGTTCAAGATTCTAAATAAACGCAGTTATGATTCAAAAATACTTACTAGAAGGATAAGCTGATGGAGATAGAAGAAATATGATCATGGAATAAACAAATACAACTAACTAATTCAAAGTAAAGATAATTTTTTTTAAGGTACCTGGTTAACCATTAGGTTCAATTTTCCAGGCCACCATATACTTCAGGAAAAATTAGTTGATATATCAACCTTTTTTGTACCTTCGCAATATGAATTCCAGCCCTCACTTCTTTTCGCCCCTGACCATCTTCCAGATCGGAGCGGTATACAATGCGATCCACCGGGAATGCGACCAAATTTTCCGGGATAGGAACTTTCCCCTGGAAATGGACCAAATCCCGGTTCTTTTGAAATTGCATTATAAGGGCCAGGCAACACAACAGGACATCAGTAATACGCTTCGGCGTGATAAAGCCTCCGTTAACAGAACTGTTTCCCTGCTACTAAAAAAGGATTTGGTTAAAGTTATTCCGGACAAAGCCGATAAACGTCGGACCCTGGTGGATCTGACCACCCATGGACGTAAACTGGCCGTAAAAGCCAACACTATTCTCGAAGAATTTGACAAGTCGAAGTCTTCAAAACTTTCCGAGGAAGAAAGAACACAATTTAATAGGATAATGAACAAACTAATCCAAGCCCCACCTATGTAACCTGATCCCAAATCATAATAAATACGCTCAGCCTAAACGCAACTGCTACGTAAAGGAAAAGTGATTGATAAACCTCATCCACTTATCGATCAAATACTGACCCTACATTATTAAAACCATTTAATTAAAACAGAAAATGAAAATCTGCCTTTTTCTGACTGGTATTCTTATGCCCATACTAATCTATTCCCAACAAAGAACAGACACCATGAGGAACTCCAGGCTGGCCACTACCTCCCCTTTGTCTGGCGGCATCACAATAAGCAATTCTATCACACCTATCAATACGGGAGGCCATACTATATTTATGCAGCAACCAGTTGTGGATTTTGGAATACCTCTTTATAAACAAACGGTCACAAGGCATCCCATCTTTATCCGGTCTGGGGCAAGACTTCAGGGTATTTGGCTTAGCAATGAAAAGCAATTACAGGCTTCCAGGTTCCAAATGATCACTATTCCATTTCTCCTGAATTATTCAATATCCCGCCGTACAAGCGTTGCGCTGGTTGCAACCGCTTCTGTCGGCTCTGATTTAAAATCCAGCGTTGAAGGAAAGGATATCCTTTATTCTGTTGGGGCCCGGGTGGGATTTCAACCCAGTAGAAAGCTCAGGTATGGAGTAACCCTTACTTATGTTAACAACTATTCAGGGAACTATCTGCTACCCTTACCTGATATTGATTGGACTATCAATAACAGGTGGAACCTGAGCGCCATCCTGCCAGCGAGGGCTTCCTTACGCTATAAACTTACAGATAACCAGCAACTAGGCATCACCGCAAGCATTGGCGGAAGCATGTACCGATACAATAAAAACGATAGTGCACAATACATACACTTGCGACAGAACAGCGGTGGCGTCATTTATGATCTCAAACTTGGGCAAAGATGGAAATTTACAACAATCGCCGGCTACACATTTATGCAAAAACTTGAAGTTTTCAACCTGGATCAAAAAATCTCTTTCAATAAATTCAAAGAACTGAATAGCAGGAAACCAATTTTGTCATACCAGCAAAACTCTTTCATGCTGCAAGCCGGAATCAGTTTCCAATTTTAAAGCATATAAAATCATTCCTCGTTCGTGAAACAGATGGTCTCTGTAGCTGCCTATAGGATGCTTTGAATGAATTGTACCGATACATCAAGCGTCGAACCTGGTGCTTCCTTGTGGGGAGTATGACCGACACTGGGAATTATATATTTTTCGCTCTTGCCACTAACCTGTGTGATTGTTCTATCTACCTGAGCCAATGTACCAAATTCGTCTGCCTCTCCCTGGATAAACAGTAATGGACAGTGAATGCCAGATAGAAAATGCCCGATATTCCAATCCCTGTATTCATCCCGCGTCCATGTTAGTGTCCAGGCTTTGAAAAGTGTCTCCACTTTGTTACCATGGTATTTTTTCAGGCGTTCCTGCAAATTGGTAGTATTGTAGGCTTCAATGGCATCTTTAATCCCTTTGATGGTGACATCCTCCACGAAAATATGAGCTGCCTCGCAGATGACTGCTTTTATCCTATGAGGATATTTACTTGCTGCAATCAGCGCAATAGAGCCGCCATCACTGTGTCCGAATAATATTGCGTCATTTATTGCAAGGGCAGCAAGCAGATCACTCAATGTATCCGCTTCCAGTTCCAGGTAATTCAATGGTCTATTGAAGGAGGGCATAGGGTCTGATTGTCCGTAGCCCAAACGATCGTATACCATTACATTGCAGCCGGTGGCTGCGGATAATTTCTTTGGGAAATCCCGCCAGAGTTGAACAGATCCCAGGGAGTCGTGTAAGAATACAATGGTTGGACGGCTTCCGTGATCTTTCTGCATTTCTACATGAAGGCTATTTCCGTTTATCGTGATTTTTTCGTGTTTCATTCTATTGCAGGTATGGGGTCTATAACCATTCTTTTTAATTGTTTTTCTTTTCTTGCTTTCACTATATTAAGCCAAACAATGGCCCCAAGCATTATGACCACACCAATTATTTGCATGAATAAAACATCTTCACCCAAAATAATGTGAGCGCAGAACAAAGCCGCAGGCAGTTCGAGCGTAAGCAATATGGAACTTAAACTGGCCCCAATCTTAGGCATTCCCGCAGTAAAGCAAACAGGAGGAATTACCGTTCCAAAAAGAGCCAGAAAACCACCCCACTGCAACAGGCCCATATCGAGATGTGTACTTTCAGTAATTGAATGTAGGTTGATCAGGAGTATCATCATTGCGGAACCGCTTGTCATTAATGCACTCTTTTGAAACATGGGAGCATCCTTGCCCAGTTTGCTGGTGAATATAACATATAACGTATAAACGAATGCCGAGGTTAATCCCAACGAGATGCCTATAAGTGAAAAATTAAGTTCTACAGTATTCAAAAGATTTCCAGCCAGCACAGTTCCCCCAATAATGAATACAGTTGCCAATAGTTCTACAGGTGAAGGTTTCTTTTTAAAGAATATCCATTCTGCAAGGATGCTCATCCAGGTTACCTGCATTAGCAGTACAATAGCCAGGGAAGCAGGAATGAATTCGACTGAAAGATAGTACGTATACGCAGAAACACCCATGGAAGTACCTGCAAGAAACAGCTTCCAGCCGCCGGCGGGTTTTGATGCTGCTTTTCCAATGTTCCTGAAAAATGCGAAGCACCACAAGATCAGGGCCCCAATGAAGGCCTGGGCAAGGGTAATTTCGCCGGCATTGTATCCCTGACCATAAGCCATCTTGGCGAATGAAGATAACATGCCATAACTTAAAGCTCCCAGTGATACGATGATAATAGATCTCGTCATAAAAAGTACAGTTATTCGATCCAGAAAAAATCCTGTCAAATTTATATAAGAGTGAACCATATATAGTATTTATTAAAAAATCAGGATCAAGTCCTATATAATAAATCTATTTCCGGTTTTATTCCATAATTATCTCCCATTTCCATAACTTGCCTGGAAATAGTCCAATCAGAAAATGGAAGCATTAAGCAAACTGGAAATCGAATTATTGAGAATACTCCAAAAGAATTCCCGGTTCGACATAAACCAGCTTACCAAAAAGTTGAATATGTCCCGTTCAGCCGTTTATGATAGAATTAAGAAACTTGAAAATGAAGGGTACATAAAGAACTATGTAGCGTTGATTGATCCAAAGAAGGTAGGACTGAATTTTACAGTGATCGTAAATGTGTCGCTGAACAGTCAACAGATAGGGGTTGTAGAGGCATTCTCAAAACAAGTGGCCGCATTGGATGAAGTAATAGAAGGCTATGTTACGGGGGGCATATTCGACTATGTGCTAAAAGTAGTGGTAAAAGATCCGGATGCGTTCAATGATTTTATAGCGAAAAAACTGTCAATAATACCCAATATCAGCAAAATACAAAGCTCCTTTGTAATGCATTACATCAAGCAATCAACCATCTTACCATTCTGAATTTGTTCCTGATGATTGCAAAGAAGAGACCGATTGTAAATATTATTGTGAGGTACAAATGAAAGGGCCATTAACTCAGGTAATAAACGAAATTATATCACGCGGCTTATCACCATTGAATATAGCCTGCTAATAAGCGAAGTTTATTTTGTTTTTACTACCTTATTTACTGACTTTCATTATAAGATGCGCAAAAACGAAGTTTACTTTGCTTTTTGTTGTTGGTACGTTTTTTTTGATCTAATTTGCGCTTAAAAGCGAAGTATAATGCACAATATAAGGACAGAGTTAGGTGATACGATACGGCAAAGGCGAGAACTATTGGGTTTGTTGCAGCCAAAACTGGCTGCACTTTCCGGTATCAGCACACGCACTATCCAGCTTGTTGAACAGGGAAAAGCCAATCCTTCATTGGATACATTAATCAAGCTCGCCCAGCCGCTCGGACTACGACTGAAACTGGAGCTCAGGGAACCATCAAAAAGCAATGATGTATGAGAGTAGCACAAGTGCTATATAATGGCCGGCTGGCTGGCGTCCTGTCAAAATCGGAAGGAAGCTATCGCTTCGTTTACGACAAGAACTACCTGTCTGTATCCGGAAGCCGGCCGATCAGCCTCACATTGCCCCTGCAAGACGCACCCTATCAGAGTAATGTGCTGTTTCCAGTCTTTGTTAATATGCTGAGTGAGGGCGACAACAAAGCTATGCAAAGCAGGCTGTTGAAAATTGATGAAAAGGATTATTTCGGTTTATTACTCGCGACAGCCGGAAATGACAATATTGGACCGCTGACCATAAAAGAAATCAATGAGCCTACCGGAAATTAAATATTGCCCTTCTACCTTACAGCCCGGCTTTACCACCTACAGCCCAGCCGCGCAGCAGGCCCTGTTTGGTAGTCGCTCCAAAAAAGTATCGCAAATACTTTCGTTCGGTCCACCAGGTAAAAACAGCGAACTGACCCGCGAATACAATGAAAAACGAAAACGGATCAGTATTAGCGGCGTGCAGGAAAAATACAGTTTGCGGCTTGAGAAAAACAACCTGTTGCTGACTGATACTGGAGGAACACATATATTAAAGCCGATACCTGCGGAAAGACTGGATCGGGTAACCGATTTGCCGGCCAATGAGCATGTGAGTATGCAAATCGCCCGTCAGGTGTTCGGCATTAAAACGGCTGCTTGTGGTATGATCTTTTTCGACGATGAGTCTCCCGCCTATATTACCCGACGCTTCGATTACAAGCCAGATGGGTCTGGTAAATATCAGGTGGAAGATTTTGCCTCCCTGCTTGCAAAGACACCTGAGAAAGAGGGTGATGATTTTAAATACAATGCCTCCTATCTGGATATTACAAAACAGATCCAGCGACACGTTGCGGCGTCTCCGGTTGTGTTGTTGGATTTTTTCCGCCTGCTGGTCTTTAATTACCTTATCGCAAATGGAGACGCCCACCTGAAAAATTTTTCACTGATGGAAACGGAGCAAGGGGATTACGTCCTTTCGCCGGCTTACGATCTTTTATGCACAGCACTGCATATTGACGATAACCGGTTGGCCCTGCACGATGGACTATACCAAGGCGATTATAATGAAAAGACTTCTTTGAATTTCGGAACGTATACCCGTGCTTCTTTCATAGTCTTTGCAGAAATGGCTGGCATCAATCCCGGCTTGGCTGGTAATGTTGTAGATGAACTCATGCAGGGGACATACAAGGCTATGGAACTAATAGAGCGTAGTTTTTTAAGTGGTGAGGCAAAGAAAAGGTATATCGATATTTTGGGAGATAGACATAGGAGTATGGGCTCATGTAAGTCGAATTGAGTAGTAAGCGATCAAAGTCGATCATTATTATAAAATTCTGAAGATAAGAACCATCCTGTAAGATCTGGTAAAATTAAAAAAGGATCGCAATCACGCGATCCTTCCATCAGAGGTTCCGAGCAGATTCGAACTGCTGTAAAAGGTTTTGCAGACCTCTGCCTAGCCACTCGGCCACGGAACCAGTTAAGGTGTGCAAAAGTAGGATATTTGTCGGATATTTGACAAATACCAAGCATACATTTTTATGGCGCAAATCCAGGAATCAGAGCTGATAATCAATAACCGGGGAGCGATCTACCATCTGGACGCAAGGCCCGAAGAGATCGCCAACACCATTATCACCGTTGGTGACCCCGACCGCGTAGAGAAGATCAGCAGGCATTTCGATAAGAAAGAGTTCGAATGCCGGCATCGTGAATTCGTGACCCATACCGGCTATATCGGCAATAAACGCCTGTCGGTGGTCTCGACAGGCATCGGCCCCGATAATATCGATATCGTACTGAATGAGCTGGATGCCCTGGTGAATATCGATTTTACCACACGCACCATCAAACCCAAACATACGGCACTCGATATTATCCGCGTAGGCACCAGTGGCTCCCTGCAGGCAGAGATCCCGGTAGACAGTTGGGTGGCATCCACCCACGGACTGGGCATCGATAACCTGCTTAATTTTTACAGGCATGAAGAAAATGAGGAAGAGAAGCAACTCCTGCAGTCGTTCATCACCCAAACACAGCTCGGCAGCCGCATCTCACAGCCCTATATCAGTTCCTGCAGTGCATCATTGATGAAACATTTCGTGAACGATTTTCACCATGGCGTCACCGTTACCTGCCCCGGTTTCTACGGACCGCAGGGCCGGGTACTGCGACTGGGCCTCAGCCATCCCGAGCTCATCGACAGGCTCACACAATTCGGGTTCGGACAGCACCGCATCACGAATTTTGAAATGGAAACGGCCGGGATCTATGGACTGGGTAAGATGCTGGGACACCATTGTCTGTCGCTCAGCGCTATCGTGGCCAACCGCGTCACCAAACAATTTTCAAAAGACGGCAACAAAGCCGTCGAAGGCTTGATCAATAAAACATTGAACACTCTTCAGGCGTTATAATATTATTATGGAACTACATTTTTTCAAGTACCAGGGAACAGGAAATGATTTTGTGATCCTTGACAACCGGCAGGAACAGTACAATGACCTCGAGATAGAACAGATCAGGTTCCTATGCGATCGCCGCTTCGGCATCGGGGCCGACGGGCTGATGCTCCTCAATCACAAACCTGGCTACGATTTCGAAATGAAATATTATAATGCCGACGGGCGTGAAAGCACCATGTGCGGCAATGGTGGCCGCTGCCTGGTGAAGTTCGCCCGGCACCTGGGTATCCAGCGTCCCCTCTACCGGTTCATAGCGGCCGATGGTGAACATGAGGCCGAGATCGATGACGATGGCATCGTAAGCCTCAGGATGAAGAATGTAAACGACATCAAAGAATATCACGGCGATTTTATCCTCGATACAGGCTCTCCCCATTATGTGAAACTGGTAAAAGACCTGCCCCGCCTCGACGTTTTCAAAAAAGGATACGATATCCGCAACAGTCCCCAATTCGCCAAAGAAGGGATCAATGTGAATTTCGTGGAACAGAAAAAAGAAGATGAGATCGCGGTGCGGACCTTCGAACGGGGAGTGGAAGATGAGACCTTTTCCTGCGGTACCGGCGTTACCGCCGCAGCCCTGGTCTGCTATCATAATGAACGCGGCTTCAATGACGTGACCGTCCATACCAAAGGCGGCCGGCTGACTGTAGAATTCGACCGCATCGACGACGATACTTTCGAGAATGTCTGGCTCTGCGGCCCGGCGGAGAAAGTGTTCGAGGGGAAGATGGTGCTGGAAAGTTAGCAGCGGGCAGTTTTTAGTTGGCAGTTGGGTATCAGCTTGTGTTTATGGCTGTTTACCCACCTCCGAGACCCGGACTGCAAACTGCCAATTGCCACCTGCTAACCCTAAAATAAAGCTTTGGTATGTAACTCCCGGCTCCTACCTTTGCGCCGCCAATGATACAATATTTCAAAAATATCAATCATCAGACGGTCGCGGTGGATCAGCCAGACAATGGCGCCTGGGTCAATGTATTGCCGCCCCTGAAACAGGAAGAGTTCTCCGAGCTGTCGGAAGGGCTGGATATTCCCCTCGATTTCCTGACCGATTCACTTGATATTGATGAAAGGACCCGTTTTGAAGAAGCCGATAACGTGAAGCTGATCGTGATCAAAACGCCCACCGAAAACAATTCCTTCAACGATAGCGACGCCTTTTATATTACCATCCCGATCTGTATCATCCTCACCCATAACCAGATCGTGACCGTGAACTCGTTCGAGAATGGCGCCATCAAGAAATTCCTGCATACTTTCCAGAACCGTCATCCCGATAACAGGAAGATGATGGCATTGAAGATCTTCGAAAAGATCATTCAAACCTATATGGAATGCCTGAAGGAGATCAACCAGCGGCGCAATGTCCTCGAACAGAAATTGTATGCTGCCAACAGGAATGAAGAACTGCTTCAACTGATGCGCATCCAGAAGAGCCTCGTGTATTTCGTGACAGCCCTCCGCTCCAATGAAATGCTGCTGATGAAACTGGAGCGCACCAATTTCCTCGGACTGAATGAAGATGAAAGGGAATTCCTGAACGACCTGATCGTGGACAATTCACAGGCCCTTGAAATGGCGAATATCTATACCAACATCCTCAGCAGTACCCTCGACGCCTTCGCCAGCATTATCGCCAATAACCAGAACCAGGTGTTGAAGAGACTGGCCGTGATCACGATCGTTTTGACCCTGCCGGTGCTCGTTTCGAGCATCTATGGTATGAATGTACCGATCCCTTATGCCAGCTCACCATACGCATTTTATATCCCGGTGTTCTTATCACTGGTGATCTCCCTGGTGATCGGCTGGTTCTTCTTAAAGAAAAAGATATTTTAATTCGGGCTATGTTCAACGTGAGAGTATACGGTATCCTGCTGGGCCACAACCAGGAAGTACTGGTGGCCGACGAACTGATCCGGGGTAAGTATTATACCAAATTTCCCGGCGGCGGTCTCGAGTTCGGTGAAGGCACCCGTGAATGCCTACGACGTGAGTTCAAAGAAGAAATGGACCTCGACGTTCGCGTGGGCGATCACATTTATACCACTGATTTTTTCCAGCTCAGTGCCTTTCGTGAAGGAGAGCAGATCATCTCCATTTATTATCACGTTCATGCCCTCGAACCCATCAAAGCGCCCCTGCGCGATACACCTTTTCATTTCGACGAACAGCAGATGGAGCTCTACCGGAAAACAGGAGAAATAGAAACTTTCCGTTTTATCGAACCTGGTAATTTCTCGCCCGAAAGCGTAACACTGCCCATCGATAAAGTTGTGGCGGGGATGGTGGAGAAGTTGATACGTTAACCTATCAACCTAACCCTGCCTCACTGGCAACGATACAGTAAACATAGATCCTTTATCCAGTATACTCCTGGCAGAAATAGTGCCATTGTGTTTTTCCACGATCTTCTTGCACAGGGCCAGGCCAATGCCCGTTCCTTCGAATTCCTTGCTTACATGCAGTCTCCTGAACATTTCAAATACCTGGTCGGCATAGACCTGGTCGAAGCCGATGCCATTGTCTTCGATGGTGATCGTGCAATATTCGGGCGAAGGCTGCCCATCTTCCGAAGGTTTTTTCCCGATCTCCGAACGCACATGGATAACCGGGAGTTCTTCTTTCTTACTGTATTTGAGAGCATTCCCGATGAGGTTGAAAAAGAGCGGCCTGATCAGTCCCGGGTTCACATCTATAAAAGGCAGTTGTTCTATCATGATCTCCGCTTTTTTTTCCTGTATCGGCACCTCGAGATCTGCCAGCGCCTCACGGATGAGCAGGTTCAGGTCGCTGTTCACAAAATATTCCTTTTCATTGCTGACCCGCGAGAAGGCGAGAATATCCTTGATCAGTGTTTGCATCCGTTCTGCCGCGTTCTGGATACGTTGGATATATGCTTTCGCATCGCCATCCAGTGCTTCTTTGAATTTCATGGCCAGCAGATCGCTGAAGGTACGGATCTTACGGAGTGGTTCCTGCAGATCGTGTGAGGCCATGAAGGCGAAGCGGTCCAACTCCCGGTTGGCTACTTCCAGCAAACTGATATTGTCGAGCAATTGCCGGTTCAGTTGCTTTACCATTTCTTCGGAGGTCTTTCGCTCATTGATCTCGTTCTCCAGGCTTTTGTTGATGGCTTTCAGTTTTTGTTCCTGTACCATCAACTGGTGATTCTTTCTGTGCAGGTCGGTGAAGACAGCCACTTTTGCCCGCAGGAGGTCGGGGTTCACAGGTTTGTAGATATAGTCTACCGCGCCGGTCCGATACCCTTTGAAAACATTCTCTTCCCCGTAATTATTGGCAGTAATAAAAATGATGGGGATATGGCGGAGCCTCTCGCGTTCATAGATCAGGGCCGCTGTTTCAAAGCCATTGAGGTTGGGCATTTTCACATCCATCAGGATGAGCGCGAAGTCGTATTCATTCAATAATATCTTGAGGGCCTGGCGGCCGGAGCCGGCTTTCACGAACCGGTAGCCATCAGGTTCCAGGATCGTTTCCATCGAAAACAAACTGTCTTCACGGTCATCTACCAATAGGATCTTCGATTGCATTCGAAAATTATTTATAGAACCATACACGCATCAATGATAACAACTGGTCGATCTTAAGTGGTTTCGTGATATAGTCGGAGGCCCCTGCTTCTATGCATTTCTGCCTGTCGCCTTTCATGGCCTTCGCCGTTACAGCAATGATCGGCAGTGTACTGTTCTTATGTTCCCGCCTGATCTTCTGCATCGTTTCATACCCGTCCATTTCTGGCATCATGATATCCATGAGCACCATGTCGATCCTGGGATTATCGTCCCGGATGATATTGATCGCTTCTTTGCCACTCTCTGCCGTGGTCACGTTGACATTATAACGCTCGAACACCGTGGTCAATGCAAATAGGTTGCGTACATCATCGTCCACCACCAGTATATTCTTTCCCGTGAGGATGTCTTCCTTCATCCTAATATTCTCGATCACCCTCCGTTTTTCAGGGAGGAGGTCTTTGTGGTTGATATGCAGGCGCAGCACTGTTTCTTCCAGCAGGTGCTCCAGGGAGCTTACCCCTTTTAAAAGTACTGTATTGGATGCACTGCTCAAATGATGGAGTTCTTTTTTGTTGAAATCCTTGGCGGAATAGATGATCACCGGTGTGTTCCTGGGTTTGGTCTGTGCTACCTGGTCCAGGAGTTCCGGGCCGGGTATATCAGGCAATGTGTAATCCAGGATGATGCAATCATATTCCTTGCTATTGATCTGGGCAACTGCTTTTTTTCCTGTAGGAGCAATAGTGACCTGCAAGGTATCGCTCTCCAGCATTTTCACGATCTGGGATGAATCCAGCTCATTATCTTCCACCACCAGTATGCGTTTGATATTTTTTTGGTTGAAATCTGTGATATCCTTCAACAGCTCATGCAACTGATCATTGTCGAGCGGCTTCAACAGGAAACTGCGTGCCCCTCTTTTCAGGGCCAGTTGCCTGTTCTCCTCTCCCGATACGAGGTGGATGGGGATATGTCGGTAGTTGAGGTCATTGCGCAGCAGGTCGAGCACTTTCCAGCCGCTGGTATCGGGCAACTTCACGTCGAGTGTGATGGCGATCGGTGTGAAGCGGTTCACGAAGTCGAACACTTCAATATAGTTGGTGGCCACCACCGCTTTCAGTCCGAATTCATGGGCTTTGTCGATGATGATCTTCCCGAAGCGAAGGTCATCTTCCACGATGAGCACCACTTTGTCGTTTGCCTGGATGCTGTTACGGTCATCGCCTGCGTCATTGATCATTTCGTTGATGATGTCAAGGTTCTTCGATTCAGGCGCTTCATTGCCGGCACGGATAGAGTTCAACAGGGAATCGATCTCACTCTTACCGCTTCCCAGTTGGTATTGATAATCGTTGAATGTATCTGGTGCTTCCCTGGTAGCGATCCCCGTAACATTTTCAATAGGCAGGAAAAGCGTGAAAGTACTTCCTTTGGATGGCTGGCTTTCCAGTTCGATGGTGCCGCCGAGCAATTCGGTCAACCCGCGACTGATCGAGAGCCCCAATCCTGTTCCGCCATACTTGCGACTGGTGGAGCCTTCGGCCTGCTGGAATGCTTCGAAAATAATATTCTGTTTATCGAAGGGTATCCCGATACCAGTGTCACTGATCGCAAAAGCCACTACCCTTTTGGCATTGTCGAGCGTGAATGAGCCGGGCTTCCAGTTCCTGTTCGCCTGATAGATCCTCAGCTTCACTTCTCCTTTCTCCGTAAACTTGAAGGAGTTCGACAATAGGTTCTTGAGTATCTGGTTGAGCCTTTGAAGGTCAGTTTCCACAAATTCAGGCAGGTCTTTGTCCGTTTCAATTGTGAAACGCAGGTGCCTGGCCTCCGAGATCGGTTTGAAGGTGGTCTCCACGAAAGCAGCGATCTCGGCAAACCGTACCGGTGAAATATTGGCGGTGATAAACCCGGATTCGATCTTGGAGAGATCGAGAATATCATTGATGAGCTGGATCAGGTCATCACCACAGGAGTGGATGGTCCGGGCATAACGTATTTGCTTCTCCGTCAGGTTACCTTCCACATTTTCATATAATTGTTGAGCAAGAATGAGCAGGCTGTTGAGTGGCGTGCGCAGTTCGTGCGACATATTCGCCAGGAATTCCGATTTGTATTTGGAGGTGAGGGTAAGCTGTTCGGCTTTTTCTTCCAAAGATCTACGGGCCTCTTCCACTTCCTTGTTCTTGGCTTCCACTTCGTTTTTCTGTTTCACCAGCAGCAGTGCCTTATCCTGCAGCTCATCATTCGTTCTTCTCAATTCTTCCTGCTGGATCTTGAGCTCACCGGCCAGCGATTGCGATTGCATGAGCAGTTCTTCCGTTCTCGAATTGGCTTCGATGGTGTTGAGTACGATACCGATACTTTCCGTGAGCTGGCTGAGAAAATCGAGATTCGTTTCATTGAAGATATCGAGGGAGGCCAGCTCGATCACTGCTTTCACATTGTTCTCGAACAATACAGGCAGGATGATGAGGTTGGCCGGTTTGGCCTTTCCGAGGGCAGAGCTGATGCGAATGTAGTTACCAGGCACATTGGTGAGGATGATCCTTTCTTTTTCGAAGGCCACCTGCCCAACCAGTCCTTCGCCGATCGAAAATTCATTGGGAATATTCTTTTCCGATTTGTACCCATAAGCGGCAAACAGGTGTAATTTGAGATCGGTAGCTTCTTCCTGTTGCTTGAGGATATAGAAAGCGCCGTAATGGGCACGTACCACCTGTGCCAGTTCGGAGAGGATGCGTTGCGCCACCGTCTTGAGGTCGCGCTGGCCCTGCAGCATCTGTCCGAATTTCGCGAGGTTCGATTTCAGCCAGTCCTGTTCCTGGTTACGCAATGTAGTTTCTCGCAGGTTGGTGATCATCTGGTTGATGGTATCTTTCAAGGATTCCACTTCACCTTTTGCCTCCACGCGGATGGTGCGGGTAAGATCGCCCTTGGTAACGGCGGAGGCCACTTCTGAAATAGCACGTACCTGTGTGGTAAGATTTTGCGCGAGTTGATTCACATTCTCCGTAAGATTTTTCCAGATGCCCGAAGCGCCGGGCACGCTGGCTTGTCCGCCCAGCTTGCCTTCCACGCCCACTTCACGCGCCACGGTGGTCACCTGGTCGGCGAAGGTGGCCAGGGTATCGATCATTTCATTGATGGTCTCGATCAGTTGGGCCACTTCACCACGCGATACGATGGTAAGTTTTTGTTTGAGGTTACCGGTGGCCACGGCCGTGACTACTTTGGCGATCCCGCGCACCTGGTTGGTAAGGTTGGAGGCCATCATGTTCACACTATCGGTAAGGTCTTTCCAGGTGCCGGCCACGCCTTTCACCTGTGCCTGTCCGCCGAGCTTTCCTTCTGTACCTACTTCGAGCGCCACACGCGTTACTTCGGAGGAGAACAGGTTCAACTGTTTCACCATATCATTCACCTCTTTGGCGATACGGCCGAATTCTCCCTGCAATGCATGACCGCCGATCGCGAGTGGCATTTCCTGTGAGAGATTCCCTTTGGCAACGGAGCTGATCACATGTGCGATCTCGATGGTAGGATGCACCAGGTCGGAGATCAGTGCATTGAGAGATTCGACGCCTGTGCGCCAGGCGCCTTTGGTATTGGGCAATTCGATGCGTTGGGTGAGTTTGCCCTGCTTGCCGATGGTATTGCCGGCACGGGTGAACTCGAGCATCATTTTTTCATTGAGAGAAATGATCTCGTTCAGTGTATCGCAGATCTTTCTACTGAGGGTGTCATCACCGGCCGACATGCGAACATTGAAATTTCCGTTCCGCACAGCGGTGAGAACGTTCAGTAATTCTTTATGATCGAGGGAACCGGAAGAAGCAGCAGGCATCGGTTTACCATTGATCGGAGATTTACGGCTTGGCATTGATTTCGGGCGGGCCATAAGCAATAGTTTAACCCGAAAAATAGTTTCAAAACCATGCCAATTCCGGGTTTGGGCAGAGGGCAAACCAGCCGCGATTTCCGGGTATGGTGATCCATTACCGGGGCAACGGGCCGGGATAAAATTGCGCAGATTGGGCAAATTTTTCTACAATTTCAATTTACCGGCCAGTCCATAAAATAGTACCTTCGGGTACCCATTCTCTTACCTCAAATACTAAACGCTATGCGCTCGTTTTCCCGGTTGATCAAAGTAAAATGCTTCGCAGTTATTTTATGTTGTTTGGCTTTGTCTTCCGTTTCTCAAACTTTGCAACCCGGCTTCGATGCCCAGGAATACCTGGAAATGCTCCGGATAACCGCAAAACAGGTGGATACGCCTCACAGTGATATTCCCGCCCCTGCATCATTCATCAGGGTATACCGCTCGCCGGAATCACCACTGGATAACCGGTGGGAGCTCTGGGTGAACGACCAGGAAAGCATCATGGTGATCAGCATCCGTGGCACTACCCTGAAGACAGTGAGCTGGCTGGAAAATTTTTATTCGGCCATGGTCCCTGCAACCGGCTCCCTGCAACTGAATGATAGCACGGCATTCAACTATAAGCTGGCCAATGATCCCAAAGCCACCGTTCACGTTGGATGGACACTGGGACTTGCCACCATGGCGCCGGGGATACTCTCAACTATCAGGGAACAATATGCGCAGCATCATATAAAACAATTGATCATCTGTGGCCATAGCCAGGGCGGCGCCCTGGCTTTTTTACTACGCTCCTATTTGTATTATCTCACAGAAGCCAATCAATTACCGGCCGACCTCACTATCAAAACCTATTGCAGTGCAGCACCCAAGCCGGGTAATCTATATTATGCGTATGACTTCGATTACATCACACGAAATGGATGGGCGTTTACCGTCGTCAATGCATCCGACTGGGTACCAGAAACGCCCTTCTCCCTGCAAACCCTAAAAGATTTCAATACCCTGAACCCTTTCACGGATGTAAAAAAACACTTACGCAAACAATCATTCTTCGTACGTCTTTACCTGGGTCATGTATACAACCGGCTCAACAGAACATCCGGCAGGGCCCAACGTTGCTTCACCAAATACCTCGGCAAAACCATGTACAAACAGGTGAGGAAAAGCATGCCTCAATATAAACAGCCAACTTATGCCGCCTCGATGAACTATATGCGTGCAGGTGTACCGATCGTATTGCAACCCGACCAGGTATATTTTCAACAATATCCCGATACAGCAAAGAATGTATTCGTGCATCATGGTATCAAACCCTATTATGGGCTCACGAAAAAGATCTATCCCCATTGACATACATCCGGCCCGACATTCAATCGCCCCTTGCACAACCAGTACGGAAAAAATCGGTAACTATGCATGGGAAAACCTTACTACCATGCACGAGTTGCTGATCAAAAATTTTTCCAGGCATATTGCTCTTACCGATGAGGAGATAAGCAGGCTGCCGGATTTCTTTCAACATAAGAAAGTAGGTAAAAAGCGGTACCTGCTGGAAGAAGGAACGGTGTGCAAGGCGGATTATTTCGTTATAAAAGGCTGCCTGCGGCAATACCAGGTAGACAATGAGGGGCGGGAGAGCGTGATGCAATTCGCGCTGGAAGACTGGTGGATCGCCGATCTTTACAGCTTTCTTACCGGAACACCGTCTGCCTTTAATATCGATGCCCTGGAAGATTCGGAGGTGCTGGTGCTGGACTATGATCATCAGCAGCGGCTCTTCAATGAGATCCCGAAAATGAATATCTATTGGCGCATCATCATGCAGAATGCTTTTGTTGCGCTTCAAAGACGTTTATTGTTCCAGCAAAGATCGCTGGAAGAAAGATACCTCGAATTTCTGAAAAGATATGCCTATTTCGAACAGCGCATTCCACAGCACCAGATAGCAGCTTATTTAGGGATCACACCGGAATCGCTGAGCAGGATAAGGAATACGGTGCTGAAAAAATAATTTAAAATTAAATCGCGCAAAGACAACTTCTATTGCCAATTCCCAGGTGCGACAATACCTTTTTTTCGTAGATTGTACCATATCCTCCCCATTTTTTAACTTGCATCCTTATACGGAAAGGCTGGAGGCCGGCCCGGAAAGGGTTTGCTTTTTGAAGAACAAAGGATACAATTACAATAACTTATCGTGAATCCACCCAATACAGTGCTGAGGATATTGAAAAAAACAGGCAGGATCGTGCTGAAGACGGTCCTCATCCTCCTGGGTGTTCTCATACTGCTCTTAATCCTTGTTCAAACCCCGCCCGTTCAAAACTTCCTTCGCGGCAAAGCACAGGATTATCTTCAGAAGAAATTACAGACAAGAGTGGAGATCGGCAGGGTCTATATCGGCTTCCCGAAGAAAATAGTGCTGGAACGCCTATACGTGGAAGACCGCCGGCATGATACCCTGCTCTACAGCGGTGAGCTGAAAGTGAACATGAATATGTGGAAGCTCTTCAGGAATGAGATCGTGATCAATGATGTGAGCCTGAAACAACTGACTGCCACCATCAACCGTACATTACCCGATACTGTTTACAACTTCCAGTTCATCATCGATGCATTTGCATCGCCGCCAAAAGCAGCACCCTCTCCTCCCGATACTTCTGCTCTTAGCATACAACTGAAACATATCACCCTCGATGATATCCATCTCCGCTACAATGATGCCATCACCGGCAATGATATGAAGGTTCACCTCGCCCATTTCGAAACGAATGTCGATACGTTCGATCCTTCCCACTCCATCTTCGACATACCTGTTGCGAATATCGATGGTCTGCGTGCCAATATGTACCAGCACAAACCACTCGTTGAGCCTTCTCCCGTTGCTGCAGAGCCGGCGGAACCCCAGGTATCATCTCCCCTGCAACTCCGTTTTAAAAAGATCGCTTTGAATAATTGCTATCTCGAATATGGCAATGATGGATCGGCTTTCTTTACCACCCTCGATCTCGGCAAACTGGCCATAGAAGCCAGACAGATCGATCTTGCCCATAGACAGATCGATCTCGGCAGCCTCAGCCTGGTCAGGTCCACGGCTATCGTCCGCCTCGGAAAAAGACCTGCTGCCCGCTCTATTCCCAAAGTAAAAAATGTAAAACAGGAAATACCCATCACCACAGGTAACGACTGGACAGTGAAACTTCAACAGCTCGATCTTTCAGGCAACCACGTACGCTTCGATGACGACAATGCACCCCATACTAAATATGGGATGGATTATATGCACCTCGATCTCCGCAACCTGACACTGGTCGCATCCAACCTGTTCTATCAACCCGATTCCATGACAGGGACCATCAGCAAAGGCGCCTTGCAGGAAAAGGGTTTCCGATTGAACAGGTTGCAAACCGAATTTCTCTATTCGGCCAAACAGGCTTACCTGAAAGATCTTCTACTCGAAACACCCGGCACCCGCATCGAGCGGGATATCATCATCAGCTACCCCTCCATCGATGCCCTGGCCGATCATATCGGTCTCATGAAATTGAATATGGATCTTCGCAATACAAGGGTGATCAATAAAGATATTTTAACGTTCGCGCCAATGCTGCGATCACAACCCATGTTCGCCAATCCGGATGCTTACTGGTCTTTGAACGGAAAGGTCAGCGGCTCCATCGATAACCTGCAAATGAATGGGATCAAACTGCAGGGCCTTCATCAAACCAGCCTCGATCTGAAAGGAACATTGAAAGGATTGCCGGATATGAATAAGCTGCAGGCCAACCTCACCATCACCCAGGTCAGCACCACAGCAAAGGACTTGAAAGCCCTCCTGCCAGCCGGCGCCATTCCCGCCAATATCACCCTCCCCGCTAACCTGAAATTGAGTGGCATGGTCTCCGGTTCCCAACGATCACTCACAACCGATCTTTCTCTTGTAAGTTCAATCGGCGCTGTCGGTATTAAAGGGACTGCGTATGATCTTACCGATTCCAATAATGTCCGATACGATCTTACACTGAACACCCGTTCGCTCGATCTACAGAAATTGCTCAACCAGCCCGACCTCGGGCCTGTTTCCCTTCAACTGACCGCCAAAGGAAAAGGCAGGGTCCCTAAAACAATGGATGCCGCTATCGATGGAACGATCGCCTCCTTCACCTATAAAAATTATACTTACCAAAACCTTCATCTCAACGGAAGTATCGCCCAACAACTTTTCAGGATGAATGCAGGCATTCAGAATGAGCCCATCCATCTTTCCATCGACGCTGACGGCAGTATGGCAGAAAACTGGCCCAGTGCACGTTTCCATATTGTGGTCGACAGTATCAAAACACAACCACTACATTTTACAACAGACAAGATCATTTACAGGGGAGATATCGCGGGGGATTTTTCATCCACTAACCCGGATAGCCTGGATGGACAATTGTTCATCACCAAATCACTACTGATCAGGGATGATCAGCGATTCCAGTTGGATACCATCCAGCTACTCGCGAGTAATTCCGATACCGGGCAGTCGATCAGTCTGAACAGCGAGCTGGTCTCCGCAAAACTGTATGGCAAATACCGGCTCACGCAGGCTGGAAATATCTTTCAAAAATCCATCGACCCCTATTTCTCGATCATGCCGGATTCTACAGTGGTAGACAGTAATTATGATTTCCGCATATCCGCCACAGTTCACGACAACCCTCAACTGAGATCTTTACTTCCCGACCTGCAAAAACTGGAACCCATTCTGCTCAATGGCCATTTTTCAGGAAACGGGGATGTCAATGCTTTGATCGATGTGCCTGGTCTTATCTATGGAAGCAACCAGGTACATCAGTTGCAGGTGACGACCAAAACAGAGGGCAAAGCACTCAAGGCAAAGCTATCAGTGGAACGCATCAATGTAGGCAAATCGGTCGCCATCTATGACGCTGCGCTCAACAGTTCCATTGCCAATAACACGATCGACTTTGCCCTCAATACAAGAGATAAAGCAGGCAAGACCAACTACCACCTGGAAGGCATCCTGTCGCAGCAGCAAAAAGATTCCATGCTCTTTTCACTCAAACCGGATTCCCTGCTATTGAACTATCAATCGTGGAATGTTCATACACCCAACCGGATCACCATCACTCCCAATCAGATCGGCGCCAATAATTTTATTTTGAACCAGGGCGATCAGCAAATGGCCATTGGCACCATTGTCAACAAAGAAGGACAGCCACTGGGCGTTGATTTTTCAAAATTCAGACTGGCCACGCTCACCAGCTTCGTGCAGCCGGATTCCCTGCTCGTCAATGGGGAGCTCAATGGGAATATTACCCTCCATGATCTCACCAAAGCTCCCGCGTTCGTGAGCGACCTTACTGTCGATAACCTCAGCTTACATAAAGACACCCTCGGCAATCTGCGTGCACAGGTCAGCAATCCTGAACAAAATAAATATGTAGCGGATATCGCCCTCAGCGGGCGCGGGAACGATCTTACCGTGAAAGGCAATTATCTTATGCAGGCGGATAGCAATAGCCGCCTCGATCTGAAACTGGCCATTCAACAATTGCAATTGAGTACGCTCGAAGGAATTTCGATGGGCAATATCAAAAGGGCCTCCGGCGCCGCCAATGGGCATTTCGATATTACGGGCAGTCCGGCCAAACCTTCCGTGAACGGTGAGCTGAATTTCAATAAAGCCAGGTTCATTCCTGCCATCATGGGAAGCTTTGTATCCATCGATCAACAGTCCATCAAAGTAACCCCCAACGGTATCCTGTTCAATAATTTTACCATCACCGATTCCGTCAACAACAAAGCCACACTCGACGGAACGGTCTATACCGTCGACTATGCCAACTATCGTTTCGATCTTCAATTCAATGCCGATAATTTCCAGGCGCTCAACACGGTCAAAAAAGATAACAACCTTTATTTCGGAAAACTCTTTTTCAACAGCCGGCTGCAAATCACCGGCACCGATCTGCATCCTGTAGTAGACGGTAACCTGAAGATCAATGACAAGACCCATCTCACCATCATCCTTCCCCAGGAAGATCCTGCTGTAGTTGACCGGGAAGGTATTGTAAGATTTGTAGACAGGAATGCCGCCCTCAATGATTCCCTGTTCCCCAGCTCATACGATTCGCTGAACACATCGGCTATCCGCGACTTCGATATCTCCGTCAATATTTCCGTCGATAAGAATGCAGAGTTCAATCTCATCATAGATGAAGGCAATGGCGACCTCCTCAAAGTGAAAGGAGAAGCGAACCTCAATGGCGGCATCGATCCCAGCGGGAAAGTAACGCTCACCGGCTCCTATGAGTTGCAGGAAGGGAGCTATGATCTTACCGTCAACTTCCTGAAAAGAAAATTCAATATCCAAAAAGGGAGCAAAATCATCTGGCAGGGTGAACCTACCAAAGCCAACCTGGATATTACGGCCATTTATATTGCCAAAACAGCTCCCATCGACCTGGTGGAAAAAACATTGGGGAATGATGTATCGGCCACGGAACGCAATACTTACCGGCAGAAAGTTCCCTTTGAAGTACACCTGATCATGAAAGGTGAATTGCTGAAGCCATCCATCACTTTCGATATACTCCTGCCGGACGATAAGAACTATAATGTCGATAAAAGGATCATCACTGCTTCCAATGATCGGTTGACAGACCTTCGCCGGGAACCTTCCGAACTGAATAAACAGGTCTTCGCCCTGCTCCTGCTCAATCGTTTCATTGGCGACAACCCATTCGCTTCCGGCAATAGTAGTCTTACCGCCGAAAGCTTTGCCCGGCAGAGCGTAAGCAAATTGCTCAGCGAACAGTTGAACCAGCTTGCCGCCAATCTTATTGAAGGTGTCGATATCAATTTCGACCTCGCCACCAGCGATGATTATACCACCGGGGAAAGACGCAACCGTACCGATCTCAATGTAGCGATCTCCAAGCGTTTGCTCAACGATCGCCTCACAGTAACGGTAGGGAGCAATTTTGCATTGGAGAATCCCAATGCCAGTCAGCAATCCAATAACCTGGCAGAAAATATTGCGCTCGATTACAGGCTCAGCAAAGACGGACGCTACATGCTGCGCGCTTACCGGAAAAACCAATTCGAAGGAGTGCTGGAAGGATATATCATTGAAACCGGTGTCGGTATCGTGATCACGCTCGATTATAACCGTTTCAGGGATATCTTCCGGTCGAAGAAGGAAAGGGAACGAATACGTTTGCAGCGGCAGCAGGAGCGTGAAAAAGAAAAAGCAGATAAACCACCTGTCACAAATTAAGCTCATGGAGAAAGGAAAAAGAATTGTCGGTGCATTGATCATAATAGCGTGGCTGATGAGTATGGCCTCCTGCAGCAATATCAAATACCTGCCGGCTGGCGAATCACTGTACACCGGCGCCACTGTGAAAGTGCAGGGGCCTTCGCTGAGCCGCAAGCAAAGGCAGGTGCTCCAGGAAGATCTTGCTGCGCTCTCCAGACCAAGACCCAACCGAAAAATGCTGGGCATGCGCATCCGGTTGCTGGCCTATAACCTGGCCGGTCATCCGAAAAAAGAAACATCGCTTTTCGGAAAAATGAAATATAAATTTGGGGAACCACCTGTAGTGCTCAGTGATGTGAACCTCGATAAGAACAATACGATCCTTGCCAATAATCTCGAGAACCGGGGATTCTTTAAAGCTTCCGTCACAGCAGATACGATCATAAGGAGAAGAAAGGCCACTGTCATTTACACCGTGAAAACTGGCCCGCAATACAGGATCGATACCATCGCCTTTGAGGTCGACAGCTCCATGATCGGCAGCGCCATCCGCACCACGGCTCCCAAAACCTTACTGAAGCCCGGCAATCCTTTCAACCTGGAGATGATCAAGGATGAAAGGAGCAGGATCGATGCACATCTAAAAGAGAACGGGTTCTATTATTTCAGTCCCGAGTACCTGATCATCGAAGCCGATAGCACCATCGGCAACAATAAAGTAAACCTCTACGTTAAATTAAAACCAGGCACGCCTTCCCTCGCCCGCCAGATATACACGATCAGGGATGTATTCGTATATACCAATTACAGCCTCAATGCCACTTCCGGTGATACCAGCAAGAAAGGCGCTCTGCCATATAAAGGATATTACCTGATCGACAGGGGCAAACGATACAAACCCAAACTCTTTGAACAGGCCCTGCAATTCAACCCGGGTGATGTTTACAACCGTACCGATCACAATACTTCCCTCAACAGGCTGGTCAATCTCGGCGTATTCAAATTCGTGAAGAACAGGTTTGAACCGGCCGGTTCAACTTTTGCCCAGCTCGACGCATTCTATTACCTCACCCCTTATCCCAAAAAATCACTCAGACTGGAAGTGACCGGCACCACTAAATCCAATAACCTGGTAGGTTCGCAGCTCACGCTTGCCTGGAGGAACAGGAACACTTTCAAGGCAGGTGAATTATTCTCCATCAGTGCTTATGGCGGTGCGGAAGTGCAATACAGCAGCGCGCTCAAAGGATACAATGTATACAGGGGCGGTATTGAAACGCAGCTTACCTTCCCCCGTTTCCTGGTCCCTTTCGTACAGGTCAATACCCGTGGTGGTTTTGTACCCAAGACCAATATCCTCCTGGCCTACGATCTGCTGAACAAACAAAAATTGTATACGCTCAATTCATTCCGGGCTTCCTATGGTTATAGCTGGAAGGAAAGTCTTTACAAGGAACATACCCTGAACCCTATCAGCATCAATTATGTGCGACCGCTTACCGTAAGCGCTGAATACCAGGATTCGGCCAATAAGAACCCTACCTATGCAAAAGTGATCGAAAAGCAATTCATTCTCGGTTCCACCTATAATTATATGTACAATGAACTGGTAGAAGGCAGGAATATCAATGCCATTTATTTCAGTGGAACGATCGACCTCTCAGGCAATCTCTTCGGCCTGGTAAAAGGAGGAGGCAGCCCGGAAAAACCATCGCTTATCTTAAACAATGCCTTTGCGCAGTATGTCAAAACAGAGGCCGATTTCAGGGTCTACCGCCGGCTCGGCGACAACTCGACCTGGGCCAACCGTATCATTGTTGGGGTAGGTTATCCTTATGGTAATTCAAGGGAGATCCCTTTCATCAAACAATTCTTCATCGGAGGCAATAACAGTATACGTGCCTTCCGCACCCGCGCATTAGGGCCGGGAACGTATAACGGGAATACTACCACGCTGGTCCCTGACCAGTCGGGCGATCTCAAACTGGAACTCAATACCGAACTGCGCGCCAAACTGATCAGCATCGTGCATGGGGCCGTTTTTGTGGATGCAGGCAATATCTGGCTGTACCGTAATAATCCTAATAAACCCGGCGCAGCATTTTCGAAAGACTTCCTGAATGAGCTGGCCGTAGGGACCGGGGTGGGATTACGTTTCGATGTATCTATCCTTATCCTTCGTCTCGATCTTGCCTTCCCGTTGAGAAAGCCTTATCTGCCGGAAGGACAGAGATGGGTGATCGATAAGATCGACCTTGGGAACTCCAGGTGGCGAAAAGACAATATGGTCTTCAACCTGGCCATCGGTTATCCGTTCTGATAAAAGATACTATACAGAAGGATGTAAACCATAGGACGTTCCCATCTCAGTTGGCGATTGTGTTTTGCCATGCGTGATATAGTGTCGCAATTGATTCCACCAGGTTTTCCAGTTGAAGGCCAGATGTCTTTGTTTTGATTCAAAATATTGGGCCTCCGACATTTTCACTTTCACCAGCAGCAATTTGGTGAGGGATGGGAGTTTCACATTTCCGGGCAATCCCATATATTCCAGCATCTGGGCGGCATCACTGAATATTTGCGCCTGGCCGGATATCTTCAGGAAGAACGGCTTCCCTTTCTTATAGAAATCGAGGCGTGCGGGAAATCCCTTATCACGTTCATTCATGAAGAGTTCCGGTCGACGGATGAAAAAACAGATATGCCCTTCATTATCGATATTCAAGGCTGAAATGATACAGGTGGGTAATTTGAAAACTTCTTCACTGGTGTTGGAAAATAATGCGCTCCTGATTTCATGGATACGGGTGCGCAGAAATTCGAGGTGATAGATCTCGCTTACCATAACTGTTAGTTTAGATTGGGTAATTCAAAAGGTATGCCTGTATTTTTGGACAGATTGGGAAAAGCCGTAGATAAATTTCTACATTACCCAAATGCGTTCAAGGACTATATTCTTCATCGAAAAATAATACTGGGGCTTCTTGTTACGATCATGAGTGAGGTGGCAATATTATTGCATAATACACTGGTGGAAGAGCAAGAAGCCGATCAGGGCTTCACGTGTTGCAGAAAATAATATCAACTATGAAGCAGGATATGAAAGCGATGAAGGACCCAGGGTTAAGGCTTTACAGATAATTCAATTTCTGCATTCATAGGGGTTTTAGGGTTTAGGTTTAGAGGTAAAGTCAGATCATCTGTGGTCTGACTTTTTTTGCCATCTATAATCCCGCCAGACAGACCTTATCGGGTAAATCCCGCTACGATTGGTCCGCATCGAACCCATTGCCGATATCTTCCAGCCTGGTATTGTTTTTATACGGTCTGAACGTATCGTTCATTTTTAAATTCAAATTTCGATCCTAAAAAAATAGAATAGAATTTTCATAAGGCACATTGGACTTACGAGGGCTGGTTTCTACCAGCCTTTTTTCGTTAAGATAAGATGTTCTACATTTCAAAAGGTTTCTGGCGAAAAATTTCCACTTTTCATCCCGGCTGGCTGATTTTGTTGCCATAACAATTTCATTAACGTCTACTGCAAACTATTTGTCAAAAGTCAGCACAAAAGTAGTACCAATGCCCGGTTCGGAATGAACATCCACCTCTGCATGATGGGCCTGTAGGATATTGAGGGTAGTGGCCAGGCCAAGGCCGAGCCCATTCCGCTTGGAGGTAAAATACGGTTCAAAAAGACGTTTGAGATTTTCTTCGGAAATGCCGCTCCCATTATCGGCTATCCTGACCTCATACTGGCGCTGGTGCGGCTGGATGGTGATCATCAACTCTCCTTTTTCTTCTTCCATGGCCTCGATAGCATTGATAATGATATTCAGGAAAGCGATCTTGAGTTTCTCTTTATCGGCCTGAATGAAAATGATCTCATCCGGATAGCGGATCTGTAATTTTATCTTCTTCAGCACGATCCGGTCCATGGCCGCTGTGATGCTTTCGTCAAGAATATCCTGCAGGGAAGCAGTTCGTAGTATGATCTCAGAAGGGCGGGCTGTATCGAGCAATTCTGAAATGATGGAGCCGATGCGTTTGGTATTGCGTAGCACAATATCGTAATACTCCAGTTGGGAATTGTTGAGGGGTTCACCGCGCAGGTGATCGAGGGAGAGATGGATATTCGTGAGCGGGTTACGGATCTCATGGGCAAGCGTGCGCGCCAGGCGGCCTGTAGCGGCCAGCTTTTCCGCGATCAGGACAGAACGCTCTGCCCTGCGAAGACTGGTAATATCGTGGAGTATGCCCTGGGTATACTTTGAACCGTCGGGCCTTTCAATAGTAGTCGCTGAAAAGATACAATGCTTCTCTTCACCGCTCTTGCTCAGGAGGTCGATCTCCCTATCATTCACTTCGCCGGTAGATTCCATTTGTTGTTTCAGTTGTTCCGCCATAGGAGGGTCGGCCATGAGATCATACAAGGTGAGCCGGGTCAGTTCCGGGGCAGTATATTCCAGTAATTGCTCTGTGGCCATATTCGGGGTGAGGAATTGCAGGTCCGTTCCTGCCAGGAAGATCGCATCCTTGGAGTATTCGAAAATACTCCGGTATTTCTGCTCATTATCCCGCAATGCTTTGAGAGACCGGGCCTTTTCCAAGGTATAGCGAATACAGCGCTCCAGTTTCTCTGCGGTCAATTCGCTTTTTACCAGGTAATCGGCAGCCCCAGCCATCATAGCTTCCAGGTCGAGCGACCGGTTCCCCTTTCCTGTCAGCAGGATGAGTGGCTCCTCACAGTCTTTCATCAGGGCTTCTTTCAGGAGATCGAGACCGGTTTTGGCACCAAGAAAGTAATCGATGAAATAGAGGTCGTAATCCTTATTGCAGATATGATCGAGTGCCTCTGAATATCTATGACACCAATCCACAAGGAACTCACCTCCGATATCTTTGATCAGCGTGCTGGTGATAAAAAAATCATCTTCATCGTCATCGATGATCAGTATGCGTATTCTTTCTTCGGTGATCAACATGCATCTGGTTTATTTTTCAGGGAGAATGCTTCTCAGGCAACACGATCGTGAAAGTGGCTCCCATACCTGGTTCACTGGCGGCCATGATCAATCCCTGGTGATTGTCCGCAATTTTTCGGCAGATGGCCAGCCCGATCCCGGACCCGGGATATTCTGCCTTGCCATGCAAACGCTGGAACAACTGGAAGATCTTCTCTGCATACAATTCCTCGAAACCGATGCCGTTATCCGTTACAGTGATCTTATGATAAGTTTTTCCTGTTCGTAATTTGAGTTTGTCCTTTTCTGGTTTCGTCAGCTTTTCACTACGTATGCTCACCTGCAATGACACTTCGGGTTTGCGGAATTTCAGCGCATTGGTAACAAGGTTATTGAATAGCTGTTTGATCTGCATCGGGATCACTTCAACAGCGGGCAGTTGATGCAAAGATACAGACGCATGGGCATCTTCGATCGACAGGTCAAGTTCTTCCAGCACTTCCCGTACGATCTCCCTGAGGTCTGCTTTTACGAATGGATGCTGGATACGTGTTACGCGGGAAACTTCCAGTAAATTGTCGATCAGTTCACGCATGCTTTCGGCCGAAGCCATCATCCTGTTCAGGTACACCACACCTTCTTCCGAAAGCTGGTCGCCACAGCGGTTGCGAAGACGTTCCCCGAAGGTGGTGAGCTTGCGGAGCGGCTCCTGGAGGTCGTGGGAGGCCACATAGGCAAATTCTTCCAACTCATGGTTCGAGCGGTTCAATGCCTCCAGTTTGATCTCCAGTTCCTGTTCATATTCTTTGAGCTTTGTTACATCGCGTGTAATGCCCAGGATCTTGAATGGTTTGTCCTGCATATTCTTCTGCACCTTCGCAAAAGTTTCGATCGCTTTCACTGTGCCATCTTTCCTGGTAATGGCCGACTGGAGGATATATGTCTCCCCCTTCTCCATAACCTCATGGATGGCTTCATTGGTTCTCCTGACCTCTTCATCCGAGAGATGCAGACGATAAAATTCGGAAAGGTCTATTTCATGATCATTCTCCTGTGGAGCATAGCCCATCAGCCGGAACATCCCATCGGACCAGGTCATTTTGTTGGTCTCCAGGTCGAGCTCCCAGGTGCCCAGGTTCAGGAACTCTTCTTTCTGTACCACCATTTTTTTGTAGTGCATCAGGTCGCGGAGCATTTGTGTTTTCTCCGTTACATCCCGGCACATACCTACGCCTCTGATGATCCTGCCGTTATTGTCGAACAGGAATTTCATTTTGATAGTGATCACCAGTTCACGGCCGTCATGTGTTCTTACCCGGCAGGTATATTCGTATGGCGACCTGGTGGCAATGGCATTGCTGCGGATTTGTCTTAGCTCATCTGCATCGAATGGATCGAGATGCGATAAATAAAATTCATCGGATACCAGGTGTCCGATATGCTCTCTTTCATATCCCATGATCCTGTAAAGGCCATCGGACCAGGTAACCATATTGGTAAGGGCATCCCATTGCCAGGTGCCGAATTGCAACATTTCCTCCGCATCATCGAGGAGATCGTGCACTTGCAGGCTGTCGTCCACACTACTCGTACTTTTGTCCTTTGCATGCTCGCTTTCATCGGGCAGTGGGATCGAGAAGGGGTCCTTATTGGAATTATCATTTGCCATATATGCTTATCGGTTATTCAATTCCTGGTAAAGTTTGATCTTGTTATATAATGTCTTCCTGTCGATATTCAGCAGTTTGGCGGCTTTGCTTTTGTTGAAGTTGGTTTCCTTGAGCGCTTTCAGGATCATTTCATATTCCAGGTCGATGGACGCCTCTTTCAGGCTGTTCTCTGAAAGTGGCTTTCGCAGTGGATTGCCGGTAACTTCGCGTTGAACTACAGGAGAAGTAGTTTCAACCGGTTGCTCTCCGCTCTGCTCGAACAACAGTTTCCTGTAGTTACTGATCTCGAATGGCAGGCTGCGCACTTCGATCCAGTCGCCATCCGTAAGCAGGGCTGCTCTTTTCACAACATTCTTCAATTCGCGCAGGTTGCCATGCCATACATAATTCCTGAAAATATCTTCTACTTCGGGGGTGAACCCTTTGATCTTTTTATTGAGACTATCATTGGCTTTCAGGAGGAAATGACGGGCGAAGGTCATGATGTCTTCCTTGCGCTGCCGCAATGGAGGGAGATCGATGGTGAATTCATTGAACCGGTGGAACAGGTCTTCCCTGAACTTTCCCTTTTGCGCCGAATCCCATAATTTTTCATTGCTGGCAATGATGATCCGCACATCCAATGCAATATCACGGGTGCCTCCTACTCTTCGCATTTTCCGCTCCTGGATCACTCTTAATAATGACACCTGTATCTCATAGGAAAGATTGGCGATCTCATCGAGAAAGATAGTACCGCCATTGGCCAGTTCGAAACTGCCGGCCTTCTGACTGACAGCGCCGGTGAATGCTCCTTTTTCATGGCCGAACAATTCACTGCCGGCCAGTTCCTTGCTCAGCGCACCACAGTCGATGGCAATGAACGGAAAACTGCTTCGCTTGCTGCGTTTATGGATCTCCTGTGCGATCGCTTCCTTGCCACTGCCGCTTTCTCCGTAAATGATCACGCTGTAATCAGTGGGCGCTACCAGCACGATCTGGTCCATAAGCTGCTGGAATACCGTGCTGCTGCCGAAAATATATTCCCCGTTATCACTGGAAGGTCTCTTTTTCTCTATCGGTTTTTCCAGTGCCTCCACTGTTCCGTTCCGGGCCTGCATAGTGGCATGGCCGGGTTGCTGGCTCAGGGCCGACTGGATGGTGTTCAGTATCTCTTCCGGGAACAAAGGTTTCGTAACATAATCGTAGGCGCCCAGCTTCATCACGTCAACGGCCGTCTTCAGGTCATTGTAACCGGTGATGATGATAACAGGCAGTGAAGGATATTTTTCCTTGATCTTCAGGAGCATGGTCTTACCATCCATCCCTTCGAGACGGTAATCGCATAATACCAGGTCGAAATCGCTCACTTCATCCAGTATCTCCAGCGCCTTTTTGGGGGTATATGCTTCCTGTGTTTCATAACCATGTTTGACCAGGAACTTGTTCAACAGAAAGCAAATATCACGATCGTCGTCAATGATCAAAACTTTTGGCATATCGCAGGTGTTTAATGAGTAGAATGGTTGTATAAATTTAAATCGTTATCTCCACAATGCCCGCATTTGTGCGGTAGGTATCCGCAGGAGTTCCCGGTATTTCGCCACCGTACGGCGCGCTATCTTATAGCCTTTCATGGCCAGGATCACCACCAACTGGTGATCGGTGAACGGTGTTTTTTTATCTTCCGTGGCAATCGCTTCTTCCAGTTCATGCTGAATGATCTTGTTACTGATCACTTCTCCCTGCTGATTGGCCATGCCTTCCGAAAACAGGTCTTTCAGCAATATATTGCCGAATGGCGTGGCCGCGTATTTATTGCTGGTGATCCTCGATACGGTCGAAATATCAACACCTACTTCCTGTGCGATATTTTTCAGGATCATAGGTTTAAGCAGCAAGGGGTCGCCCTCCCTGAAATAATCGTATTGCCATTTCACGATGGTCCGCATGGTCCGGAGCATCGTGCTCTCACGTTGGTGTATAGCCGAAATAAACCATTCAGCGGCCTGAAGCTTGCTTTTCAGGTATTGTCCGGCGGCTTTATCGTCCCTGCAACACTGGCTCCTTACGGAATCCATCCAGGCGTGGTTGATATGCAGGGAAGCAGACCGTTGGCGGGCCAGGTTAACCTCTACGCGGTCCCCTTCTACAGTGATGATGAAGTCGGGGATGATATAATTCCGGGCTACCGGTTCTTCCGACTGTGCCGGTAACGGCTGAAGGGGCAATGATGCCACCAGTTCCAGTACAATGCGCAGTTCATCCTCATCGAGTGAAAGGCCGTCACGGATCTTTTCCAGTTGCCTGTTCTTCAGGTCTGTGAAATGGTCTTTCACCAGCATGATGGCTGCCGCCACATCGGGCTGTGCAATGTTCCTCCTGTTCAACTGCAACAATAAGCATTCCCGGATATCCCGTGCGCCGGTCCCCGCAGGGTCGAGGCCCTGGATCACGGGCAGCAGGGCTTCCAGTTCAGCGGCTTCCACCCATATTCCATATTTGAACGACATATCTTCAGCAAGTGAGGAAAGGTCCTGGTCGAACATACCATTCTCTGATAAAGAATCGATCATGTAACAAACCCGGTTGTACTCCTGTTCTTCCAGCAACAATAGGCGGCATTGTTCTTTCAGGGACTGCCGGAAATCAGTGGTTTGCACCAGGGGCCTGTCGGGGACCTCCTCAGCAGCAAAATAATTGGCGTACTCTGTTTTATAATCGGGAATATCATCGTACCCGAATTCATCCCAGTCGGCAAATTCCTGGATGGTTTCCTGCTTCGCGTTCACCTGCTCTTCCTCCGGTTGCTGCTCCTCCAACAATGGGTTCTCTTCCAGTTCCTGCTGGATGCGGTGTTCCAACTCCAGCGTATTCAAATGAAACAGGTTCAGTAGCTGGATCTGTTGCGGCAAGATCCTTACCTGTTGTTTCTGAGTAATATGTTGGTGGATCATGGCAAATGATGGTTTGTACCTGATTCCTACAACAAGCACCAATCCAAAAAATAATTTTTATGCGAAATATTTTAAAAAGCTTTAGCTTACTGTTTCACAGCAGGTTTGCTCCCTTAATATCAATCAGCTCCGATTCTGGCGTATTAATTGCGATTGTAGAATATATTCCACAATAAGGGTAAGTTATTCCATGAAGTTCAGATTTCAATATATATATACTGCCTTCATACTTTCATTCATCATACTCACGGTCTTATCATTCCTGTTCTATAAGCGACTGATGAGCACCAATCGTTTTTCCAATGAAGTGGAACATACGTATGAGACCTTGTATCTGCTCAATAAGGTGGATTCTTACCTGAAAGATGCGATCAGCGCAGAAAGAGGGTTTATTCTTTCGAGGGACAGCACCCTGTTGGAGCCTTACCTGCTCAACCAGCATAAGATCAACCCACTGATCGATTCCCTCCGTACCCTCAGCATCGATAATGCCCGTCAGCAGGTCCATTTCAATAATCTCAAAAGGATCATGTCGGAACGATTGCAAATGATCAGTAGCAATATCAATAAGGCGGCATTGGGAGAAGAAGCTCATCTCGACCTCCGGCTCCTGCGGGCAAAGGTACTGATGAATGAATATGATCTCATGCTGCAACGGATAGAGGGAGAGGCAAGGCGGATGCTCCTTGCCCGCAATGAACAAAAAGAACTGTATCAGCGCAACACGCCCAACTTCCTGTACGTGATCTTTGTTTTTTCTGCCATTACATTCGTAGTATCATTTTTCATCATCAACAGGGAATTGCGGAAAAGACTGGGCTTTCAGCAACAGTTACAGCAACAGGTAGGTGTGTTGAACAGGGCCAATGCAGAGTTGGAGCAGCTCACGCATACTGCTTCGCATCACCTGCAGGAACCTCTGCGCAAGATCAGGACCTTTGCGGACAGGCTCGCCAATAAACATAAGGAAAGCATACCGGAAGAAACACGCGGCCTGTTGCATAAAATTGAAAATACCGCAGCCCACATGCAGGGACTCACCGATGATATGGCCAAATACTCGAGCCTGATCACTGCCCAGGAATACCCTACCGATGTAGACCTCAACTATGTGCTGCTGAAAGTGGCGGAGAAGATGGATGAGCGGCTTGCCCTGCAGGAAGGAAAGCTGATCATCACCAACAGCTTACCGGTGATCAGGGGTATCCCTCACCAGTTGGCCACCTTATTTGAACAACTGATCGATAATTCCCTCAAATTCTCCCGTAAGGATGAACCACCTGTCATCACCATTACCAGGGAAGAGATCAGTGGGAAAAAGATCAGTGATACGGTCACTTCCCTTTTCGGAGGCACGATCTATCATAAAGTCAGCGTAGCCGATAATGGCATGGGCTTCAGCAATGAGTTCGCAGAAAAAATTTTCGAGCTTTTCCAGAAGCTCGATACGCACCAGCTTTTTTACCAGAGTAAAGGCATTGGGCTTGCCATGGTACAGCGCATCATGATCAATCATGGCGGCAATGTCAATGCCACCGGCATCATCGGCAAAGGCGCCACCTTTTACCTGTATTTCCCGATCCCCCCGGTCTGATCTGCGCTCCGTCAGATTGATCTTTGCGATTCAACTACAGGGGGTTACATTTGTATATAAACGTACAGTCCTCTATGCAAAAACTCTTTATCCTGATCGCGGAAGATGATGCGGATGATCGTTTCTTGTTGCAAACTGCCTTTGAGGAGAACGGCTTCACGGATACCTTGCATTTTGTAGAGAACGGGATCGAATTACTGGAATACCTTACCGGGATCATGCATAAGAAGAACCTGGACATTCAATATCCGGGATTTATTTTACTCGATCTCAATATGCCTAAAAAAGACGGGAGAGAAGTTTTGAAAGAGATCAAACAGCATCCCGAACTGAAAAAAATACCAGTGATCGTTTTTACCACCACCAAGAATGAGCATGAGATCAGACGTTGTTATGAGCTCGGGGCGAACACCTATGTGGTGAAACCGGTAAGTTTCGATTCCCTGGTGAAAGTGATCTACGAGATCAGGAGCTATTGGTTTGAGACTGCCTCTATTCCCGTTTAGTCCTTTTCTTCCCCAACCAGTTCACCCTGTTTAGCAAGCCACCTGGTTTCTCCGTTATCAGTATCGCCGCAAAAGAGATGAAAAAGCTGGAATGAAATTTAAGTATTAAAACCAGTGCCTGCAGGCAGCGGAGATATTTGGGTAGAACGCTCCACATTAAACAGATAAATCCAGGTCACAGTATCAAAATCATTGAGTTGACTGCCAGAAAAAAAATATTGATCATAGATGATGAGCCCGATCTGTGCTCCTTACTGAAAACTTATTTCTCCAGGAAGGACTACGAGGTACATTTCACGCATACCTTGCATGAAGGAGTGATGGCTATGCAGGCGATCATGCCCGACATACTTTTTCTCGATAATAATTTGCCGGACGGGCTCGGTTGGTTGCAGGTAGAATTATTCCTGAAAACCAATCCCGGTCTTCTTCTTTACCTGATGAGCGGGCTCCCGCCTTCTTTTCCCGAAATGTCAGGGGTCAATTACCGGATGCTCATCAAGCCGATCTCTTTCGCCGACCTCGAGACGCTTTGAACGTTTATACCAGGGATTTAAGATTATGAAGCCAGTCGATCATCCGGCTCGTGTATCCATATTCGTTATCGAACCAGGTGATCAGTTTGCAGTGATTGCCCACGGAAGAGGTCAACGTTCCGTCGATCACGCAGGAATGTGTATTGCCTTTGATATCGAGCGATACCAACGGGTCTTCGGTATACTCAATGATGCCTTTGTATTCATCGGCAGCCGCTTTCCGGAAAAGCTGGTTGATGGTCTCCCTGGACGCAGGCTGTTTCAACTGGATTGTGAAATCGGCCAGCGCTCCATTGGCCACCGGCACGCGGGTGGAGACCGCTGCGATCCTATGCTGTAAAACGGGAAATAATTTTTCGAGCGACTGGTGAAGGTCTATTTCAACCGGTATGATGGATTCGGAGGCGGCCCTGCCGCGACGGAATTGTTTGTGAGGAGCATCCACCAGTTCCTGCCTGGAGGTATAGGAATGCAGGATGTTGAGCTGTACCGATTCGATCCCGATCGCATTCAATATATAAAGGATATGCGTGGAGCAATTGGTCATGCAGCCGCCGGGCGAGATGATATCCGTTCCAGGCGTCAGTGCATGTTGGTTGAACCCATAGATCAGCAGGGGAATGTCGGCAGATCCGGTAGTAGAGAGCAATACTTTTTTTGCGCCTGCGTCGAGATGGGCAGATGCTCCGGCTTTGGTGGTGAAAAGACCCGAACATTCCAATACTACATCCACCTGCAATGCTTTCCAGGGAAGGGATGAAGGATGGGATTGCTGGAATACTGTAATAGAGCGGTCATTCACGAGAAGCTGATCACCCTGCAGGCTTACCGGCTCGGGAAAAGTACCATAGACTGAATCATAACGCAGCAGGTAAACCAGGTTGGCAGGGTCCATGATATCATTGACTGCAACCAATTCGATCCCGGGATGATCGACTAACCTCCTGAACAACAGGCGACCGATCCTTCCCATTCCATTGATGGCGATTCGCATAGTGTGTCGTTTTGAAAAAGATGCAAATATCGGGGAAGTTGGGGGAGGTTGAAAAGTTAATATGTTGAAAGGTTGACAAGCTGGCCTCCAATGGCCGGTGACCTTGTCAAACTTTCAATTTGAATGGTTTTTTCTATTAAACACATATTAAGCAATAACTTACACTTTATAATTTATAAAATTTATCCCTCTCCTCCACTCCCTGCCATCCGTTTCCATTATTATCCTAATTTTGGCCTGAACGTTACCCTTTGAAAATTCGCATTAAGCCAATTCTGCCTATCCACTGCGCAGCTCATTAAATTCTACCCCGTAAATCGGGAACCCAACTGACTATTAAATTCGTTTGCTTACAACCTGTTGATTCTTCTTTTTAAACATTTAAAAAAGAGTGGAGGAGATCCGTATGTATTCGTATGCATTATTGGAGTCAGGCTGTCATTACCTGGTTCAGGAAAAAGAAGAAAGCCCGGTAACACTTATCAAGGTCACGGTAGAGACTGATCACTGCCTGTATGTAACAAGGTATGCTGATAACCCGGTCATGGAATGGAAGAAGAAAAATGACCCCATTTTCGACATACTGGAACTACTGAGTGATGATAAAGTGAGGGAATGGCAATCTGTTTATAACGATAACCAGGATGCCTACTATGAAGAGGACGATGATTAGCAAAGACTGTTGCAGGCTACTTTCAGCCGGTATCCCTGGCTGAAAGTAACCCCACTGCAACCGGGATGATGTTCACATCATGCCTTCCTGAATAAACTGATCAGGAACAGCAGCACGACAGCGCCGCAGGTGGCCAGCAACAAACTGCCTAACAGCCCACCCCCAACGCTGATGTTCAATTGACGCGCAAGCCATCCACCGATCACTGCACCTAATATACCGACCACAATATTCCCCAACAATCCGAAACCTCCGCCTTTTGTGATCTGTCCGGCCAGCCAACCGGCTACCGCACCGATAAGGATAAACCATAAAAAATGCATAAATTCAGGTTTGATGATTGAATGATCCGGAGAAGTTACAACTTTATCCTTTGAATTACCAGTTTAACGGCATGTAAGTTTTTTATTACTTGCCTCTTATATAAATTAGTCCGATTTTACGTTTCTTTTATCAAGGTGCTACCTACCATGAACTATAGTGAGGACAAGTACGGATCCACCCGTAAGGTATTGTTGGTGATCATCAGCATATTGACGGTACTGCCGCTCGCCCCGTTGATCAACCGTTATATCCCGCCGATAATGATCGGCAGTTGGAACCTCGATCTCACCATTTCCATTGCGCTCGCCGCCGTATTCACCTGGCTGATCCTTCGCTTATTCCGTTTTCTGCTGATCCCCGCTGTGGCCTTGCTGGTGCTGGTACTGCTCTATAACCAACTCACCAATGGCTATGGCTTCGGCCGTATCCTCACCGATTATAAGACCATGGTGGAAAAGAACTGGGGAAGAAAAAGCCAGAAAGAGATCGACCTCGTACTGAACCCTTCCTTCTTCGAGGGGCCCCTCACCAAAACGGTGAAGAGCCTGCAATCGAAAGTGGATTCACAGGATTCGGTCGTACGCAATTTCGCCGTGAGGCATTCCCTCGATTATTTTGATGAGTACCATACCAAATATGGTCCTATTGTACGGCAGTTATCCCTTTTCAAATATATCAACGCACAGTTCAAGTATGTTTCCGATTCGCAGCGCGATGAATATTTCGCCACTGCCAGGGAAACGATCGAGAATGGGATGGGGGGCGACTGCGACGACCATACCATCCTGATGGTCTCTACGCTGAAAGCTATCGGCGGCCATTGCCGGATGGTGCTCACGGAAGGCCATCTCTATCCTGAGCTTTACTGCGGGGATGAGAAATCCTTCGAACGCATGCAGCAAGCCATCATCCACCTGTTCAGCGACCAGGCCATCGACAATATCTATTACCACGAACAGAACGGTCAATATTGGATCAATCTCGATTATACCGCCAGGTACCCGGGTGGCCCCTATCTTAGTGAAAAAGCCTTCGCCATCATTGATCTCTAAGAAATAAGTAGTATTTTACTACCCAAATACCCTAACCCTGGCTACCGTATGGCACTAACCCAAATAGTGGGATCGATATCCTCTTATTCCTCGTTAGCTATACCTATCCTATTCTTTTTCTACCGCCCTCAAAGGCTCGGCAGAGAATCAGGACTGATCTTCGTTTATGCCATCTTCTCCTTCACCAACGACAGGCTTCATGAGTTCTTCGACAGTGCCGGGATCTACTATACCCTCTCCTTCATTTTTGCCAACCTGGAATACCTGCTCTTCGCCGCATTGCTCTATCTGCTGCTGCAGAAAAGACGCAATAAGAGATGGGTACTGGGAGGTTCATTGTTCTTTATTAGCATATCGGTCTTCACGCTCCTGCAATATGGCGTTTCCAATTTCGGCAGTATCCGCGGTATCGAAGTGATCCTCCTGATCAGCTATATCATGTTCTTCTTCCTGGAATGGATCACAGCCGATATTTTCGAACCTATCGACCAGAAAGCGGAGTTCTGGATGATCACAGGATGCCTCGTGTACCTGGCCGGCAATTTTTTCTTTTTTATTACGATCCATAACCAGGAGATGCAAAGCCTGCTCATCCATTACCTCGTGAACCTGCTGAGGAATGCGTTTTTTATCACTGCCATTCTGCAGGGCCTTGCATCCAAAGGACAAGCACACGCAGATGAAGCGATGAGCCGGTGATCATTGTCAATAGGCCGACAAAGTTGAATCCATTTCGCGGGGATGATGGCTGTTAGGGTTGCGATGGCTTTTGCGCGTTCCGGGGTTTCCTACGATCAGGTAACCAAGCACCGCCACGATGAGGGCCACAACGGTGGAGATATAATAGATAATGAAATTATCGACCACGTTGGAAACTGCAGTCAGGTAATAGTCGAAAATGTAGATGATGATATAGGTGCCATACTGGAACAGCAGAGCGCCATACACCAGCAACAGTCCTTTCTCCTGACTGGTATGCTGTACTTTCTGCAGATGTTTGATGACTTCCCAGATGATCACGCTCAATACCATCACCAGTCCGATGGCCAGTATATATTTCAAGGCATCATAGTTCACGCCGAGCAGGATGGTATTGATCACACAGGTAATGAGATAAACCGGAAGTGCGATCCGCAGTATCCTCCTGATCGTACGGATAGAGCTGGTCTTGTAAAAGATGGCGAGCACCATCGGCATATCGAATATATTATATACAATACTGATCCGTTCAATGGTCTTTTCTCCCAACACAGGGATATAATCGATCAGGTTCACCAGACCGCTGACAGACCAATAGAGGGCAAATAACAGGAAGGGAGTAGCTTTCCAAAGCTTTCTGAAGGACACGATCAGGAGAGGCATGAAATAAGCCACGATCGCAAGCACCGATATCACTGTATAAAGTTGATTTTTCACTAAGCTCACATTACGTTACAAAAGCGTTGAATAAGCCTTAAATATTGTATACATTTGATTTTTCAGTAATTGTACTTCAGCAAGCCTGCATAAAATACGATAATATAAAATCATAAATACGCGCAGTCACCATAAGTCCTGAAGTTAGTGAGATTGTCGCCAAAATGTCCACCACAACCGCTCAACTGACCAATATCACCTATCAAACGTATGCATAGACCACCCAACCGCAGTGGTTTTTACCGAATTATAAGTTTTACTATATTTAGTCGTGCGACCAACAAATTATTAAAAAATTTATCGTATGCGTATAGGCTACTTCGTTATATGTTGCTGTATACTCTTTACCAGTGCGGCCTTCAGTCAGACCGAAGACCTGCCACAGGATTATCTCCCTGCCGGCTTTCATGCCGCCCGTCGTGATTCATTAAGGAGTATGATGCCCCCCAATTCTGTTACTATGGTACTCGCGTATCCTGTACGCAACTTCTCGAACGATGTGGATTATGAATATCATCCAAATCCCGATCTCTATTATTTTACCGGTTACAAAGAACCACATTCCCTGCTGCTGATCTTCAAGGAACCGCAGACCGCTGCCGATGGAAGCACCTACAAAGAATTGTTCTTTGTGCAGCAACGGAACGCTGCCGCAGAACAGTGGACAGGCAAGCGACTGGGTGTGGAAGGCGTAAAGGAAAAACTGAAAATAGCACAGGCCTTCAATGGAGGAGATTTCAAGAATTTCCCGATCGATCTCTCCCGGTTCAGCCAGATCATTTTCGATCGTTTCCCCGAAGGGCCCCCCGACCCGTCTGCAGGATCGGCCGATCTCTTCAATCTCATTCAGCAATTCAAACAAAAAGCAGGCATCAACGATAGCACCATCAAGGACAAGAGCTATAATCTTTCATTGTACCGCACGCTGACAGCCCGCTTGCGCGAGGTCAAAACAGAAGAAGAATTGGACCTGCTGCGCAAAGCCGTGGAGATCTCCTGCAACGGACAGGTGGAGGTCATGAAAGCCATCCGCCCCGATATGTCGGAACGGGAGATCCAGGGACTGCATGAATTCGTTCACAAAAAATATGGGGCCGAGCATTGGGGTTATCCTTCCATCGTAGGCGCCGGTAACAACGGCTGTGTACTTCATTACATAGAGAATGATAAATTACATGTTGCCAACCGTATGGTGCTGATGGATGTGGGGGCCGAATACCATGGGTATACGGCCGATGTTACACGCACCGTTCCTGCCAACGGTAAATTCACGGCCGAACAAAAGTTGATCTATGAGCTGGTATACGAAGCGCAGGAAGCTGCCTTCCGCCTGTGTAAAGAAGGGGCCAAATGGGCCGACCTGGACAGGGTATCGAGAGGACTGATCGCCGATGGCTTGCTCAAACTGGGGATCATTTCCAAAAAGGAAGATGTGCGTAAGTATTATCCGCATGGCCTCGGACATCATATCGGGTTAGATGTGCACGACAGGAGCATGTACGGAGACCTGAAAAAGAATATGGTGATCACGATAGAGCCGGGGATCTATATTCCGGAGAACAGCCCCTGCGACAAAAAATGGTGGGGGATCGCCGTCCGTATCGAAGACGATGTGCTCATCCGTGAGAAAGACTATGAATTGCTATCGGGCAATGCCCCCCGGAAAGCCGCAGATATCGAAAAGCTCGTTGCGGAAAAAAGCATATTTGACAATTATCACCTCCCCCCACTCAAATCGGGCAAGAAAGGATTCTGATTATCCAATTTGATAATTATCAAGGCCATAGTTCATTATGGCCTTTTATAATTAGCTGATTTTCAATAATATTTGCGGATAAATACGATATATATTTGCGGATTTTACGAAAAACATATTGTTTTTTCTACTAAATCAAACGTAATAACTGAATGCGAAAAAAAGAGCAGATTTGCTCTATGTCAATAAATCGATAGGGACTACTTTTGTATCAACATAGTTCAATATCCTGCTGACCAGAACCTCCACAAATCCATCACTCCTTTCTGCCAATATCGCTGAGAAGCTTATTGAAACCAATATCGATTCGTCCATTAACTTGTTGATCCGATAGGCTCTTCAACTTATGTGTCCGGAAAAACCCCGTTACAGTCCAATATCGATGTAAAGATTCTATCCAACTTTCTTATGGATGCTCAGTCGATATCCTGAAAACCCGGGCTTGTAAAAGTCCCCTGACCGAATGAATCCAAACCTTTGGAAAAAGTAATTTTGCAGATCGACTGAAACACGGAAAGCCTTTCATGATTACTCAGGAAAGGCTTTTTGGTTTTTATGGGTATGATGAGGAAATCGTTTGAGATAGTTACCACAAAGACATAGTTACCACAAAGGCACGAAGGAAAGATAGGTAATGTATTTACTCAGCACTACGGCAGGTAGCTTCGTGCCTTGATTAGAATTCGGGATTCTATATTGATCTTTTTATGAAGGCACAAAGGCAGGCTGATCTGTTGGTGGGTAAGCTGCCGGGAAATACAACTTCATTTCCTTTGAGTCTTTGTGCCTTTGTGGCAACCCAAGGGCCTATTGCGGGAAACAACTTCATACCCGGACTGCCTACAATTCACTAAATTGGAGCTAAATTCTTCAACATGCGAGGCACCGGATTCTTCCTTCTCCTGATATTATTCATTGCTCCCCGGCTTCATGCGCAAACGATCGAAATGCTTACCAGCGGAACCAGGACCAGTCTCCGCGGGCTCAGCGTCGTTTCCGACGAGGTGATCTGGGTCAGCGGCAGCAATGGCATGGTTGGCCGTTCCACCGACGGCGGCAAGACCTGGCAATGGACCACCGTAAAAGGGTTCGAGAAAAGGGAGTTCCGCGACATCGAGGCTTTCGACGCACAGACTGCCGTGATCATCGCCATTGCAGAACCGGCACAGATCCTCAAGACCACCGATGGCGGCCTCAACTGGAAAGCCGTTTTTACAGATCATACCAAAGGGATGTTCCTCGATGCATTGGATTTTTATGACGATACACATGGGATCGTGATCGGAGACCCCATCAAGGACACTGTGTTCATCGCCACTACTTCCAACGGAGGAGACAGTTGGGAACGCTATCCCGGCAAACCCGTGACCGTTAAGCCGGGAGAAGCCTTTTTCGCGGCCAGCGGAACCAATATATTGTATAATGAGGACGGCAGCTTCCTGGCCGTATCGGGTGGGACCCAGTCGCGCCTCATCACTCCCACCGGCGCCACAGAAATGCCTTTGGTGCAAGGCAAAGAAACTACCGGCGCCAATTCGATCGCCAGGTTCAACAAAAATTATGTGGTGACAGGCGGCGACTTCAGCGCCGATTCCAGCAGCACAGCCAATTGTGTGCTATTCAATATCCATAAGACCGGGGATTTCAACAAACCCGAAACGCCTCCGCATGGCTACCGGAGCTGTGTAGCCTATATCAATAAAAAAACGCTGATCACTTGTGGCACAACGGGGGTTGATTGGTCGAACGATGGAGGCATGAACTGGAACCTGGTCTCGAAAGAAGGATTTCACACCTGCGCAAAAGCGAAAAAAGGGAAGTCGGTCTTCCTGGCCGGGAGCAATGGCAAGGTGGCTCATTTCTTAAACATGAAATAGACCGCGCCAAGCAGGAACGCAAAGCTCACCAGGTAACGCCAGTGAAAAGGTTCACGCAGGTAAAGAATGGCAAAACCGGTAAACACCACCAACGTGATCACCTCCTGTGTCATTTTCAACTGAAAACCGTTGAAGCCATTGCTGAAGCCCCAGCGGTTGGCAGGCACCATGAGGCAATACTCGAAAAAAGCAATGCCCCAACTAATAAGGACTGCTTTCCACAAAGGCAATTGTTGTTGTTTGAGATGACCGTACCAGGCAATAGTCATAAAGACATTCGACAGAAGTAATAAAAGGATCGTACGCATAAAAATAGAATGAACAGTTTTTGCTGATTTTGATACAGGGCCGCTGGTAAAATTCGTAAATTGACTGCAAAACCTTATAAATATGATCTCCAGCAAAATTGAAGCAGCACTCAACCGGCAAATCGACCTCGAAGGTTACTCCTCGATGTACTATCTCGCCATGGGCTCCTGGGCCGAAGTAAAGGGGTATAACGGGGTAGCACAGTTCCTGTATCATCATTCCGATGAAGAGCGTATGCACATGCTGAAGCTCTTCCATTATATCAATGACCGCGGCGGTCATGGCATCGTACCGGCATTTGCCGCACCGCAGAAAGATTTCAAAAGCATCCAGGAGGTTTTCGAGATCGTTCATTCACATGAGGTGAAGGTATCCAACGAGATCAATGCGCTGGTTGAACTTTGTATCCAGGAAAAGGATTATACCACCCATAATTTCCTGCAATGGTATGTGACCGAGCAGATCGAAGAAGAAAGCCTGGCGCGCCAGATCCTCGATAAACTGAAACTGATCGGGGAAGACAAGGGCGGCATGTACCTGTTCGATCGTGATCTCGGCGGCATGACCGGCGAAGGTGGGAAGGGAAAAGGAAAACATTAAAAAAAGTGCCCGGTGATTCCGGGCACTGCTGTTCTTTGGTAATCTATGATCGTAACAAATCTTAATTAAGGTTCCTGAAATCTACCGGCACCAGCTTGCTCACGCCGGGCTCCTGCATGGTAACTCCATAGATCACGTCCACGGCGCTCATGGTCATCTTGTTGTGGGTAACGATGATGAACTGGCTTTCTTCGCTGAACTTGCGGATCATATTGGTGAACTTGCCCACATTGGCATCATCGAGCGGGGCATCCACCTCATCGAGGATACAGAATGGGGCCGGCTTGATCAGGTAGATAGCGAACAACAAAGCAGTGGCCGTTAAAGTTTTTTCTCCACCGCTCAACTGCGTGATCGAAGAAGGTCGTTTGCCTTTCGGTTTGGCAATGATATCGATGCCTGTCTCGGCGAGGTTTTCCGGGTTTTCCAGGATCATATCGGCCGTATCATCTTCCGTGAAAAGAGCTTTGAACACTTTCTGGAAATTATCCCTTACCCGGTTGAAGGTATCGAGGAATTGCTGGTTGGCAGTAGCTTCTACCTCCTGGATGGTTTGCATCAGGCTGTCCTTGGCGCTGACCAGGTCGTTCTTCTGTTCCAGGATGAACTCATACCTCTTCTTCATTTCCTGGAAGGCTTCGATGGCGGTAGGGTTCACTTCACCGAGATTTTCCAGGCGCTTCTTCATCCTGTCGCATTTTTCCTGCAATTCTTCCACAGGGGTATCGCCGGTGCGGGGCTGATCGATGATCTCATCGAGATTGATCCTGAACTCCACGTTGAGGCGCTCCTTCATACCGGCCAGTTGCAGCTTCAATTCATTGAGCCTGTCCTTGATCTCACTGAGCAGGTGTTCTATCTGCTCTCTTTCCTTCACTTTATGGCGTAGCTCGCTTTCCTTTTCATTCAGGGCATTGCGCAGATTATAGTAGGCCTGATCGGCTTCATTGAGCTTTTTCTCTTCTTCCTCTTTCCGGCGCAGCATATCCACCAGCCCGTTCTCCGCATTGGCCAGGGTATCTTCGTTCTCCGTGATATTTTCGGATGTTTGTTTCAGTTGGGATGCATTGGAATCGATCTGGTTGCGGAGATCGTTCAACTGGTTGCTCTTGAATTCCAGTTCCTGGGTGAGCGCATTGATCTTGCTGTGCTGGCGGGTTACCTGCAAATTGAATTCATTGTAACTGGCCAGTGCACGGTTGTATTCATCTTCCGACCCTTTGTAATCGTCTTCCGCGCTCTTGAGTTTGTCGCGCAATTCATTCAGCAGGTTCACCAGTTCCATCCATTGCTGGCGGGTGCCTTCGATGGAAGAGGCTGTATCCTGCAGGTTCTGCTGTAATTCTTCAAGGCGGTTCCGGGAAGAGCCTTGCAGACCATGCAGGCTTTCGATCTTGTTCTGCAGGGAGAATACCTGGTTGGTGAGGCGGTTGATATCTTCCTGCGCCTGTTTGATGGCCGTTTCTTTCAATTGCTCATTATACCCGATCACTTCATTGTGCTTGTGTTGGATATCGGCTTTCAGGCCATTCACCACGCCTTCCTGCAGATGGATCTCTTCCGATAATTTTTCGAGGTTCTTTGCCCGGCCGATCTTCTTTCCTTCGAACATCCCTACGCTTCCGCCGGTGAGTGAATATTTCCCTTTCACATATTTACCATGCTTTTCCAGTACCACGGCGCCATTGCTATTGTCCAGGGCCGATTCATTCTCCGCAATGAACACATGGCCCAGCAGGTGTTCTGCCAACTGGCGGTATTGTGCATCCACTTCGATCACCTGCATGGCAGGGATAGTATCGTTGGGTTGATGGGCCGCTTCCACGGGGCCATTCAGCCTGTCGAGCAGGAAGAAATTCGCTTTGCCTTTTTTATTTTCATCAAGCAGGCGCACGGCCTTCAGCCCTTCCTCGAGACTGTTCACTACATAATAATTGAGATAAGGTTCCAGCACATTCTCCACTGCGGCGCGGTATTCTTCCTTCACATAGATGATATCCGTGAGGATAGGGGCCGTGTGGTTCCAGTTGGGGTTATTGTGCAGGAATTTTACGCTTTCAGGATAGCCTTCCATGGAATCGATCAGGCTTTTCAGCAGGTCGTGCTCGTTTCGTTTGGCATCGAGCTTACGGTTCTCTTCTGCCAGTTGCTGGCGCAATTCCTCTACCTGTGCCTGTGTTTGGAGTATCTGTTCTTTGGTGCGCTCGTGGTGTTCCTGTAATTGTTGCAGGTCTGTTTTGCGGCTTTCCAGTTCCTGTTCCTTCGTAAGCATTTCTTCTTCCAGTTGTTTGAGCTGGCTGCTGCGCACTTCACGCTCTTCTTCTATCTGGTTGATGCTTTGCTGGATGTTCTGGATGGAAGTATCGGCTACGGCCACTTTCTTCTCAGCTTCGAACTGATTGCGCTGGATGCTGAGGTTCTCGCTGCGGAGGCTGTCTACGTACACCCTTTTCTCATCAAAGATGCTGCGTTTCTCTTCGGAGGATGCTTTCAGGTCGTCGAGCTGTTGCTCCAGTCCTTCCAGCTTTCCCTGTTCTTCACCGATCTGCAAACGGGTGAATTCGATGCTTTCCTCCAGCCCTTTCAGTTGCCCTTCACTCTTGGAGAGGAATTCCTGCAGGCTCGCTTGCCTTTCTTTCAGGAAATTGAGGCGTTGCGATGCGAGGTTCTTATCATTTTCCTTGGAGCGCAATGTCTGCAGCAGATCATTGAATTCATGCTGCATGCTCTGCAGGGCGCGTTCTTTTTCGATGAACCCTACTTTTTCCTGTTCGATCGCTGCTTCTTCATTAGCGATCTCGGCCTCGATCCGGACTTTCTTATCGGTCTCGGTTTCGGATTGGCTGTTCAGCTCACGGTAAGTAAGGTTGAATCCTTCCAGGGCGGCTTTGGCGAGCTCGATGCTTACCTCCCGGTAATCTTTCTTGATCTCGTAATATTTCTCCGCTTTTTTGGCCTGGTTCTCGAGGCTCTTCAACTGGTTATTGATCTCGAAGAGCAGGTCTTCGATCCGTGCCAGGTCCTGTTCGGTAGCGTCGAGTTTTTGTTTGGCTTCTTTTTTCCTGGTCTTATAGATGGAGATGCCCGCGGCCTGTTCGAGCATGCGGCGGCGGCTGTTCTCTTTGTCCTTGATGATCTCATCCACCATTCCCAGTTCGATGATGGCATAGCTGTCGGTGCTCACACCGGTATCCAGGAACAGGTTCTGGATATCTTTCAGGCGGCATTGAACATCATTGAGGCGATACTCGCTTTCCCCGCTTTTATAGAATTTCCTGGTAACGGTAACGGTATTGAATTCGGTAGGCAAAAGGTTACGCGTATTCTCAAAGGTAAGGCTCACTTCGGCCAGGCCGCTGGCGGAACGGGTCTTTGAACCATTGAACACGAGGCTTTCAAGGTTTTCACTCCGGAGATGGCTGATCTTTTGTTCACCGATCACCCAGCGGATACTGTCCACGATATTGCTCTTACCACATCCATTGGGGCCGATGACACCGGTGATGCCTGTGTCGAAGTTCAGTACGGTCTTGTCCGCAAAACTCTTGAAGCCCTTAATTTCGAGACTCTTTAATCGCACGTTGTCAAAATTTTAAAGGACAGCAAATATATAGGAATGCAGGTACAAAATACATCGCGGTTCGTTCCCAACTTTAATAAATATTAACTTCTTATGCACAAACCCTTTGCCGTGATTCTTTTATGCAGATTGTGGGGATAAAAAGACAGGAATTGCCTGTAATAACTGTTTTTTAGAGTTGTTTCTACCTGTAAATGTCTTTTCGGGCGCCAATGTCCAAGACCAGCACCTGTAAGACTCTATCTTCAATCCGATAAATCACTCTATAATCACCTATACGTATTCTATAACCCGGACGGCCTTCCAGCTTCTTATAACCGTGTGGACGCGGGTTTTCAGCCAGTTCATCAATGGCTTTCACAATACGATTAAAATGTGGAGGAGGGATTTTTTTCAGTTGTTTTTCGGCATAGCGATCGATAACAACCTGGTACATTGATAATTACTTTTTTCGACTTGATTTATGGTGTTTTACGGAATCCTCGAACGGGATGAATTGATGTTTCCGTTTCATAGCCTTATCGAATGCTTTGATATCATCCAGTTCTTCCAATTTTTCCAGTATTTTTTTATACCGGGTCATCGAGATCTGAACAGCTATCGCATTCCCCTTTTTATCCATCACTACCTGTTCCATGATGTTCATAGACTGAATTCTTGTGAATCAAATTTAGAAATTTTTATTCAAATCCCGAACCTATGCCACGGAACTCTTTGACAGCTCCCATCCCAGCATTGCTTTTTTACGTTCGGTGCCCCAATGGTAGTCTGCAATGATGAGGCTCTTGCGGATCACCCGGTGACAGGGAATGAGGTAAGCCACGGGATTGGCGCCTACTGCAGAGCCCACGGCCTGCAGGGCTCTCGGCTCACCGATATGTTTTGCAATGGCCTGGTAAGTGCTTACTTCCCCATAAGGGATATCGAGCAATGCCTTCCATACTTTTACCTGGAAATTGGTGCCTTTTACTAGCACGTTCAGTTTTTCAACATTCTTGCGGGGCTCGCGTTGAAATATGGCATTGGCCAGTTTTTCAGTACTGCCTTTCGCCGGTTTTATACTGGCTTTTTCCCAGGCGGATTCCAGTTCTGCGATGGCCGCTTTTTTATCCGGTCCCTGCAGGAAAGATAAATGAGCAATGCCCCGGTCCGTTGCCCCCAATATGATCTCTCCGAACGGTGTGGGATGAAATCCATATTCAATAGTTATCCCACTCCCCTTTTCCCTGTATTCCTGCGGTGTCACCGCTTCGAGGTTCACGAAAAGATCATAGACCCTCGACTGGCTCGATAATCCGGCCTCATCTGCCGCATCGATAAGATTATCGAAACCGACGAGGTGCTGTTTGAGATAATCAGTAGTCAGGTATTGCAGGAACCTTTTCGGGCTGATCCCCGCCCACTCCGTGAAAGTGCGCTGGAAATGGAAAGGGCTCATGTTTACCTGCGCAGCCGTTTCTTCAAGCGTAGGCTGGTCCCTGAAGTGCTCATACAGGAAATCGATCGCTTTGGCGATCTGGTTGTATTGATAATTGGCGGATGTCACCTTTTTGAAAGGTATAACGTTCTGTGTTAACATAACATTTGATTTTTTGTTGATGGAAAGAACCGAGTGCAATTTCCGGCGGTCCCGCTTCCTGTTCAACCCGGTTCTTGCCATTCAGGCAACCATTCCGGCAGTTTTTGCTATCTTGATGGTGCAGAAAGCTTTGTCATGATCAAATTTTTTCTTTCTCTCCTGTTACTGGCCTTTCTATTTCCGGCTCGCGGGCAGGCGCAAAGTGCCAGCCCCAGGCCCGACAGCATTTCATTCCACCTGTACACGGACAGCCTCAAAAAAGGCATTCACAATTATATCAATGTGGATGCGAAATATCGCAATGGCCATTGGCTGCCGCTCTCAGCCAAAGAATTATCGTTCTCGGCAACAGCAGGAAAGTTCGACGGGAATAACCTCATCATCGATACCGCTTTCAAAGGAGAGAAAGTGACCATACGGGCCGTTCTGAAAAGCGATACGGCCATGTGGAAGGAGATCACGATCTATCTGAAGAAGTGGGAGCCGAATGAGCGACTGAAGACGATGGAAGAAGTGATGCAGGGGAACGACAGGCCCCGAAAGAAAAGAAAAGGATAGCTACCCCGTAAAAGTAATTAGGTGGTAGGAATCAGGCATTCACTCATACCCAAGACCTAACACCTAATACTTATTGTGATTGATAAATCGATTTCTTATTTCGCCCCGACCATTACCTCTTTCATCTTCTTGGCATCGTCGAGGAATTTAGCCAACCCGATATCGGTGAGCGGATGTTTCAGCAATCCTAAAATAGATTCCAGCGGGCAGGTGCAAACATCGGCGCCGGCTTCAGCGCATTTCACGATATGAAGCGCACTGCGGATGGAAGCGGCCAGGATCTCCGTCTTGAAACCCTGCAGGTTATAGATATGGGAGATCTGCTCGATAAGCTGAACGCCGTCCCAATTGCTGTCGTCTATTCTACCAATGAACGGTGAAACATAATTGGCGCCTGCTTTTGCAGCCAGGATGGCCTGACCGGCAGAGAAAACAAGCGTACAGTTGGTGCGGATGCCATTGTCGGAAAACCATTTCAGGGCTTTTACCCCGTCTTTGATCATGGGCACTTTCACCACGATATTCGGGTGAATGGCCGCCAGTTTTTTACCTTCTTCAATAATGCCGGCGAGATCCGTCGAGATCACTTCGACACTCACATCGCCACCATCCACCAGTTCACAGATAGTGAGATAATGCTGATTGATGGCCTCTTCCCCACGGATCCCTTCTTTCGCCATCAGGGATGGATTGGTAGTGACCCCATCGAGGATGCCAAGATCATGCGCTTCCTTGATCTGTGCGAGATTAGCCGTATCAATAAAGAATTTCATAGTATTTACTATTTAGATGTATACAATAATGGGAGGTTGAGCGGACTTTCAATAATTAACAGGAGACAGTGTTGAAGTGTTCGAAGGACCATACTAAATTCAGTCATTTACGATCTCCGGAAAAAAAGAAAAAAGGCAGATTACTTACATCGCACCGCTACAACCGCCTACCCTTGCTGCCTTCCGGCCCTGGGGGGGTTCAGCAGGAGCTGGTCGTGTAAGACCTGCCGGCCGCGAAGATACGATGTTTTTTGATTACGCCGGGATAATTGTTAGTTGGCAGTTTGCAGTTGGCAATTGGCAGTCGGGTAACAGTTTGAGTTCTCGATCGACATTCTTCTATTCGGGGAAATCAAACTGCCAATTGCCAACTGCAAACTGCCAACTCTCAATAACTCTGCCCTCTCAACCCCTGCCTGCCCGTGAATGAGTTGAGGCTCGTGCATCCGATCAGTTCATCTGCCCTTCCACCCAATGGCCTGTAATATACCAAGATCATGTACTGATTTTCGCTTTCCCAGAAATTCCCTTCCGTGAATTCGAAAGAGGCTGCACGTTTGGCAGCAAGTTTATCGATCGTTACATACGAATAGTCATAATAGCCCTGCTTCAGGAATAAGCTGGTCTCATATACACCTTTATCGGGATTGTACACCATTTTGGCGCTGTCGTTCAGGTTGTAATTGGTTAGCTGGCCAAAAAGGTAGATATCCTTGTCGGGAAATGGGATATTGCCTTCAGGCACGAATGTGAAATGCACGGTGGCATAGTCGGTTTGCCACAGGGGATTGATGCTTTCCGTTGTTTCGATCGTGTACATACCATTGGCATCACGGAAGAAATTGAATTTCTGCCGGCTCCTGTCCACATCCGGTTTCACGAAGATCTCGGTGCTGGTCTTGCCATATTTTGCATTGGCAATGCGATCGCTCTGGAAGCGGAAACTGCGGAGGTCGATCCAGCGCCATTCCTTCCCTGCCGGGAAAATGGCATCATTCTCCGTATTGTATTCGATCGAATTGCGGGAAAAGAATGTGGGCCTTAACTTACTAACGGCATTGTCCCACCGATAATTCTGCAAGATGACCACATTCACCTGCTGCATCTGGTTCACCACATTGAGCCCTTCATTCAGGTTCACTTTGAACTGCACTTTCTGGTGGGTGCGGAAATACTGGCCATTATAAGGTTGCTGGATGGTTGCGGGGATCACCGATTTTTCATCGAGCACCAGCAGGCGCTTGGTGAAGACAGTTTGGGAGGTATCGGCATTCAGGAATACGCGCAATATATAATTGCCCGAACGGGAAGGCATACAGTTCTGGTCGGGCAGCAATGCCTGGTAATGCGTGTAGCGGGTGAATGCGAGGGAAGAGGTACGGTAATTGGTGAGCCGCTGGTTGGAAAACCCTTTCAGGTAGTCGAAATAACTGAGCATGCAGGGCGTCCAGTCGGCATTGCACAGTTCGAAAGTATAATAATAACTTTTTATCCCACCCCCGATATCATCGAAGTGAAGCTCCAGCCTTTCTCCACTGTTCAGTTTGATCAACGGATAGCTCAACTGGTTCCCATACTGAAACAGTTGCACGGACCTGATCGCAGGTGAATAGACAGCATCCGGGATCTGCGCCCATGCGGGTACGGTGAGAAAGACCAGTACTGCTATCGGCAATAGCTTCATAGTGCTTTTTTTGGTTTCATAAATGTAACGATCACAATGTTAACATAAATACCGAAAAAATACTGTCAATATTCGATCCAGCGGCTATTTTTGAGGCAAGAAAACTATCCCTTTTGAATTTCGCAGCCTATATCGCCCGCCGTATTGCCTTCAATCAACAGAAATCGTTCTCACGGTTCGTGATCCGGTTGTCGGTGGCTGCAACGGTGATCAGTGTTGCCGTGATGATCGTTACGCTGGCATTCGCCACTGGTTTCCAGCAAACCGTCAGTCAGAAAATCTTCAGTTTCTGGGGCCATATCCGCATCCAGAGCTTCGATGCGGCCCGCGTGTCCATTGCCGAAGAAACGCCTATCCTGATGAGCGATTCCGTGAGAGACCTGAAAAAGATCGATCCGGCTGTAAAAACGGTGCAGGCTTTCGCCACCCGGAGCGCCATCCTGAAAACAGAAGAGACCATCGAAGGCGTATTGTTCAAAGGCGTAGAGAAAAATTATGATTTCAGCAACCTGAAAAATTTCCTCCAGGCAGGTCGCTGGATCAACTTTGCAGACAGTGGTTATAGCAACGAGATCAACCTTTCTGCCTTTACTGCCAATCAACTGAAGCTGTCGGTCAATGACCAGGTGCTGATCTATTTCATTCAACCCGGTTCAGCCCCCCGTACACGCAAGCTCACGGTAGCAGGTATTTACAAGACAGGTATCGAAGAATATGATAAGCTCATCGCCATCGGCGACCTGAAATTGTTGCAAAGGCTCAATAACTGGGAGCCCAACCAGATCGGGGGATACGAGATATTCCTGAATGATTTCAAACAGATGGACAGGGTCAATGAAGATATTATCCCCTACCTGCCTGCAGGGTTGCAGGGCAATACTATCAGGAATATCTATCCGAATATTTTCGACTGGCTCGCCCTGCAGAACAAGACCATCGTGATCGTTCTCATTATCATGATCGCCATTGCCCTGCTGAACCTGATCACCTGTTTACTGATCCTGGTGCTGGAGAGGACCCGCATGGTGGGTATCCTGAAAGCCCTCGGCTCACGCACTTTTTCCATTCAACAGATCTTTCTGTATCATGGCGCGGTGATCACTGGGACAGGATTGCTGATCGGCAATTTCGTGGGACTGCTGATCTGCTGGTTGCAGCAGCGCTATGGGTTTATCAGCCTGCCGGAAGATGCCTATTATATTTCCAAAGCCGCCGTTCAGGTGATATGGTGGCAGGTCTTGCTCGTGAACGCCGGGACTTTCCTGATCTGCTTTCTCGTGCTGATGATACCGAGCTACCTGGTACGTAAGATACAACCGGTGAAGGCCATCCAGTTCCGTTAATTTCTTACCCGCAGACCTTCGAAAGAATGATCCCCGTGGCCACTGCTGCATTCAATGATTCTGCCGCTCCCCTTCTCGGGATGGTGATCCGCTTTTGTGAAAGGGCGAGCAATTCCTCACTGATCCCCTTCGATTCATTCCCGATGAGGATGATCCCTGATCTCATGGGCGATAATTTATCGATCCCGATCCCTTCCAGTGCTGCAGCATAGACCGGCAATTCCTTATGCGATCTGATAAAAGCAGGTAGGTCTTCATATAGTACCTGTACACGGGCAATACTGCCCATGGTCGATTGTACCACTTTCGGACTGAATACATCGGCGCTGCTGTTGCTGCAGATCACCGTGCCGACCCCGAACCAGTCTGCACATCGTATGATAGTGCCCAGGTTACCGGGGTCCTGGATGGTATCGAGCATGAGTGAAACGGTATCCCGCATATCCCTACCCGCCGGGAAGACCGGCTTGCTGAATATGCCCAATACCTGGTTAGGTGTTTGGAGGAATGAAATACGCTCCAGTTCCGAGGGAGATACTTCAACGAGCAGGTCTTTTACCTGTGAAGCCTTACGGGGCTCTCCCGCCGCAGCTTCAGCGTAGGCAGACAGCCACTCGGCTGTGGCAAACAATTGTCGCGGCATCATATTGCCTGCGTTTAAGAGTTCGTTAATAATCCTGGGCCCCTCTGCAATAAAAACACCTTCTTCATCCCTTAATTTTTTCTGGCTTAAACTTTGAATATATTTGACCTGCGATTTAACCAACATTGCGCTTCGTTTAAAGTTATATGTCATCCGGCCAGCAAGTTACTTTTTTTACGATTTCCCGGTGGGTATGTTATTGCCTGCTGGGAGCCATGCTGATCTCATCCTGCGTTGTAGTTCCCAAAAAACAGCGGCCTGCAAAGCCTTTCGTGTTCCAGACCAATATCAGTATCGCAGGCAAAGCCCCCGGTTATGAAAAAAAAGGGCTTAGAGAGAAACTTCAGAACCAGATCGATGATAGTCTCAAGACCAGGATGGTCTCTTTTGCCGGTGTTATAAAACGGCTGATGAAACCACCTGTGTTCGATACGCTCAATATCGGCCGATCGAAAGTTTTCATGACGGCATTGCTCAATTCCATGGGCTATTACCGCTCCACCATCAAAGACACTTTCTTCATAGACACCGTCAATAAGCAATACCGCACTTATATCGATTTTACCGTCAATCCCGGTGTGCGGTTGCATTTGGATTCCGTTGGCTATGCCCTCGAAACACCCGAACTGCAACAATTGGCACTGAACAGCCGCAACCTTTCAGACCTCAAGGTCGGTAAACCCTATTCGCAGGAAGTTATTTCCACGGAAATAGACAGGCTGCTCACACTGTACCGCGACAATGGCTATTACAAGCTCAGCAAGGAAAATATTTATGCAGAAGTGGATACCGTAGTGGCGGCCCTGATCGACCCCACGCTCGATCCCTTTGAACAGATCCGCCTGCTCGATTCACTCCGTAAAAAACAGGAAAACCCGACCATCAGGGCCGTGTTCAAACAAAGGAAACCGAAAGACAGCACCCATCTGCAAAAATTTTATATCGGCGATATCACCGTATACCCCGACTACTCCATTCTCGAAGATTCGTCCTCCGACCAGAGAAAAGATACTGCCACCATTCGCAATTACAAATTCATTTACGGCTCGAAAAGGTTCAAGCTCCCGTTCATCGCCAATAATATTCCGCTTCAACCCGGTATGCTGTACCGGCAACGGCGCTATTATCGCACCATCAATACGTTCAACCAACTCGGCGCCTGGTCGAACGTAGACCTTATCCTGCATGAACGGTACGATTCCGTGCCCCTGCTGGATGGCACGCTGCGCCTGTATCCGGCCAAAAAGCAAAGTATTACCATCGACTATGAGACCAGCCGCAACGTCACCGACTTCCTCACTACCGGTACGCTGTTCGGTATGGGTCTCAACCTCCGACTGATCAACCGCAATGCTTACCGCGAATCGATCCAGACCAGCACCAATGCCCGTTTCGGTATCGAGCTGGGCAAGGAATTGGTACAAACGCTGCAAACGAGCTTTTCGCACAATATCTATTTCCCAAAATTCATCAAACCTTTCAGGATCACGCTCCCCTGGGAGAAAAATGCCGTAGCTGCCCGCACTACCCTTGCTATGGAAGCTGCGTATACGGATCGACGTGATTTCTTCAAGGTCCCCTCCTTCAAAACAGCATTCGGTTGGGAATGGAGCACCATCCCCGGCCGCCGGGACCCCGATCTTCCGACCGGATCGAGAAGGAGGAACAACTGGCAACTCACTATCGCCAATTTCGAGTACACGAGCGTGCTGAAAACCGACAGCCTCCGGAAGCTGGAAGATTCGATCCCCGCCTATCGCTTTGCATTCAACGACGGGATGATCATCGGCACTGCATTCGGCTGGAATACGGCCTACCAGAAAGGCTCACGCCTTACTTTGCTTAGGGCCAGGATAGAAGAAAGCGGCGCCCTCTTCGGACTGATCAGGAAACTGGAACTGGGCGCTCTTCGCCGTTTCGTAAAAATAGATGCTGAAATAAAACACTATATCGACATGGGCCGGTCGTCCTGGGCTTTTCGCGCTTATGGAGGCATCGGCATCGTGTATGGTAAGATGGATACCAGCGGTGTAGTGGTGCCTGAGAGAAACCTGCCTTTCTTCAAGGCCTTTTCGGCCGGCGGCCCTTACAGTATGCGGGCCTGGCAGGTGCGAAGACTGGGGCCCGGCTCTGCCACCCTGTATGAACCCAAGGGTCAGATTTCCGGGATCGACCGCTTCGGTAATATGCAGTTGGAGCTGAATGCAGAGTACCGGTTCAATCTTACTACCATTGCCGGCATCAAGGTGAACAGCGCATTGTTCGTAGATATCGGCAATATCTGGAGCAAGGAATTCGATCCGAAAACAGGGTCCTCCATCCCCGAAGCCAGCTTCAGCCTCAGCAGGCTGTACAAAGATATTGCCGTTGGCGGCGGTACCAGCCTTCGTTTCGATTTCGACTTCTTCCTCATCCGGCTCGACTGGGCCTATAAATTGAAGAACCCCGTTTTCTCCTACGACCGTGCCGGCTGGTTCCACAGTATCGATATCGGCAGTGGTCAATTCCAGCTAGGGATCGGCTATCCTTTCTAATTCGTTTGTGGTTGATAGTTAGTTGTCTGTCGTTGGTTATTGCAGGGTGTTCCTGATATATTCTGCAGCTTTTTCCATTGTCAGGGATTGGTCCAGCGTGAAATGACCGATGCGTGTGCGGCAGAGACTGCTGAGATAAGCACCGCATCCCAATGCCTGGCCGAGATCATGCGCCAAACTCCGGATATAGGTGCCTGTTGAACAAACAACCCGGAAAGAAACTACGGGTAATGCGTCTATCCTGACCTCGAAAGTGTGGATCGTGATCTTCCGGGCTTCGAGTTCCACATGCTCTCCACGACGCGCCAGTTCGTACACGCGCTTCCCATCTTTCTTGATGGCCGAATGGATCGGAGGCACCTGCATGATCTCCCCGGTGAATTGCCTGGCTGCCGCGTGGAGCTGTTCCTGTGTGATCATGGAATAGTCCCTGAAATTGACCGGCTCGCTTTCCAGGTCGTAGGTAGGTGTAGTAGCTCCCAGGGTGAAGTGCCCGGTATATTCTTTCTCCTGCGCCATATATTCGTTGATGCGCTTGGTGAATTTTCCCGTGCAAAGGATCAGCAGGCCGGTAGCCAGCGGATCGAGCGTGCCGGCATGACCCACTTTTTTAATTTTGATCATATTGCGGATCTTCCGCACTACGTCGAATGAAGTCCATTCAAGCGGCTTATCGATGAGCAATACCTGCCCCTGTTCGAAAATATTGGATGTATCCTGCATCCGGCGAAGATAGGCTGATAGGTTGACAAGTTAACAGGTTAACAAGTTGATAAGGGGATACCCGGATTGCGGAGAAGTCCTTGTCAACTTATCAACCTGTTAACTTGTCAACTAGATGGCTTGCCTTGCTTTCAGTTCCAAATACTTATTGACCGTATTAACGGTGAGGTTCTGCGGAGCGGTAAGAATGGTGAAGATCCCGTGCTGCTGAAGCTCCTTTACGATCAGCCTTTTCTCGTACACGAATTTTTCCGCAATGGTGCGGGTATACAGGGATTCGATGTCGTGCACGCTGCTTTCCGTCAATGAACGCAGCTCGGTATTCTCGAAGAACACTACCAGGAGGAGATGATTGCGTGCGATGCTGCGGATATAAGGCAGTTGTCGTTGCAAGCCCGATAAGGATTCAAAATTGGTGAACAATACGATGAGGCTGCGCTGCGTAATGCGCGTGCGGATGAGGGCATGCAATTTCTGAAAATCCGTTTCCAGGAATTTGGTCTGTTGGTTATAGAGCGTGTCGAGAATGCTGTTCATCTGCGCCGCTTTGCGGTCGGCCGGCAGATAATGCCCGATGGTTTCCGCAAAGGTGATCAACCCGGCCTTGTCCTGCCTGATCAGCGCCACCCTCGACAGGATTAGGGTAGCATTGATGGCATAGTCGAGCAGGCTCATGCCTTCGAAGGGCATTTTCATCACACGGCCTTTGTCGATCACACAATACACCTGCTGGCTGCGTTCATCCGTATAATTGTTCACCATCAGGTGGCCACCCTTCCTGGCCGTGGCTTTCCAGTTGATGCTCCGGATATCATCGCCGGTCACATATTCCTTGATCTGTTCAAACTCCAGGCTATGGCCGATCTTGCGGATCTTGCGGCTGCCGGCCTCCGATAAATTATTCGAATAAGCGAGCAGCTCGAACTGGCGGAGGGCCAGGTAGGATGGCAATACTTTCACCATCGTTTCCTCTTCTCCTGCCTTGATCCTTCTTACCACCAGTTGCCAGGGGCTCTTGAGAAAGAGGTTGATATGATGGAAAAAATACTCCCCTCTTTCCACTGGTCGCAGGGAATATTCCAATTGCTTTTCTTCCCCTCCGTTGATGACGGTGTTCAGTTGAAAATGGTGCTGCTGGAATTGTACCGGCACTTCGTCGATCATTTTCAGGGAGATGCGGAAAGGATAACGGTTCTTCAGGCGGATCCTTACGTTGTTCTCATCACCATTGCTGAACCTGTCGGACATCAGCCGTTCTGCCTCTATCCCGTTCCTGCGCAGGAAAAGCAGGCAATAATCGAAGATCACCAATCCTGCAAAGAAAAAGAGGATGATCTTCGAGATATTGTACAGGAAGGGCCAGTTGTACGACAATACGAACAACAGTATAATGGCCGCAAATGACCAGTAGAAGCGCCGGCTGAAGAAGAGAGGTTGTATGAATTTTTTGTAAAGCGACATGAACGATGATTGGTAATGGTAGCGATCGGTTAACGCGGTACTTCGATACCCTGGATGATCTGTGTGATCACATCATCGGTGGAAGCGCCTTCCATTTCTTTCTCCGGCGTCAGCACGACCCGGTGGCGCATAACAGGAAGGGCTATATAAATGATATCTTCAGGAGTTACGAAATCACGGCCACGCATAGCCGCCAATGCCTTGGCCCCGTTGAGGATGCCGATGGAGGCACGGGGGGAAGCGCCCAGGTAAATAGATTTATGGTTCCGCGTGCTGGACACGATGGAAGTGATAAAGCTGATCAGCTTTTCTTCCAGGTGGATGCTGCGTACCTGCCTGCGTAATTCATCGATCTCTCCGGCGCTCAGAACGGGGTTCACGAGGCCGAGCATATTGTCGAGGTTCGACTGGTGATGATTGAGCACGATCCTGAATTCCTGTTCAGCGGTAGGATAGGTAACATTGATCTTGAACAGGAACCTGTCGAGCTGCGCCTCCGGCAAATGGTAGGTGCCTTCCTGCTCTATCGGGTTCTGGGTGGCCACCACGAGGAAGGGAGCGTCGAGTGGATAGGTCTGTCCATCTACCGTTACCTGTCTTTCTTCCATCACTTCGAAAAGGGCCGATTGTGTCTTTGCAGGCGCCCGGTTAATCTCATCGATAAGCACGATATTGCTGAAAACAGGGCCCTGTTTGAACTGAAAGCTGCTTTCCCTTGGGTTGAAGATCGAAGTACCGATCACATCGCTGGGCATCAGGTCGGGGGTGAACTGGATGCGTGAAAATCCAACGGCGATGCTTTTGCTGAGTAATTTGGCTGTAAGGGTTTTGGCTACGCCCGGCACGCCTTCGATCAGCACATGTCCATCGGCCAGGATAGCCGCCAGGAGCAGCTCCACCATCTGGTCCTGCCCCACGATCACTTTACCGATCTCGGCCTTTAGATTCTCGACCGACTGATGCAGGGTGCTGAGGTCGGTGCGTATTTGAAAAATATTCTCTTCCATGAATACAATGTGTTTAAATATAATTATGCTTTCTTATAAAATTCTTCCAGTTTGCGATGCAGGTCGAGCAGGGTCTCATCGGATACATCGAAATCATCCTGCGCCAGTTTCAATTGGTACACCATGTCTTTCAACTGGTCGTGATCACAGGCGCTCTTATAGGCCAATCGCTTTACAAAATCCTCATCCATGGCCGATGTACGGATATTATAACGGTTGCGTACGTGATCGAGAAAATGCGCGCCCATCTTATGCGCCAGGTTCCTATTGTCTTTCCGTTGAAAATACAAACGGCCGATGGTCTTCACAAAATCGAGGGATGCGTTCTTCAAGGGTGCGATCACCGGGATCATCCGCTGTTTACGTTTCGATTCAAAAAGGAAAATGAGCAGCAACAGAAGCAGGGCAAGCCACCAGGCCACTGACAGTCCGGGTTGTTTCCTGATCCAGCCCAGGGCAGAGAAAGTACTGCGATCGCCTCCTTCCCCGTTGGCATGATAGCGAAAATATTCATCCCAATGCACCACATCCGTAGATACAGGAAGATAGGAGAGCACATTATCGTAATAGGTTTTATTATTCTTATGCAACAGGAAAAAATTGGTGAGCGCCGTAGGCGCGAGATGCAGGTAGATGGCGCCTCCGGTTGAATAGGCTATGCGCACGAAATTGGCCTTCCCGTCATCATTCGTACCAAGGATGGCAGTAACGGTCGAATCCATCTTATTGAAATAATTATCGAGGGCCATGCCTGGGTAACTGAACGTGGCAGGCTGGTTGGTGACCGGGTTGTTCACGCTCACGGTGAGTGAATCTACATCATTGGTATACCCGGTATACAGGGCCGTGTTCAGGCCAAGCGTATCGAGCAGGTTCTGCCCGATCCATAAAGAAGAGATGAACACATGCTTGCCCGATTGCGCCAGGTTGAGCAGGGCGGCAGCTTCCCGCTGATCGGGCCGCACGGTGCTGGCAATAATGATATATGCCTGCTTGCCTTCGTATGTTGGTTCCGTATCAGCGATCGCCTCCCCGAAGCTCATGTTATGGTATTTGTCGGGCGATTTCTTATCGATCACCACACGCGATGCATTGGGAAAAATATGTTGCAGGTTCTCATAGGCATAGAATGAGCCATAGGGGATCTTGTCCTTTCTCCAGAAAGTAAGGCGCTCATTGAGCTTTTTGCCATTGCCTCCGCAGCCTGTTATGAAGGCCAATAGCACGGGCCAGCAAACCCAACGGTATTTCAATAAAGTTTTCAGGCGCGTATTGTATTATGGAATTGTTGAAATTGTTGTTGTACCAGGCCGAACTGTGTACCGCTCAGCTCGAATTCACCATACCATACATATTCATATATATTGGTAAGAAACCGGAATTCCCGGCCGATGCCCTTATCGCTTACCTGGTGTATGTAATCGTTATTGGTAGCCTGCGCATGGTAGCGGATCCATCCTTTCTTATCCAGGGAGCGAAGGCTTTTCAGGTAAAGGTAACGGACAGCTACACGATAGTTACCTGCTTCTATGGCCTGGCGGATCTTCTTTTCCAGTGCCGGTTCGTCGGTCAATACTTCATCTCCCCCGGCTTCAGCGCTGTCTGTCGGCCTTGGCTTCCGGAACATGTACAGGTTATTCGATTCGATGATGCGGTATACCACGAACAGGAGCAGGGCGATCAGCAAGGTATAAAAAACAAACCGTACTCCGCCGGAGTGAAAGAAAGCATCGAAATAATACCAGAACCCTTTGCCCTCATTGCGTGTCTCAGGCAGGTCCTTTTGCCAGTAAGCGGAATCATTGGCATAGGCAAATGCCTGATCCTTTCTCAGTCGGGCTGCCGTAGTATCGGCCACGATGCGGAATGCGGCAGTATCGGGCACAGCAACATCGGCAGTACTTTTTACATCTTCCACTGAATAATCTCCATCTTCCTGCTCTTCGGCAGAGAGCGTATCAACTGAAACGGGCGGTGCAATACTGTCGGCATCATTGCCCACCTGTGCCGAAACAGGATGGGATAGAATACCCAGCAAGAGGGTCAGAAAGATGGTATGTAGAAAAGAAGAAGACATGCTGGTGGCTTACTTGTTTAACACGTTTGAGGGTTGAGGCCCGCTGTTGGTCCGTTGCAAAGCTTTATGCATCCGGATGGGATAGATCACAAAATACCAAATGATAAAACTGAAGGAAGCTGCCAGGATGAAGATGCTGAGCCATTTCGGCATGGCCGTATACCGGGTGATAAACCCTTCCAGGAATGCGGCGGCCACGAATACGGGGATCAGCCCGATCATGAGCCTGGTGCCATCTTTGGCCCCACGCATCAGGGAATGCACTCTTTTGCTGGTGCCTGGGAAAAGGATACTGTTACCTACGATAAAACCTGCCGCACCGGCAATGATGATGGCCGAGATCTCCAGCGTGCCGTGGACCCAGATCACCAGTACGGAAGACCAGCCCAGTCCTTTTGCAAAGAACATATACTGGAAAGCGCCCAGCATCACGCCATTTTTGAAGAGGAACCAGGCGGTGCCCAGTGAAACGAATATACCACCGGCAAAGACCATGAATGCAATTTTGAGGTTGTGAACGGCAATACTAACGAACATGGATAGGCGATCACTGCCCTTGTATACTCCGAAAGGATCACCTTTGGAGATATTCTCTTCGGTGGCCTCCACATATCCATCGCCCAGCACACCCCGCACAAAAGTTTCATCATGAGCTGCCGAAAAGGCCGCCATGATACAGAACAGGAAAAAGATCAGGAACGAGTACAGCAGCTCACGCTGGTATTTGTACAGGGTGAGCGGCAGCTCCGTTTTCCAGAAGCGAACAATGCGCGATCCATCCTCACGTTTATTCCGGTAAATGCTCAGGTAAATTTTGGAGGCCAGCCCGTTCAGGTACTGTGTAACCTTGCTATGGGGATAAAAGGTTTTGGCATAACCCAGGTCGTTGACAAGTTCGGTGAACTGATCTGCCATTTCATCCGGATCGGCGCCAGCTTCATACTGGTACTGCTTCCATTTATCTATGTTCTTTTTTAAAAAAAGCCCTTCTCTCACGTATCATTATTTTAGAAAGTATGACGGAATAAATATAATAGTTAAATTTAGAACGTTACTATAGCTTTATACAAAATATCTGTTTATTTGTTGCTATGTTATTGGTCAAGCTGGATACAGGATTCAATATTGAAGTGGAATTTCCCATCTCTCCCTTTCACAAACGTTTATTTGCCTGGATTATTGACCTGATCATCAACCTGCTTTACATGAAGGTGATCAGCCAACTGGTCGATATCCGTTCCTGGAACTGGAGTTGGGAAGGTGTGCTGGCATCCCTGCCTGTACTGTTTTACCACCTGGTGAGTGAAGTGGCCCTCAATGGTCAGAGCCCTGGCAAGCTGGCCATGCGGATCAAAGTGATCACGGAGGCCGGAGGCCAGCCCACGTTGGGCCAGTACCTGATCCGCTGGGTATTCAGGCTTATTGATTTCCCTTACTGGATCCTTGCATTCACTTTTGCCCAGGAGCTGCCTTATTGGACTATCCCGTTGGTGTTCTCCGGACTGGCCTTCGTGATCTTCACGCCGAAGTCCCAGCGCATCGGTGACCTTCTCGCCGGCACTATCCTGATCGATCTGAAGAACCGTACTTCCTGGCAGGACACGGTTTTCACCGAAGTGGAAGCCAGCTACCAGCCCCGTTATCCGCAGGTGATGCAACTGAGCGACCGGGATATCAATACCCTTAAAAGCATTATTGAAACGGTCCGCAGGAAGAACGACTACGATCTTTCCATGAAGATCGCAGAGCGCATCAAGGCCAAGCTCAGGATGAACAGTGACCAGGATTCTTTCGAATTCCTGCAAACCCTGCTGAAAGATTATAATTATTACTCCACCAATTGACAGGCGTCATGAGCGCATGCCTGCTCCTATTCCTACTGCGATCAGCATAATAAAAATGAACAGTACAGCCAGTGACAATGCTACAATGATAAGTATGCCCAGCATCTTGAAATAGAGGCGCATATTATTAGCCCCTTTATTGAAGGATTCCTGGCTCATCGTCTGCAGGCTTTCTGCCGTGCTGGTAGCAAAACGATAGAGGAATACATTGAGTATGATGGAGACGATGGAAACCACCAGAATGCCCACAATGCTTCCTCCGAGTTGATATCCTATCATGTCGGCGTTGCCCGTACGTGAGGCTGGGATAATCACTTTGATCACCGAGATGGCAGGACTGATAAAGGCCAGTATTGCAATGATACGCGCCCATTTGGTGATGGTGAGCAGGAGCTGCTTCGATTCTTCGTTGATCTGCAGGTCGAATAAATTATTGATCGGTGAATTGGATTGTTGTTCCATGATGATGTAAGATTTTCGGTGATCAGAATGGGATCAATTGCAGCAGGCTGCCCACCGTTCCGAGGATGGACAGGATACCATAAAGGATAAAATAATTGCGTAACGCCATCAGGCCGGCATTGAATGATTGCTGGTCCTGGTTATTGATGCCCTGCCTGCACCTCGTTGCAAACCGGAATAACCAGATACCGCCGATGAACATACCGATGACCATAGGTATCAGCAGCATGATACTAATGAAGGAGGCATTGGTTGAAAAAGCCGATTCCCGTATCCCCTGGGAAAAAGTGGAAACACCTGCCAGGGCAATAAAAGCGATCAGGAGCACAAAAGCCGCAATGGCGGTGAGCACTATTAACATGATGCCGATGAATTGCGCCCATTTCACCCCTTCCTTGAGGTGGGCGCCTGCTTCGTAATCTACCTGCAGTTCGAATAAAGTATCCTGGGATTGTTGTTCCATGATAAATGATTGGCTATTTAAAAAAAGATGTTTGATGATCGACCTGCAGTTCAAACAGGTCCAGGTTGGTTTGTTCCATGATGATAAATAAGTTGAAAGATCCTGACCAGGTAATTGATCAGTACGATCCCCAATACGATCCAGGTATAGTTGGCCATCCACTTTTTGCTGATCCATTGTCTGCGGAGCAGGTAAATGGAAAATACAGACACCAGCAGGAGCATGGGCACCAGTGGAGGATAGAACTCTATGCTGCACAGCAGATCGCCCCGGAGCAATGCCAGGAAGGAACGCTGAAAGCCGCAGAGCGGGCAATCGATCCCCAGCAGGGATTTCCAGGCGCATGGCAGCAGATGTTGTTCTAACCAGGATAGCATGATGGTGCATTAAAAAAAGGTGATCGAAATATCCATGCAGGTTATTTCAATCACCTTTCCATATCCATAAAGAATTATCAATGATTCATGTTCCAGATCGTGGTGGCTGCGCTACCGATGATCATGACGATGATGATATAATACAGCGTGTACAGGGCACCGATCGCAACACCGATGATAGACATGATGAAACCTGCATTCAGTTGACCGTAACCATCCCATACAGATGGATTCTCTTTATATAATTTTCTTCCTTTTCCTGATAACACGATACCAATGATACCGAGGATAAGACCTACGAAAAAGCATCCGAATACGATGGAACAGATGCCAAGTATCAGAACTGCTGTTGCGTTCGGCAGCATGGTTTTTGGTTGATGAGGAGATTGTTGGGGTTGGTTTAAATTTTCCATGAATTGGTGGTTTGTTTTATTGAATTGACATACAAGAAAGCAAAAAAAAATGAAAAGTTAAAATAAAAAAATCAACATAAGGGGTTGAGGGAGAGGAAAGAAAAGGATAGATCGTGTTAATAAGTTGAAAGGTTGATAAGTTGACAAGTGCTCCCGGCAATCGGGCGTTTCCCTGTCAACTTATCAACCTTTCAACCTATTAACTTATCTCAATACGCCTGCGCAAACAAGACCCGTTGACTGCTGGGTTTCCCGCTGAGCACACAAACCCCGTTCTCGGCAGGATTATTGAGCGGAATACAGCGGATCGTGGCTTTGGTGAGCTCCTTGATCTTCGCCTCCGTTTCAGACGTTCCGTCCCAATGGGCTGATATGAACCCGCCCTTTTTTTCAAGGGTGCTCACAAAATCATCCCAGTTATCCACTTTCGTGATGTGCGCATCCCGGAAAGCCAGCGCCTTATCGTAAATCGCTTGCTGGATCTCTGCCAGCAGCTTGATGACCCTTTCCGTCAATCCATCGAGCGATACACTGCTCTTTTCTTTGGTATCACGGCGGGCCAGCTCAGCCACATTGTTCTCCAGGTCGCGGGCGCCGATGGCGATCCGGACCGGCACTCCTTTCATTTCATATTCGGCGAATTTCCAACCCGGCCTTGAATTATCATTATCATCGAACTTCACACGCACGCCGGCTGCTTTGAATTGTGCCACGAGCTCATGGCCTTTGGCATCGATCTGCGCCCGGCTGTCTTCACCTTTATAGATAGGAACGATCACCACCTGCAGCGGAGCGATCTTCGGGGGAAGTATGAGACCCTGGTCATCGCTATGCGCCATCACCAACGCACCGATGAGGCGGGTACTTACGCCCCAACTGGTGGCCCATACATAATCGAGCTTATTGTCTTTATCGGAGAATTTCACATCGAAGGCTTTGGCAAAGTTCTGGCCCAGGAAATGGGATGTGCCTGCCTGTAATGCTTTACCATCCTGCATGAGGGCTTCGATGCAATACGTTTCTACTGCCCCTGCAAAACGTTCACTTTCTGTTTTTACACCTTTGATCACGGGCAATGCCATCCAGTTCTCCACGAAGTCGGCATACACATGGAGCATTTGTTCCGTCTCGGCCACAGCTTCCTTTGCAGAGGCATGGGCCGTATGCCCTTCCTGCCAGAGAAATTCCGCAGTACGCAGGAAAAGACGGGTGCGCATTTCCCAGCGTACGACATTGGCCCATTGGTTGATGAGGATGGGCAGGTCGCGGTACGACTGGATCCAATTCTTATACGTATTCCAGATGATGGCTTCACTGGTGGGACGCACAACCAGCTCTTCTTCGAGCCTGGCTTCGGGGTCGACCATCAGAGCGCCTTTCTTCGAAGGGTCGCTTTTCAAACGATAGTGTGTCACCACGGCGCATTCCTTGGCAAAGCCTTCCGCATTTTTTTCTTCCGCTTCGAACAGGCTCTTGGGCACAAAGAGAGGGAAGTAAGCATTCACGTGACCGGTATCCTTGAACATTTTGTCCAGCGCATCGCGCATATTCTCCCATAAGGCAAACCCATAAGGTTTTATTACCATACATCCTCTTACAGCCGAATAATCGGCCAGGCTGCCTTTAAGTACCAGGTCATTGTACCATTGCGAATAGTCCTCGCTCCTGCTGGTTATTTCCTTGCTGGATTTCGTGATCTCTTTGCTCATTGTATTGAAGTTTCTCCCCTCCGGGCTTTGATTTTTTAATCTCGTATTAATCCCAACGATCCTGTAGTGATGCGGCTTTCAGGCCTTATTAACATTCGTTAACTTTAACATTTGCTCCGCAATATTTTAGCCCATCCAAACTCAATTTATTGTAACTTTAATTGCGAAGACTACAAAAGTAGCAACTTCATATCGTATAACATTAAATTCAGCGCCATGAAGTCCCGATTTATACTCATACCAGCACTCGTTGCAACGGTTTTCACCAGTTGCTCAGTATATAAGTCCGGGCAAACCCCGGATGATGTTTATTACTCGCCAGCCCGTGAAACGGATGCGTATGTGAATGTGGAAGACAGGCAGGACCAACGTTATTCCCGCTCCTACGACTACAACAATAATTATTATTACGATGATCAGTACCTGCGGATGAGGGTGCGCAACCCCTACCGCTGGAGCTACTTCGATGATTATTATGGCTGGAACGGCTGGGGATACAATTCCCTTGCCTTTAATAGTTTCTACAATCCTTATTATGCATGGAATGGATGGGGGGCTAGTTACTGGAATAATTTCTATTTCTGGAACAGCTATTACAATCCTTATTGCCCCGGTATGATCATAGTAAGCCCGAAAACAAACCCGGCCGTTTATACCAAGGTCCGCAATTTCAACCTGGGTGGTTATACCAATACCGGTTACAGCAACAGGAATGCAACTGTCAACAGCAGAAGCGGTATAGGATTACGCCCCAACTATTCGCGGTACAACAACTCCAACTCTACTTACAATAATTCCAATTCGCTGGGCAACAGCCTCCGCAAGGTATTTTCCGGTAGTGGTAAGAGTGGCGGTGGCGGCGGAAGGGATACATACTATACGCCTTCTTCCGACAGGCCTAACAGGACCTACACTCCTCCTCCCTCTTCAACATCCAGTTCTTCCAGGGGCAACAGTGGTGGAAGTTCGGGTGGCAGCAGTGGTGGAAGTAGTGGTGGTGGCGGCGTAAGCAGGCCAACACGCAACTAAGAACCCAGGATCGCCCACCGGATATGCAAACGACATATATTTACAACAATCAGAAGACTGCAAACGCAGCCTTGCGGCAATGTCTTTCGCCGGAAATAAAATAATGACCTGATGAAAAGCAAGCTATACCTGTTCTTATTCCTTATCAGTGGGCAACAGATCTTTGCCCAGGTCCCTGAAGATGCCCTGCGTATGAGCTGGACCGTACCCTCCGGCACGGCAAGGCAGCAAGCGATCGGCGGAGCAATGGGCTCCCTGGGCGGAGAGATCACCTCCCTTTTCGTAAATCCGGCGGGGCTCGGTTTCTACAAGACCACTGAATTGGTGCTCACACCAGGATTTGGATTTTATTCCGGTAAAGGGAGCTTCAGGGGCTCCGACGCTACAAGCGATCAATTCAGCCGCTTTGCCTTAGGCACAAGCGGCTTTGTATTTGGGTGGGGCGATAAATACAGCAAATGGAGCAGCAAGGCATTCAGCATCGGTGTGAACCGCACTGCCTCCTTCAACAATACCATCCATTACAAAGGTCTCAACAACTACAGCTCCTACAGCGAGCCCATGGCCAACGAATTTTTCAATTATTATGTAAACCAGCGTACACAAAATCCAGGCAAATCCGATAAAGCTATTATCGACGATGCACTCAACGACCGCAGCCTCTCTCTCCTCACCAAAATGGGCTTGTATACCTACCTCATCGATGTGAAGCCTGGCAGCGGCGGCGCCGGTACCGTGTATTCCAGGGCTGAAGAAGCAGTTGACCTGAACCAGGAAAACACGATCAAAACTACCGGCGGCATCACAGAAATATCGATGGGCTTTGCCTCGAATATGGACGACAAACTGTACATCGGCGGATCACTCGGTGTTCCCATCGTGAATTATCACAGAACAAGCACATTCACGGAGTCCGATGCACATGGGGCCGGCAACAATGAATTCAACTACAGCACCTACGCTGAAACATACTCTTCAAAAGGAGTGGGCATCAACCTCAAACTGGGATTGATCTTCAAACCGGTGGAACGCGTTCGTGTAGGTCTTGCCATCCACTCCCCTACCTGGTATAGCCTGAAGGATAAATTCTCCTCTACAATGACCACCGATATCGATACGGCCACCGGAAGGACCAAGGTCTTCAGTGTGAACTCATCCACTTTCTTCAATGGCGTGGACCCTGAATACAAATACGATCTTACCAGCCCCTGGCGTTTCTTGCTCAGCGGTTCCTACGTATTCCGGGAAGCATCCGACGTGAAGAAACAGCGTGGCTTCATAACGGCCGACGTTGAATATGTGACCTACAAAGGTGCGCGTATGCGTTCAGGTGATAACAGCAATGACGACCAGTATTTCTCCGATGTAAACAAGGCCATCAAGGCTTCTTATAAAGGCGCCTTCAATTTCCGCGTTGGTGGCGAACTAAAGTTCAATACCATCATGACGAGATTGGGATTTGCCTATTACGGAAATCCTTACAACGACAATGCATTGAAGGCCCATAAAATGAACCTGAGTGGTGGATTGGGATACCGTGATAAAGGGATGTTCGTGGACCTAACGTATGTGTATAGCCTGAATAAAGATGTGAATTTCCCCTACAGGGTCGACGCTCCGAGGCTGAACACTTTTGCAGACCTGAAAGAAAATAGCGGGACGGTTTTGTTGACAGTAGGGTTCAAATTATGATGATCATTCAAAAATCAAAATCCCGCTATGGCGAGCGGGATTTTTGATCTGTAAGGTTCATAAAACCTTAACCCTTCACTTACGGACCCCAGTAGGTCGATAATTTCCTGATTCGGATATAACTTGGAAATTATCTGAAGCCCGTGATACAAATTTCGGCTAAAACATTAGAATTATTTAGCATTTAACTTTTTATTGGAGAATTAAATAATACATTCTGTAACCCGGTTACGTAAATGTACTTACCTCTCTAAAAATTAACAAGATCCGTTCATTAAATTATCTGAACAGGTAGGCAATGACCGCGCAAATTCCAGACCTCCTGCCCTGCAGCGCTGTTTTCTTCAACCATTTTTCTTACTTCAATTGCGAGCTGCACCAGTTCAGTATTTCCCGGATTGCAGAAGGGGTGAACCAGTGAATGTCCGCGTCCCTGTTGAACCAGGTCATTTGCCGTTTCGCATATCGTCTCGTATTTCTTTTGATCGCATCAGTAGCTTCTTCCAATATGCAATGGCCATCGATATATTCAAACAACTCACTGTATCCAACTGTTTGCAACGCATTCAGGTTCCTCCAGGGCAATAGTCCCTGTACTTCCTGCAGCAGGCCCTGTTGCAGCATCACATCGGTCCGATGGTTGATGTTCCTGTGCAGCATCTCTCTCGGCAATTGCAGCCCTACTTTGAGTATGTTGAATTCCCTTCCGGATCTTTTCCCTTGTTGGAATTCGCGGATGGATTGACCGGTAGCTTGTTTCACTTCCAGTGCCCTGATCAGCCGTTGCGGGTTCTGGATCTCACCGGTGCTGAAATAGAGCGGGTCTTGTTCCGATACCTGTTGTTGCAACCAGGTCAGTCCATATTGTCCGTATTGTGTGATGATGGCTTCGCGGATAGCAGGTGGAACTGGCGGGATATCATCGAGCCCTTCACAAAATGCTTTGATATAAAGGCCCGTGCCGCCTACCATCACGGCCACAGGTTGTTTCGTGAAGATCTCACCGGCGGCCTTCAAAGCATATTCTTCGAAAGATGCAGCATTGACCTCTTCATGGATGGAATGGGAACTGATGAAATAATGTTTAACGGTGTCCAGTTCCTGCTGTGAAGGTTTGGCAACACCGATATTCATTTCACGATAACATTGGCGTGAATCGGCAGAGATGATCTCAGTATGAAAATGCTGTGCTAACTGAATAGCGAGGGCTGTTTTGCCTACTGCGGTAGGTCCGGCAATAATGATGCAGGTATTTTTGTGCATAAACAGGAAGAGCAATGAACGATCTATGCCTCTTCTTCACCAGGTTCTTCCTCCGGCAACTGGTCCTCTCCTTCCTCATTCTTTTCACTGAACCCTTCTGTGCCGGCTTTAAGATCGTATTTTTCTTCTACTTCGGTCACTTTGTCGCCCATCAATCCTTTTGTACCATATTGGGAAGGTGCAATACCTTCTGATTTGATGACAGCCGGGTATTCGAGCTTTACATTTTCTTCTTTCGATACGCTGATCAGCTCGACGAGGAATCCCCAGTTCTTCACGAAGTCGTAGACGTAAATGAATTTCTGATTGGGGTTGCGTATTTCGGAACCGATAGTGGTGCTTTCCATGATCAATGGCTCTACCTTGTAGGGCCTGTCGTATTTGGCCAGACTGATCTCTCTCCCCCGCTGCCAGTTATCATTGCTTCGATAGAAGGTGGCCTGGTGCTTGCTATCGAACTCATACGACTTTAGTATTACCTGGTGCAACTGCAAGAACGATTGTGTGTGTTTTATTGCCACATCCCGGTAGATGCTGTCATCTTCTTCAAAATATACCCTGAATTTAAGTACAGCCATAGTTCGTTTGTCGTTTATGGTTTCCATTTTAAGGTTGAAGCTGGAACATTCAACGCTTTTATATCTCTTTCAAAAATAAGATAATTATCCTGAAGTATGAGGTCGGAAGTCAGAGGTCAGAGGGTTCCCATTTAAATTGGCTTCCAGATTGTCAGGAGCACTCCGACCTCTGACTTCCGACCTCATACCTCATACCACAGGCTTCAGTCCCATTTCGTGGGCTTTCATCAACATAAAATTCCAGGCGGCCTCATAATTATTGGGGATCTCACCGTCCAGGATGGCTTCGCGGATCGCGTTTTTCAGATCACCGACTTTTTTGCAGGGTTCCAGACCAAATGTCTCCATGATCATTTCTCCTGTTATGGGTGGCTGCCAGTTCCGGATGCGGTCAGCTTCCTCCACTTCCTTCAGCCGCCGCCTGACCAGCTCGAAATTTTCCAGGTACCGCTTTACCTTCTGTTTATTCTTCGAGGTGATATCCGCTTCACAGAGCAGCATCAATGCCTCGATTTCATCCCCGGCATCGAAAAGCAATCGTCGTATAGCCGAATCCGTTATATTCTCTTTGGTAAGACTGATAGGGCGCAGGTGCAGCTCCACGAGCTTACGCACAAACCTCATCTTTTCATTGAGCGGCAGTTTGAGCTTCGTGAAGATCCTGGGCACCATGCGGCCACCTACCACTTCATGTCCGTGGAAGGTCCAGCCATGGCCCTGCTCGAATTTTTTAGTGGCAGGTTTGGCAATATCGTGCAGCAGGGCCGCCCAGCGCAGCCAGAGGTCATGGGTATTACGGGCAATATTGTCGACCACTTGCAGGGTATGATAAAAATTATCCTTATGCCCATGCCCATCTATATACTCGGCCCCTGCCAGGTCGACCAGCAGGGGGAAGATGATATGCAGCAGGCCCGACTGGTAGAGCAGGTCGAGCCCTACGGAGGGTTTATCGCTCAACAATATTTTATTGAGCTCCTCCGTGACCCGTTCCTGCGAAATGATGCGGATCCTCTCCGCATTGTCTTTGATACTTTGGAATACCGGGGCAGAGATGGTGAAATTGAGCTGGCTGGCGAACCGGATGGCCCGCATCATACGCAACGGATCATCGCTGAAAGTTTGCGAAGGATCGAGCGGTGTGCGAATGATCTTTGCTTCCAGGTCGGCAATACCATTGAAAGGATCGATCAGTTTACCATAGTCTTCCGTATTCAGGCTAATGGCCAGTGCATTGATGGTGAAATCGCGGCGGTCCTGGTCATCCTTCAAGGTGCCGGGCCGTACTTCGGGATTACGGCTATGGTAGCGATAACTTTCTTTACGGGCGCCTACGAACTCGATCTCCCAGTCTTCAATACGGACCTGGGCCGTGCCGAAGGTTTTAAAGAATGATACATTCGGGCGTGGCATAAACCGGTCGGCCACTCTATGGGCCAGGACAATCCCATCACCCACGCATACGATATCGGCATCTTTGGTTTTACGGCCAAGCAATTTATCGCGCACGAACCCGCCTATCACATAACAGGGCATGCCCAGTTCCTCCGCAGCGTGCGCAATCTTTTTAAAAACGAACAATTCCTTTTCAGTGCATTGAATATCCATACTCGTTGCAAATGTAAGATACCTTTTACTTTATGGTTTGTTGTTTGTGAAGGATCATTCGTAGTTCTTCCGGACGCCCATCCTGTCTGTATGCTCACACATTTTTAAGCGCTTCCATCAATTGTTCATCCTGGATATGGTGCGCACAATTGAAATGCCCGAGCGGGCACTCTTTCCTGCCATGTAACCCACAGGGCCTGCAGGCCAGTTGCTCCCGGACCTCGATCACGAACCTTTTATCGGACAATGGGCCGAACCCGAAGGAAGGCAGGGTGCTGCAATACACTGCCGCCACCGGTGCATTCACGGCAGAGGCGAAGTGCATGGGAGCGGAATCATTTACATAATTCATAAGCGCATCGCGCATGAGTGCGGTAGACTGCAGGAAGCTCAGGTTGCCACAAAGACTTTTCACGGAAGGATGTGAAGTGCTTTGCAGGATGGTAGTGGCCAGCGCCGCGTCGGCCGGGCCTCCGAGCAGGTATACGGTGTATTGTGCAGGGACCTGGTCGATAAAGCTGGTCCATTTTTCTGCCGGGTATTGTTTGGTGAACCATACGGAAGCCGGAGAGATGGTGATATACGGGCTGGTCTTATACGCCATCACTATCGATTCATCGGCTGTGGTTGGATAGAGTCTTGGCTTTTCGGCATCATCGCCGGTAAGATCCCTGATGAGGGCATTGTTCCGTTCCACCTCATGAATGGTTGCTTCCCCGTTGCTGATCAGGTGCCTGATCCTTTTCGAGAACAGCCAGCTCAACGGGTTCTTATCGAAACCGATGGATTCACGGGCCCCGGAGAATGCAGTCAGGAAGCCGGTAGCGGCGAATCGCTGCACATTGATCACTTTATCGTATTGGCGAAGCCTGATGCGGCGGAGTAGTTTCCATAAGTTCTTAAACTTGCCTTTCTTCTTATCCCACACCAATACCTCATGCAGGTAGGGATGGCCGTTGAGCAGCGTTTCATTACCCTTGCGGACAAGCATATCGATCTCGGCATCGGGGAAAAGCCTGTGCAGTTTCTCGATAATGCCGGTGGCCAGCACTACATCGCCGATAAAAGCCGTTTGAATGACAAGGAATTTCATGGGTGAATGTACCGGGATTTATGGTCTGATGATCTCGATTTTTCCGTTCTTCCATCTCACTACAGAAGATGGTTCCGCAATGGTGGTCTCTTCCTGGCGGAATCGTACGGTATAGTCTGCCTGCTGTTGAATATAAGGAGAAATTTCTGCAAAAATGCGTGGGGTTGGATCTCCGCTGATATTGGCGGAAGTGGACACGATAGGTTTCCTAAACCGTTTGATGAGGTGCCGGCAGAAGGTATCCTTTACAATGCGGATAGCGATGGTGCCATCCTGTGCAACCAGGTTATCGGCCAGTCCGATCGCTCCTTCATAGATCACGGTGGCAGGCTTTTGTACCTGTTCGAGATAATCGAATACAGCAGGATCTACATTGGCCACATAATGTAGCAGATCGCGTTCGTCGGCGAGCAGAACGATCATGCTTTTATCACCCGGTCTTTTTTTCAATTCAAAAATTTTCCGGACTGCCGCTGCATCGGTGGCATCGCATCCTATTCCCCATACCGTATCCGTGGGGTACAGGATAATGCCGCCTGCCCGCAGTACTATCAGGCATTCTTCAAGGTCGGTGCTGAAATCCATGCTGCAAATGTACAGTTTGCAGTTAGCAAACTTAAATTCACTTCCCCTCTATCAATTTGCCTGTCAAGTAGTAAGTTTGCAAAAAATTACCCATGGAAGTTCAACAACTGATCGCCGAAGCCTGGAACAACCGGGAGCTCATAAAAGAAAATGATTATGTAGATGCAGTACGTGGAGTCATTGAAGAGATCGACAAAGGCAGGTTACGCGTAGCCCAACCTGGTGAAGACGGATGGAAAGTGAATGAATGGGTAAAACAGGCCATCCTGCTCTATTTCGCTACCCAGCCGATGCAAACCTGGAACATAGAGCCTTTCGAATTCTACGATAAAATGCTGCTGAAGAAAAACTATAAAGACCTGGGTGTGCGGGCAGTGCCCCATGCGGTGGCCAGGTATGGCGCTTATATCGCCAGGAATGTGGTGCTGATGCCTTCGTATGTGAATATCGGGGCCTATGTGGATGAAGGCACTATGGTAGATACCTGGGCCACTGTAGGCAGTTGCGCCCAGATCGGGAAAGGTGTTCACCTAAGCGGAGGTGTGGGGATCGGTGGTGTACTGGAACCGCTGCAGGCATCTCCAGTGATCGTGGAAGATGGTTGCTTTATCGGCAGCCGTTGCATCGTGGTGGAAGGAGTTCGCGTAGAAAAGGAAGCGGTACTTGGCGCCAATGTGGTACTCACTCAAAGCACGAAGATCATCGATGTAAGCGGCGCCGGGCCGGTTGAATATAAAGGAAGGGTGCCTGCGCGCAGTGTGGTGATCCCCGGCACTTATACGAAAAAATTCCCTGCCGGTGAATACCAGGTAGGTTGTGCCCTGATCATCGGCCAGCGCAAGCCCAGTACCGATCTGAAAACGAGCCTGAACGACGCTCTGCGTGAGTTCAATGTAGCTGTTTAAAATGAATTGCCTTATGGGTGATCGCCGGGCATGTGCATGAATGCTGTAAAGAAAAATACCAATATTACGCTCGCCGGTTTCCTGATCACTTTTTTGGGTGCGGTGTTGTTCTCTACCAAAGCCATCATTGTAAAGCTGGCTTTTGCAGGGACTTCCGTCGATGCACTTACCCTGCTCACTATCCGCATGATCTTCTCATGCCCATTCTACCTGGTGGCTGCCTGGCTGGCGAGCCGGGGCGATGATGTAAAACCGATCACACAAAAGCAATGGTGGTATATTATCATATTGGGGATCTTCGGTTATTATTTGAGTAGTCTCTTCGACTTCGTAGGACTTCAATACGTATCGGCGGGACTGGAGCGGTTGATCCTCTTCCTCTACCCTACATTCGCGGTACTGATCAATGCATTTGCTTTCCGGCAGGGCGTGAGCCGACAGCAGGTATGGGCGCTGGTGTTAACGTATACCGGGATCGGGCTGGCATTTTTCGGAGAGCTGCAACTGGATATTGAAAATCCTCATTTTTACTTCGGCAGTTTCCTGATCTTTTTATGTGCCATCACTTATTCGGTCTATATAGCCGGGAGTGGCGAGGTGATCCCAAAAGTAGGCGCCACGCGGTTTACGGCTTATGCCATGCTGGCGGCTGCAGGCGGCATTTTCATTCACTTCATCGTAGCCGGGAATTATGCCGCCCTGAAGAACAGTTCCGGTACCTGGGGTTATGGGGTCCTGCTGGCGATCATTGCCACTGTGATACCATCCTTCCTGATCTCCAATGGCATGAAACGGATCGGTTCGAACAATGTGGCGATCATATCGAGCATTGGGCCGGTGTCAACGATCATGCAGGCGCATTGGATATTGGGTGAGAAAATATTCTTCGAGCAGATCGTAGGGACAGTGCTGGTGGTGATCGGTGTATTACTGATCGGGTGGAAGAAAAGCAAGGTCAATGAATAGCTCGATCGGAACAGGGGACTGCTTAATGCAGCCATCTGTGAGCTATTCAACGGTTTCCTGAAATGAGATGGCTGGTCCTTCCCGGAGATTTTATTTTTGCTTTTTGTGAATAAATGTTTTGTCCTATATTTGCAGCCCCTGAACAAGGAATGCCCAGGTGGCGAAATTGGTAGACGCACTGTGTTCAGGTCGCAGCGCTCGCAAGGGTGTGCTGGTTCGAATCCAGTCCTGGGCACCATTAAAGAACAAAAGCGTTGAATATTCAACGCTTTTGTTCTTTAATGCCCGACCTCAAAAGGCTTCAGCTTTCACGCTATTTATTATATACTTTATTCTGCAAATAAGAGAAGGCTAACCCGTACAGGAACTAGAACAATGATCCCAAAATTTATCCGACATAACCGGAACAGTTGGAATCATTGTTTTTCAGTAGTTTTAAGTACCTTATTGTTTTAATGGTTGCTAACAGGAAGGAATTTTATTGACAACCCAAAGTATTCACGTCGGATGTCGCGTTATCATAAACTAAAGACTATTAAAGTAACAGGATACAAGTCCATCAAACAGCAAAGTATCTCAATTTCTGATCTGAATGTTCTGATCGGACAAAACGGTGCTGGGAAAAGCAATTTTATTTCGCTGTTTGAGTTTCTGAAGGATATTATTGAGACGCGACTTCAATTTGTTGTGCAAAAAGCAGGTGGTGCGGACCAATTACTGTTTTATGGAAGCAAGGAAACAAATCGATTAGAATTTGAATTGGACTTTGCCCCGAATCTTTATCAGATTACGCTGGCGCCCACTGACAATGACAGCTTATTCATTGTTGAAGAAAAATGTGGCTATTGGCGAAATACCGGCCCAAAAACACAAATTCCTTACTGGTCAGTATCCACCAGGGCTAAAGAAGAGAGTAATCTATCAATAATTAGTAGAGACCGGGTACAAGAATACGCATATGAAGTCTTGAGAGATTGGCGTGTGTATCATTTCCATGATACCAGTGATTCTGCAGGAATGAAAAAGTACGGTTCATTAGCAGACAATCTATTTTTGTTTGATGATGCATCCAACCTCGCTGCTTTCCTATACAGGATGAAAGAAAGCAGGAAAAATTTTTATGAGAGGATCATAAAAACGATTCAAATCGTAATCCCTTTTTTTAAAGACTTTGTATTAAGGATTAATACACTTAATCCTGATACCATCAAATTAGAATGGCAGGATAAATTTTCCGACAAAGTTTTCAGTGCATCATCATTGTCAGATGGGTCCCTTCGTTTTATCTGCCTAGCTACTTTATTGTTACAGCCTGACATGCCTAAAGTAATTATCCTTGATGAACCAGAGTTGGGCCTTCATCCAACAGCTATCTCGGTATTAGCCGGATTGCTGAAGAATGCATCCACAAGGTCTCAAGTCATCATTTCTACCCAATCGGTAAATCTGGTAAACGAATTTGAGCCGGATAACGTGATTGTTGTGGATAGGGAAGAAGGAAGTTCAGTTTTCAAAACACTGGATGCAAGCAAGCTGGAAGAATGGTTAAATAACTATTCCTTAGGCGATATCTGGGAGAAAAATATCATAGGAGGTATGCCTTGATCAGATTAAATGTTACAGCAGAAGGCTTTTCTGAAGAAGAATTTGTTTCCGATATTTTACGACCGCATCTTCTTAGGTTTAATATTTATACAGATGTGAGGAAGGTGCTTACCAACCGGAAGTTAAAAAAAAGAGGTGGTGTTGTTGGATTCCAAAAATTCAGGAATGATGTTACCCAATGGATCAAGGAACAACCGAATGCCTATCATACTACTTTCATTGATTTGTATGGACTCACCACTGATTTCCCGGCATATCAGGCATTAAAAGAAAAAAGCCCGTACGAAAGAGTAGTTGGAATGGAACAGGAGTTAGGAAAAGTGATTGGTCATCACAGATTCATTCCTTATATTCAGTTGCATGAATATGAATCGCTGCTGTTTGCCGAACCCGGGATAACAGAAAACTGGTTGGCCCTCTACAATCAATTTCCGCAGGGAAGTTTCCAGAAGATTCTGGATAAGTGCAAAGGCAACCCTGAATTGATCAATGATCACCCGGATACAGCACCCTCTAAAAGAATCATTTCATTAGTCAGAGGATATGATAAAGTCGCTGATGGCAGCCTCATTTTGCAGGAAATAGGCCTTGATACCCTAAGAGCCCATTGTGCCCATTTCAATGATTGGGTTACGGGACTGGAAAGGTTAAATGAATATGCTTAAGAGATATGCTGTCAGGGGCTATCCCAATTAACTGTGTAAGTTTCTAAAATCAGGGGGTAAGCAGGATTTATATGTAAAAGAAAATATTTAATCCGACAGTCAAGGTTTTGTTTTTAGTTTTATAGGGTTGGATTAAATATTATCTTTTACACATTCTCCAATTGAAACCCCTACTTCATAATCAATTCAAATTGCTCTTGTTGCCCTTTGTGAATCCTGGTCAGTCTTTCGGACTCATTTGTCATCCGTATCATTTCATCATACAGACTGGTGACTGCCTGGGCACATTTTGATTCGGTATATTTTGCATCGACAAGACTTGCTTTTTTTGTTTTTCCCCATGGATAGTTCCCTATAAGGTCGTTAAATTCTCCGAATGCTATTTTGGTATTGGCTTTCGACAGGCCCCACAAAATGGTACGGGTGACGGCTTCTTTTTGTTGAAAAGCATACAACATGGTTTGTCTGCATTTGATCAATGCGGCAAGCCCCATTTTTTCCCGGGTAGTACTTAAAGGAAGGGCATCGTACGCTCTTTTGTACCAATTTTCTATATCCTTGTAAACACCGGAGTAAAAATCATTTGCAAGCCTGGTGCCATCAGAATAAAGCTTTGCAGCTTCCTGCATCTGTTGCAGGCATTTACCCAGCACCTGGTCGATGTGAATGGCATTGGATGTACTGTTCCTGTCTTTCAGCATTTGTTCAAACGCAGCATCATTTCGCTCCGTTTGGGCATTTCCCATGTATTTTTTCAACTCGGCCTGTTTTTCAGCATCGCTCATTTTATTGTAGGCTTCCCGGTACCGGGGGTCGTTCATCATACGCTGCATCATGACTTTCATGCCTGCATCCTGGTTGGGCGCAAAAGAACCCGGATTGCTCATTGTTTGTGCAACCGCACGCTGAGCGGCTTTTTTCCTTTCGGCTTCACTCATATTCATGACAGCATCGGCGCCACCCATCTGTTGCACAATGCTGTTTTGGTTTGCGATGGATCTCGCATCTTCTATGATGCTTTGTTGATCACTCCGTTGCTCCCCAAGGGATCTCTGTACCTGGTCGGACAGTTGCTTTTTGAATAATGTAATTTTATCGAGGTAAGACCCGTACTTCAGATCGAAATTCGTTTGTTTGGCCTCCGGCAGAACAGGTACAGGCGCTGGAATCTCTTCCCAAATAGGAAACAGGTTCATTTCTCCGGGTTTGTGGTTGTAACCAGGTTTGTAGTTCCTGGCAATAGATTCCTGTTCGCGTTTTTTTTGGTTTATCCATTGCTGAAGACCTGCACACATACGATCAACCAGTTCTTCCAGGTCTGCTTCATATTGTTTCTTTGCTTTTAGATCTGCCTGCAGTTTGGTGAACTTTTCAAAAAGCCCGTTCATCACTGCATCATCGAACTCCTTTTTATCCTGGGCGATTGCCGAAAAAAAGGCAAGAAAAATGAATGCGACAGATAGTTTTATTGATTTGTACATAGTTTGTAGTTTAAGAAATTATTTTTTGAACCCATTCAACTTTCAGTTCCCCATTGCAGGAAAGTCTTATGAAAAGAATGCCTTGTTAAAATCTTTGCAAGAATTGCAACGCGTTGCCTGTATTATTTAGTTTCAGGTAAATGGCTTTCGTGCCATTGCTTTCTGTTTTTACTTCATAAGTATAGTTCACAGTAAGGGTAAGCTCATTCTTGTTCAGGTCCCTTTCTTCGATATTCTGCCCGTTTTTTGTTTTCTTATAATGGGCTGTATTGGCATGGGTGGTAATGGTCTTTGCCACTTCATCGATTTCAATCGTTCCCTTCGTTACCGATTGCTGGTAAGTGACCGTAGTTCCCACAACAGTGCTTGAAGTGAAATATTGTTCGTAGGTGCCATTGCTATTGAATTTAAAAGCCATGGCGAATTGGAAGGCGTTGCCGATGTACCCGGATGGGTTTTGCGCCCAGTATTCAGTCATGGAAAAATTTCCATACATCCAGTTGCCCTGCAATTGGGATGAAACATTCGTACGGGGACCATTCCCGTAACTGTCCTCATTGTTTTTCAAGTCTTTTTTACCACATGCGGAAAAATGGAACGCTAACATCAGCGTTAATAAAAGTATTTTATTCATGACTATTGATTTTGCACGAAGCTACCACCATGCAAAACCCGGGCAAATCACGAATGGCATGAGTTGTGAAAAAAAGCGTTTAAATTGAGGCAGCTATTTACCCATCCATTTTTTAAACGCGGTAACTTTTTCGCGGCTTACCAATACTTCTCTGTCGATCTCCGGTTTTAGTTGCAACATTAATCGATTGCCGAAATAATCATCCATTTTGGAGATGGATGCGATCGTTAGGATGAAAGATCTGCTGATGCGGAAGAACTGATCGGGGTGAAGCATATTTTCCAGCTCATCCATCGTATAATCGACGACGAATTTTTTATTGTCTTGTGTTTTGAAGAAATTCAACCGGCCGTCGCTGAACAAATAGGAAATATCGCTTACTTCAATGCTCACGAGCCGCTGCCCGTTTTTCACAAGGAATCGCTTGCGGTATTCCTTGGGCATTAGCTTCTGCTTAAGTTCATCAACAAGGTGGAGGATGTTCTCTCCCGGCGGGTCGCTTTTCAGGGAGTGGAATTTTCTGAATGCAGCCTGAAGGTCTTCCACCTGGACCGGTTTCAGTAAATAATCGATGCTGTTTACTTTAAACGCCTTTAAAGCATATTCATCATAGCTTGTTGTAAAGATAACAGGGCTCTTTACCTCGATCATATTGAATATATTGAAGCTCTGGCCATCTGCCAGCTCGATGTCCATCAGTATAAGGTCCGGTGCAGGATTCGTCTGCAGCCATTCCACTGTATCTTTTACACTGTCGGTTATTCCCGTTATCTCAATATCTTCTTCAACCGACAAAAGTGTTTTTTGCAACTTTTTTACAGCAAGATCTTCGTCTTCAACGATAAGTATTTTCATTGCTTACTTTTTTATATTGTTCGATTATTTTCCTTTATCAAAGGCAATTTTACGATATACATATCCTCTTCTATTCCTGCCTCAAAATGTTCCTTATTGAGTAAATGATACTTAGCCCGGATATTCTTTAAACCGATGCCGGTGGAAGTTTCTTTTACCTGTTTTGGTTGCAGTGTGTTTTTAACTATCAATGCAGGGTTTTTGGCCGTATACAGTTCAATCAATAAAGGTTGCTTTTTACTCAACACATTGTGCTTTACCGCATTTTCCACAAGCATTTGTAAGCTCAGTGATGGCACCAGGTATGGGAAGTATTCTTCATTGACGTTTATCTTTACCTCTAATGCCGGCCCGTACCTTGTTTTCAGCAACTCCAGAAAGCTTTGGATAAACCTGATCTCGTTACTGAGCGAAGTCAGATCATTTTTATTGGCATTCAACAGGTATCGATAAACATTACTCAGTTCGTTCAGAAAACGTTCCGCCCGGATCTTGTCTTCGTAGATAAGGCCAGACAAAGTATTAAAACAGTTGAATAAGAAATGCGGGTTCACCTGTGCTTTCAGGTTCTCGAATTCCTGTTCGGTCCTCATTTGCTGAAGCAGTTCTTTTTCCGAAAGATTCTCCTTGTATTGCTGAATGATATAAAATACTTCCCAAAGGGTTTCGAAAACCAGGTTTACAACGATCCCCTGAAGCAGCCAGCCTCTCAATGCCACAGTACTGTAGGTATAACCCATAATGTGAAAATGCGCATAGATGGCATGAATGATGATCACAGAGGGCACCATTACCAACGGGTAAACGAACAACTTGAAAAATATTCTTTTGGCTGAAAGGTTAAGACCGGGAAACTGCCTGGTAATGTAAGAATGGTACTGAAAGTGCGTATACCACGACACCACCGCCAGCGCAAATAAGATCGGGAAGGAGACGAACCACAGTTTAGGTTCATGATAGATCCTGTCTCCATATAAAATATAGTGTACATACCATCCAATCAGTGGCATGGAGATCAGGAAGCCATAACATTCGTGAGCAGGAGGTTTTCTGAATTTCATGGCAATAGCACGGCTTTGGTGAATAAAGGAACAGTGATCACTCTCTCCGAAACCGTTTCTTCAACCAATATCTCTTTTTGTCCCATCAGGCGATATTTGGTGATAAGGTTATCGAGACCTTCGAGGAGCGTACCTTCCTCACACATGACCTTTGGTTGCAAAGAGTTTTTGATGATAAGGCTGTTGTCATCCATCCCAATAGAAAGATACAATGGCTGTGACTTGCTGGCTATATTGGTATAAACGATATTTTCCAGGATTACCTGCAGGCTTAAAGGGGGAAGGTAATTTTTTATCAGACCGGTTGATACATTCAGATCGTAGTAAATCGCTGAACCAAACCGGGCCGATATGAGGTGGAGATAAGATCGTGCAAACTTCAGTTCTTCCTTCAATTCAACCAAATGTTCATCGTCCGTTCTCAGCATGTACCGATGCACTTTCGTCATTTCATTCAAGAATTGTTCTGCCTGCTCCTGGTTTTCGCTAATGAGGGAAGACAGGGAATTAAAGCAATTGAACAGGAAGTGTGGGTTGATCTGCCCTTTCAGTCCATAAAGCTTGCTTTTTTGATAAGCACTTTTAAGCTGTTCGGTTTCTGTCACCGCTTTTTTCCATTTCGACCAATTCACTACCGCTTCATTTAAAAACGTAATGACGGTACTGGCAAAACAACCAAACAGGAATACCCATAAGAGGTTGCTTTTTACAGGTAAACAGGGAGTAGGTACAAGATGTTGGTACATGGCATAAAAACCCAACATCAGGAGTATATTCATGATATAGAAAACAGGGAGCATCACCCCGATCCTCTTAAACAGGTCCTGACTGAGCGGGAACTTTCTTTGAATAAAAACGCCTGCAAGGCCAAACACAAAGTAACCCACGAAAAAGTAGAGCATTGTAAACCCTGTACACGGCAAAAAATGGGATATGGAGGTATAGACGCAATCTCCCAACAGCAGGAAGTTGATGACAATGGTATAGGGCAAGATCACCCATAGAAAAACCATTAGTTCTTTATCGCTGTACCGTTGCATTGCCATTGTATTAAAAATAGGAGCTCCCGGGTAAATATATCAGCCTATGTGAATGAATTGTGTTTTTTGAGGATGAATTGTATATTTGATGTAGTGAAAATCCTGTTAATGCCGGTTTGTTTTTATTTGAACGTCATTAGAGTATGGAGGCATCCAAAATACAAATTATTTATAAAACTTCCGGTCTGATTGGATCAGCACTTCCTTTACGTCACTTCATCGCCTATTTTCCTCAATTCAGGCAATTTGTGATTGTACCCACCATCAAATAGTATCAATTTGCACCGAAGTTTTTTCCGGGTAAATGACAATAACTGAATCAGGGTCAAATTTTCTTCATTATAAACCATAGCAACATGCGTAAATCTCTTCTGTTTTGTTCAATCTTGATTTCTGCAGGTATTGTATTTGCCTGTAACAGCGGTAATACCGGAAAAACTGCTTCGGCAACAATTATCAGCCAGGATAGTCTCGTCAAAAGAGGCGATTACCTGGTGTCCATAATAGGTTGCGATGACTGTCATTCCCCCAAACGTATGGGGCCCATGGGTCCTGAAGTTATACCGGAATTGCGGCTTTCAGGCTTTCAGGCAACTGGCAGTTTGCCGTCGACTGAAGGTTCCGCAGTCAAGAAAGGGTGGATATTGATGGGGCCTGGGTTAACGGCTACCGTTGGGCCATGGGGCACTACTTATGCATCCAATATCACCAGTGATTCTACAGGTATTGGTGGATGGAAAGAAGAACAGTTCATAAAAGCTATAAGAGAAGGAAAATCCAAGGGATTGGATGGAACTCGTCCTTTGTTACCCCCCATGCCCTGGCAAAACTTTGCCAAGCTATCCGATCATGATATCAAAGCGATATTCGCATTCCTGAAGTCTACCAAATCCGTAAAGAATGTGGTGCCACAGTCGGTATTCAATCGACCTTAGTACAAGGAAAACGGATAGGAGTCGTGTGAGAGAACAATACCCGGTATTCTTGAATCGAGTACCGGGTATTGTCTATTTCTGATTAAATATCTCCGCTGTTCTTCGGATTGCTGTTACCCGTATCTTCCGGGATTCCTCAAACACCTGTCCGAACAGATCAGTTACCCGCACCTGCACGGTGTGTATGCCCGGAGGCAGGTTATCAGGGATCCATGACGCCCACAAATGCGTGGAAGGGATCACCAGGCTTGGTCGCCTGCCCGACAACAGGGTATCCGACACATCCCACCGGTATTGAAGCGCCAGGTAGGCCGGATCAGGTTGGGATACATGCACCATCTTTTTCCACTCCCCTTCTCCGAAACGGATCTCTGCTTTGTCGTTCCGATGCCCCATGAAGAAGTTGGTGAATACCATTGCGCTGGTACGTTGCTGGTAAGGGACCACTTTGGGTGCTGTGATCTCCATGCGGTAGCCGGCAGGTTTGCCCGCCACTTTATAATCTATCTTATACTTGTTCCCATTACACCTCAAAAAAGCATACCCTTTAGGTGTGCCATCCCGCATGGTGGCAGCGGGAATACCTCTCTCATCCAACTCGCCATAATAGAAATCGCCACAGGCGGCCGCTACATTGTATTCGTGCAGCGGCTTGGCACCGCGCCAACCATCTTTTTCATCATACAGGAACTGCTGCTGTAAATGGCTATGGGCCGATAGTACAAGCACATCCGGAAAATCTTTCAGTAAACGGAATAACCTTTCCCGGTCCTGTGGCCTGAACCATTCCCCGCCATGCAGGTCCAGGGGAATATGGAATGCCAGCACGATGAGTTGGTCTTTCTTTGCGAGTCGAAGATCATTTTCGATAAAAGCCCATTGGTCGTCCCGGAAACCACCGATATACCCTTTGCCGGTGGCGGGATTGGGATACAGGATATCATCGAGCAACAGAAAATGTGCTTTCCCATAATTGAAGGAATAAGTGGCCGGGCCAAAATGCGATTCGAAAGTTTCATCGGAAAGGGTATCATTCCGAACATCGAGATTCATATCGTGATTACCGATCACATTGTACCAGGGCAGGCCCGTTCTTTTCATGACCTGTTTGTAAGCAGGATACAGGTGCAGCCTGTCGCCCAGCAGGTCGCCGAGCGTAATGCCGAACTGCGCTCCCTGTGTGCCTTCCAGTTCGTCAATGATACCACGAGAAAAATAATCGAGTTGCTGCTCATCGATCGTTTGCGGATCACCCATCACCACGGCGCTGAATTTTTCAGGTTCATCGTACGGCATCAGTGCAAAATTTATCTGCGCAGGTAATGGACCTGTAGGAGCTGATCCTTTATAGGTGAGCCCCTGTGGACTACCGGCCGGTTTGTGGACATAATAAAAACGCGGCAGGTAATGACTATCCAACAGCATCCTGTAACCGGAAGGCTTGATCACAAAAATGATATTACCTTCCTGCACCGGGATCTGGTAGGCTCCCTTTGCATCTGTCTGCACGATCATCGATCCGTTGGACACACCCACGCCTGCAATCCCTTTTTCACGCCTGTCCTTTTTTCCATTACCATTGAGGTCTCGATACACATAACCTCTGACAATTTCCTGAGCCTGTAGCCCCATCACCGGGAGGAGCAGGGACATGATGATGGCAATGGTCCATTTCATATTGAAAGGTTATCAGTTGATGAGTTTGTTTTCCTTCAGATAAGCCTTGTACCCCTCAAAACTATTCAGACCGGGCTTGAAGGTCAGCCAACTGAAGTTGGTGATATTCTTCGTGAACAATCCCGCAACGAGTAATTGTTCTTTCAACTCCGACCATTTTTTGGCATGATATGGCACATCCGGGCACCAGCAATACTGGAAGGATTCTACGTCCACCCCGAAACTGACACCTGTTGCATCACAGGCTTTTTTGATCTCGGCGAAATAGTTGGGAAGGTCTGTGTCGAAATCAACGAGACAACGGCCACCGATGTCCTGAAGATACAGGAAGTCAATATCTGGCGTCTGTTGAAATAGCGATTTGAACCATTCGCCGCATTTATCTGCGGGCATGCCGCGGAATAATGCCGGAGCGATCTGTACGGGGAACCGTTTTGGCTTCGATTTGGCATAGGCTGCTACCCGCTGCAGATAACCTGCCAGCAACGACCTGGCCGGGTCCTTGTGCCAGCCGACAGGATAGGTGCCATCATGAAATTCCTCTGTGATATACCAGCCTGCAAAACTGGGACTGTTACCGAATTTGTCGAATAGCTCATCCACCACAACCTTGTTCCTTGCAAACAAATTATCGTATACGGTCGATGTGCCGATATTGGTCCCGTAATCGCCTCCATACAAACCGAAGATGAGCTTGAACCCTACATCTTCTGCCGCTGCCACCATGCTGTCGATAATGGGATACTTCACAGTATTCCAGGAAGCATTGCTGTTGCTGTACCAGGAAATATTATTCTGCGACCCATACCCATGACTGTACTGGATGATCCATGTATCGATCTTCACCTCTTTGCAAGCCCTGAAGGCTGCACGCCAGTCCTCATGCTGATACACATCACCCAACTGTATAAAGAGGCTGGAAAATAAAGGTGTTCCGAATGAAGGCTGATAGCTGGTATATTGTTCCAACTGGTCAATAAGAAAGCTCCCCTCATGCGCGGAGTTGGATGTATTCACTACTTCGATACGATATCCCACCACGCGGTTGAGTTGCAACGTTTCATTGCCGGTGATGGATTTAAACCGGCGGAAAGCATCATACGGTATCACCAACTGCTGCCAGGAATCCTTACCGAGAATGTTGGGATCGGTGTACTGGAAATATACCCGGTTCTCGCGCTGCGCGGCCAGTGATTCATCCTGGATCAGTATGATACGAAGGCCGTCCTGCTGGCCGGCTTTTCCTTTCACCCACAGTGAAATGCCCAGTGGATGGAAACTCAGATCAGGCCGGTAATCGGCCCAGTTCTGTTCAAACGATACCGATTCGAAGGCCGCGCTCATCGACTTGCCGGTGAAGGTGTAGCTCAATTGGAAAGCAGCTTTACCTTCCTTTTTATCCGACAGGCTCATGCTTCTTTTGATCACGGCTTCCGGTGAATTGGCTCCATGTTCCAGGTAATAAACGTAACAACCTTCATCATTGAAGTCATTCAGCATCTTGGTTGCCTTCACCTTAGCCAGGATCGCATCCTGATCGATGGGAGGTGAAACAGGCCCTTTGTTATCGGAACCGGCTTTTTTGCAACACCAGGTGAAGAGTGGTATCAAAAAAAGGAGCGTAATTTTTTGTGAGGTCTTTGTCATGATCATTAATTGTAATAAAATAAAAATGGCCCCCGTTCATCACGGGAGCCATCGAGTACGGAACGGGATCAGGGATAATATGTCATTTTATAAGCCATTACACCTGCGGTGCTGGCATCGTTGGTAGACATGGTAGCATAGATATATACATCGTTGCCTACCACATTTGCTATGATATCGCCGGTGCGGTTGTAGTTGGTGCCACCGTATATCTCGGAGGTGAACAGGTTGAAATCCTTGTAACCTGCATCTGTGGGCGCCATTTTAAGTTTGTTCTTGTCGGTGATCTCGAACACCTTGATGCTGGTAGCGTCCCAGGCCCAGAAGCCCTGGTGGAGTATGGCCAGGAACTGATCACCATTCACATTGAATACATCGAAGCCCAGGATCTTGTAATCATGGTTGGCTGTATTCATCTGTGTCAGGTTCATATCCAGCGGGAATGCACAGAACCGGCTGCCCTGTTTGAGCTCGGTATCCGTGCTTACGTAATTACAATAAGTAATGTAGTGATCGGAAACATCATCGAGCGATTTACGTTTTACCAGTGCATAGGTCCAGGGACTGGCGCTGGCGAACCGTACCGCTGTAGGCGTTACGCTCACCGGTACGCCATTGTTGAACTCCCAATAGTAGAAAGTATTCACGCCACCGGTAGTAGCATATACATAAGCCTTGCCTTGTTTCAGATTGCCGATGATGCTCACCCGCTGACCGAGGTTCGCCGGGGCGCCCATCGCATTGCTATAGTTCAGGATGAGTTGCGGAGCACTGTTCACATTATCATAATAATACAACATGAAGCCGGCGCCATAGATATTATACCTGTTCACGGCAAAATGGCCTGCATTATCTGCCGTCACCTGTTGACAGTAAGTGGTAGGTGGTGGAATGATATGACTGAAATTACCGGTCAGCTTGTTGTAGACACGAACACCCACTGTTGCAGGATCAGTGCTGCCCTGGTTGAAGTCGGCCACCAGCAGGTTGTCGCCTACCACCGTGGCGCCGGGGATATTCGTACGTAAGATGCCGAGATCAGAGGCTTTTTTGAACCAGAGTTTTTTGAAAACGGTCTTGGGAAGTGTAGGCACTACTTTCACATAATGCGTACGCACCTGTCCCAATCCATCCTTTACCTGGATGGTCATAGGACGTGAGAAATCCATGATAGCGCCCAGGGATGGAGACAACACTGCATTGTTTTCCAGGCTGGCCTCCGCTTTCAGCTTCGTTACGTCGAGCGGGTTATCGACAGTGGTGGGCACTTTCACATAGATGGTATCACCATCTTTGTAGGGGCCGGCCACTGTGGCGGAATACAGGGTGGCTTCACCGGGGATCGCAACGGAAAAATTGAGCAAGCCCTTGTTGGTGGTAACGCCGGCAGCCGTATCGGCTTTCTGGCAGGAACTGGCCAGCATCGTGCAAATGCCAAGTATACCTGCATAAAGAGCAATATTTTTCATCAGAAGTTTTTTTATTGTTTATACTGATGTATCGGGATTATTTCCATTCATCATATTGAGAGATCAGCAGGTTGCGACTGATCTCGCTGGAAGGAATGGGAAGGCGATTGTACTTTTCAGGATACACACGTTTCCTGCCATTGTCGACATCCACCTTCGTGTAGGTAAATGTGCCATCTGTTTTTTTCACGATCTTGGTGCCGGTGGCATTGGTGCCATTCAAAACGGTAGTGGCCAGTCCCCAGCGACGCAGGTCCCAGAAGCGATGCCCTTCGAAAGCCAGCTCTACCATTCTTTCATGACGCAACAGACGCATGAATTCATCTTTGCTGCCAGCCACCAGGTCTGTAGTGAACCCGGCGCGGTGGCGTACTCTGTTAAGGGCTTTGAGCGCATCATCGAAACGATTCTGTTCTGCACAGGCTTCCGCATAGATCAACAATACTTCTGCATAGCGCATGAAATAGAAGGTAAGCTCACCAGGCTGGAAACCTGCATCCTGTGTTTTTACACTTCCATCGAATAATTTTTTCATATAGTACCCGGTGCAGGTTGTTCCTCCACCTACAGCCCATCCGTCTGTACCGCCTTCGAAGGTTTGTACGGTCCTCCCCTTCCAACTGGTCCCGTTGTACAGGATGGACGCATAAAACCGGGGCTCCCTGTTCGTATAAGGATCAGCGGCATGTGCAGGATTGTTCCAGTTGAAATCGGCGCCATCAGCCATCTGGTAGGCAGAAACCAGGTCTTCGGTCGGACTAACCTGTGCATAACCTTTATCGCCGGGCGGGCAATAGAAATAATCGAAGGAATAACCAAAGTTGGGTGAAGAATATCCAAACTCCAGGATGCTTTCTTTGTTGGTCGGATTACCGGACCTCTTGAGGTTGAAGAGTCCTCCATAGTCGGGATAGAGGTCGTACTGGTTCAATTTGTCCAGCGCTTCTACCGCATCTGTGGCGGCTTTCCAGCGTTTGGCATAGAGCATGGCCCTTGCCTTCAGTCCATAAGCAGCGCCTTTGGTGAGTTTACCTTTCAAAGATGAAGGTACGGTAGGCGGCAGGTATTGTGCGGCATAGTCCAGGTCGGCAGCGATAAAATCCCATCCTTCTGCTTCTGTGCTGCGGGCATGATTATTATCACCGAGTGCAGGGAGTTCCGGGAAGAGGATCAGGCTGGCGCTATACCTTTTGGCCATTTCGAAATATACATAGGCCCTGAAGAAACGTACTTCCGCTTCCGCGCGCTGACGGGTAGCCTCCGATAGTTTGCCACCTTTTTTATGGAGACCGTCGAGGAATTCATTACAGGTGCGTACCCAGGTATATCCCCAATCCCAGTTGCCCAGCGCATTGGCGGCAGGTGTGATGATGATGCTGCCGAGCACCAGCAGGTTCTGTTGTGCATTGGGCGCATTCATCTTCAGGATGTCGGACAATGCATCGTCTTCCACTTTTCCGGTGTAATAGGTCTGGCCGATGAGGGGATAAAATTTATTGAGACCCAGTTCCATATTGGCCTCGCTGGACCATTGCACATCCTCCGGATACACATTGGTCAATTCAGGATCTACTTTGCAGGCTGTAACGGACAGCACCAGTGAAGCCAGTAATCCTGTTTTTATCTGTCGAATGATGTTCATATACTGATGAATTAAAAGTTTACGCTGATGCCAAATTCATAAAGGCGTTGCTGTGGATAATATCCCTGGTTTACATCGGGCATTTCAGGATCGAGGTATTTGAGGCCGGAGATGGTGAACAGGTTGCTGCCGGAAGCGAACACCCGGATGTTCTGGATCTTTGCCCTCTTTATCAAAGATGACGGTAATGTATAACCGATCTGTGCGCTCTTCAGGCGAACATAGGAAGCATCCTTTACCCACCAGTTGGAGAATTTACCACCATTGGTCCGGCCCAGTGTGCTCAGGCGGGGATATTTTGCATTTCTGTTTTCAGGTGTCCAGGAACCTTCCAGCAGGTATTTGGGCGAATTGCCATCATTGTAAAAAGGCATGGTGTAGAAAGTATTATCATAAAGCCCTTTATCGGAATAGTAGCCACCCAGCGCCACATCGGCCAGGGCTGCACCCTGGAAGAAGAGGTTCAGGTCGAAGCCTTTGTAACCTGCGCCGATATTGAAACCGAACAGCATTTCAGGAGTACTGCTGCGGCCGATGATCGTCCTGTCCTGGTCCCAGGTGATACGGCCATCACCATTCAGGTCTTTAAGCCTGATATCACCGGGCAGTGTAGGCCCATAGACCGGGCTGTTGGCAATTTCTTCGTCGGTCTGGAACAGTCCATCTGCCACGAAGCCGTATTTGACACCAATGGAATGGCCGGTCAAACGCAGCGCTGCCGGCGCATTGGCATCATCTTTCGCCCTGATCACTTTGTTCCTTGCCCATGAAACATTTCCTCTCAGGTTATAATTTATTTCACCGATATGATTCCTGTGGCTCAATACCAGTTCAAATCCACGGTTATCAACGATACCATAGTTTACCCTTGAATTGAACCATCCTCCCAATGAAGGGGCCATGCCTGCATTGTTTTGAAGGACGTCTCTGGTAACCATATAGAATACATCCAGGTCAACTCCCAACAAACCATTCCAAAGACTGCTTTCAAAACCGAAGTTGTAGGTGGTGGTAGTCTCCCATTTCAGTTTATCGTTCGGCACGTTCGTCACGTCGAGCGAGCGCAGCGTTTTATCTCCTATCATCACTACAGGACTTGCGCCCATGCTTACCGTACGCAGGAATGCATATCCCACTGAACCATCGTTACCGAGGATACCGGCAGAGGCGCGTATTTTCAGGTTGTCGACGAAAGGCAGGCTTTTCTTGAAGAATTTCTCATTGGAAATACGCCAACCCAAAGCGATGCCTGGAAAATAGCCCCAGCGGTTATAGCTCGGTAAATAGGGAGTAGCGTCTGCACGTCCGGTCAATTCCACCAGGTAGGTATTTGCATAATCATAGGTGAGGCGGGTTGCGAAACCTGCGCGATGGAACATATTGTGCCCACCTTTCACCAGGTCATTGATCACCTCCTCTCCATAAGTCAGGTCCATGATATCAGTGATGGGATAACCTCTTCGGCCACCCGATAACGAGCTGTTGTCATCACGCATGTATTCGTATAAGACCATACCGCTCACACTGTGTTTGCCGAAACTTTTGGCATAATTCACGGAAGGCTGGAAGGTCAGCCTGTCCCCTTCAGTGAACCATTGATTGAGCGTGGCTGTCCCTGTGAGGGCGTGTCGCGCATAGCTTTCTGCATACTGACGGCTCGCCAGGTTGTAGACCGATAAGAGATAAGGCAGCAGGTATCTTTTCTGCATGGTATGGTTCTTATCGTATGCCACGTTCATTTTCAGGTTGAGACCATCCACCCAGGGCAGATCATATTTCAGCGCCATACTACCTTCGAAACGGTTCTGCCTGATATGATTCAGACCTGAATTATCCCTCGCTGCCAGCGGGTTCTGGTTGCCATTTCCTGCATTGGGGCTACCCACCGGCATGCCGGAGGCAGTGTAGGCAGGCAGGAACGGATAGGACATCAGCGCCTGTGAGAAGATGGAAGCGTAGGTATTACCAACACCGGCCGTCAATCCCGGCTCGCGAGTATCGTTCTTGCGTGCCGCCATCCAAACAGAGGCCGTGAGACGGTCGGAGATCTTTGCGTCGAGGTTGAGACGAATATTATAACGATCATAAGAAGTCCGGTCGATGATCCCCAGCTGATTATAGGACCCGATCGAAGCGAAGAACTTCACACGGTCCGACCCACCCGACATACTGAGGTTATTGGTATAGATGGGAGCACTTTTGCGGAACAGGAGATCGAACCAATCGGTATTCCCGAAAATACCCTGTGGATCACCATTTTTTATGCGTTCAATTTCATCGGCCGTGAAACGGCGGCTGGCTTCAGCCACACCATCCATTTCCTGCGCCTTGTTGTACCAGTAAGCATAACCGGGACCATCCAGGAACTTTGGAAAATTGGTATTGGTGCTGAGAGCGATGGAAGAATTGTAGTTGATGCTTGGTTTTCCGCTCGTTCCTTTTTTGGTGGTAACGAGGATCACACCGGCACTGCCACGAACACCATATACAGCGGCAGACGCAGCATCTTTCAGGATAGAAATACTTTCAACTTCATCAGGATTGATCTGTGGGAAGGGGCGTTCCACACCATCCACGATCACCAGCACGCCATTACTACCTAAAGTGTTGAGGCCACGTACCGAGAGATTAGCGCCATCACTTCCCGGCTGACCACTCGGCTGTCTCGATACCAGACCTGGCAATCGTCCCTGCAGCATGGATGACAGCGTAGCTGTTGGCGCCGTTTTCAGTTCTTTGCCCTGGATCTGCGCTACAGAGCCTACTACTTTGGTTCTTTTTTGAGTACCATACCCCACTACCACCACTTCGTCGAGATCTTCACCGCTCTTTTGCATCCTCACACGCAACTGGGTATTGGCGCCGGCTTTCAGTTCCACAGGTTTGTAACCAACATAGTTGATCACCAGCACATCTCCTGGCCGTGCATCGATGGAGAACTTACCATCCTCTCCCGACATCACTGCTTTGCTGCTACCCTTCACACTGATAGTGGCCCCTGCGAGCGGATTACCGGCAGAATCCAATACTGTACCGGTATAAGGAGTTTGAAAGGCTGCAGCCTCTCCTGCCGGCCAGCCGGCCGTTCCCGCCGTAACGGGCTGGTACAGGAACAGACCGGCGGCAAGCAGCAGGAATGCGAATAATTTTTTAATGGCCCGGTTGTACGGGACCGTTGTTGATGATCGTGAACCACTGTTCAGTGAAGCAGGGAACAGGGTTGGCCGGTCCAGACGCCCGGTGGGCCGGCAGACCGCCGGAGGACTTTGCATGAGTACCTCCTGTTCGCGGAGCATGTTGTTTGGCATAACTGTACGTGAGTTTGGAGTGAATGGGTAAATATGGGTCAGATATTAATTGATGAACTTTTCTTTTGCGCTTTCTTCATCACTGTTTCGATACTCACAGCTTTTCCGCCCTGCTTTTTGCTGAGCTCCGCTGCTTCCATGAAGGCTACGATGCCGATCGTTTGCGCTGCAGGCGCCGGCGACCGGCCAGTCTGGAAGAACCGGATGATCTGCGGCACCAGTGGTGCGTAACCGGTAAAATTGCCCAACGTAAGGCATTGGCCTTTCTTTCCATAAGCCCTGCCGCCGAATTCATAGTTACCGGTACGCACACCCCGCATCGATCCGATACGGTCACCATCCCATACACCCACGATCAGATCAGATGCATCGGTGAAGGTCCGCTGCACTTTCCTGCAGCCTGCACCCAGGATGGTGAACAACATCTCCACACCATGAATGCCATACCAGAACAGATCGGGATGCGTTTTCTCGATCGAAGCAGGCGCAAACACATCCACACCTGCGATCTCTCCCACAGCCCCATTGGCGGCCTGTTGCACCGATTCGATATAACGCAATGTGCTCGATGAGAAAATGGGGACCTTATAATGTTCGGCAGCCCTGTAGATCGCCAGGGTATCGGCCAGCGAAGCAGCGATCGGCTTATCGATAAAAGTCGTTTTACCAGACCTGAACACTTCCAGCGCCTGTTGCAGATGCAGCCTCCCATCATTCGTTTCCAGCATCACCACATCCACCAACGGCAGTAATTCAGCAATAGAATCCACCATACGCACACCTTGTTTTTCGATGGCAGCAGTATTGCCGGGGATCATGTCCACACTGGTTTTGATATCATAGCTGCCATGCTTACAGGCAGCCACTACTTTATAACCGCCCAGCTCAGGACTTGCGTCAGCAGGATTGAGCAGTTTGGCAAATGCCGGTCCGTGCTCGGTATCGAGACCGATGACCCCGATACGCTTTCCTTCCGGTGCGCTTACATATCCTGCAGACCGGCCGGCTGAAACCGATTGTCCGGCTATTACGCCTGCCCCGATAAGGGCGGTCTGTTGCAGGAAACGGCGGCGATGCAATGTTGATCTGGCCATGAGAAGAAATAATTTTTATTTGACGAATTCTTTGATGGCTCCTGTTTGTTTGTTTTTCAGGATCAGCTTGGTGGCGCCATAGTGCGTGGTCTCCTCCTTGATCAGGTAATTGTCCTCATCATAGGAAACAAGCCCTGAGATCTGCGCCACACCGGTCTTTCCACGCCAGTCTTCCAGTTGCACAGGCTCCCATAATTTCGACTTCGCCGACCGGTAGCACGCATCCAGGATCGCATTCACCACATAACCGTCATAGAATGTTTCTTTGGGGGCCGTTCCTTTTTCAAACGCGATGAACATATCAGCGAACATGTGGTTGTATCCCAGATCGTTCACCTCATCACCTACCGGGAATAACCAACCGCTATTGCTCTCTGCTTTTTCAGCCACATAATCTCCTGCCTTACCGGTAGTGAACATTTCCAGGCCGGTGCGCAGTGAATCGTTGAGCCAGATAGTCCCTTCTGTCCCCATCACTTCATCGCGGAGGTCGAGGCCACCACGGAAAGCCCAGCTCACTTCAAATTGAGCTATCGCCCCGGTTTCATATTTGATGAGGGCTATGGCATGATCTTCTGCTTCGATGGGTTTTACCTGCGTAGCGGCCCAGCACATCACTTCCACAGGCCGGATGTCCTTGCCGATATAACTACGGGTGATCTCCACGCAATGACAACCCAGATCGAGCATACAACCACCGCCGGCCATTTCGATATTCCAGAACCAATCGCTGTGCGGCCCTGGATGCGCTTCGCGGGATTTGGCCCAAAGGATACTGCCCAATGCTCCATTGCGGATCGATTCGTTGGCCCGCAGAAATTTGGGAGAATATACCAGGTCTTCCAGGTATCCGTTGAAGATCCCGGCTGCTTCCACAGCATCGAGCATACGTTTTGCTTCCACAGCATTGCGGCCAAGTGGTTTGGTAGTCATCACGGCTTTTTTATGCTTGCAGCATAACATCACCGCTTCTTCATGTAAATGATTGGGAAGTGCAATACAGACGATATCCACTGAGGGATCTGCGATCGCCTGCTCCATGTTGGTAGTCCAGGTAGTACAACCGTAATCGGCCGCGAATGTACGCGCACTCTCTTCCTTCCTGGAATAAATAACTGTTATCGAATCTTTACTTCTCTTTCCCTGTATGGCCTCTGCATAGAAACGACCAATAAATCCCGAACCTAACATTGAAATATTCATACAAAAAAATTAACGTTTAACAACTATAATGCATACGCTTTATCACCTGTCCGATATGGAATATCCCCATCATACCTTCCTGGTATCATTACATAATGCAGGGCTTTGGTTGCCCCCGGCTCCGAGGTGAAATAACCCCATACTGTAAGCGATTTGATCATGGAATAATAATGGACGGGCTCTTCTGTTTTTTTCTGCTTGTCGAACGCCACTGCTTCCAGGTCCAATGCCGACAGGAATTTTTCGCGTTCCGCTTTGGACAGTTGAATAAAATCGCGCTGGGTTTCCTGTTTTACTTTATCCCGGAACTTTTTCAATCCCCCCAGGAAATTTTCCTGTTGCTGCCGGGTGTAACAATCGGTGACGATCGTTTTCATGAATGCGCCTATCTGCGCGGCTTTGGCGCCAGGTGAATCCGCGGTGGAGGGGATGATGGTATCTCCGATCTCATCCAGCAGGGCAATGTCGGCCTTGTTGAACGGCTGACTGTCTTCGTTGCCACATCCCTGTAACAGCAGCCCGGTGGAAACAAAGGCCCCGCCTAACAACAAACCCGTCACCTGTATCGCTTTTCTTCTGTTCATACCGATCGTTTTGTGCGCTTATTTCAGGTTTCCTTTTTGTAATTCGTCTACGGCATGATTGGCAGCCCTTGCTGTCAGCGCCATGAACGTGATAGAAGGGTTTTGCGTGCCGGTGGAAGTCATGCAGGCTCCATCCGTGACAAAGACATTTTCACAGGCGTGCAATTGGTTCCATTTATTGAGCAGGGATGTTTTAGGATCATGTCCCATCCTTACACCTCCCACTTCATGGATATCCAGTCCCGGGGCCTGCCGGCTATCGTGGATCGCAATATTCTTACAACCTGCCACAGACAGCATTTCCTGGGCCTGTTCGTGAAAGTCTTTTAATATCTTTTCGTCATTATCATCATAGTCCACACTGGTGATCAGTTGTGGTATCCCATAAGGATCCCGTTTATCGGGGCTAAGCCGCACATGATTGATCTCTTTGGGAATGGTCTCTCCCTGCATCATCATGAACACTTTCCATTGACCGGGTTCAGAGATGGCATTTTTGAAATCAGCACCGAGTTGAGGCCCTTCCACAGCGTGCCCCCATCCTTCGCGTGAAGCCACATAAAAGGTCATGTAACCACGCAGGAAATCCTTATCCTGTTTGCGCACGTTCCGGAAGTTGGGCATCATCACGGCGGTAGGCCGGCGGCCATAATAGTAACTGTCTGTCATGCCTTCCATGGTAGCGGTAACTGTACCGCGGTAATTCTGGAATGCAATGTATTTGCCCAGCAGGCCACTGTCGTTACCCAAACCATTCGGAAAGCGGTTAGACGTTGAGTTGAGTAAGATCAGGTTCGAGTTGAGCGTGGAGCCGTTCACGAAAATGATCTTCGCAAAGAACTCCATCGTTTCTTTGGTCACAGCATCGATCACCCGCACGCCGGTAGCTTTCTGCTGCTTTTCATCATAGATGATGGAATGCACTACTGAATGCGGGCGCAGTGTAAGGTTGCCGGTACGTGCAGCCCAGGGGAGCGTCACCGAGTTGGAACTGAAGTACGCGCCAAAGGGGCATCCTCTTTCACAAAGGCTGCGGGCCTGGCATTGTGAGCGGCCCTGGTGGAGATGATGGGCCTGCGGTTTGGTGAGATGTGCGCAGCGTCCGATGATCACATTACGGTCATTGAAATGCGACATGATCTTTTGCTGGATCGCTCTTTCACCTTTGTTCATCGTCCACGGTGGGAGGAATTCACCATCGGGCAATGTTTCCAGTCCATCGCGGTTGCCACTGATGCCTGCGAACAGTTCCACATGGCTGTACCAGGGCGCGATGTCTTCGTAACGGATGGGCCAGTCTACCGCAAAACCATCGCGGGCCGGGCCTTCAAAATCAAAGCGGCTCCAGCGTTGGGTTTGCCGGGCCCAGAGCAGCGACTTACCGCCCACCTGGTTGGGGCGTATCCAGTCGAAGGGTTTTTCCTGTATATAAGGTTGTTCTTTCTCTTTAAGAAAGAAATGTTCGGTGGCTTCGCCAAAGGCATAACAGCGGCTGAGCACGGGATTTTCTTCCGTCACCTTCAGTGGCAATCTGCCACGGTGCGGAAACTCCCAACTGTTCATCGTAGCGGTCGGATAATCCTTGCCATGCTTCACGTCGCGTCCCCTCTCCAATACAAGGGTCTTGAGGCCACGGTCGCAGAGCTCTTTTGCAGCCCATCCTCCGCTGATGCCCGAGCCGATCACGATAGCATCGAAATGATGCGTGTCGGCAGTTTTCTTTCCGGTATTGATCTGGAGTGTATCCCCCGGCATAGTTTTAATTTTTTATTCTTAATGTTGATCGGTAACCATTCCATCCATAGAATAAGATATAAGCGTAGCACATCAATGGCAACAAGAATGCAAGGCCCCAACTGGAGTGGTCTTTGATCATACCCTGTAAAAAGGGGATGATGGCGCCTCCTACGATAGCAGTAGACAAAAGCCCGGAGGCCTGCATGGTATGTGCACCGAGATTGGCAACGGCCAGCGAAAAAATGACGGCGAACATCACGGAGTTGCAGAGGCCGACAGCTATCATCGTATAGACGGCGGTATAACCTCCCGTCATCACCGAGATCGATACCAGCGCCATTGCGCCGGCAGCCACGCAGCACAGCACCCGTTGCGGGCTTATATATTTGAGCAGTACTGAACCGGCCAGCCGGCCAACCAGCATGCCGCCCCAGTAAAAAGCCACATACTTGTTCGCCTGCTGTTCTCCCAGTCCGGTGACATCTGCAATATAATTGGTGAGAAAAGTACCGATCGCCACTTCAGCGCCTACGTACATGAAGATCGCAATGACCCCGAGGCGCAGGTTCCGGAACGCGAATGTGGAACGCAGGGAAGTCCTCTCCTTAAATGAATTTTCCGTTGACCTACCTGTTTCGGGTAACCGCAATTTGTAGAAGATAATGGCTCCGGCGATCAATGCCGCTGCAATACCCAGGTAAGGTATCCGTACTGCTTCACTCGAATCGGCCGCACCTTCGAGGCCCGACAGGATATACCGCGCGCCAAACAATGGGGCCAGCGTGGTGCCAATGGAACCAGCACCCTGCACAAGTGTAAAACGGGCCGAAGCTGTTTCCGGCGCGCCCAGGACCGTTACGTAAGGGTTCACTGCTACCTGCAACATCACGATACCAAGCGCCAGAATGAAAAGGGCAGCGAGGAATAAGGCATACTCGTGAACTTTCGAAGCCGGGAAGAACAACAAAGCGCCTGCTGAAGCAATGAGGAAACCGATCATGATGCCTTTTTTATACCCGGTCTTCTTGACGAGCATACTCACCGGGACCGAGAACACCGCATAAGCAATAAAGAAATAAAATTGCACCAGCGATGATTCCGTGTAGTTCAGGGAAAAACCCTGTTTGAAAAATGGCACCAACGAATCGTTGAGACAGGTAATAAATCCTAACGCGAAATATACAAAGGCCAGGATTGCCAGCGCCAGTCCATACCGGCCGCGGTCCGTGGTAGTACGCTCGATCGTTATATTTGGTATTCCTCCTGGCATAAGCAGTTTTTAGTTTTTTTATCAGCGCAGCCTGATGCTTCTATCCGCGGGCACGGGGTGTGCTTCAGTGCCTTTATATAACCACAGCCCAGGTGTGTCTTTGATCCCCGGAAAACTGACCGATGTATTGGCCGGGACCTTTCCTGCCAACGTCAGTCGCACCTGGTTGCCATCCACTGTTAAAGAGCGAATGGTCATTCTCAGCTTTTTTCCTTTTTGTTGGAATGCATAGGAAGCAGGTTGTGTTGCAGATGCGGAATCGATGCGTTTGCTGAATGAGATCAGCCATTCCTGCGGCCCGGTCCGTTCGGCTTTGCGGGGCACTGGTGCGTCTCCATAGATATATCCGCCGAGATGGTATTCATAGGCAGTCCATGCTGCATACTCATATTGTTTTGCAGCATCGCTGAAAGCTGCTACCCATTTGCCGGATTTGATCATCTGTTTAGCGGAACCGATATCCGCCTGAACAGCGATCGGCAACTGATGCCCCGCTGCACGGATCTGATCATAGAATCCCTGATAGGTCTTCACATAATCAGGAGGCAGCGCAGCTTCCGGTTTGCCCCAATCGGGCCAGTGCGTCTGGATATAGTGCAGATCGGGTTTTACCTTCGTGATCATGGCGGCCGCATCGAGCCCCTGGTGTTCACGCAGCAGGCTTACGGATTGCGGCCCTGCATCGAGCCCCAGGCTCCAGGTGGCCACCAATGCTTTCGGGCATTTTTCCCGGATACCGCCCTGGCCGTTGTACACTTCTGCCAACATATTGTTGACGGCATCTACCCGGCATTGGACCCATTTTTCGTATATGGATGGCTGTTTCTTGAAATAGTTAGCAGCCGTCGTATCGAGGAATTCAGGCAGATCATAGCCGTATTGTTTCTTGAAGGCAGCGGCAGCCATGGGACCTACATCTCCGTACAACCCGGATTTAATGGCATCCCATTCCGGAAAATAGGATTCTGCGAGCTCTATACCATCGAACCCATAAGTGGTCATCAAATTCACCAGTGCTTTTTTCTTCCATTCTACAAATGCAGGGTTGAAAGGCGAAAAGAAAGTGAATCCATCGGCACCATTCACGCGCTTCAATAATTTCATCTTCCATTGCTCCCATCCTTCAGGCAGTCCTTTGGTAGAATAAGTGCCATTGCCTAACGTCATCATCCATACGGGAATACCTCTTTGCTGGAAGGCACGGATCAAATCACCATTGACCTCTTTTTCATTCACCACGAAATAATGCACGCATTTATAGCCGGCGAGCTCGATCTCGTTCACGATGCTGGCATTGGAACGGTTCTTATAATAGGCAAAACTGGGATCGATCTGGATACTGGGCCCGTTGAGCGCACGCTGCCGCATTACTTCCGCTGAAACCTTACCTGTTACAGCTTTCGGCCCTTTTGTGGCAGTCCCTTGCCTGGCCTGCAATGGTTGATGCAGGGCCAATAATCCAACCAGCAACAGGACATGTAGAAAAAGAATATGTCTGATATGTTCGTTTACCATTTTTATTGTTTTATTCATCAACCTGTCTATAGATGCCAGTTCAGTCTTTCGATGTTCCCTGTTGCAATGCTTCGAAGGTGGTGGCCACCTGGTACAATCCGCGAGGCACATGGAAACATCCTTTCCATTTTCCTCCTTTCAATGGCAGCAACACTTCTCCGCGCCTGTTGAGATAACCGAACCATTCGCCGAATTCAGGGTCCCTGAAAAGTTTCCAGGTGTAGTCGTGCACTTTTTTGAACCAGCGTGCGCAACGTTCATCCCGTGTCAACAGGTATCCTTTGGCAAGGGCCACCAGTGTTTCCACATGTACCCACCAGAGCTTCTGGTCCCACTCCAGTTGTTGCGGAGGAAAACCTTTGCGGTCCATAAAATAATAGATACCGCCAAACTCCTTATCCCATCCATATTCCAGGGTGTTCAACGCTATATCGCAGCATTGGCGCACCAATTTCTCATCTCCGATACGTTTGCCGATATCCATCACGAACCACATGGTCTCGATCACATGGCCTGGATTCAGGACGCGCCCGTCGAAGGAGTCAACCAGGCTGCCATCAGGCGCAACGTTTTCCACCAGCATGCCTAATGCCGGTTGATAAAAAACGTTCATGACTTCATGTACTGTTTTTTCAAGATGTTCATTGATCCTCTCAGGCTCCAGCAGGTGTTCCATTTCCAGCACGAGGTTACTGAGGATCATGGGTAGCGACAGGTTCTTCAACGGCCGCGTACCAGGATAGAGTTTATTATAGTCGCCTTTGGTATTGTCTGCGCGGCGAAGGATATTCTCAAAGGTATCGACTGCGATCTTACCATATCCATTTCCAGGCAAAACTTTATCCATACTGGCGAAGGCCATCGTTGCAAAGCAATCGCTGAAAATATTATAGGGTTGAACCAGTGGTTTACCTTCACGGTTGAGGGCGAAATACCAGTTACCCTGGCTATCGCGCCCATAGCGTTCCATGAACTTTGCCCCTTCGATGGCCATATCCAGCCATTGCCGTTCAGGCTTCAGGTTTCTGTACATATAACTGAAGCACCATACCTGCCTGCCCTGCAGCCAGGTGAACTTGTCCGTATCGAACACGCTGCCATCCCTGTCGAGACAGGTGAAAAAACCGCCAAACTCCTTATCAGGGCTATGTTTCAGCCAGAAAGGAAGGATTTGGCCTGTCAACTCATTTCTGTACATATTGGCATAAGGCGCGTACCAGTTCTCCGGGTCGATCGTAAGTTCTGCTCCGGCTTCAATGTCCGTTTCGTTTAGTCGCATGCTTGTCTTGTCTTTATTAATTGGGTAGGTTGTTTACAACACCAAATGATTATTTGCAAAGGATAGATGACTGACCGGAAAAGGTTTTTGCGGAGAAGGTTTAAGGGAGATCGAGTTCTTCACTGTACCGGTTGCCAAAAGGATCAGTAGCCTGCACCCTGATCTTTTTTATACCAGGTGCAGGTGTGGCATAGAAAAGGTGTTCGGAACGGCCGGGCCATACCCAATCGTACAGACCTGTGCGGTCCGACTTACCATAGAGCCGTACTGTTTCTGGGTCCACGCCAATGCCCTGCGTCATAGATCCCTGCGGGATGCCATCGGCGAACCATTCCACTTTCCACTGTTTGTCGTAGTTCCATACATTGGCCACCAACTGACCAGGGCGTGTGGTATCACTGCCGGGAGGATATATTTTCAACTGATATGACCGGTCATGTCCTACCGATTTATAATACCAGCTCAGGCTGTCGCCTTTGATCTCATATACGCCATAACCCATGGGTGTTCCATCATGACAGAGATCGGTGAGCCACCAGGCGCCGCATACGGCGCCGTGAATATGTTGTTGCACTCCATCCTCTTCCAGGTTCTCATTCGTATGTGCATGACCGATCAGCAGGTGCGACCGGAAAGGTTTGAGCAACTGGTAAAAATGCTTGCGGTTGAGCGTGATATTGCCCGGCTCGTCCTTCGGCATGTTGTAGATCCTTTTTTCGTTGGTGTAAGCGGGTATATGCATTGAAACAAAGACCAGGCTTCCCGGCTTTACACGGGAGAGGTCCTGCTCCAGCCAGTGCAGTTGTTGTTCCGTGAGGTAACCGAAATAATTGTAACCGGAACCATAATAGAATACGTTATCGAGCACCACATAATGTGCTTTTCCGCGATTGAAGGAATACCAGCCCGGACCGAATGCTTCGTTGTAACGGCGGCTGGAAAGCTCGTCGCTCCGTACGAACAGGTCCATATCATGATTACCCAACACCTGGAAGAAGGGAATGCCCGTAGCTTCCACTGCTTTTTTATAATCTGTGATGCGATCAGGTGCGTCCCAGATAATATCTCCCACGGAGAGGCCGTGCACGGGCCCTGTTTTTTTCAGTTCATCGACCAGTTGCTTCGTATCGGGCACAGGCCCTTCCATAAGTTGTTGGGCATGTTTGGGTGTTTTGATCTGTGGGTCGGCCCAGACGATGGCAAAATGATGCTCGTCGTTCTGAAGGAGTCGGCGAAGGGTGAAATTGATCCTCCCCTTTCCTTTTTTGTCTGCATTGATCTTTTTATAAAAAGCAGCGATGCCCTTTTCGCCGGGCACTTCAAAACCGGAGGGCAATGTTATATAGATGAAGAGGGATTGTGAGGTGGTGGCGATCCGGTAATTGCCTTTAGCGTCTGTATCCACGATGCTGGTCCCGTCCGTTACGTTGATGCCTGCGAGCGGTTTACCTGCATCATCGCGGATAGTACCGGTGATCGTGATATGTTGCAGCACTTGTGCCCGGGAGCCAATAAAGCCCAGGAGGAAGATCGTAGATAAAAGTATGTTACGGGTCAGAAAGCTCATCAGGCAACCAATTATCGGATCAAACATCGTTTACCGAACTAAATTATGTAATTATTTTATTAATTACTTTTAATTATTAATTTTTTTTAAAAATATAATGGTTTAGTAAAGCTGTTAAGCCTGGGGCCTGGCCTCGCCGAAGCTAAGAGGGTAAAATTTTAGGCTGAAACGCCTCAATTTCAGCCTACTTTAAAACAATTTTTAAAAAGATGCTCTTTTGAACTACTTTTGGTTTCAGTCACATTATATATATTATATGCCCAAGGACAGCACCGAAACCTCCTCAGCTAAAGCGGTAAATAGCCCGCGCAACACTTTCCTGGAAGAATTGTCCGACGAACATGTGACCGGGGTGGCCTATAAGAATATCAACCTTAAAAAGGAGATCCTTTCCTTTTTCGCAACGCAAGGCAATGCCACCATCGCGGAACTGGCCAAAACACTCAACTCCAGTGTGCCGAAGGTGACCAACCTGCTCATCGATCTGACCAATGATGGCCTTGTGCAGGAATATGGCAAGATCGATTCTACGGGTGGACGCCGCCCCAACCTGTATGGCCTGGTGCCGGGCTCCGGTTTTTTTGTAGGGGTGGAAGTGAAAAGGCATTATATCAACATAGGGCTGCTCGATTTCAAAATGAACATGGTGAAGTTCTCCGAAAAAATTCCCTTCCATCTTCACAATACAGCAGCATCGCTGGCAGAGTTATGCCAGTTGATCGATGCCGGCATCGCTGAATTTGGCATCCCGAAAGAAAAGGTATTGGGAATGGGCGTGAACCTTTCAGGCCGCATCAATTACGCAACTGGTTACAGTTTCAGCTTTTTTCATTTCGATGAAGAACCATTGAGCAAAGTGCTGGAAAAACGGATCGGCATCCGCACCTTCCTGGAGAACGATTCGAGGGCCATGGCCTATGGTGAATTTGCGTTCGGTGGTGTGATTACGGAAAAGAACGCCCTTTTCATCAACCTCGATCATGGTATCGGCGCCGGTATCATGATCAACGGGCAATTGTACTACGGTAAATCCGGCTTTGCGGGCGAGTTCGGGCATATCCCCCTTTTCAATAACGAGATACTTTGTCATTGCGGCAAAAAAGGCTGCCTCGAAACGGAAGCTTCCGGTGAAGCGCTCACCAAAAAGTTCAGGCAGAAAATGAAAGAAGGCTCCACCACTATCCTGGCCAGGGAAAAAAAGAAACCGGAAGATGTGCAACTGGAAGATATCATAGAAGCTGCCCTGAATGATGATGTGCTGGCCATAGAACTGATCGCAGAGATCAGCGAGAAACTGGGCCGGGGGATTGCGTTGCTCATCAACCTGTTCAATCCTGAACTGGTGATCCTCGGCGGCGCGCTCTCCGTTACGAAAGACTATATCCGCCTGCCGGTGAAAAGCGCCATCAACAAGTATTCATTAAGCCTCGTCAATAACGATACGCACCTGATAGTCTCCAAACTGGGAGAACAGGCTGGTGTGGTAGGCGCCTGCTTGCTGGTAAGGAATAAGCTGCTGACGATAGTGTAGAGATGGGTGCAGCAAATCGAGGACGAAAAAATACCGAATATTCGACATTAAGATTTTTTTATGTTGAAATGTTAGTCACTATGCTTATTAAATGTCGACTTTTAGCCTTTTTTCCTACATAGCAAGCCCAACACTGCATACAATCTTATTAGTTGATACGGAACACTAAAAGAGGGTGTCCCAAATTATGGGACACCCTCTTTCATAATATCACCAAACAGATTATTGCTTGACAAATTTTTCCATGTGCACGCTACCGTTAGCAGAAACCAGCTTCAGGAAATAGATACCGGAAGCCAGCATAGAGATATCGAGGCGGATCGGCCGGATATTGCCCTGGTATTGTTTGCTCAGCACAGGATGGCTTTGCACATCCAGGATTTGCACGCTCATATTGGAGCCGGCATTATTATCGGTCGTGATGTTAAGGAAAGTGCTTGCCGGGTTGGGATAGATGGTATACGTAAATATGGCATCGAAATCGATGCGGCGAATTACCGAATACTCGAATTTACCATCCCGGTCGATCATTTTCAACCGGTAGAAATTGTTACCCTTGCCCGGATTGGCATCCAAAACAGAATACCTGCTGGTAATACCTGCATTATTATTGGCAGCCACCCTGCCGATCGCTTCCCAATTCCCATTGTTGATGGACCTTTCCACGATAAACTCCCTGGTGTTGATCTCCTGGGCCGTTGTCCAGTTGAGCCGGACGGTCTCATTCAGCCTTTGGGCAGTAAATGAAAGAAGGTTCAACGGAAGTGAAACAAGGTCATTCCTCGTATACCAGATGGGTGAAGTGATGATCCTTGCACTGCCATTGCTGATATCGATATAATAATAACCGGTAGAGAGGTCAGACAAATTATTGTCTACATAGGTCATTGTGCTGCCGGTAACGGACGTGATCTTTTGAGCTGTTATGCCGCTTCCCGGAACACCATACATCAGATTGATCACAGCATTGCTGACGTTGGTGGTGGCGTCCGTTATGGTAACTGAGATGATAGGCGCATTGCGATCTGTGAAAATGGAGCCCATGATCCTGGTGTTGATCGTGAAGTCTACTTTACTGTCGCAATCCTGCGTAGCATAAAAATGCATATTTCTCAAAGCCTTTACGATCTCTGTTTTGGTAAGCGCAGGAGCAATGACAGCAGTGCGCGAATAGGTAGTATGACCAAAGGTGGTATTGTGATTATCATGGTCGATCGTAGGTCCGAGATGATACCCCTTTGCCAGCAAGGTTTGATAATATCCCAGGTAAAACATCGATGAGCCGGGATTGGAATACGTGGTATTGGTAGACGTGGCAGGGCCGCTTTCTACCGCTGTACCAGTGATGGCATCATCGGCTACCGTGTTATAGGTAGTGTTGGCCAGGTTATTATAGTCTGCCGAATTGGGATGGGCCAGCGTTGCGAAGGTATTCTTCGCTACATAATCATTGATGGTCTTGAATAAGCCATTGGCGCCGGTATAATCGTTCTTGGCAACGTACACATCGTAATTATTGCTGGGTCCCCAGGCCCCGCTTCCGCTTTCCCATCCAAAGAGCAGGTCCATTCCATCGCCATAAACCACCACGTGGCCTCCTCCCGAGATCACGCCCCATTCCATACCATACATGGCAAGGAAATTAGGATGAGCTGCACTGAAATTATTGGCCTCCACAGAACCGGAGTGGTAGTTGCTGATCTGGTTGCCAGGATTATTCGCGGTCGAGAAATGGTTGTGCTCGGATATTCCCAGATAATCCATGCATTGGGCCGTCATGGCATAATTGTAATCCTGGGTAGGAGTATAACCGGGATTGTCCTGATTGCCATCTGAATAATCGGAATGCGAATGCAGTGTCCCGAAATAATAATTGTTCGATGCAGTATTGCTGGTTGCCTTGTTGCCCGACAATGGTGAGCTGACGAGGTATTTTGTTCCACCGGCGCAATTCTTATTTGCGGAGAAAACAAAGAAATAATATACAGTGCCCGGAGTAAGACCAGGCGCCACGAAATTGGTAGCCCCTGAATTGGACACCACGGCCCCTCCGCCAAGATTATCACCCACATTGTAATCGGTATTATCAGCCGGGCTTGCGGATAAGGAAGATGATGTACTTCTGATCACGAGGTAATCATCTGCTCCACTGCCTGCCGTAAATGAACCGGATATACTGGTATTGGAGGCATTGAAGAACAGGGAGCTTGGTTGTGAGCCTGGCGTAGCGCATGGAGGTAATGGCTGTGTGGCCTGTGAAGCTGACAGCGGAGAAGCCACATTGTAAGCAGGGCCATTCACACAGTTCAGCGCATTGACGCTGAACACAAAGAAATAATAGGTAGTGTTGGGCGTTAGTCCGGATGCCGTAAAGGTGCTGGTATTGCTTCTTTGCACCACGGTAGCATTACCAATAATGTCGCCGGCATTATAAGCCTGTCCGTTTACAGGATTATTGGTCAGCGATGAAGAGCTGCTTCTGAGTACAAGGTACTCGTCTGCTGTAGTGGTAGTGAAAGAACCCTGAACAGTATTCGATGTAACACTACCAAAAACCAGGTTCGACGGTTGGGAAGCCGGGGCTGCACAAGGTGGAAGCCCTGCATTGGTAGTGGCTTGCCCTGTCAGCACCGTAGTAGTATAATATAAAGGCCCGCCGGTGCAAATGCTGTTGACGGGGAAAATAAAGAAGTAATAAGTAGTAGAGGCGTTGAGCCCGGTAGCGGTAAAGCTGGTGCTGCTTCCTTTCGCCACAACGGTCCCATCTCCTACGTTGTCCCCGATGTTATAGATCTGCCCGTTCACCGGATTCGTGGTAAGGCTGCTGCTGGTGCTGGCTACTACCAGGTATCCATCGGGGGCAGGACTTGCAGCGGTAAAGCTGCCCTGGATCGATACATCGGTTATCGTGCCGAAGGTCAGGACGGTGGCCGGTGCAGTGGGACTGGTGCAGGGAGTAGTGGCAACGGCAGTTACGGTAAGGTTATCGATACTGATCTTGGGTCTCGAACCTGTAGTACCACCGGAGCCATTGTGATAGTAAAAACGCAATCTTGCCGTAGCGCTGTTGTTGAACATCGCGGGCAGCGCAATATTTGTCTTTGACCCGCTGGTAGGTGAATTATTGGTGAAGTCCAGTACATCGGCAAAGGTAAGTTCGGTGAAGCTGGTCCCGTCGATGCTTGCATAGACGCGGAGGGAGCCATTCCTGTTGCCTGTGGAGTTATTGATCGAAGCCCAATCGAAACTCAAAGTGCCTGCATTGAGCCCGGTGAAGTCCATGTAGAAATCGATCGCTGAAGCAGAGGTGTTGTCGGTAGATCCGGTGGATAGGAGTACGATCGACTGTAAGGCAGGTGATTGGTCTGTCCCTCTTTGCACACCGCCTGAAGTGGAAGTGCCCTGGAACGAAGCAGTGGATGTCGTCAATACAGTTGGATTGGGGATCGTTCCCGTTCCACTTGCCGATAATCCATCGAAATGATTGGCGCCATTCCCGCTGATGAAGAAGTTGGTCCAACTGGCGATATCTGAGAAGTCCTGTGTGTAACTCAACCCTGGCTGGGCAGACATGAGCACAGGCAATGGTCCATTCGTGAATGCCTGCTGGCTTCCGTAGGTAGTGCCACCGGCATTCGTAGCATAAGCCTTGTAGTAATACCGTGTATTGGGCGCCAGGCCACTGAGACCAACGCTGAAATTACCACTGCTTAAATTAGACGATGCTACCTGGGTGCCTGTACCGTTTGGAAAACCGGACGCACTGCTGTATTCGATCCCATAACTGGTGACCGGTGAACAGCCCTGGTCCGTGATGCTGCCGGCAACGGTGGCTGTTGTAGCTGTTACGGCAGAACTTGCACCAGTGGTCACAGCCGGTGCCGCATCGATGCCGGCCCCTGTTACGGCAACGGTCAATCCCGCGATGCCACCACCGCCGATACTGATATTTCCATTATAGGATTGAACTGCTATGGGGCTGAATTTTACATAGATCTGCTTACCGGTAAAACTATTTCCTGTATAGGAGAAACTGAGCGTATTGGTATAGGTACCGCCGGAAGTTTCCGAATAGCTGAATCCTGGCAGGGCTGCAATGGTAATATTACTGCCATCTAAATTGTACCCGTCCAGTGTAAAAGTATTCGGGCCTGCTACTGTATTCTTGCAGATATTTCCAAAATCGCCAGGAGTAGAAGTGATCGATACGGATGGCGATGAACCGGGATTTACAGTGAATATTTGGGTGTTCGAAGGACTGGCCGCTCCTGTAGTCGTAACGCCTACCGGGAAAGAACCTGGACTAACAATATCAGAGGCCGGGATGGAGGCGGTAAGCTGCGTTGAACTGACGAATGTAGTTGTTCTGCTGGAACCATTCCACGTAACGGTGGATGCCCCATCGACAAAATTCGATCCATTTACGGTCAATGTAAAGGCAGGATCGCCGGCAGAAGCGGAAGACGGCGAAATAGAGGTGGTAGCAGGTACCGGTACTGAAGCGGTGAGCGTTCCACCGATGGCCAATCCATACTGCCCGGCCGATGGCGAGTTGAAGCCCCAACCACCTGTAGTAGTTTGGCCACTTGCGTAATAGCGAATAGTAACCGTAGTAAGGTCTGAAACACTTTGAAGCGCTGATATGCCAGTAAGGTCTACGTGCGCCGTCAATGTCGAGGCTGTAGAGATTACAGGCGGATTGATCAACGTAAAATTAGTTCCATCCAAACTATACGCAAATTGTGAGGTAACGCCCGATGTCGCATAGAAAGAGGCGGTCCCGGCAAATTTTGCATCGATCGTCGATAAGGATAACGTGTATCCTGGGCTGGCCGATAAGGTAAATTGGAAATAATCTGTGTTCGCTACGGAAATTCCATCATTCTGGAATCCTACTGTTCTGAAGGAATTTGCGCCCGCACTAGCAGCAGCTCCTGAACCCCTGGTCAGGGTTTTGGAGGCGTCCAGATTGGAGTTGTAAACGGTGGCGTCGGATGTCGCCACGGTGTTTTGTCCGGTAAAGTCCCAGGCAGCGATCTGGGACCATCCATTAATACTCCCTAAGACCAAAATTGCAAATAGCAAAAAGGTCCTGATTGTGTAGATTTTCTTCATGAGCCGTTTTGTTAGATAATAAAAAGGTAAATACGGATAAGATCCATACAGGATATTAAACAGAATATTGGCAGGTGAATAAGGGTAGGAACCGGCTGCGTGGAAGCCGCCAAAGATAGAAGGAAAACCTTCTCTGCTAATTATTCGAAGATTAATTTTTTGTGATCACACAGGAGGCCGTGAACCCCGATCGGGGGGCCGGAAATGATACTCAAAATATAGGAATTATTTCCTGTACTTTTTGAAAAAAGATCTTTTTATCGCTTATGCTTTTTAACAGGCGGATTTTTCATTTCTATGGAATTCCCTCTTTTTTCATCCCAGACCTGATAAAGGAACACCTGTTGGATTTAAGTATATTTTTTATATTAGTAGTATGAACTACGGTTTGCTTGCCGATGACATGTTGGTTAAACTTCTGAAAGCAGATGATGAAGCTGCTTTCCGGGAGATTTATCACAGGTACTGGAAAGACCTGTTCAATGCTGCCTATTTCCGTATCGGCTCAAAGGAAGTGGCGAAAGAACTTGTTCAGGGCCTGTTCCTCGCTATTTGGGAAAAAAGACACACACTCACCGTTGTTTACCTGGAAAAATACCTCCAGACCGCCATCAAGAACCGTGTTATCAATTATATTGAATCAACGCTTGTACAGGAAAAGCATCAACAGCAGATCCGGGAGATCTATTATCATCGATCAGCAGATGGCCCACAAGAGGTCATTCAGTATAATGAATTATACAATGCTTTTAAGAAAGCCCTGCTGCAACTGCCTCCGAAAGCCCGTAATATTTTTGAAATGAGCCGGTTCGAACGTCTTTCGGCCAGGGAAATTGCCGGTCGCCTGAATATCTCCGAAAAGGCGGTGGAATACCATATAACTTCCTCTTTAAGAATGCTCAGGAACAGCCTCAAAGACTTCCTCGTCAATGGCATCCTTGTAGCAGCCGCCTGCCAACTCTGGTGTACCTGATTTTTTTTCTTCCCGTTTAGGGTGTTTTCTGCCTTGCCTGTCTTTAGGTATTATACCCTAAAAATGTAATGCAGATGAACAGAATAGCATTCCGGCAATTGCTGCAAAAATATGCCTCCGGGACTGCCAGCCAGGAAGAAAAAGAATTGGTCGACCATTGGTACGAACTCATATACAATACCGATAACATCGCCGCCCTGAAAGATGCCGAACTGTCTGTTGTTGAAGAAGAAATGTGGAACAGGATCGAACAGGATATGCAATGGAGCGAAGGGCAGTCCCATGCACGAAAGATCCCGAAGCGCCAGATCATTTTCCGATGGGTGGCGGCTGCGGCCATACTGATAGCAGTAGCATTCGGGCTCAATAGATATTTATTCGTTGATCAGCGCAACAAGGACAACAATAAGCTGACAGAATCAATAAATTCCAATCCGGAGATAAAAAAGATCGTACTGGAAGATGGGACGACCATCACTCTCCAGCCCTCAGCTAAACTGACTTATCCGGGGCATTTTGCAGGCGACAAACGGGAGGTTTACCTCGAAGGAGAAGCTTTTTTCGACGTGGTAAAGAATCCTGCCAAACCCTTTTTGGTACATAGTGGGAACCTGATAACACAGGTACTGGGCACCAGTTTTACAATAAAGCCCAACAGGAAGTTCAATACAATAATGGTGGAAGTAAAAACAGGAAAGGTGGCCGTTTACGAAAATAACAACTCCGGAAAGCTGAATGCATCCCAGCCTAAAAATCAAGGCGCCATTATAACTCCAAACCAAAAGGCGGTTTATGATATCGCCAACAGAAATTTCAACATTTCTATTGTTGAAAACCCTGAACCATTAGCAGAAGCACATAATCCTTCCCATTTTGTCTTTGATGATACAAACCTCGCTACAGTTCTGGAAAATATCAGTAAGGGGTATGCGATAGATATCATGGTGGAGAACGAAAATATTTACCATTGCAAGTTTTCCGGAGATATTACCAACCAGGGATTGTATAACAAACTGGATCTGATCTGTCAGTCTACCGGCCTTCAATATGAGTTGCTGGGCACAAAGATCCTGATCAAAGGAAAAGGCTGTCAATAAGCTGTCACCCTCATCAATTTTAAAACAACTGCCACATGAAAAAACACATTATTTCCTCCGGGTAAAATATTATCTGATATTATCTGCCCAAAAAAGGCCAGCAATACTACCAATATTGCCAGCCTGTATTCCCGCCAAAGCAGGAAAGTTTTTGCTTGCACTTTTAACTATTCAAACAAAAACAGTTGAAGTTATGAAAAAAACACGATTGCTGAATGCAATTGCTTTTTGCATGAAATTCATTGCCATACAGATCTTCCTCTCAACTCTTTTTACCCTGACCCTTTTTGCAAAAGATGTAAAAGGCCAGGGCATATTGGAGAAACTGATAACGCTGGATGTAAAAAATGAAGAAGTAAAAAATGTTATTACAGAGATCAAGAAGAAGACGGACATCCGGTTTATTTTCAGTTCCACTGCTATCACGGTAAGTAAGAAAATTTCCATAAAAGTAAATGAGAAGAAATTAAAAGATGTACTGAACGAAATATTCATGCCGCTTGATATTGGTTATAAAGTGGTAGGTGAACAGATATTGCTTTATAGCATGAACGACGAAAAACCAATGGCACTTATTCCTGGAACAGAAGAAAACAGGAATGAAAATATAATTTCGGGAGTAGTGACCTCCTCACAAACAAAGGAAGTCCTGGTAGGGGCCACCGTAACCATTAAAGGACGGAAAAAGTCTGTCACTACCAACAATGAAGGCAGGTTTACCATCGACGCCGAGCCCGGCGACATTCTGATCATTACATCTGTAGGGCATTCGCCCTTCGAGTTGAAAGTCAACTCCGACGCCCACTATACTGTTACATTGAACACCATCAATGCCATTCTGAGTGATATAACAGTCATAGGTTCCCGCGGCAAGCCGCGGACAGATGTTGAGCGACCGGTTCCGGTAGATATCTTTTCAGCAAAGGAAATACAGAGAACAGGGCAGGTAGAACTGTCGCAGATGATCCATTTCTCCGCTCCTTCCTTCAACTCCACCAAACATGGCATCAGCAATGTCACCTCTTATGTTGACCCTGCAACACTTCGGGGCCTTGGACCCGATCAGACCCTCGTGCTGGTGAACGGAAAACGTCGCCATCAATCAGCCGCCCTCAATGTGAACAATGTTGTAGGAAGAGGCAGTGTGGGCACCGACTTGAATGTGATCCCATCGTCTGCGATTGAAAGGGTGGAAATTTTAAGGGATGGCGCAGCCGCTCAATATGGGTCTGATGCTATTGCCGGTATCATCAACCTGCAATTAAAAAGAAATGCGAGCGGTGGTACTGTAACCGGTCACTATGGCGTAACCAAAGAAGGTGATGGAAAAACGTATGAGCAAAGTGTGAACTTCGGCCTGCCGCTGGGAAATAAAGGAGGCTTTTTCAATACCACACTACAGTTTCATCACAATGACCCCACCGACAGGTCGGGCCCATTTACAGGTAAGGTATATAACAGTAACCAGGCGATTGATGATTCTATCATTGCAGCCAGGCGTTTCAACAGGCAGATCGAAGGGACGAAATATGGAACTTCGAAAAATACCAATGGGATAGCATTTTACAATGCAGAAATACCTTTGAAAAATAGCTGGGCCCTGTATTCCTTTGGAGGATATTCTTATAAGAAAGTTACAGCCTATGGATTCTTCCGCCCGCCTGTCAATGATAAAAGAAAGGTATTGAACATTTATCCGAATGGCTACTCACCCGTATTTCCGGCCACCCTGCAGGATTTCAGCAGTGCCGTAGGGATAAAAAGAAGAAATACCGGAGGGTGGAATATCGATATCAGCAATACATTTGGCCGCAATCATATAGCACTGTATTCAAACAATACCGTTAACCCATCTTACGGTGATGCTTCTCCTACCAGCTTTTTTGGGGGCAACCTGATATTCAGCCAAAACAGCACCAATGTAGATTTTTCCAGATCATTTACGGAAATAAGAGCGGTTAATTCGCTCAATATTTCACTGGGCGCCGAAATGAGGATAGAACATTACCAGATCAACCGTGGTGATGACCCCTCCTGGAAAAAAGGAACATTACAAAATACAGATGTGGGGGCCAGCGGCAGGGAAGGTTTTGCGGATGTAAATGCAGTGAAAAGGAACCGGAGCAATTTTGGTGTATACGCGGATATTGAAAGCGATATCACCAATAAATTACTATTGGGCGTAGCTCTGCGCTTCGAGAACTACAGCGACTTTGGCTCTAATTTATCGGGCAAGTTTTCAGCCCGGTACAAGCTCGCCAACAATCTTTCGATCAGGGGATCTGTAAACAGAGGATTCAGGGCGCCTTCGATGCACCAGCTTTACTATAGCAGTAACGCCGATGCACAATGGCTTACTATTAATGGAGTGTTCGACGCTTTTCCTGTTGGCCATCTCAGGAACGACAACCCTTATGTGCAGGCTACCGGTGTAGGTAAACTGAAAGCGGAAACTTCACTTGATTTCAATGCAGGGTTTACGATACAGCTTGCCAGGAAATTCCTGATGACGGTAGACGCTTACCAGGTCGATATCAAGGACAGGGTGGTCATTTCAGCGCAACTGGATGCTACTTCGCCCTCACTGGCGCCCATATTCAATGGTTCAGGATATTCCCTGGTACAGTTTTTCTCCAATGCATTGGATACCCGTACCAAAGGGTTGGATGTCGTAACAACATATACTGAAAAACTGGCCCCTGAACATGAGCTGAACCTTAGCGCTGCATTGATGCTGAACGAAACAAAACTGAAGGGAAATATCAGGACACCCGATAAACTATCCAGTGTGGGCAGTAACCTGATCGACCGGGTCATGCTCGGCCTTATCGAAGTGGCCCAACCCCGCAGTAAGGTCATTCTATCGGCCAACTACCGGTATAAAAAAATAGAAGCGTTGATACGGGCTACCCGGTTTGGAGAGGTCACGGCACGGCAAAGCGACCCTGCCCGGGACCAGACCTTCAGCTCAAAAACAATTACCGATGCTGCACTTACATGGCATATCCATTCGAAAATGGCATGGAGCCTGGGCGCCAACAATATCGGAAATGTTTATCCTGATAAAATAACGCTGGCTGCATTAACAAGCTCCGGTCAAACGCCCTATACAAGGTTTACTTCGCAGTTTGGTTTCATGGGCGCGTACTATTACACTACGATCAAGATCGGGTTTCAATAATTGCCTTCATCGATCAATACCGCGTGATGATGATGCAAAAGCAGCCTTTTTATTTTCCTTTTAAATGATCCAGGAATGGAATCACAACATTCGAATCCAAAAGAAACAGTGGCAGCGCCAGATCCGACAACAGCAGCAGAGGTTCCGGGAATAATGCAACACAGGCCAAAGTGGAAAAGAACGGTCTTTAAAAAAAGATACCAGGTATTAGGGGTATTGTGCCTGCTCGCCATTATTACCTACCTCGACAGAACCGCCGCATCCGTAGCAGAGCATGGTATAACAGATACCTTTCAATTGACCGAACAACAATTCGGATGGCTTCATGCCATATTCTCTATCGCTTATGGTATTTTCCAAATACCATCGGGGTTGCTGGGCGACAGGTTCGGCGCTAAAAAAGTGCTGTTATTTATTGTGGTATGGTGGAGCGCTTTTACCTTGTTTACCGGATTATCGGCCACCTTTTCAATGATACTGATCATCCGTTTCCTTTTTGCTGCAGGCGAGTCCGGGGCTTTTCCCAATATATCCATTGCCATTTCCAAATGGTTTCCTGCAACAGAAAGAGCAAGAGCTCAGTCATTCATCTGGATGTGCACGCGCATGGGTGGAGCATTGGCTCCACTCATTATCTTACCGGTAATGCAACAGTGGGGCTGGCGCATGGTTTTCTACAGCTTCGGCATTATCGGAATACTTTGGGCTGTTCTATGGTATTTTTTCTTCAAGGAAGATCCATCGCAAATGCCCGGCATCTCTACCGAAGAGATCAATGAAATTGAAAACACCAGAACGGTAAAAAAAACACACACGCTTTTATCATTCAAAAAATTGTCTGCGGATAAGAATCTATGGGCCATCATGCTTATGTATTTCCTGTATATGTTTGGCGCTTACTTTTATCTGTCATGGATGCCCAAATATTTACGACAGGGACGTGGATTCGATCTGAAGCAGGGAGGTTTGATCTCACTCCCCTTCGTGTTGGGAGCATTGGGTTGTTTGCTGGGAGGCATTGCCACCGATCACCTGTGCAAAAAAATAGGTGTTAAATGGGGTCGCCGCAGTGTGGCGCTTACAGGATTGTTCCTGGCCGGGATCTGTATTATCGGTGCTGCATTGTCGCCTGGCAACCTCACCTGCATCATTTTCTTATCTGCCGGTTTATTTTTTAAAGATTTCACGTTACCTGTATCCTGGACGGTATCTGCCGATATTGGCGGGAAATATGCCGGCTCCATTACCGGCAGCATGCACATGTTTGGCCAAATAGGCTCTACGGTAATGTCGCTGGGGTTTGGCTACCTGGTCCAGGAAACAGGCAACTGGAATATGCCGATGATCGGTATTGGCATACTGGTGATCTGCAGTGGCCTGCTTTGGCTCCGCATCGATGCCACCAAACACCTTGACCAATCCTGACAAACGCCCTTAATGAATAAAGGTCTCAAGAGCCTGCCGGAAGGAGGCATAGAGGGACTGTACACGATCCCTGCCCCCTAGCGATTCACGGATATGACCTGTCCATTTTTCAGCAGGGAGGCTTTCAATTCCTCATAAGGCAATTCCTGTACGGTATAATTTTTATCGATGGCCAGGCAAGCCGCCATTCCCGCCGCCTGCCCGAGCACAACATAAACAGGCTCCATGCGAATAGTGGTATAAGCAACATGCGAGGCCGACAAACAAACCGGCACCAGGAGGTTATTGCATTCTTTTCTATCAGGCACAATGGAGTAATAACTGATGGGATACGGTTTTGTCGAGATGTAAATATCCCCATCCGTTCTTACCTTATTGTCTTCTGTTGCTACCCTCGAAACCTCATGGCAGTCCAGTGAATAACTTCCGTAACCGATGGCGTGGTCAGCATCTACCCTATCATTTCGCTGAACATTTTTTTGGGTCATTACAAATTCTCCGATCATGCGTCTGCCTTCACGCACATAAATCTGGTAAGGAAAATTTCTATTGTCAATGAACTCATCTTTGGCAAGCCCCCAGGTGTTCATATCATTACGGATATGTTCAGGCAACCTGGGGTCGTTTGCCAGGAACCACAGCAGGCCAAGCGCATAATCCCTATGCATATTCTCTATCGCCTTCCGTTTTTTATGATCGGCCTCGGCATATTCGTAGCTTCCTCCGATCAGGTCCATGTGGTTAGTATCTGTTTTTTTATTAGGCATGGGCGAGATAGTGATCACCTTATTCAATGGTATCTGAGAATTGGCTTTTATGCGCCTGGCCGTAAACTCATACCAGAGCGGATGATAATTTTTAGGTTTCTCCAGGGGCCTCCTGTTATTGGGGTCATTCGTCAATGACAAGCGGTAACAATATGCCTGGGACCTCCTATCCGCATCACCGTCCTTGCCCCATAATTTCTTTTCTACAAATGGCAGCAATCCCGAAGCAGGATCTCCCTCCTTTATATATGGATCTACAGGGTATATTTTCTGACCACTATCATATCTGATCCCATTCAATGTTTCACCGTATTTTTTATTTCCTTCCCTACCATAAGTATAGGAAACGCCAGCCCTTGCAAGAAGGTCTCCTTCGTACGAGGCATCGATGAAAACTTTTGCATGGATCATACTGCCGTTCGTCAACGGGATACCGGTGATCTTTGCACCTTTTTTGATTATTCTTTTTTGCAGGTCCAAAGGTTTGTTGAACATTATTTCAACATTCGCTTCTTTGAGCATTTTTTTCAGGACCATTTCTCCCACATGGTTTTCGTAGACCCACTGCATTTTCAAATTATCGTTCTTACCCTTCCAGGAATCATGCTCCGTAGATTTCATATAAGATTCTCTGTCCTGGTTTTTCCAAACCTTCGGGTCCAGGTAATAAGTATATATCCGCTGATAAAACTCTTTGGCAATACCGCCTAAGAGCGTAGGCCCGCTCATGTCGGTTGCCGTCAATCCCGAAGTGGCCATACCTCCCACATGATTGTTTTTCGAGATCAATACAACCTTTTTACCCATTCTACCTGATTGTACCGCGGCCATCACTCCAGCAGCAGATTCGCCATAAACACATACATCATACGCCTTTTGCTTAGCGGAAGTTTGAGCAGCACAAGGTACTACAAGCAGCAAGCAGCTAATCGAATAAATTATTCTTTTCATAAAATACATTTTCTGGATTGTTTTGAAGTAATACCTTCCTCCTCATTTCATCGGCCGTAAGGATCGTAAACGCGGCCTCTGCATTATACCAAAAGGGCATTTGATCACCGGTATTGGCATAAGATAATATCCGCCCGAGAAACTGGTCGGCATTAGTAGTGTCCTTCATAATGGATGCCGTATAAGCAATAACTGCCCAAGGGTATTTACTCGGAATCTTTCCCGTTGCCCAGTCAGGATAATGCTGATTGAACTCGCTATATAGCTTCTTTGCTCTTGGGGTTTCGGGGCCGATGATCCCAAACAGTATGGGGTACAACTGGCAAACAGCATCGGCATAAAATTTCGTCCATCGGGAATTGGATTGCTCCCCGCTACTCTTGCCGTTATCATACCAATTGTACATACTTTCTCTCCAAAGTTCCTGTTCAATGGCTTTCGTATTTTTTGCTACCAGTACCTGGTAATGATCTGCTTCCCTTTCAAATACCTTTTGCTCCAGCCAAACCATTGCCTTCAGGGCTTTATTGACCTCACAATTATCCATCAGGTATTTTGCGCCATGAACATACGAGTCAACCGATAAATGATCATTGTCATCTCTCCCAAATTTATCAGGCACATTATTATTTTCCGTGTCGATACATTTTTCCATTGCATCAGCTATCTGTGTAAGTTCTGAAGCATGCTCCTTTATCCACTGTTTATGCTCATCCGAAAATGACGCAAACCGTTGGGCCAGGATGATGAAAGTAGCAGCATAGGAATCTATTGAATCATACGTTCCTTCGGTAGTCTCTTCTTCTCCATAATAATCATAGATCGATCCGGGAATTTCAGGTTTATTGGTTACAGGATTCACCTCAGTATTTAATTTTCCAAAATACCAAAGCATATACTTTTTAACAGCCAGTATATTTTCCGGGCTGGTATTTTTTAGTAAAGCAATGCAGGCAAGATTGGAAAAATAGGGGCAGATCTTTTTTTTATCGAAAGCCTTGCAGGTCATTGTCATAGCACCATCCCGGAGTTGGGTTGCCAATATATACCGGCACTGTGTTTTAATGACCGAGTCATATAAACTCACATCGCTGAAAGCAATTCCTGCTTTTGGTTGCGGACATATTTTTTGTGCCTCATTTTTCCTGCCTGTTAAAAAGACAAGGAATAAGACCAGGATATTCTTTGCCATTATACGGACCTCTTTTCAATAACCGGAAAATCGATACTTATTTAGAAAGCCCCGAAACATACGCTTCAAGGGCTTTCTGCTTTTCATTGCTTATTCAGTTATTTCTTGATTACTTTTTGAGTTATGAATTTTCCCCCGGCCTGTTGCACACGAACAAAGTAAATTCCCGGAGGAGCGCCGGACAGATCAAATGATGCCTGTGGCCCGTTGATCTCTTTTCGCTGAATGATGCGCCCCGAAATGTCGATGACATAAGCCGTGGACCTGTTCAGTGGTGTTGGGAAACTGACAATGAACCTTCCTGTCGTCGAGTTCGGATATACCTTTATTAAAGAGGGTACGGATGTATCGATGAAAACCGGCTTATTATTCATGAATGATCCCAACGCAAAAGCATTACTACCAGGTGACAGGCATACTCCATTATAATAAGTATTGGTGGCGGCGGCGGAGATCAAGGCCGCCTGGGATAATGCTCCTGTATCGACAATTTTTATCAGCCTGTTACTTCCACCGTCGGCTGTTGTTGCATAAATAACAGGGGACTGCTGTGAGAAATCTACGGCGATACCTCTTGCTCCCACATCTTGTGAAGCTGTGGCTGGACTTAGGGTGTACATCAATGCCCAACTGGTCCCGCTTTTTTTCCATTTTTGAATACCGCCTCCGTTTGTTACGGTCCTGTCATCGGCTATATAACAGGTATCGCCATTGGGATGAAATACAAAGCCATAAGGGCTTCCGGTGCCTATACCGGTCCCTGTCGTATTTATTATCAGTGTAACGGTACGTCCGGAAATTACAGGCAGCCCTGTACCCACTTTATAAATGCCGGCCTGACCGCTCTGTCCCTGACCAGTCGATAAATACAACTGACCGGCATGAATAACAGGCATACGGGTACTTTGAATAGCATTGGATATGCGCACGATCGTATCGCCGTTCGTATATATGATGCCCCAATTATTGACATTACCCTTGCCGGTTCCCCAACTGCTTGTATCATTCGATACCACACCCTTGAAGCCATACCCGAGGAACTTATTGGCCGGCGCCTTTGCAATGTTCTTAACCTCACTATTGATGCTTACCGTATTGATCGTTCTGTAAACATTGGTTGCTGAATCCACGGAAGGTATTGCTGCATCCACGTCATACCCGCCAATAACAATTTTATCTCTTGATGGTGTCAGGCTGAGACCAAAGGCGGAGTCACTCAATGTCAATCTTTCCACAGATGAAGAGGAAGGCATGGCAACTGTATTGGTCAATGTTCCCGTGGGAGAAAATTCCTTTAAAAACGCGGGAGCTGATGTGTGCAGCGATACAGGGTCTCCATCCCCAAGTTGGCTTACTACAATGTTTCCCGGTGTGAAAGAGACCGGAGAAGGCAATGGTAACCCTGTTTCCTCCAGTCTGAACGCATCTATTACAACATCATACCCAACAGAACTGGCATTCTTTCCTGTAACCACGAACTTGAATACCTTATCGCCTTTGGTGTTAAAAGTTACGTTCCCAAAATTAAAATACAAGGAAGAGGGAGTGCTGGCATACGCATCTTTAACACCACTTACCGCCTGATTGTCTACATACAATTGAAACTGCCCGCATGTATCATTCTTTTTCATGGATATACGTACGTGATAAATGCCCGGCTTTGGAATATATAGTTTATAGGAGATGAAATCGTTCACAGCGTTTGCCTTGAACTTATGATAATAATAACCATTGGCCTGGTAGTGGCTGAGCAACTGCACAGGGTCTCCGGGTGAGGTAACTCTTGGCTGGTTCTCTGCCTGGTAGATCGTTTTATAGTCATCGAGGGAATCGCTCATTATATTACGGAACTGGTACCAGGTTTGCGTATACACACTATCGGGCCTGATCAACCAGAAACCGTCGAGGGAATCGATGAGCTTTTCGCGGGGAACAGGCTGAACTATATTATCCTTTACCCATCCGTTGCAATAGATCTCCCACAAGACCATATACCTGATGCCCCATTTCAATGCGAGTTCCACCTGCCTGCCTATTACTTCCCGTTGTGCAATGTCCTTCGCCAACCTGTCGCCGGTACGCCTGTTGGCGGCACATCCAAATTCGCCCATCATAATATTGTCCCTTCCAAAAAGCACGGATGTATCTGCTTTTGATCTGATGTAATCGAGACAATCAATTATTTTCCATTCCTCACCAGGAGCGCTTCCTGTGTAATTCGACCAGGAATAAAGGTCCATTTTCAGGTTCGGCACTACATAGTCAATGCCCAGTTTGTACGGGAATGTTCTGCCATTACCAGGTATCTGGTTGAACTCTGCAGCGCCCGCTACAACAACACTATCATCACCCGGAGCAGTAGGGGTAGAATCCCTGCCGGCATTAATTCCTTCCTGCCTTGCCTTGAGCCAATCGATCATACCGGCGATACAACTATCCTGATAGCTTTGCCGGGCGCCATCTTTGTCAAAGTTCAGGGCGTTATCACCTTCCCAGTTTTGCAGTACTACTGTCTTACCCTTTAAATTGGGGTTCGTTCGCAAATAAATGGTGAGGTCAGTAAACTCTTTTACTATGGAATCATGCTCCGGTATGCTTACGCCATCTTTCCACGATGAATCCTTTTTCCAGAAAAATTCAGAAGCGACGAATATGATGGTCTTTATTTTGGGCCTGTTGAGCACTGTTTGGTAATAAGGAGTCTTTATCAGATCGGTCATACTCTTTATTGGGCCAACGTTAGCGAGGCTCCAATCTGTATTGAAACTATATCCTATTTTATAAGAAGTGGTCAACCATAATTTAACGATACTTGTGCCCAGGTATTGGATCGTATCAACCCCTTCCTGTAAAAATGGTTTGCTGGTAAAATTATATTTCCCGCTTACATGTGTAACGCCCAATACGTCTTTTACACATTTTGACTGCCCTGAAATATTCTTTACGGATATAAGCAGCAACAATATCAAAGTGAGTGGAAAGATCCTCATATAGCAAGGTTTTAGTTAGGTTGAATAGGTTTATAGATGAATGGTCTTATTCCATCCGGAGCGTGACTTTATCCCAATTGTCGGTCCTGAAAGGAAACGCAGGAATGCCTTTTCTATTCGCCAGGTTGGTAAAAGGATAATTGGTGAATGCATATCTAACGGCAACAGGGTCCTTAACCTGTTTACTGTACAAATGCACTTCGTTCCCAACGATGACGGCCGTGGCGGGATAGAAGATCTTGTCTTTTCCTGCAATCCAGAAATGTAGCGGGGCAGTACCTTCCTGCAAGATCAAACCATTGGATAATGTTTCCTTTTTGTATGAAACGAAAACCGAATCACCAACCACTTTGATTTCTTTATACCTGGGCCCTTCGTATTGCATATTCTTCATGCCGTAGGTCTTATTGAGGGCCAGCCACCCTAAACGTTCACCGATCTGTCTTTTCCTGCTTGGATGTACGATGGTGCTATCGCCAACGTCCATCGTGCAAATCATGCCGGTATTTTTAAGTGCAAGGATCGATTCCTGTTCTTCTCTGAAGATCGCATATCCATACTCGAGTGGGTTGTGCTTTTTCCAGTTATAAGGTGTCACTTGAGGATAATAGAATGGGAGGTCGCCCTGGTTGAAATCTTTTCTCCATCCATTGAACATGGCAGTACATAATTTTGGATACCTGCCGTGAATCCCTGCATTGGATTCTCCCTGATACCAGATAAAGCCGCTGATGGAAAGGTTTTTAAGTGGATATATCATGGCATTGTAAATAAGAGAAGGTCTTGCGGTTACTCCCTTGGCTTCGGGTGATGCGAGGTATGGCTCAACATACAGTTCATTCAATTCTTTGTCAGCCGTAAGGACTTCTCTTGCAGTAAAAGCCTGCGCTGCCGCTCCTCCATAAGCCGATACGACGACCCCTACCGGTACATTCAAATCTTTAAACAGCTCCCGCGCAAAGTAGTAGCTTATCACACTGAATGTGGCAACATTTTCGGGATTACATAACTTCCATTCACCTTTAAAACTATCCTGTGGGGTAAGTGCATTGCTTTTTTCTACCGTCAAGAGCCTGATCGATGGATAATCAGCAGCAGCAATTTCCTGCTGATAATTTTCAGCACCATAATGATAGGGCAGAAAGGGCTTCATATACATCGACATATTGGATTGCCCGCTGGCAATCCAGACTTCGCCGATCAATAGATTTTTCAATTCGATTTTTTCATCACCGGAATTGATGGTCATTGTATGAGCCGTAAAGTCTCCTTTGTTTATCGTCGGCATTTTAATTTGCACCATCCATTCCCCGTTCACAGCAGTAGTCTTGTATTTTTGTTTATCCCAATCGGCAGCTATAGTTATTTTACTTCCGTTCATAGCCTTGCCCCAAACCTTGAATAGCTTTCCCTGCTGTATTACCATATTGCTTTGCAGGACCGATGCAATGGATAGTTTGTCAGTCGTGTTATCCGGCTGTGCATAGCTGTACTTCATTATGAATGTCAGCACAAGCAGCACCATTGATATTTTTTTGAACATGGGCAATTATTTTATTTGGTTGATTTTATGATGAAGAATGTTACTCTTATCTCATTTATGGCTTGATCAACTTTTTTGTTGCAATGATCGCTTCATTCCTGTACAGTATGATGAAATATGTACCCTTCTCCCATCCTCTGGCATCGATTGTTTCCAATGGTTTCAAGCCTCTTATTCTTTTGACTTCTCTCCCGTCCATGGCGGATATTCTTACCGCGTATTCACTACTTAATACATCTTTGAATTTTAGATAAATTGTTTCCCCAAACGGATTCGGGTACACATCAAAAGAAGCAGCATTGTTTACCCCTTTGCGTGTATCACTGAAGTTGATCTTGTTTTCGCTTTGCCCGAATACAGTTCTGTTAGACGAATTACCTGAAGATGCAGCAACAGGAGAGAAACAAACGCTGTTATAAAATGCATTGTCTGGCGAAGCAGATAACAACACGGCATTTGAAGCCGCACCACCTATGTCTTTAATTTTGATCAGCCTGTTTGGACTGGGCTCTGCAGTGGTAGCAAATATTACCGGAGCGGAGGTATCGCTGAAATCCACCACCAGTCCTCTTGCGCCATAATCAGTGGAGGTGAAACCGTCCGTAACAGTAATCGTGCTTAATGTGTAAAGCAGTACCCATCCTGTACCAGTTCGTTTCCATCGCTGGATGCCTCCGCCCTGTCCAGTCCTTCTGTCATCTGCTATATAACAGGTATTACCATCGGGTGAAAAAGCGAAACCATAAGGGCTGGATTTATTCGCTCCTATACCGGACGATGCTGTATTGATGATCAATGCTGGCGTTGCGGCCGCTTGTGGCTTTCCATTGGTGAATTTATAGATGCCGAATTGCCCGTTGGCATTATTGTCGACAGTGGAAAAATAAATGGTATCGTTTTGTGTGCTTACTACTCTTGTGTTTGTTACGATATTGGTTACCTGGGTGGCCAGACTTGCACCTGCCTTTTTGAACATGATACCTGATTTAAGGTTTGTGCCTGAACCTGCAGTCCAGATACTGTCTGCGTCTCCGGTAACGGCCCGCAGCCCCAGTTGATGGATCTCGTCGCGCCCCGCGGTGATTTTTCTACTTATACTTCCGTTGACAGCAACAGCATTTACTGCTCTTGTGATGCCGGTTCCTGTCATAATGGAGGAGGTGCCAACAGGCGCATCGTATCCTCCTATTAAAAGCTGACTTTTATCATTCGTTAAAGAGATATTGAAAAAATTGTTGGCGACGGTCAGCCGGGTGGCGCCCGTATCCGGTATCAAGACCTGGAAGGTTGGTCTGCGTTGCGGATAGGGGTCAGACAGTTGCACAGTTTGATTGACACCTGAAGTATCAAACTCAAGTAACCTGACAGAAGTAGACGCACCTGAGGCGACCGGGAAATCAGCTCCTGATTGCGATACAACGATATGCCCGCGGGAAAATTGGGTTGAATCGTTTGTATATGGCAATGGCAACATGACAGCATCGCTAAATGTATCTGTGCGGAAGGGCCTGACCGGAAGTGAATCATTATACAAATTCGGGAAAGGGAAATTGGTAAAAGCATACCGGATGTACTGGATCTTCGGCACTGCTGAACAGGTCAGCTTGATTGTGGTATCAGGCGTTATCTCGGCGGTGGCGGGATAAAACCGCTTGCTGCTATCTGCCACAAAGAATTCTCTTATACTTTGATTATCCTTCACCTTCAGCCCCCCAGCTATGCTTGCTTTGGCAAATCTGACATAAGCAATATCCCTGTTGGTGGAAAAATAGTGTGACGCATAAACGGGTCCTTCATAAGTAAACCCGGTCTTAAAATATATTTTCCTGCTCACCAACATCGCCAGCCGCTCTCCTACTTCCCTTTTCTTGCTCGAGTGTACAGTTCTTTTGTCTCCAAGATCGATGGTTACCGCCATACCGAGATTACCTCTAAGTTTGAGAATGGATTCCTGGATCTCCCTGAACTGCGACAAGCCATACCTGTAAGTATTGCCGGGATTGTAATCTTCTCCGGGGAGTTGAACAAAGAAGAAAGGCAGAGAAGTATCTCTGAAATCTTGTCTCCAGCCTTTGATCATTTCTGAATTCAAAAGAGGGTATAGGTTCCTGCCGTTAGGGCCGGCATTGGATTCTCCCTGGTTCCAGATAAATCCTTTGATCGACAAATTAATTAAAGGATGAATGATGGTATTGTAGAGGGATGCAGGTCTCATATAATAGGGAAGGTTACCAAGGTTGGTATTGGGGTAGGTTGTATCGAGCGCAATATTGCCGGATAACACCTCCCTGCTTGTCCACGCCTGGCAGGCTGATGAACCTTTTGCGGCCACTATCAAACCGATCGGGATCTTCAATCTTCTTTGAAGGTCTCTCCCAAAATAGTAGGCTATTGCACTAAAAGTCCCGACGGTTGCAGGACTGCATTTTGACCAGGTTCCGGAAAGGATAGAATCCTGGGGAATAGTATCTTTCAGGTTTTTCAAGGAATCACTTCCTACAGTCATTAACCTGATGTTTGGAAAATTAGCCGAATCTATTTCCGCCTGATAATTTTCAACACCATAATGAAAAGGGATATTGGGTTTCATATACATCGACATATTCGACTGCCCGCTACAAACCCATACATCACCAATCAGGATATTGCTGAACACGGTTGTACTTACCCCATCGGTGATGGTGATGGTACGTTTGGGGAAAATGGCACTATCAGCTAGATCGAGATTGCTGGGAACGGCGTCTATCACAGTTATCGTTGCCGTCCATTTCCCCTGGCCGTTAACGATTGTCGTGTCAGCAGCACCCCAGCTTGCTGTTACTTTGATCTGCCTGCCAGGCTCTGCAGTTCCCCATACTCTAAATGGTTTTACCCGCTGCACCACCATATTACTTTGTAGTACATTGGATATCCGCAGGGCTGCAGGCGTCTGAGCGCTTAATTCTATAGCAGAAACAAGTGTACATAAATAACATGACAGGATTTTCAGATAGCTCATAGCTGAAGGTTTTGGTGGTTAATGAATTTTCTTTCCTGTATTTCTTAGTAGTTTCTCAAAATATTTTAACGCAAACCCTGCGCTACCATCAGGCCGTAATAACCAAAATCCCCTCATTTCTTCCGCCTTCTTCGGCGGATAATAAGCCTGACTATCATCTTTTGCCTCATTGCAATAGAGTTCCCAGTGAACGACGTAAGGAATTTTTTGTGCCAGCAATACGCCCATATACGTATCCCATGCTTTGATGATCTTTTCCTCGCTTCCATGATAAGCTACGTTCTCCGGTATACCTATCTCACCAATAAATACGGTCTTCTCTTTTGTGGCGGAAGGCAGCATCTGGCTTTTGATATAGTCGATCCCCTTGTATAATTGAACGCCATCATCCGTTAATCCATCATAGCATGACCAGGAAACCATGTCCGTTTGAACTTTGGGGAGTACACAGGTAACCAGTCCAGGGATACCTTTCATACACTCCATTACCCTGTTCACTTCTATAGCATGGTATATTTTGCAAACTGAGCCTTTGTTATCGTTTCTTGCCCTGGTTACCCCTCTTTGCCTTACTTCGAACCACTTCTGCATGCCTTGCGCACGCTGGTCTGTATCCTTGGGATAATAATCAGGTTTCCATTTTGTGCCTGAATCCGTTCCGCTTCTGTAAATCCAATCGCCCTCCCAGTTCTGGATGATGAATGTTAATTTTCTTTTTTTATATGTCTTGAGCAAATAGTTGCACAAGCCGTATATTTCTTCCTCTTCCTGTTTCAAGTCGGCATCGGATAACAACCATATCTTTTTATCGGACATAGCGCTTGTGCTGAGTATGATGGTAGAGAAAGGGAAGTCGAACGCTTGCCGGAAATATTCTTCCTGCGCCAATTGCGCCAACGTGTTTTTCTTATTGAAACGCCAGTGTGAGTTGTACAGGTAGCTATTCTGTGGCGTTTTGTAGAACCATAGTTTCAGAATACCGAATCCAAGGCTATCCAGCTTTTTAGCTCCCTCGATCAGATAGGGCTGGTCCGTTAAAAAATATTTACCGCTTGTATGCGTAGCTCCCAATCTTTGCCTGAGATCGGATGGAATGAGACCATGATTCAATGGCTTGTTCTTTTCTATTTTTTCGATGATCTGTGCATCACCCGATGGAACGCCTGTGTTTTTTTGTGCAAACAAAATATTCGACAACAGGACAAATACAATTATGGACGCAGGCTGTTTCATTTATATCCCTTTAATTGAATAGCAATAGTTGACCCATTCAGCTATTAATTTCCTTCAATAAAATCCAGGTTTTTGTGGAATGTTTCTTCCATATAGTACAATGACCAAAACGATAAGCACAGGCAAATGATACCCAGTATGGCCCCTGCAATGATGATAGAATTGCCGAAATAGTCTTGAAAAACCTGGAATAAAAAGCTCAAAGGAATTACTGCTGCTCTTACAAAGTTGGGTACTGTAGTGGTTACCGTGGCCCTTATATTGGTACCGAATTGTTCTGCAGCAACAGTCATGAAAATCACCCAATAGCCGACGGACAATCCCAGTACAAAACATATCGTGTAAAAGGCTGAAAGGCTTATACCATCTGCCAGAAAATAGCAGGCAACGGCAATCACGGTCAGCGATAAAAAAATATACACCACTTTTTTACGGCTCTTGAACCACTGGCTTAACAGGCCACTAATGATATCGCCCACAACAAGCCCGGCATAACAGCAAGCCACTGCGGCGCCGGCATCTACCTTACCTTGTATCTTCAATACCTTTCCAAACTCCGGTGACAGTGTGATCAGGATGCCCACCACAAACCACAACGGAACACCTATAACAATGCACCGCATATATTTAAGGAACTGATCTTTAACCGCGAACAATTGTAAGAAATTGCCTTTGGTTACATGCTTGTTTTTCAGTCTGGCAAACATTTTGGATTCGGCTACACCTATTCTTAGTATCAACAGCGCAATACCTAATCCCCCCCCGATAAAATAGGATGTTCTCCACGTAAACAACTTTGCCAGAAAAAATGCAACGACTGCGCCACTGATCCCAACTGCAGCAACGATCGTTGTGCCATAACCTCTTTTCTCTTTTGGCATAACTTCCGCTACCAGGGTGATCCCAGCGCCTAATTCGCCAGCCAGCCCGATACCTGCAACAAAACGCCATAAAGAATAGCCTTCTACAGTGGTAACGAACCCGTTGGCAACGTTGGCAATGGAGTATAACAAAATGGAGCCGAACAATACGGTGAGCCGACCTTTCTTGTCGCCCAAAATGCCCCAGAGAATGCCGCCGATAAGCATTCCTACCATTTGCACGTTCAACAGCATAATACCGCTTGTGGTGATGTCTTTGTCATTCAAGCCCAGTGATTGGAGGCTAGGAACGCGAATAATGCTGAAGAGTAACAGATCATAGATATCGACAAAATATCCCAATGCTGCCACAATCACGATCGCTGTAACTGCTCTGCCATTGACCTGACCAACGTCGGTTGTCTGTACTTTCTGTTTTACCTTATACTCTACTGATAGTATACTACCCATATTTATTTTTTTTCAACTGCTGATTCCCTGGTTAATATTTGTTCTTTTTCCAATAATGCTTTTTCCAAGATCCCGTAAGGCAGTTTTTGTACGGAACAATTATTGTCAATACTCAAACAAGCAGCAATAGCCGCCGATTGACCAAGCACCATGTATTGTGGTTCCATCCTTATCGACCCATAGGCGGCATGCGATGCAGACAGGCATACCGGCACCAATAAGTTGTTACATTCTTTCTCTTTAGGAATGATGGCCCTGTAGTCGATCGGGTATGTCTCCGGCTTATGCTCCCAAAAGCCGCCTTCATTCCTCACATATCCTTCGCTGTCTATATAGCGGCTTACGGTATGCGAGTCCAGCCAGTAAGTCCCTAAACCTATGGGTTGAGTTGCCACTTCTTTACCATAATAATTATGTTCGGTCATTACATAATTGCTGATCATCCTTCTCGCTTCCCGCACATACACCTGGTGTGGGAAATTCCCATTATCGGTAAACTCGTCTTTAGGCAGGCCGTACCGGTTGATTTCCGACCTTATGCTATCCGGCACTCTTTGATCCGAAGAAAGGAACCACAGCATCCCCAATACATAATCCCTATGCAGTTGCGCTAACTTTGTTCTTGTATCATAATTGCCTTCAGCCCAATCATAGCAGGCGCCTACAAAGTCGACCTGGTTGATATCGGTTTTGTTATTGGGCATGGGTGTTATGGTAATAATATTCTTTAAGCTAAGGGGAGCGTTCATCACCAGTCTTCTTGCGATAAACTCGAACCACAACGGGTTATAGTTAACGGGTTTGGTGATAGGTAATTTGTTGTCCGGGTCTGTAGTAAGCGTAAACCGATAACAATATGCCTGTACTCTCCTGTCGCCATCGCCTTTACCGCCGGGAGCTTTGGGCTCTATGAAAGGCAGTACGCCGGATTTGGGATCACCTTCTTTTATGTAGGGGTCAATGGATCTTTTTCCTGTGCCAACAATAGCCAATGGAATGATACCGGCTTTTGTTTCATTATAGACCCTACTGCTTTCACGCCCTACGATGTAGGAAACACCGGCCTTTGCCATCAGGTCGCCTTCATAAGTGGCATCGATAAACATTTTGGCTGTATATACATTCCCGTTTTCCATTACTATGGATTGGATCGCTCCCTTCTTTTTATTAGCCTTCCTATCAAGATCCAGTCGCTCATTGTAATAGACCTTCACTTTTGCCTCTTCCAGCATATTTTGAAAAGTCTTCATGGCCACATGTGGCTCGAATACCCACATCATTTTCAAGGCATCGCTTTTGCCGCCAAACGTGCGGCCCCTGCTCACGACAGCATATTCCTGAGGTGTTTGTCCTCTCCATGAGGAAGTCTGTGCATAGTGGATGTAGATGCGTTTGTAGAAATCTCTTGCCAGTCCGCCAATGGCATTGCGGTTATTGATGTCGGTAGCCCCAAGCCCCGATGCGGTAACACCACCAATGTATTTGTCTTGCGAGACCAAAGCGACTGACTTACCGGCCCTGGCACATTCTATGGCGGCCATAACGCCGGCAGAAGTAGCGCCGTATACACACACATCAACAACGATCTTTCTCTGGGAGAATGAAATTGTGCTTATCAGAAGTAATGAAAACAAAAATGTTGAACGCATCCTGGTTTTTTTATTTAATTCCTGGCAATGGTTGATTCCTTGTCCAAAATTTGTTGCTTTTTCAGCAGTTCTTTCCTTAAAACTTCGTAAGGCAGTTTTTGTACCGAACAATTTTTGTCAATGCTCAGGCAAGCAGCAATGGCAGCCGATTGAGCCAATAACATATACTGTGGTTCCATCCTGATGGAGCCATAAGCAGCGTGCGATGATGATAAACATACTGGCACTAACAGATTTTTGCATTCCTGCTCCTTAGGGATTATTGCCTTGTAGTCTATAGGGTAAGTCTCCGATCTATTTTCCCAGAAAGGCCCTTCGTTCCTTAGATTGCCCTCGCTATCTACATAACGGCTTACCACGTGCGAGTCTAACCAGTATGTTCCCAGTCCTACGGATTCAGGTGCGACCTCCCTGCCGTAGTAGTTATGTTCGGTCATCACATAATCACTGATCATTCTTCTTGCTTCCCGGACATATATCTGGTGTGGAAAATTCCCATTCTCGCCAAACTCGTCTTTGGGTAAGCCGTATGTATTGATCTCGTCTTTTATTCTTTTGGGCACGCGGGGATCTGTGGAAAGGAACCATAGGATGCCCAACACATAATCTCTATGCATTTGTGCAAGCTTCTCCCTGGTAGCATAGCTGCCATCGGCCCAATCGTAGCAGGCGCCTACGAAATCGGCATGGTTGGTGTCTGTTTTCTTATTGGGTAGTGGGGTAAGCGTAAGCAGGGTTTCCATTTTGAGGGAAGGCTTCAACTGTAATAGCCTTGCAAGAAATTCGAACCACAGCGGGTTATAGTTAACGGGTTTGGTAAAAGGTATCTTATTTTGGGGGTCGGTAGTAAGTGTAAAGCGGTAGCAATATGCCTGCACCCTTTTATCGGTAGCGCCTTTTTCGCCCGGCACTTTGGATTCAATAAAAGGCAAAAGGCCCGACCTGGGATCGCCTTTTTTAATGTACGGGTCGATCGATTTACCTTTTCCAAAAATATGTGAGGGAAGTACTCCATTATTGACTTCGTTGTACAACGTATTGCTTTCACGCCCTACAATGTAGGAAACACCGGCTTTTGCCATCAGGTCGCCCTCATAAGAAGCATCGATAAATGCTTTGGCTGTATATACATTTCCATTTTCCATTTCAATGTACTGTATGGAACCGTTCTTTTTGCCGACTTTCTTATTCAGGTCCAGGCGCTCGTTGTAGTGCACTTTCACTTTGGCCTCATTCAACATATCGGCAAAGATCTTTTTTGCCACATGTGGCTCGAACATCCACATCATTTTCAATGAATCACTTTTGAGACCGAAAAAGAGCCCCTTACCTAATTCGGCGTATTGTTCCCATGTCTGTACCTTCCAGGCGGAAGGCTGTGCATAGTAATGGTAGATTCGTTTGTAAAATTCCCTTGCCAGCCCGCCAATGGCGTTTCGATTATTGATATCGGTGGCGCCAAGTCCGGACGCAGTTACGCCGCCTACATATTTGTCCTGGGAGATCAAAGCAACGGTCTTTCCGGAATTGGCGCATTCTATTGCCGCAATCACCCCTGCAGAGGTAGCCCCATAAACACATACATCAACAGCAATTTTTTGCTGGGAAAGAGTGACCATGCTTATCGATAAAAACGAACACAAAAATGCTGACCGGGCTATTCTTTTCGGATAATTTTTCACGTCTGATCGATTTATTCTTTAGTCTTAAGATTTTTTTATGGTGTAGGTGCTTTTATTGAAGCCGTTTCCAACTCCTATGCCTATTTTAAAATTGTTCGAAGCGGATACCAGGGATAAAATAATTGTTTTGGATGCTGAGGCCCCGAGGGAATTATTGATCACTTTAACGGGAACATCTACATAGCGCATTTGAGGAGGGATGGTAACCGTATAGTCCCCATCATAGGTATAGTGTGTTCCTTTTACAGCAGTGCCCGTTAATGTAAAGTTCGCTACCACCGCCGAATCGTAGAGCATATTCACATACACCCGGAATGAAACATTGGGCTCGCTCTGAAGCCCGGAGCCGGAAATGGATACGGTTGGCGCATCCAATGGGGTTGGCGTCATGGTGGTATACACTGCATAATCAGACCTCAGTCCGTAGTCGTCTACCTGTTTTTTACAGGAAGTAACGAATAATACAATTCCAATCAGTAGCAGGGCCATTATGCCTTTGTATGTATGTTTTTGCTTATTCATGTTCGTAATTTTTAATATCCTTCATTTTGATTGAGATTCCGGTTGCGCATGATCTCGTCTGTCTCTATCGGCCAGTAGAGATACCTCGGGTTTGTAATCCCGGTTTCTGCAGCATACGTTCCTGTTCTTACCAGGTCGAAATATCTTTTACCCTCATAGCATAGTTCCAGGAAGCGTTGTTTCATGATCTCCGTGCGTACGGTGGCCTCCGGCGTATTAAGCGGTAATGCCGTCAACCCTGCCCGCTGAATGACCCTGTTCAATTGGATCACGGCATCCTGGGTCTTCTGTGTTTCATTCAGGCATTCGGCGCGCATCAATATTATATCGGCCAGCCGGTATACGATATAGTTCCTGTCACCTACACGGGTAGTACCTACTACGGAACCCTGGTGTTTATTGATATAAGGTTTGGTAGCATCGTTCCTGAACGGAGGGTCGTTCACAACGCCTGCAACCACTGTTTTGTAAATGGCGGTTTTCCTGAGATCGTTCGCTGCGATCAGGTCTTTTAATTTGGTAGAAGGCTGAAAGCTCCAGCCGCCTCCGGGATATACAGGATTGGTGCCTGCTTGTGGAAGGAACTCGTTGTACAAAAGATTACCGGCATCCTGCAGATTGAATTGTATTTCGAAGATAGATTCCACGGTGTTCCCGGTCGTATACAGGGTAATATAGGATGCACCGGGCACCAGGGAATAGTTTTGGGAGCTCGTTTCTATGGCCATGACCTTTACAAGTGCTTCAGGATATTTTTTCTGCCACAAATAAAAATCAGCCATCAATGCCCTTACACTGCCAAGTGTTGCCCGTCCTTTATTTTCTATCACCGAACTATACGGCGCATCCGTCAGAATGGATTCAGCATATAAAAGGTCTTTTTCTATTTGGGCTTTTACATCATCGGGGAGGGCCTGTTTAGGTTTCAGGTCTTGTGTTATATCAGTATAAGGTTCCGTGATCAATGGAACGTTGACAAATATCCTAACCAAATAATAATAGGTCAATGCTCTGACGAAGGCAGCTTCCGCCAATATCCTGTTCCTGGTGGCAGTAACGGCCGGATCTTTAATGCCGGGAACGAATTTCAACACCTGGTTCGCTCTATTGATGGCCGTATAAGCCACAGACCATGTACCATAACCAGACATATTCAGGCCATCTACGTTTCCTCCGATGATCTGTAGGTCTGCGGTATTGCTGTAAGATGTCTTCTCAAAAAGATCTGTCCGGCCATCACCCCAGAACTCCATATATTTTACGAGATCCTGCAATCCATCATAACAGGCAATCACGCCGGCTTCAGCATCCTGGGCCGTTTTAAAAGAATTTGCCAATGAAATGGAACTTATAGGGGACTGGTCCGTTACTTTACTGCATCCCGCTCCTGAAATGATGGTGATGAATACAATGATCAGTATATTATTTTTTTTCATTTCGTTTGTGTTATTGTGCCAGGTAATAGTAATGCAATTAAAAACCTACGCTTATGCCTACCAGGTAAGACCTTGTTTGTGGATAGGTAAAATAGTCCAGCCCGATATTGATAACCGAGCTGTTCACCGAATTCACTTCCGGATCAAACCCTGTATATTTTGTGAATGTGAGCAGGTTCTGGGCAGTTGCATAAACCCGGAGTGAATTGAGCTTTATTTTGCTTAGTGCTTTTTTGCCGACACTATACCCGAATGTTACGTTTTTTACGCGCAGGTAAGAACCATCTTCCAGGAATCTTCTGGATACTTTTGCCTGGTCGGTAGAAGATATCCTTGGCACATCGGTTATGTCGCCGGGCCTTCTCCAGCGATTGATATTCCGGTAAGCATCTCTTTGATGCTGAAGCGTTATATTGTAAATATCATTCCCGTAAGAATATTGTAACAAGATCGTCAAATCGAAGTTCCTGTAGTCGAACCTGTTGGTCATGCCACCGTAGAATTTGGGAATACCGCTTCCGATCTTCACGATATCTTCATTATCGATCTTATTATCTCCGTTTACATCCCTGTAATATGCGTCCCCGCCTTTGTAAACGTAAGTCCCGCTATTCGTTAATCCTGTTTTATTGTCTTCATCCCTTGGTAGCACACCTAAGAAATCCCAACCATAGAATGCGCCAATCGGGTCGCCTACCTTCAAGTAGGCAGGTGGCGCCAGGCTTGTGCGACTGAATAATATTTCTTTTTGTCCGTCTGCCAGCGCCAGGATCTTATTGCTATTGGATGATATATTGAAGCTGGTGGTCCAGTTGAAGGATTTGCTCACAAAATTTTTTGAAGTGACTGCAAATTCGATCCCCCTGTTTTGCGTGTTGCCGACATTGTATAAAATGTTATTGTATCCGGAAGAGGTCGGCAACAGGATGTTCAATAACAGGTCGGTCGTTTTCTTATTGTAGACATCCGCTGTAAAACTTATTCTTCCATTCAGTACCGTCAGGTCGATGCCAAGATCCACCTGGGTGGTCTTTTCCCAGCGCAGGCCCTTATTCGCCAAACCGGTTTGTGCAATTCCTCCAATACCTGCATAGTTGGCCCCTGTCGAGTATATGCCCTGTGATGAGTAGTTCGATATACCGTTTTGATTACCGTTGGTCCCCGCGCTCACTCTCAATTTCAGCTCATCTACCAATTTTACATTCCGGAAAAAACGTTCTTCGGAAATTCTCCAGCCTGCCGACACGGCCGGGAAGAAAGCATATTTATTATCGTCACCAAAGCGGGAAGATCCGTCGTAGCGAATGCTGGCCTGCAATAAATATTTGGATTGGAAGGAATAATTGCCCCTGAAAAAGAAAGATTCCAAACCGTTTTGCTGTATGTCACTGATCGCACTGGAAATGATTGAGCCGCCGTTCACGGTTGGTATGGCATTGGTGCTATAGGCTGTTACCCTGCTTTGCATCAGGCGCCGGCGGTTTTCCTGTACACTATAACCGCCCAGCAATGTAAGGCTGCTTTTTTTGTTGAAAGATGCATTATAGGTCAGGGTATTTTCATTGATCCAGGTTGTTGAGGAAATGGTGCTGGCGCCACCTAATGTATTACCATTCAACTCCACGATAGAGGGCCTGAAATAATCGTCTTCCACAAAGGACATATCTGCTCCAAACAGCGCTCTGAATTTCAACCTGGGGAGGATCTTGTATTCAGCGTATACATTGCCCACTACACGGGTACTTCTTGTTTGATATTTTTGTTCATTTACATACGCAACAGGGTTACCTCCATAGTTTGGATCGTTCAAATAATAAGCTCCGTCCCTGGTATAAATAGGAATGGTCGGTGCTTTCCTTAATGAATATCCAATGATCGCATTGCCCTGGTCGTCCCCTACAGCTCTGTTATTGATAGTTCTGCTAATGGTAAGGCTATTGCCAATACTGAATTTTTTACTGGCGTCGTAATCGATATTGACCCTGCCTGAAAGGCGTTTGAATTTGGTATTTTTTACAATACCATCCTGGTCGTAATAATTACCGCTAATTGAATATTTCAGATTTGCCGAGCCGCCGCGAACGGAGGCGTCTACATTTGTCATAGGTGCGATCCTGGTCACTTCTCTCAGCCAGTCCGTATTGACGGAATCATTCAACAAGGTGGGGAAACTATATGCTGTAGTACCGGAGTTTACACGTGTTTCCTGCTGAAATTCTATATACTCTCCCAGGGACATTTTGGGCAGGTACCTGCCGATCTGTTGGCGTCCGTGGTAGGCGTTCACGGTGAAGGTGGCCTGGCCGATCTTGCCTCTTTTGGTGGTGATGAGCACTACTCCATTGGCAGCCCTCGATCCATAGATCGCTGCTGCGGAAGCATCTTTCAATATTTCTATACTTTCAATATCACTTGCATTGAGATCTGCCAGAGGGTTTATTTCATTCCCCCTGTTGTCCCCTGAATTGTTTTCGCTGCTGATAGGGACACCGTCAATAACATACAGAGGAATATTACCTGCGTTGATGGAAGTGTTCCCCCTGATCCTCACTGTAACGCCCGAGCCGGGCTGCCCTGAGTTTTGTATCACTTCCACCCCTGCTGCCCTGCCTTGTATCAGTGCTTCAGGGCTTGCTACGGGTACATTCTGTATATCACCTCCTTTGATCTTTGAAATAGCATTCGTAAGTTCCTTTTGCTTCAAACTTCCGTATCCGATAACAATGACATCGTCCAGATTGGTAGCGGAGGCAGACATAGTAACATTTATTACCATATTGCCGGAAACACGTTTTAGTACATCCTTGTGCCCCACCATGGAGAACATGAGCACACTGGATGTATCGTTAACGGCAATACTGTAAAACCCTTCCCCGTTGGATAGAACGGACTTCTTTGAACCTCTTAGCCTGACGGTCACATTATGCAACGGCTCATTCTTATCGTCGGTTATTTTCCCTTTAATTATTATTTCGCCTTTGTTGTTTGTTTGGGCGAAGGAGATGGAAAACAGGGAAGGAACGGGGGCCAGGAGAATGAAACTAAATAAACAAAATAGCAGTCCTCTCGAAGCATTAGTCATACGGCAAATTTTAAGGCAATAATATTTTTAAGCAATCAAAATACAGATCGGAATAAAATTAGAATAGACACCCGCCGGAGTTGGTACACTATCGTTGCAAATGAGTACACTATAGTTGCAAACAATTGATATTCAGAGATTTTTTTCAAATTCCCGATTCAATCAAAAGGCACCTGGTGTTGTTGGCGGTACTCGTTGGGGGAGCAGTTATACATTTTTTTGAACTCTCGGAAGAAGTAAGACCGGTGATTGAAGCCCGTTCCGTAGAATATCTCTGCAACACTAAGCCTGGTCGTTTTTAATAAGAGGGCAGCTTTTTGAAGCCTGATGAATTTAATGAGTTCATTGGGCGTCATATCGGAGAGTGATTTCAGTTTTCTATATAACTGCATCTTGCTTAAGGCCAGTTCTTTTTCCAAAAATGTGGCGTCCAATGACGTGTCGTCGATACGGCTTTCCACCAATTTGTGTATCCTGGTCAGCAGTTCCCTGTCCTCTTCCTTCATGCCTTCCTCACTGATATGCGACATGGCATTGTCCTCACTGAAGAGCCTGTGCAGCTTTTGCCGGTATTCCAGTAGTTTCCGGACCCTTACCAATAAATGATCGATGTTGAATGGTTTGGGGATATAAGCATCTGCCCCGGCATCGTAACCTTCTATTTTCTGTTCTATTGCTCCTTTTGCTGTTAAAAGGATAAAAGGTATCTGGCAGGTTTCCGGGATGTTCTTGATAATAGAGCATAGCTCCAGCCCGTCCATGTCCTGCATCATCACATCGGAAATGATGAGGCCGGGGACCATGTTCTTCACAATTTCGAGCGCTTTTTTCCCATTTTCCGCTTCATATATAATATAGTGCTCACTTAAAATATCTTTCAGCAGGAACCGGATAGCGGGCTCGTCGTCGACGATCAAAATGCTTTTTTTGTCCTGGTACTCCAATTTATCTACCAACGCTTTTTTATTGATCACCTCCATGGTTTGTTCCTGCTCATAACTATTGTCTGCCACTGAGCGGATCATGGTAGAAGGCATTTCGGCATTGGTGGCGCTTGTATTGGCTATTTCGTCCTGTTCAGGTATAAAATCCGATTGAAGGGATAGGTTGAAAGTTATCCAACCCTGCTGGCAGCTCACATCGATCGATCCGTTCAGAAGGTTTACCAGTTCTCTCGTAAAAGCAAGCCCTATACCCGTGCTTAGCTTGGTGCCCCCTTTTTCTTCGGCAATAAAGAATTTGTCGAAGATGCGTTCTACGTCCTCTTCCCTTAATTTAACCCCGGAATTAGCTACTTTGATCTTCAAAAGATGTTGCTCGTTATCCGTATACACTTCGAGCAGTACTTTTTCATTCGAGCCTGTGTGTTTAAAAGCATTGGAGAGTATGTTGAAAACAATTTTCTCCAATTTGTCTTTATCGGTCCACAATTCTATGCCCGGTTCTATTTTCACCGTAAATTCCAGGTTCTTGTTTTCTTCATGGCGCTGGAACAGCGCAGCGATATTCTCCAACAGGTTGGATACATTGAAGAGCGTATAATGATTTTTCACAAAGCCTTCCTCTGCTCTTCTGAATTCCAACAATTGATGCGCCAGGTAACTCAGGCGGGATGCCTGCTGGTGAACAAGTGAAATAAATTGTTTGTCCGATACATTCTTATTGTCCTTGTTCTTGTGCATGAAGCGGTCCAACCCGCCCAATATGAGTGTTAACGGCGTTTGCAGCTCGTGTGTAATATTGGTAAAGAACTGTTGTTGCCCTTTATGGATCTCTTCGTCTTTCAACCGTAACTGCTGTTCCAGGTACAGCCGGTTGTTCATCTCGGCCTGGTCTTTCCGGTATATGTAAAAAACATACCATGCCGTAAAAATGACGAAGCCATACAGTAAGAATGCCGGTAATGTTTGCCAAAAATATTGCCTTACGTTCAACTGCATGAGCACCACTTCATTTGTCCATTTTCCATCACCGTTAGACCATTTTACCTTCAGGTTATAATTGCCGGGGAGAATGTTGTTGTAAGAAATTTTGCCGTCCTCACCTACATATCTCCATTCGTTATGATTGCCTTCAAGTGTATACGCGTACTGGCATTTTTCCGTGTTGGAAAAATTAATTGCCTTGACCATCATTTCAAAATAGTTCCCATCCCTGCTGATGGAAAAAACATCCGGCTTGTAATCACCGCCTGCCGGTACCACCTTAAAGACATTTTTGGTGAGGGAATTGCCTGCCAGTTGAAAATCAGACACCATCAGATTGGAAAGAGGTTGATTCGTTTTGATAGAATCAGGGAAGAAATAATTGAAGCCATGAACGCCCCCGAAAAACACTTGTCCTTTTTCGTCTTTCCAGATCGCGCCATCGCTGAATTCATCACTTTGTAAGCCATCCGATTGCCTGAAGCGCACAATTTCGAATGAAAGCGGGGAGATCCTTACCAGGCCCTTGTTGGTGCTTGCCCAGATATAACCGGCCGCATCTTCCGTGATCCCATGTACCGTATTGTTGGGCAGGCCGTTTTCAGTAGTAATTCTTTTGAAGGCAGGTTTAGACAGATCCAGATCGGCAAGATCGATCACATTCATTCCATAACTTGTACCGATCCACACTCTTTGTTTGCTATCCTTATACAGAGAGAGTACGTCGTTGTTGGAAAGGCCCTCACTGTATGATGCGGTGAAAGTGCGAAAGACTTTATTCTTTTTATCGAATATGCTCAACCCTCCATAGCGGCAACCAATCAGTATTTGCCCGGCGCTCCCTTCGGCCAAAGCAAAAATTGCGTTGTTGGCCGGCCCCAGGTTATTGCCGGTATGTGCATATTGATATAAATATTGAATGGAAGGCTGTCCCATGTTATTTTTGATGATCTTGAGATGAGCCAGTCCATAGGCTTCCAGGCCCAGCCATAAAGAGCTGTCCTTATCGATCAGGATACTATGCACCAAACTAAAAGAAGGGTATCTTGAACTGTTTTCGATCATATTCCATGCATACCACTGATTATTGTCTGCGTCGTATAACGTAATGCCCTCTGCATCTGAACCGACATATACATAACCAGTTTTATTTTTTTCAATCGTGTAGACCCTGGCATCCGATAAGGCTGTTGAAGAGGTGGAGAAATGGATGGAAGAAGAAGAAGCGTTAGGTGTTCCGAACTCTTTTATTTTAATGATACCATTGCCTTTGGTGCCTACCCACAGGTCGCCGCTCACTTCATTAAATGCTCTTATCGGTATATTGATAGCCTCACCATTCAGCCATTTCCCAACAAGCCCAAAAGAATGGTGATTGACTGTTATCTGTATCACTCCGTTGCCATCGGTGCCCACCCACAGCATATTTTGGCCCATAGGTCGCAGGGAGGTGATGCGCATGTGCGACATTGCCGGCATTTCGCTGGCAATGGTAAATTGTGGTGTAAAGTTTTCATCATACTCTCCAAAACCTTTGGAAGACCATGCCAGCACATAGTGTTCCTTATAATATGCCATAGCCCTTACAGGGAAGGGAAGTTTTGTTTTGAAGATATGGTTATGCCCCCGGTCTAAAGCGTATAAATTCCTGCCTGAAGTGGAATAGAAGATAATATTGTTTACAAGAAAAATATTACTGATCGGTTCATCATTTTTGATGACCGCATCTTTCAGGAAGGCGCCGGCATGACTTTTATAAATATGGGCTTCCCCTTTATTGTTGAGGATGATCAGGCGGCCATCGATATCGAATAATAGCTTGATAATAATGCCGGGATCTTGTCCCTTGAAATCACATTTCCTGAATACATTGGTTTTATCGTCGAAGTAAAACAATGCTTGTGAGAACTTCGGAGCGGCGTATACCTGGCCGTTTCGCTTGCCTACAGCCAGTAAGTAGCTTTTCGAAGAGCCCAGCGAGTCCTTATTGCCATAAAAATAATGCTGGAAATTACCTGTATTACGCTCATATCTCGATATCCCTTCAATAGTGGCGATCCATATTAACTTGGAAGTGTCTTCCGCCATCTGGTAAATCACATTGCTCCCTATATTTTTTTTAGGGTCGCTTTGTTGACTGTAGTTAAAAACATGGAACGAAGAACCATCATAAACATTCAATCCATCCCATGTACCTAGCCAAAGCAAATTTTCCGAATCACTGAATATATCGTTCAAACAACTGCTCGATAAACCACTGCTGTTGTCTAATTGCTGGAATGTGTACCTGCTTTGCCCAAATAAAGAATGGGAGGAATAGAGAAACAATGATAAAATACAGGCTATCGAATATCTGAGGAATGGGGGAGATATTCTGTATGGCAACGCATCACTTCTCATTCAGTTAGTTTTCTTTGGTCAAGACAAATTGATGAACCTTCGATCGCAGGGCTACTGAAATGGAGTAACCAGGCCTAAAATAAGAAATAGTTAGGGCATATATCGATAATTTTATACCGCAGACAGAAACAATACCGGCAAGCATATCAACTCGAAAAATTGTCACATAACTGCCCGGCCTGTTACCTTCTTATGAAATTTTTGGTATAGTATTGCGATCAATATACAATCGGGAATCTTATTGTCTACCGGCCAACCATACAAAGAAAAGGAATTACTGCAACTGCTCGAGCATGGCGACAGGGACGCCTTCTCCTATATATTCAGGGAATATTATGCCGCCTTGTGTGTGTTTGCGGAGAAACTTACAGGCGCCCCGGAGCATGTAGAGGATATCGTGGAAGATGTGTTCATGAAAATATGGGCCAGGCAGCAGCATTTCCAGGACCTTCGCCATTTGAAAGACTTCCTGTACAAATCGACCCGCAATGCCTGTTTCGATCTTATCCGGCGGTTGGAACATAGCCGGGAACGGCAGGCACTCTTCCTGCAATCGCAGAAGCAGTGGGAAGCGGGGGCAGATCTGGACCTGGTCCGCATGGAAGTTTACCGGCACATCTACCGGGCTATCAGCCAGCTCCCGGAACAATGTGGAAAGATCATCCGCATGGGATATATCGAAGGGAAGCCAAACGATGAGATAGCCAGTGAGCTGGGCCTGTCCATACAAACTGTCAAGAACCAGAAATCAAGAGGGATCGCCCTGTTGAAGCTACGATTGCCGCCTGAATACTTTGCCTTATTCTTCCTGTTCTCCCGTTTTTAAAATTATTTTTTCAACGTTTGGTACGATCCAACGATCGCTGCGTATTAATCAAAAGCGCATTTCAATATGAATGCATCATCACCTGATTCCTTATTCATTGCAGAACTGGTCCAAAAACACTTGCAAGGAAACCTTACCGATGAAGAAAAGGCCATACTGGATGCCTGGATAACCTCCGGCGAAGAGCACCAACGATTATGGGGAGAATTGAACGATGGCGCCATACAGCAACAATATGCAAGATCGATGGCTCAGTATCATGAGACCGAAGCGTTGGAGCGTTTCCTGAAAAAACATTCAGCCGCCAACCCTCCAGTGATCAGCCCCGGTATCCATGTTTTAAATAAATGGAGATGGGTTGCTGCCGCAGTGGTGATAGCGGTAATGGCCGTTGCAGGTTATTTATGGTTTTCATATACGCCTTCCAAACCACCGGAACTGGTAGTCAATCCGCCACATATAGATATTGCACCAGGTAAAAATGGCGCCATACTTATACTGGCGAACGGCAACCGGGTGGTGCTCGACAGCATGCAGAATGGTGTTGTAGCTACCGAGAGCGGCACAGAAGCCATACTGAAGAACGGAGAACTGGTCTATGCTCCGGGAAAAGGGCAGTCCGGCGAGATGGTGTACAACACGATCTCTGTTCCGAATGGCAGGGTCTTTCATCTCACACTGCCCGACGGGACGCAGGTATGGCTGAACTCCGCCAGTTCCATACGCTACCCGGTCGCGTTCACAGGCAGCCAGCGGCAGGTCGAGATCAGCGGAGAAGCCTATTTCGAAGTAGTGAAGAATACGAAAATGCCGTTCCGCGTAGCAGTAGATGACCGGGCAGAAATTGAAGTCCTGGGTACCCATTTCAACGTGAATGCCTACGACAATGAGGAAACACTCAGCACAACCCTGCTGGAAGGGTCTGTTCGGGTAGCTGCCAGGCGTACCGGCTCCCAGGGTGATCAATACGCCCAGGTATTATTGCCCGGCCAGCAATTGCAGCTATCAGAAAAAGGAACGAACATCAATGAACCCGATATCGATAAAGTGATCGCCTGGAAAAATGGCCTATTCAATTTCGACGGGGTGGAGCTGAAAAATGCGATGAAGCAGATCGCAAGATGGTACGACGTGGAAATAGTGTACAGAGGCAAGGCGCCCGATATCAAGTTTTATGGCAGGATCAGCAAGGATATCAGCCTGGCAGGACTTATCAAAGGTTTTCAGACCACCGGCGTACAGATGATGATCGAGAATGGCAGGCAACTGGTGGTAATGCCGTAATCATTAAACATCAAAACAAATACTATAGACTAAAACTTTCTAAGATTAGCATCATGAAAAACCGGAAGCAGGTAGGAGCGCTTCCGGCGTAGTTCGGCTAATCTAAAATTCCGTGTAACAAAATTTATATCAACCAAAACTGCGACAAAGCTATGCAAAAAATCGCTCTTGCTGAACGAAGGGGACTTTTATTGCCGTTCCCTCACCAAATCTTGCGAATTATGAGAATGACGTCTTTTTTCCTGTTCGCTCTTATGCTGCACGTTTCTGCAAAAACATCTTCCCAAACAGTAACTATCCACGGGCGCGACATGCCTTTGAAAAAAGTCTTCGATCAGATCTACAAACAAACAGGCTATGTGGTATTTGGGAATGAACGCCTGTTCGAACACTCTGCTCCTGTAACCATCAATGCCAGGAACATTCCACTGGCGGAATTTCTCACAGAGGTATTCCTTGATCAACCTATAACCTTTTCCATCGACAGTAGAACTATTTTCCTTTCCCAAAAAACTTATCCTTCCTCCATAACGATAGCGGCGGACACAGCCGTGATCCCCGTGTTGAAGGGCGCTATTGTAGATTCCGCCGGACAACCCGTGGCGGGCGCAACCATCACGGTGCGCAATACCAGGCTGATCACTGCAACGGACCTGCAGGGAAATTTTTCGTTGCAGAATGTTCCGGCCAACGGGGTATTGACAGTGACCAGTGTCTCCTACCAGTCGAAAGAGATCAGGCTGAACGGAAAGAACTTCCTTAGCATATCGTTACTGCCTGAAGTAAAGAAGCTCGGTGAGGTGGAAGTGACCGTGAACACCGGTTACCAATCGATCCCAAGGGAAAGGGCCACAGGATCATTCGGTATCGTGACCAGCAAGCAACTGGCGCAGGTGCCTGTAGTGAGCATACTCGAACGCCTGCAGGGTATGGTGCCGGGCGTCAATATTTCTACTCAAACCGTTGCCGGTAAAAGCCGCAATGGCAGTATCCAGGTCCGCGGCCTTTCCACGATCAAGAGCCAGTACACCCAGGTAAGCACAGACCCTTTGTTGGTAGTCGATGGGTTCCCTTCCCAAATGTCGATCTCCAGCGGTGCGCTCGATTTTATCAATCCTGACGACATCGATCAGATCACTATCCTGAAAGATGCTGCTGCGGCATCGATCTGGGGTATCCAGGCCGCCAATGGCGTGGTGGTGGTAGTCACCAAAAAAGGGGTCCGGAACAGTAAACCCACGCTCAGTTTCTCCACCACCTTCGGCACCAGCAGCAAACCCACCACCAATTACGGCAAAATGATGTCCATGCCGGATTATATAGCCATGGAAAAAGAGTTGATAGACAAAGGAAGGTTGAATGACCCTACAACTACTACGTCGGGATTGCTTCCGGAAAACAATAGCCAGGCACAGGCCATCATCTGGCGTTTCAAACGCGGTGAGATCCCGGAAGCCAGGATGAACCAGGAGCTGGCCGCATTAGGCACTATCGACAACAGCGATCAGGTTGCCAGGTACATGCTGCAGCGCCCTACCACGCAGCAATACAATCTATCGCTTTCAGGAGGCGGGCCTAACAGCTCTTATTTCCTGTCGGGGTATTTTTATAAGGATGAGCGCGTTTACAGGAGCAATGTGAATAAGGGTTACTCCCTGAGAGCAGGCGCTACTTCGGCCATGATGGATGGCCGCATTACCATCAGCACCGATCTTACATTCGGCAATACGAAGGATAAGATCAACGGCGCCGCCGTACGGGCCATGAGCGTTGTAGCCGGCGGCATGAGGCCCTACGACCAGCTTGTCGATGCTTCGGGCAATAGAGTATACTACGATGTGCTGACAATACCTTCTATCGCCAGGAACCTGGAAAGCAAGGGCTATCTCCCCTTCCGGTATTCACCTATCGATGAACTGGATTATTCGAACACCTATCAAAACGGCAATAACATTGCGTTCAATGCATCTATCAATGGCAAACTGACCTCCTGGCTGAATGCAACTGTTTCAGGGAATATAGGACGCACCTTTTCGGACAGGGAACTTTACTGGGAACCCGAAAGCTATGATGCAAGGATCATGGTCAATAAAGGCACCAGCCTCAATGCCACCGGAGCCCGCGTGTATGGTGTGCCACCGGGGGGAAAGCTTGACCTGGATAATTCGCTGGGAAGAAGCTATAACCTGCGCGGCCAGATCAATGTGAACAAAAATTGGTTGAGCAAGCACCAACTGAATATGCTGATAGGAACGGAGATCCGTGAAAACTACAACAAATCGAGCGGAGAGATCCGCTATGGATACGACAAATCCATCAATTCCTACAGGGTCGTCAATCCATCCGTCACCTACAAGGATATGTTTGGCGGCACCCAAACCATCGGCGCTACTTCCAAAGCAGTTGTTGAAAAGACTACGCGATCGCTGTCGTACTATGCGAACGGTTCCTACACCTTCGACAACAAATACACGGCTTCCGCCAGCGCACGCTTCGACGATTACAACCTGCTCGGCGTTGAACGCCGCAAAAGGGCCATCCCGCTTTGGTCTGCCGGCCTGAAATGGGATATCGGGAATGAAGATCTCCTCCGCAATGTTCCATGGATCAACCAGCTCTCGGCCCGCTTTACCTATGGCTTCAGCGGCAATGCACCGCAGGGCTATGCACCGGTCACTACTATCAACCTCCTGGGATCGAATTTCTATACCAATTATCCGTATGGCGTTATCGCCAACCCCGCTATCGAGAACCTGGCATGGGAAAAAACACGCATGATCAATTATGGGATCGATTTCTCCCTGTTCAAGAGCAGGTTATATGGCTCCATCGAATACTATCGGAAAAAGACAACCGATATTATCTGGCAGTTACCTATCAATGGAACATACGGGTTCACCAGCACATTGTTCAATACGGCCAACCTCGATGGTCATGGTGTCGACATTGGGATCAATGTGGTGCCCTTCCTGAACAAAAGCTGGAAATGGACCACCAGCCTCAACATTTCCTATAATACCAATATCATTAAGGACGTCCGTTTCAAAAAACCGACCACCTCCTTCGCACCGGAGATACTTTACGATGGTTATCCCTCGGATTATGTGTTCTCCTATCTGTGGGCAGGGCTCGACAAAACAGGCCAGTCGCTCATCGCCGACCCCAACATAAAAGATAAAACATATACCGTGAACGAGTATCCCTTTGAAAATATCCGCGTTTATTCCGGTCGCAGCAACTCACCCTGGTTCGGCAGCTTCGGGAACACGATACAGTACAAGAGTTTGGAGTTGAATGTACAGTTCCTGTATGCGCTGGGCGGTGTATTCCGCAAACCCTCCATCAATTCCGTGGGCTATACCAATAACACTTATGTAGGACGTGGCGGAGACCTGGCCGAACGCTGGAGAAAACCCGGTGATGAAGCATTCGCCAATGTGCCCGGCCTCGAGTTCGGCGCTGGTACGAATTTCTTTCAAAGCACAGGCCGTTATGTTGAATCGACTTACCTCATCAGAAGCCGCAGCAATATCAGGCTGCAGCAGATCATGCTGTCCTATTCCCTTCCTGCACGCTGGCTCGCAAAAACGGGCGCCAGGAACCTGGCCCTTTCCGCGGTTTGTCGCAACCTGGGTATGATCTGGGCGGCCAATAAGGAAAAGATCGATCCCGATTATCTCTATACTATAGGCAATAACTACCAGTTGCCACCATTGACCTCTTATTCTTTCAGGCTTTCGCTGAATTTTTAAAAACCGCTCAACCAATTACTATGCATTCATATAAAAATATCTTTACTGCGCTTTTACTAATGGCTGCCCTGGCCTCCTGCCGGAAATATGTTGAGGAAGTGCCGATTCAGGGCCAGCGTGTGCTCGTATATACCGAAGATTACCGGGCATTGCTGAACAATACCGACCAGCAGGAGATCGCTTATGGGGTCGCGCCGATCCTTAGTTGCGATGATGCCGAACTCGCAGCCCCGGAGCTACAGAATAATATCAAGAACAATACTATCCAGGTGGCCATGTATACCTGGAGCAAGCCCTTTTATGTGGATCAGCAAACCGACAACGACTGGAATTCTTTATATGCTATGATGTATGTCTATAACATAGTGATCGGCGGTGTGATGGAAAGCAAGGGAGGCGACCAGCTTACCAGGAATACCCTCATGGGTGAAGCGCTGCTCCACAGGGCATTCAATTATTTCATGCTTGCCAATTTGTATGGCAAACAATATGATGCGGCCACAGCCGATAAAGACCTGGCCGTGCCTCTTTTGCTGAAACCATCCCTGTTCGTTGACCTCACAAGGTCCAGTGTAAAGAAAGTGTACGATCAGGTATTGAGCGATACCCGCCAGGCCATATCGTTGTTGCCGGCAAAACAGGAGATCAATTTCAAACCCAGCAAGGTTGCAGCGTACGCATTGCTCAGTAAGGTGTACCTGAATATGCGCGATTTTACCAATGCAGCGGCCTTTGCAGACAGCGCCCTGGCGATCTCCGGCGACCTGTATGATTATAATATAGCAGTGGCCCCTAATCCATATATTTTTCCCGGACAATACCAGGACAAACAGGTGATGCTGCGCAAAGTGCCAAGGCAGGTTTACAACGCACTGCAACTGAGCCCTGCATTATTAAACCTGCTGGGAACAAAAGACCTGCGTTATGTGCTTTTCGTAAAGCCCGGCACCAGTTTCTCCCCCGGCTTCACAGGATTCGGTTTCTGGTCGAGGGAAAAATATTCGGGCTCACCGGACAAACCGGCGGTAGGTCTAACAGTGAATGACACCTGGCTGATAAAAGCAGAATGCCTGGCCCGCGCAGGAAAAAAAGATGAAGCGGTCGCCATGCTCAACACCTTGCGGAAACTGCGGTTCAGGCCGGCAGATTATGCCGACCTCACAGCAGCGAGCCCCCAGGAAGCGCTGCAGCTCGTGATCGACGAACGGCGCCGCGAGTTCTTTGGATCAGGCTTGCGTTGGTTCGATCAGCGCCGGCTGAACAAAGACCCTATGTTCGCCCAAACCGTTACCAGAACTTTGAACAACACAACCTATAAACTGGAGCCTAACAGTAATGGATATGTGTTCCCACTGGCCAACCTGTTGATTGCCCAGAATCCGGAAATGGAACAAAATCCGAATTAATGCACATCATCATGAGGTAGCCCTTTCATTAACGGAAAGGGTTACCTTCTTACGATCTCATCTACCGGTAGCGCCCACCAATGCATACCGGTGAGAGCATCTATTTGTCCGGGCACACCCCTGCAGGCTCCCGTTGCCTGCAGGGAGCCTGGATGATCAAAAACAACAACCTATACATATAATATAATGGAAAAGAGTATTGTCAGGATTGAAGGGCTGTCGCACAGGTACAACACCAACTGGGCGATCCGTGATATCGACATGGAGATCAGCCAGACAGGTATTGTAGGATTGCTGGGCTCCAACGGCGCAGGAAAATCCACCACCATGAACATTCTCTGTGGAGCGCTGAACCAGACCGAAGGGAATGTTTACATCAATGGTTTCGATATGAAAAAAGAGCCTGAACTGGCCAAGAAAGAGATCGGGTTCCTGCCGCAACATCCACCGTTGTATATGGACCTTACCGTGGATGAATACCTCTACTACTGCGCAGGTTTGCGCCATATCCCGAAAGACACTATGAAGTCATCCATCAGGGAAGTAAAGGAACGATGTGGCATCGCGCACTTCAGCAACCGGCTGATACGAAATCTTTCCGGTGGATATCGCCAACGGGTCGGTATTGCCCAGGCCATCGTTCATCGCCCCCGGCTCGTTGTGCTGGATGAGCCTACCAATGGCCTCGATCCCAACCAGATCATCGAGGTAAGGGCACTGATCAAGGAAATAGCAAGGGAGCGGGCGGTCATTTTCTCTTCCCATATCCTGTCGGAAATACAATTGCTCTGCAAAGAGATCAAGATGATCGAAAATGGCAGGATCGTATTCTCCGATACGATGGAAGCCTTCAATAACTATGTAGAGCCGCACAGTATGCTTATCCATTTATCGAACCCACCATCCGTATCCGAACTGGAACAAATAGAAGGCGTAAGCAAAGCGGAATTCCTTACCGAACGGCAGGTCCGGGTTTATTTCAGCGGCGACCAGGATATTTCAGAAAAGATAGTGGCTACCAGTGTTCAACGTGGTTGGAGGTTGCGGGAGATCAGTCTCGATAAGAGCGCGCTCGATGAAATATTCAAACAATTATCGAATCAAACATCAAAATAACAAGTATTCAATGAAAACGATACTCAGAGTGGCAAAAACAGAGCTGCGCACCTTGTTCTTTTCCCCTATTGCCTGGTTCCTGATGATCATATTCCTGGTACAGTGTGGAATAACTTATGCGAACATCATAGAGCTCGTAGCAAGAGAACAGGATGCCGGTAACAAGTACATGGGCAGTATGACAGATTTCATCTTTTTTGGTAATCGCGGATTGTTCGGCAGTGTGATGCAAAATGTATATCTCTATATGCCACTGCTCACCATGGGACTGATCAGTCGTGAAATAAGCAGCGGCACTATTAAACTATTGCATTCCTCTCCCATCAGGGTCCGGGAGATCGTACTTGGTAAGTTCCTGTCCATGCTGATCTACAGCCTGCTACTCGTTTTCATCATCGCGTGCTTTGTATTCTCGGGGCTGTATCAGATCATCTCTGCCGATTCCGGCAAGCTTTTCAGTGCCGTACTGGCCTGCTTTCTTTTGCTCAGCGCCTACTCTGCCATCGGTCTTTTCATGTCGAGCCTTACCAGCTACCAGATCGTGGCCGCGATATGCACTTTCGTGATGTTCGGTATCCTCAACTATGTAGGCCAGCTTTGGCAGGGGATCGCTTTTGTAAGAAACCTCACCTATTTCCTTTCCATCTCAGGGCGCACCGGCAATATGATGGGCGGACTGATCACCAGTAAGGATGTGATCTATTTCCTGGTGATCGTATACCTGTTCCTGGGCCTCACCATTTATAAAATGCGATCGGACATTGAATCCAGGCCCCGCCTGGTAAGAATGGGCAGATATGCCTTTGTAATCATCTCCACGCTGACCATCGGTTATATCAGCTCCATTCCTTCTCTCGTAGGATATTATGACGCCACGGCCAACAAATCGAGAACACTGGCCCCCAATGCACAGAAGATCATTAAAGAGCTGGGCGATGCGCCATTGGAAGTGACCGCCTATAATAATCTTCTTGGTAACTACTGGAACTTTGGGGCGCCGGAATCTTACAACCAGAACCTTGCCAGGTGGGAACCTTATTTGCGGTTCAAGCACAACATAGAACTGAAGACCGTTCTGTATTACGATACCGCTCTCGAAAACCGAAACTATGAAAGATACTTCGGAGGCAGGACCATTGAACAGATCGCCAAACGGGTTGCCGAGAGCAAAGACCTTTCTCTTTCAGACTTTAAATCGCCGGCAGAGATCCGCAAGACCATCGATCTGAGACCGGAGCTGAACAGGTATGTAATGCAACTGAGATACAAGGAACGCACTACCTTCCTGAGAGTGTTCAACGATATGCGGCAATGGCCCAGTGAAACAGAAGTCTCTGCTGCCTTCAAACGCCTGCTGCGGGCCAAAATGCCCAGGATCGTTTTCCTGACCGGCAACCTGGAAAGGGATATCAATAAAGTGGGCGACAGGGAATACAAGGTGCTTACCAATCTGAATACATTCCGCAATTCTCTCATAAACCAGGGCTTTGATGTGGATACGCTGTCACTGCTCACCAAAGAGATCCCCACGGATATTTCCGCATTGGTACTGGCTGATCCAAAAGTAGCGCTAACAGATACAGCGATGAATAAAATACAGCAGTATATCGATAATGGCGGCAACCTGTTCATTGCCGGTGAACCAGGCAAGCAGGCCCTGCTCAATCCATTGCTGGCCAAACTGGGTGTACAGTTGCTGGAAGGGATATTGGTGCAGCCAACCAAAGAATTGCAACCGGAACTGGTAACACCCTACCTGACTGCCACTGCGGCCACATTCTACCCACCGCTGGAACATAGTCATCACGACAGCGCAAAAGTATCGATGCCGGGCGTCACTGCGCTCTCCTATACGGATAGCGGTGCATTCACGATCAGGCCCCTGCTCATGACAGATGCCAAAACAAGCTGGTTGAAAAAAGATAAGCTGGTAAGCGATTCCGCCGAAGTACTGTATTCTGCTGAAAAAGGCGATGAAAGAAGGGCCTTTCCTACAGCACTGGGCCTTACCCGCACAATAAAAGGAAAAGAACAAAGGATCATTGTGACCGGTGATGCAGATTTCATGAGCAATGCAGAATTGCAACGGTTCAATTTGCAAGCAGCCAATTTCGCATTCAATACCGGACTGTTCAGTTGGTTAAGCTATGGTGAATTCCCTATCGATAGCTCCAGGCCGCCGATCAAAGACACCAAAATAAGGGTCACGAAAGACCAATCGAAAATTCTCCGGATCATCTATGTATGGATAATACCCGGTATACTGCTGGCCTTCGGTTCCATCCTGCTCATCAGACGTAAACGGAAATAATGGCGGCAACAAAAATCTGAAGCGGACCTACCACATCATGCAAAAAGGAAACCATGCATTTCAATACAGATAAACAGACGCTCGATGATCTGAACATATTCGGTAAGCCGGGCAGGGATTCCATTTATACCATTTTCAATAATACTCATACCAGGGGTGGGGCGGGCATGCTGGAGCAGATGTTCCTGTACCCGCTTTCAGATGCAACTGCCATCAATAACCGTAGTCATACCATTCAATTTTTCAGCTCTGCGGGAACCTCATTTCCTTTCAACAGTGCATTGTTCGATAGTGCTGAGCTTTACCTCCAGATGGAAGATGAAAGGACACGGCTCCCCCGTGAACCAGGTACTATTGGCGGAAAGATCCGGCACCTGATCGGGGAAGACCATCAGTATAAGATCATCAGCAATGGGGTTTCCGCAATGATCGAAATTTTGCATCTGTTGAAAGATTTTGTGCAAAGCATTTCGAAAACCGCCTCCCAAACACCTTATGCCCAGGTATTACAGGAATTAGAAAAACTTTTGAATGATGATGATCTGGCTCCTGTAATGCAGGAAAAATCAAAAGGCAGGCTGTCTTACCATCTAACAGCCCGGTACGATGATCTGTTGCGTTTCCGTAGCAGGAATACCCTGCGCAGGATACTGTTCCATATATATCATATCGACGTTTATATCTCCGTGGCAAAGGTGGCCAGGGTGCACAATTTTGTATTCCCGGAAGCGATGGACAGGGAGCTGCACACAGTATACCTGGAAGACGTGTATCATCCACAGGTCAAAAACGCAGTCGGCAATACCCTGAGCATTACACCAGACAACAATATCATTTTTCTTACAGGCGCCAACATGGCCGGCAAATCCACTTTCATGAAATCGCTGGGCATCGCTATGTTCCTGGCGCATATTGGATTTCCGGTAGCGGCCAAAAAGATGTCGTTTTCCGTAAGGGATGGCATCTACACCACCATCAATCTTTCCGATAATCTTTCCACAGGCAGCAGTCATTTCTATGCGGAAGTGCTGCGGATAAAAAAGGTGGCGCAGGAACTGGGCGTTTCCAAAAACCTTTTCATCATATTCGACGAGCTTTTCCGTGGCACGAATGTAAAAGATGCCTGTGAAGCCACTATCGCCATTACCGAAGCTTTTGCTGCCAGGAAGAATTGCATGTTCGTAGTGTCCACACATATCATCGAAGCAGGAGAAGTTCTGAAAGAACGGTGCCGTAACATATTCTTCACCTACCTGCCTACCACCATGCGCGACAATGTGCCGGTCTATACTTATAAACTCGCGCCCGGCATCACGGCAGACAGGCATGGGATGATCATCATCAACAATGAAGGCATTCTCGATATCATCAATAACAGGCCACCCAAAACAGCCCGATCATGAGCTTTATAGCAGACAAACAAACGCTGGAAGACCTGAATATTCCCGGCAGGTATAAAAGCAATTCCATATTCCGCCTGTTCGACCATACGATCACCAACGGTGGCCGGCTGTTGATGGAGCAGATGTTCCGGCAACCACTGACCGATGCCGCCCGCATCGATGAACGTGTTCGCAGTTTCAGGTATTTCAGCAAAAAGCGCGTTACCCTTCCCTTTTCCAATGAAGCTTTCAGCGCAATGGAAAACTACCTGCGATCCGGCAGCGGTAGTTTGTTGGAAACATCCTGGAATACGGTCCTTAAAAAAATACGCAGCAAAGTGACCGGCAGTGAGGAATACAGCCTCCTTGAAAGCGGTTGTATCCAGACGATACAGATCATTCAGCAATTCCATGATCTTGTTCAACACCTGCAAGAGGACGCAGATAATCCCTGTGCGGAGCAACTGGCCACCGTCCGGCAAATATTTGCCAACAGGCAATTGCAATGGCTGGTCGATGGGGCCACTCCCCCAAAGATCACTTTACTGAAACTAATAAAGTATGATCACTGCCTGAGGGCCAACATGCAAAAGGAAATGAAGGCTTTGATGCAGATCATCTTCCAATTCGACGTGAACATAGCTGTATCGGATGTCGCTGTGGCCAAAGGCTACTGTTACCCGGAAGCGCTGCCGGCGCAGCAGAACCGTATCAACATTTCAGGACTGTTCCATCCCCTTCTGGCAAAGGCAGTGACCAATCCTGCCGACTTCTCGGAAAACAATAATGTGATATTCCTTACAGGGGCCAATATGGCCGGGAAGTCAACCTACATGAAAGCATTTGGCATTGCCATTTATCTGGCACACATGGGCTTTCCGGTACCTGCTGCAAAAATGGAGTTCTCCGTGAAAGATGGCATCTTTTCATCCATCAACGTTCCTGATGATCTCGAACATGGGTATAGTCATTTTTATGCGGAGGTGCTTCGCGTGAAAAAAGTGGCTGAAGCAGTCAACGCATCCAAAGACCTCATCGTAATATTCGATGAGCTTTTCAAGGGCACCAATGTGAAGGATGCCTATGAGGCCACATTGTCCATAACAGAAGCCTTTTCTGCGCACAGGAATTGCTTCTTCATCATCTCCACGCATATCATCGAGGTTGGAGAAGCATTAAGAGCACGTTGCGGGCACGTCCGGTTCCTGTATCTGCCTACGGTAATGCAGGGAGCCATCCCCACTTACACTTACCAGTTGAAAGAGGGGATCACTACCGACCGTCAGGGCATGATGATCATCGAGAATGAAAGGATACTGGACCTGATCCGTCAGGGAGGGTGATGCAGGTAAGTGGCCATCTGGCTATTTTTTATCCTATTGCTTCACAAAAACAATACTCTCTTTTGTTGTTATATTGTCCATCATCAGTAAATAAGCCCCTTTGGCAAATGGTCCAACCTCCAGCGTGGTGCGTGTATTGCCTGCCTTCAGCCTGTAGGTTTTAATCATTTGACCGGAAGAGGTATATACCGAAATAGTGGCTCCTGCACTTGCTTTTGGATGTTCAACGACCATGCTGCTGAATACGGGATTCGGGAATACTTTCAGCCCCGTTATGGTATTTTCTGTCATGGTGCTTACTGCCATATTCCTGGCGGATGGATTTACCATCATTCCCATAGAAGAGTTATCGATGTTGATGGTGGTGCTGTACACTGTATCACCTTTACCATCTAACCTGACGCTACCTATCTTGTAATAAAGTTGCTGATGCGGAGCGGCAAAATCGTTCAGGATATATTTTGTTTTATTGATATTGGATGCTACCTGCCCAATTTTTGTAAAAGAAACATTATCGGTTGAGCGATATAATCCGAACGCAAACAGATCTTTTGCCCAGTCGATGGTGAAATTGATCCGGACACTATCCTTACCAATGATTGTACCGGTAGCCTGGGCAAAGACGGCCTGCTGGTCCGGCGACTGAATAGCATTCAGGTATTTTTCCAGCATGGTATAGCCATCACCAGCAAAGCTGTTGCCATTAATGCTGGTCGTATCGGCATCATTGCCGGAAGTTTTTGCCTCCCACCAGTCGGGTAGTCCATCATTGTCCGTGTCGTTTGGATAAGTGGTGGATGTTAAGGTAGGCCATCCGCCAACTGTGTTCTGACTGTCGATAAATCCACTCGGATGTGTTACTCCTGCTTTATTATAACTGGTATCCTCATACGTAGCTGTGCCTGTACGGGTTTCCCTGATGATCCGGCGATCAAGCGTATCCCGGCGGGGCAGTATAGCGCCGCTACTGTCCATTACAGATAGATAAGCATCTTTTGCCGTTTGGGTGGTCACCGGTGAATATGGGAACGGCAGGTTTTGCCTTGCAGCAGCTATACTGTCGAACGCACCGGGGTAAGATGCTTCCCCTGGATAAACGCCATTTGTCCAGTTATTGTCTGATATGTCGTTGGTATCGGAAGCGCAGGGATAGCCGTATACATAATTGCCCTTGATATGAAATTTTCCACCCCAAATCGTATCGCCCGGGACCCGCTGGGAAAGTGTATATATATTATAGGTAAGAATACGGTGTCTTCTATTACCGGACACACAGGAAGCACTGCCGGTTGTGGCCGGGCCGGGCTTATAATAATTATTGACCATATTCTGGTGTCCGCCGGTACCTGCATAGGAAGACCCGTCCCAGTTGTATACCACATTATTGCGGTAATCTACATATTCCAGGTCCGGCCGCCCGGTATTATCGCTTCCTGAAAACCTCGGGTTGCGATTGGAATTACTGGCGAGTAAATTATGGTGGAAAGTAGCATTCTGCCCGCCCCAGATACCTCCATAACCATGCGGTGTTTTATCGCCGCCGGTCGATTTATGATGAAAAGAATAGTACAGGCTCTCGCTCAACATGCTCCATTGCAGGGTAAAGTTCGAGACTGCATAAAAAGAACCTACCTCATCGGTCGACCAGCTCAATGAACAATGGTCGATGATGATATTGGAATACGGGAAAGGCGCTCCGAAGTAATTGCTCAAGGCATCCACATCTATGCGGGCAGTGTCTCCCGGCCTGCTTCGGATATACCTGATGATAATATCATTTGCTTTAATATACATCCCATGCCCGGCCAGGCAAATGCCATCACCGGGTGCTGTTTGTCCGGCAATGGTGATATTGCTTTTGTCCAGGATGATCGTACTGGACAGGAATATAGTGCCTGATACTTTGAAAAGGACTGTCCGGTACGGTTGACTTACCGCATCCCTGAGGCTGCCTGCACCTGCATCATTCAAATTAGTGACATAATACACACGGGCGCCCCTGCCGCCTTTCGTAAACCTGCCCCCGCCTTCGGCGCCTGGAAAGGCGATTTGCCTGGATGCCTGTATGGTGCCTTCCAGCCTTATATTTTTCGAAACAAGAAATTTAGTATCGGTAATGAGACCGGTTGTCCAGGGCGACACTTTTATGTACAGTTTTTTACCATTCGGAACACTGATATTCAAACCGCCCAGGATGGTATCTTTCGGTACAGATCCCGAAGCCAGGGACAGGTTGGTGATCAGATCAGTATAATTGATATTATCGGTCGACCAGGCAATGTTTGCGTGCCCAAAACTCGATGAGTTGAAACTTAGCGCCAATCCTATCTGTTTTACGGTGAGATCGCGCCCTGCAGCCGGTTCGGTGACATACAACGCATACCTGTTGCTGTTAGGCCCTGTTTCCGCGGGCCAGGTAGTGTCGGATGGCAAGATCCTTTGCCCGCCGCTGCCGGAAATATAATTATTGATGATCAGTCCTGTCAATGACTGAGGAACAGCAGCCATATAGCCTGTCGTTACTGCATTTTGATTGGCTGTGAGCGCCCAGGTTGCATTGTTGGTAACTATGGTGTCTGCATTGATGATCACATTTTTGATGATCATGTATTTACTGCTGATGGCAGCCGTAGTGAACGGTGACACCCTGAAATACAAGGTCTGTCCATTCAGTACCGGAATATTCAGATCAGTAAAAGAATAATCGTCCGGTGTGGAAGATGATCTTAAAAAAAGGTACGTGGTAATGTCTGTAAAATTGGCGCCGTCGGTCGAGTAAGAAAGTCCGGCCCGGCAGGCGGAAGATCCATTGAAACTCAGGGATACCTTGATCTCTGTTACGGAAAGATTTTTACCTGAAGCCGGCGAAACAGTGTATTGCAGATACCTGCCGCTGTTGGGTGCTGTTTCTGCAGGCCATGCATTACCTGGTGGTATTAATCTCTCTCCGCCTGTGATGTAATCGAAATGGTTGATGCCAGTCAATGATCCTGCTGTTGCAGTGATGCTGCCGGTAGTAACGGCATTCTGGTTGGCTGTCAATGCCCAGGTAGCAGTAGCTGCGGACTGGCAGCGTGCTGTTTTGGCGAACAAGCTGCCGATAAGGGCAATAGATAGCCATAAATAAGGTATGAACTTATTCATAAGCAAGCGTTTTGGTTATATGTAAATGTTATACTCTTACTGTTCAGTAGCCATAATCCTGTGTAATGTTTGGATTTGCATCGATAGAGGGTTGCGGAATGGGCAGTAATTCACTATGGTTGGATTTGAACAGTTGCGCTACATTGGTAATATAGGCCGCTGTTATAGAACTGATCCAGGCTACTTTTGTGTGGCCTGCAGGTGTAGCTGAAGGAGCTGGCTGGTACAGGGAATTTCCCCATATCAGATCTGTAGCGCCTGTTTTATAGTACATCGACTGGGGCAGGTTATTATAAGGCGCTGTCTTATTCAGCATTTTTGTCAAAGCAGCCCTGGTATCCTGGATCTTTTGACTGATCAGGTTCCAACGAATAAGATCATATTTACGTATCCCTTCTCCGCCCAGTTCGAAGGAACGTTCATTGACAATGGCAGTAAAAAATGCATCCTTTGTAGTAGGTGTTGTACCGATTTTATTTTCATTCCCCTTGAAGCCTCTTTTCCTTACTTCTTCATAAGCAGCAATGGCGGCTGGTGTGGGCCCGTTGTTCAATTCGTTCTCTGTTTCTGCAAACATCAGCAATACATCGGAAAAGCGAAGGATAGGCCAGTTGATGCCCAGGTATTGTACAGCCGATGATGGGGCGGGATTGGTGATCCAGTCGGACCGGAATTTCCCGCTGGTCATATTGATCATCGTTTGTCCTGCCTTTGTATTGTCGGCATTGTTATAGTAAGGAGCTGCGGTAACATTCCGCCTTGTATCCAGTGAATCGAATGAATAGAAATATACAGGAACAATGCGGATCTGACCATTACCTAATAATGCAGTGTTGCCGGGAACATAGAAACGCGGGCCGTCGTAATATCCCAGTTTACTGTCCGAAGTTCCATTACCACCGGCCATGGCTACTTCAAACAATACTTCTCCATTCGGATCGATCCTGTGGGCATCGATGGCGTCTTTGAATACGGCCTGGAAAGATGGATTCAGTGTATGCTGGTCCCTGCGCTGCATCAGTTCGGCGCATTCATTCCTGGCTATCTCATAAAATTTCAGGTAATCACTGCGCTGTTTCATCTGGTTGGTGCCTCTGCGCAATGAATATCCTCCCATGAACAATGCGATCCTTGCACGCAGGCCTTTTGCAGCGCCTTTCGTTATTCTTTCATCTTTTGCCACGCCGGCATCGTTCCGCCAGGGAAGCAATGTTGCCGCCAGTTTAAGATCATCGAGTATGCGGGCGTAGATCGAATCCCTGTCGGTCTTTGGCAAGAACAGATCAGGCTGGTCTATCGAGGGTACGAATGGAGCGGGAACATCTCCCCAGTTCCTGATCAGCTCGAAATAGAACTGTGCCCGTAGTGTAAGCGCTTCTCCATACAGCCGGTGCAGTTGCATGGTATCGGATGCAGTCCCGTTATTGTACAATGTCATCTTGGGGATATTCTTGATACAGATATTGGCGCGTTCGATACCTGTATACAATTGTTCAAAAGGCCCTTCCAACTGTGCATTGGTAGGTTGCAGATTGTAACGGGACAGGTCCCTGGAGCTATTGTCCGGCGTACTGGTATTCAAAATGCCCAGCATCTCATCGGTATCGTAGGGGTACATCATGCTAAGCCTGCTGCCATAACCGAAGTCGCCGGCAAGCTCATTGTATACTCCCAGTAGGGCGGCTGTTGTATTGGCCACATTGCTGAAGACGTACTTTTCGTCAAAGGCTGATTGGGGTTCGATGTCCAGTTGCTTCTTACAGGAGCCCATACTGGCGATGATAGTTACCGGTAAAACTATTTTTATGATCAGGCTGCGAATCGATTGTTCCATTTTGCAAGGTTTAATTGCTTACAATGAAAGATTAAGGCCAACGATAAAAGAACGGCTGCGCGGATAAGCAGCATAGTCTACACCTGGTGTTACCGGTGTTGCCCTTCTTGTATTTACTTCAGGATCATATCCAGAATAGCCCGTCAAGACAGCGAGGTTATTAACGGTAGCATATAATCGCAGGCGCATGATCTTGGCACGGCTCATCAGTTTGGCGGGTAAGGTATATCCCAGTGTTATATTGTTTATCCTGAGAAAAGAACCATCTTCCACTGCCCATGAGGTGGGATAAAAAGCGCCGGTACCGGTGAGCGGTATCCACATAGCAGCATTCTTATTCAATGCTTCCAACTGGTCCGGCGGAATACCAGTTACAATCTGCTGCCCTCCTACTGTGGTCACTTTTTGTACCACATTACCGTTTGCATCTGTTGTTCTCCACCGGTTGGCCATTATGCTCAGCATATTGGTGTTCTTACCATAGCCATTCGTGAATTCAATTTTATTGGCATTGAAAATTTTGTTGCCGTATACAAAGTTCACAAAGATGCTCAGGTCAAAATTCTTGTACACCAGTTGCTGGTTGAGGCCACCGGTGAATGTCGGATTGGTATTGCCGATAATGGTACGGTCATTATCATCGACAAAACCGTCGTTGGTCAGGTCTTTCAGCTTCATCCAGCCAGGTTGCGGTGTACCAACAGTTTTGGTGCCGTCCGCAACACCGCTTTTCAAGGTATACTGACCAGTGGCAGGATCATAATTGAAGTCATTGACAGTATAAAAACCATCGGAAACATAGCCATAGATGGCCCCGACCGGCTGACCCACTTTTACAATATAATCTGCCGGCTGACCGCTGATGCCGAAACCGGAATTTTGCAGATAAGAAGACTGCCTGCCGGAAAGTTTTTCGATCCGGTTCCGGTTGAATGACATATTGAATGAGGTATTCCAGCTAAAATCCTTTTGCTGGATAATGACAGCGCTTAGTTGTATTTCCAATCCCTGGTTGGAAGTAGAACCTACATTTTGCAGTTGTGTGGTATAGCCGGAAATGGTAGGAATGGGAACATTTACCAGGAGATCATTGGTTGTATTGCGATACACATCCGCGGTGAGTTGTACCCTGTTCTTGAACAATCCTATATCGAGACCTATATTCCTGGATATGGTGGTTTCCCATTTTAAATTTTTATTGGCGAGATTCGGTGAAGCATATCCCGGCACTGCCTGTTCACCCAACCCGTACTGGGCGCTGGTGGTAAACGAGGTGAGGTATAAATAATCTGCGATGCGGTTATTACCGACCTGTCCATAGCTCAACCTCAGTTTCAGATCGGATATGACAGGAATTTTTTTCATGAAATTTTCCTGCGATATTTTCCAGGCAACCGATCCGGAAGGGAAGAAGCCCCATCTTTTATCAGCGGCAAATTTGGAAGATCCATCGGCCCTTGCGCTGAATGTTACCAGGTATTTGTTGCGGTAAGTATAGTTAAGCTGTGTGAAGAAAGAGATCAGTTTGCTTTGCAGGTTATTGGTTTGGGGATATAATGGTGTTGTGGAACCCAGGTTAAGCTGCCCGATCGCTTTGTCCGGCGTGATGCCAACCGGGAAGTACCGCAATTGGTTGTTGGTGTTTCTGGCCGTTACGTTGTACAATTCATTGCCCAGCAAAGCCACGATCGCGTGTGGTTTCTTAAGGGATGTATTTGAAAATGTCAATACATTGGAGTTGTTGAAAATGACCCTGTTGGCGGTGATAATACCTACCATGGGCATGCCGGCGCCCTGGTATCTCGATACCGAAGTGAGCGTATCATCAAAAGCGTTTCGTTCCTGGTTGTTATTATCGATGCCTGCTGTTATCCTGAAAGAAAATAGTTTGTTGAATGTGTAATTGATATACCCGCCAATGTTGAATCCCTTTATATAACTTTTCCGGTACTGGGCATTGTTCAACAGAACGGGGTTCATGATGCCGAGGCCATTGCCGGCATTGGTTTCATCGTAATAAGTTGGATCATACTCTTCGTCCGGCACACCGTTCAAATTGAACGGACGGTATTTGACACTGTGACGAAGCATATTGTAGGTAGATACCCCTTCATCGGAAGAACCTGCGCCGGTTATTGCCTGGTCGAGATACCGAACTGTGGTACCGATCTTGAGTTTGTCGTTGGCGATATGGTCGAACCGGAAATTCGCAAGGTTCCTGTTGAGGTTCGAGTTGATCATGATACCCTGTTCCGTATTATTGGTAAGACTAAGATTGAACTGGCTGATCCTGTTACCGCCCGATACGCTTACGTTATGGGTTTGTGTAAGTGCGTGACGGCCGAAAGTTCGATCCTGCCAGTCCACAACCGGCATGGTCTTGTATTTATTGAGATCGGCGCCATACATATTGGCGAAGCCGGCACTGTCGGCGGTGGTACCCCTGCTTCTTTCATACTGGTACAACACGAAATCGTACGGGTCCATTACCTGCAATGTTTTGAGCAATTGCTTTACTCCTACCAGACCGTTATAGTTCACTGTTGTTTTTGAGTTCTTACCTCCTTTGGTGGTGATGATCACAACACCGTTGGCGCCTCTGGCGCCATACACGGCCGTGGCGGAGGCATCTTTCAATACATCGATCGTTTCAATATCCTGGGGCGACAAAGCAGACAGGCCATCTTCCACCTGTATGCCATCGATAATGTACAGGGGTGAATTGTCTTGTGTGATGGAGCCACCACCACGTATTTTGATGGTATAGTCTGCGCCCGGCTTCCCTTCAGAAGATGTCAACTGCACACCGGCCAGCCGGCCGGTCAGTGCTTCTGCAACAGAACTTACGGGAATATCTTTCAACTGTTTGGCATTTACAGATGAAACGGAACCGGTAAGGTCTCTCCTTTTCACGGTGGCATAGCCGATCACTACCACATCTTCCATGGTCTTCGAATCGCTCACCAGCGCCACATTCACGACAGCTTTATTATTGATAAGCTCTTCTCTCGAAAGGAATCCTACATAAGAAAATATAAGCCTGCCGGTGGCAGCAGCTTTTATTTTATAGCGGCCATTTTCATCGGTGACCGTGGAAGTTTTTTCTCCTCTCACACTTACGGTTACGCCTGAAAGGGGGAGCTTCGTTTCCGCAGCAGTAACAGTACCCGATACTTCAATACCACCGGACTGGCCTAATACAGTAGTAGAAACCAGGAGGACCGTCATTATGAACAACGCGATCCGTCGCGCTCCAGCGAATGTAGGGGAACAATTATTGCCTGTTTGCCAGTATGGTGTTTTGCCTGTCATCATTAGCAGCTATTTTAAAATAAATATCCCGAATGCAAAGAAAGGATTGCAGTTTTGGTAAAGGCGGAAGGTTTAACCCTGACAAGCAGGAATGGTGTAGTGCACTATAGCAATTCTACATATATATTTGTTTCAAAAGAAAATAGTAAGCAAATTTATCTATGTAACCGTTCTCGATAACGTTCTCATAAAATCTTCCGGGAGAGAAACACCTGTTTATAGGTAAAACAATGTAAACTTGATAATATATTATTAACTCAAACAGGATATGGCTATGAAGAAAACACTCATCCTATTTTCTGTATGCATTGCTCTTTTTGCATTCAGGCAGGATAAAAAGAAAATAAATATCTACTCCATTGGCGATTCGACCATGTGCGATTTCAGTGAGAAATACCTGTCGGGCTTTGGAGGCCCCAATTATCCGATCCGCGGATGGATGCAAATGGCCCCACAGTTCTTTACTTCCGATGTGAGCATCCACAATGCGGCACAAAGCGGCAGGAGCTCAAAAAGTTTCCGGGAAGAAGGCTGGTGGAAAAAAGTAATAGACAGTGTGCAGGCAGGCGATTATGTATTTATCATGTTCGGGGCCAATGATCAAAAACCGGATTCCGCGCGGCATACAGATCCGGCAACCACCTACCGGCAAAATCTTATCAATTATATCGATGAAGTAAAAGCCAAAGGCGCTTATCCCGTTTTATTCACTTCTCTCGTAAGAAGGAGATTCGATAAAGAAGGTAAACTGGTCGATACTTATGGGGCGTATGTAAATACCGTGCGGGAAGTAGCCAGGGAGATGAACGTTCCTTTGGTAGACCTGTACAAAAAGACATGGGACCTCGTTCAAAGCTATGGCCCGGAGGAATCAAAGAAATTATTCCTGTACATAGAACCGGGATTGTTCACAAAATTGCCCGATGGTAAAAAGGACGATTCCCACCTCAACGTGGAAGGCGCTACAAAAGTTGCCGGGCTTGCCATGCAGGGAATAAAAGAATTGAACCTGCCACTGGCACGCTTCATCAAATAAGCAGCTACCTTTTCTTTGATAAGACCAAACCGGAAGAAGGTGGAAGCAAAACCTCATTCTTTATCCGTCCGGTGCCTGGCCGCTGCCAGTCGCCGGGCGGCAATGCAGTAACGATCTGTTGGGTGGCAGAAGGATTTACAAATACGATACCTTGTTGATACCTGCGCATCCATACTCCACCAGATAACATCTCCGGCGGCGCAACAGGTGCGCCGATATCGATATCCATGTCAGGCCGGTAATAAAAACCTTTGTAAGAAGAAGCAGTATCATAAGCAGCCATGGCCAATAGGCTTTGCCTGCTTCTGCAGAGCAGGAAATTCGCCATCACCCATTCCACCTGCGCGTTGGTAGCAGTTTCAGGGCTGCCTTTTAGCTGGTTGATCGTAATGTATGGTTTGGAGGGTAATACTTCTTTCAAAAAATCGAATTTCTTTCGCCAGGCGGCTTCCGGAATGTTTTGCCCGCGGTGCGCAAACCCTGTTTCGTCAAGCCATATATCTACCGCGTCCACTGCCTTTCGAATGATCTCCGGCGGGGCCGATGTAAATGTAATATTGGCTGCTACCGTTACGCCCAGCGGATGCAGGCGGTCCCTTAAATACAGGAGCCAGTCGATCACGTTTTTCTGGTATGCGCTGTCATTCTTTTTTCCTGTGTATAGGGGCTGCCATTGTCCGGCCGCAAAGTGGCCCACTCCTTTGGGTCCATTGCCGAGATCTACATTGTCCATGGCTACCATGCGATACCCTTTCTGCACAGCAGGCAGCATGAACGTTGTAAAATAATATTCCCTTACCTCCGGGTTCGATATGTCCAATGGCGTTAACCCGCCATAGCTGTAAATAAAGCCATAGGCGGGCGTTACGCGGTCTTCCTTATAAATGATCCAATCCGGGTGGTGCTGGCGGTACCAATCTATCGTTAATTCTTTATCTGGATTCCTGAAGGATGGAAAATACCGGCTGGCAATGACACCTGCCGGCTGCTCCGGAGTTCTTGCGCCCCACACGAAGTATACTTTGTTGGTGTTCTTTGTATAGACAGATCTGTCGGCAATGCCGGTTTCAAATATCTGGGCCAGTGGAAGGCCATCTGCGGGAGGTTGTGGCAATACCATTCCCGGCAGGGAATCTCTTTGTGGTATTGCCACAACATCTTCCGCACAATTCATTGCAGGTCTTAAAAAAAGCGTCGACGCCAATAAGGCTGGTGTTAAAAAGGCTTTCTGCATATTATCTTTCCCTGTTTTTCACTGCCTCACTGCTATCTTATCAATGGCCGGCCAGGCTTGGCGAAAGCAATTCGGCGGAGGCTTTATCTAAATAGAAAGTACAATCGGGATGTAACTGCAATATACTTGCCGGAAAAATATTGCTTACCGGTTTTTCAAGGCTGTTCTTTACCGCAATGGCTTTTCGGCTATCAGGTACTGAACAAATAATATGCTTCGATTTCATGATCTGTTTAACAGACATGCTGATGGCCTGTGCAGGCACATCTTCAATAGTAGCGAACCATCCTTCGGCAAATTGCTGCTTACGGCATTGGGCTTCCAGGTTTACCACAATATAAGGTTCGTCCGTATCAAAATTGGCGGGGGGGTCATTGAATGCGAGGTGACCGTTCTCACCAATACCCACCAATGCAACATCGATGGGATAAGCCTCGATGGCATTGCTGAGGCGCTTGCATTCTGTTGCCGGGTCTACTTCACCATCGATCAACCAGCTTGCTTTCAGCGGGGGAATTTTGTCCAGGAATCTTTCTTTCAGATATTTCCTGAAACTGGCCGGCGCTGTAACGGGCAACCCGATATACTCATCCAGGTGGAACATCACCACTTTGCCCCAATCAATATTTTTTTCCTGTATCAACTGGTTCAATGTTTCGAACTGGCTGGTGCCTGTAGCAAGAATTACATTTGCCTGTCCTTTTTCTGCAATGGTCTCCCGGATCAAGGCTGCAGCAGCCTTTCCCGCCGCACGACCCAATTCTTTCGGATCGTTCGAGTGTACAATTTTCATCTGTTATTTTTTATTGATTTTCGATTGTCAGATGGAATTCCGCATGGCAAAATTTTCATTCCGCTGTGTGGCATAATGAATATTGTATCATGCTACGTTCCATTTGAAGGGATTTTTTCTACAGTGAAATAAAATGTAATAAAAAATGAATTGCGTGTGGTGTATGGCAGCAGGTAATATCAGTAGTCTTCATTGTAGCCGAATGTATCTGTGCGTGTCATCCATTTACCGTTGGAAAAGTCGGGGAATTCAACCGTGTTGCCGTTCCTTTCTATGGATAATTCCGACAGCGGCACTATGACACTCAAAGAAGCCGATTCATATACATCGATAGGCGCCCTGACACCTCTTTTTATGGCTTCAATAAAACCATTCTGTACAAAATAGTCCATTCCACCATGGCCGCGACCCGATTTGGCAGCTTCAGCGCCATGTTTTTTATATAAGGCATGATCGAATTGTTGCAGGTAGTCGTCGGCCTTTTCCCAGGCATGCGCCTTCGGGCTTTTGCCATCGATATAAATGCTGTTGTTGATATCCATCCAAAGCCCTTTGGCGCCCTGCACCCGGAAGCCGATGGAATACGGCCGTGGAAGGCTTGTATCATGTGTTAAGATAATGGTCTCTTCATTGTTTGTTTTGATCATGGTCGTTACCACATCGCCCAAATGGAAGTTGATCTTTGAAACCGGCAACCCTGCACCACCGTTTTGCATAACGTATTCATGCAGCCCTCTCGATTTCGAAGCAAAGGAAGCGAGGGTTACAAACCTGTTGCCCGCCTGGTTATTGATCATTTTCGAGATGGGCCCGATGCCATGCGTGGGATACAGGTCGCCATTGCGTTTAATGGAATGTTCCGTACGCCAGCGCGCTCTCGAATAGGCTTCTTTTCCATATAGTAATCCGCCACCATCGGGTTGTTTCCCATTGTTGAATTTTGCTGCCCGCAGATCATGCTGGTAACCACCTTCCAGGTGTACCAGTTCACCGAACATTCCCTGCCTTACCATATTCAGGATGGCCATTACATCCCTGCGATAACATACATTTTCCAGCATCATATACTGCATACCTGTCTTTTCGCTGGTTTTAACCACTTCCCAATGATCTTCTACCGTAATGCCCATAATGACCTCACAACCCACATGCTTGCCGGCATTCATGGCATCGATGGCCATGGGCGCATGCCACTCCCAGGGAGTAGCAATGATAACGGCATCGATATCTTTGCGAGCAAGGAGGTTCCGGTAATCGTATTCGCCTTTGCTGTATACCTGTGGCACGGGCTTGTTCAGCTTTTTACACAGCGCTATTGCCCGGTCGACCATTGGCTGGTCTATATCACAAATAGCTGGCACTTCCACATCGTCCCGTAATAGCAATAAATTAAGGTGTAATTCGCCGCGCTGTCCAACCCCTATGACACCGATCCGCAACTTATCTTTTACAGTCCCTGCCTTTACTGTCGGAAGCAATGCCATGCCGGCAGAAGTGAGTGCCACTGATTTGATGAATTTCCTTCTTTGCATTGATTTGCTCATACACCGGTACTTTAAACAACATTTGTTTATAAACGAAATACACCTGCGATCAAATGTATCAACTATGTGATATGATTTTTACTTTTTCCGCAAATAAAATACCGAGAGCGTTTTCGATAACGTTATCATACATTTATACAGGAGAGGACCCGCTCCTGTATTTTATTTATTGATAATTTTAGCCAGCCCGACTTCTGTTATGGGAACCGGGCTGCATGGTGACAGGCGTAAACAATGGCTGTCGCGCAAAAGAATTATTCCAGGAATTGTAAACCTATTTCAGTTGACAAGACAAACTAGCACAGTTGGCGCTGCCTCATTGACTAAACAGCAAACATTCATTTCACTGCTTATTATCGGCCTGCTGTTTTTCATATTCGGTTTTGTGAGCTGGGTAAACTCTATTTTGATCCCGTATTTTAAAATAGCCTGCGAGCTTTCCAATTTTCAATCTTACCTCGTCGCTTTTGCATTTTATATATCCTACTTTATCATGTCCGTACCCTCTTCCTACCTTCTAAAAATAGTAGGATTTAAGAAAGGCATGATGATCGGCTTCTGGATCATGGCCGCCGGCGCATTCATTTTCGTTCCGGCTGCTTTTACGAGAATGTATGCCATATTCCTGCTGGGCCTTTTTTCCATTGGCATGGGACTGGCCATTTTACAAACGGCGGCCAATCCTTATATAACCATTCTCGGCAACAGGGAGCGGGCTGCGCAGCGCATCAGCATCATGGGTATTTGTAACAAAGGCGCAGGCATCATTGCTCCGCTGATCTTCGCCGCAGTAATTTTGAAAACCACGGATAATGAATTGTTCAGGCAATTGCCCACCATGAGCGACCCTGATAAAGAAGCTGCATTGACCGAGTTGATCAGAAGAGTAATTATTCCTTATGCCATTGTGGGGACGGTTCTATTTGGTTTGGGGTTGGTGGTCCGCTATTCTCCCCTTCCGGAAATCGATACGGAACACGAAACAGACCATGTTGCCATTGTCAATGCCGGCAAGAAGAATATTTTCCAGTTCCCGCACCTGATACTGGGAGCGGTCGCTATTTTTTTACATGTAGGCACACAGATCATCGCCATAGATACCATCATAGCATATGCAGGTTCCATGCATATTCATTTGCTGGAAGCCAAGGCCTTCCCGGCTTACACCTTGTTTGCCACCATTTGCGGGTATGTCCTGGGCATTGTTATCATACCTAAATATATCAGTCAGCTCACCGCACTGCGGATTTGTACATTGTTGGGAGTTGTGTTTACCCTGTTGATCATTTTTGCGCGGGGAGAAATAACCTTACTGGGACATGTAACAGATGTATCCATCTGGTTTGTCGCATTGCTGGGACTTGCCAACTCGCTGATATGGGCAGGTATCTGGCCGCTGGCGCTGGATGGACTGGGAAGGTTCACGAAACTCGGCGCTTCGATCATGATCATGGGACTGTGCGGCAATGCAGTGCTGCCGCTGGTCTATGGCCACCTGGCAGATGTGTACAGTTTACGTGCGGCCTATTGGGTATTGTTTCCCTGCTACTTATATTTGGTATTTTATGCGTTCAGAGGGTACCAGGTCCGCAGATGGGTATTGTAAGATGTAAAACAGCTTTCTTATTATGAGCAACCGGCCGTTGAAAATATATAATGCCACCGTAATCACTCCGCACCGCATTCTCGAGAAAGGAATAGTGCTTGTAACGGGTACAACGATCACTGCCGTCAGTGACCGGGACATTCCGATCACCGATGCTATCGGGATCAACGCAGGCGGCCAATATGTGGCCCCGGGCTTTATAGATATTCATGTGCATGGCGGCGGCGGGTGCGATTTTATGGATGGCCATGAAGAGGCTTTTCTTACCATTGCCGAAACACATGCAAAATATGGCACTACTGCTTTTATGCCCACCACGCTCACCAGCACCCAGGAAGAACTGCTGCGAACACTTGCCCTTTATGAAGCATCCAATAAAAAAAATAAGCGGGGCGCACAGTTCGCCGGCATGCACATAGAAGGCCCTTATTTTGCCATGAACCAACGGGGCGCACAAGACCCCCGGTATATCCGCCATCCCGATCCAGTCGAATATAAACACATTGTTGAAAGTTCAACAGCCATCAAACGCTGGAGCGCCGCCCCTGAATTGCCCGGCGCCATTGCATTCGGGCAATACCTTCGTGCCAATGACATACTCGTTTCCCTGGCGCATACGGATGCTGTTTATGAGGAAGTGTTGGAAGCATTTGAAAACGGGTATACCCTGGCAACGCATTTGTATTCCGCCATGTCCGGCGTTACCCGCCGCAATGCATTTCGCTATGCCGGCGCCATAGAAAGCGCCTTTATCCTGGATGGTATGAACGTGGAGATCATAGCAGATGGCATTCATCTTCCGGCCCCATTATTGAAACTGGTATATAAAATTAAAGGGGCTGACAGGATCGCATTGATCACCGACGCCATGCGCGCTGCCGGGACCAATGCCACAGAGAGTGTACTTGGCAATAGAGAGAACGGCCTGAAAGTAATTGTGGAGGATGGTGTTGCCAAACTGCTCGACAGGACTTCTTTTGCAGGGAGCGTTGCAACTGCCAACCTCCTCGTGCGCAATATGATCAATATGGCCGATGTGCCTGTAACGGATGCTGTGAAGATGATGACGCTCACACCTGCTTCCATACTGGGAATAGCGCACTCGAAAGGCTCCATCGCAGCAGGCAAGGATGCGGATATCGTCATTTTTGATAAGGATATCAATATCCATACGACCATCATCAGAGGGGAAGTGGTATATAATAAACCTGTCGATACCATTAATGACTAAGCAGGCAATTTGCTCTCAGCTTATTTCCTGCCTCCTGCCCTGCCAGTTGCACGTTTCTCTTTTTTATACCCTTTGAAGTGATTGGTAGATTCCCTTTCTATCAACTTACCGGGCAGTATGATCTCTTCCGAAATGAAATTTTTCTTGGCAATATGTTTTAACAGCAATTCGCAACTTTTTTTACCAATTTCAAATGCCGGTTCTGCCACAGTGGTAAGCGTGGGTGAAATAATAGTGGCTATCGGGTCGTCGGTAAAGCCTATTACGCCAATGTCTTTGCCTATGGCAATGCCCTTGTTTTTCAGGGCCAGCATGGCGCCAACGGCTTTTCTGTCGTTGGTGGCGAAAATAGCGTCTGGCTGCTCTCCACCCTGCAATAAGCGGTAGGCATCTTCTTCGCCGCTTTCCTGTGAAAACCCGGAATAAACGATCCATTCTTCCCGAACAGGCAGCCGGTGTTTTTCAAGCACAGATAAATAACCCTGAACCCTTTTTTCTGTAAGGCTCAATCCGCGTGGCCCTGTAATATGGGCAATTTTCCGGTAACCTTTTTTAATGAGGTGCTCTGTGGCCTCTGCAGCGCCATTATAATCATCCTGCATTACTTTGGAAGTTTTTATATCGCTGGCAACCCTGTCGAAAAAAACGATGGGGATCGGATTGTCCATCAGCTCGGCAAAGTGTTCGGCCGAATGGGCAGATGTCGAGACAAGCAATCCATCCAGGCTGCTGACAGAAAGGTTATGAATGATGGATAGTTCCCTTTCTTCCGAATCATTGGTCACATACAGGATGATATTATAGCCTTTGCTGTAAGCCACTTCATGGATGCCGGTAATGACCGCAGAAAAATAATAGTTAGTAATGAATGGCAATACGATACCGATATTATGGGTACTTCTTTTTGCCAGTCCGGTTGCATTGAAATTGGGCTTATAATTCAACTGCCGGGCCATCTCCAGCACCTTTTCCCTTGTTTCTGCATTTACATCGTACGTATTGCGCAATGCACGGGAAACGGTAGCAACAGAAATGTCGAGCATCCTTGCAATGTCCTTAATGGTGGTTATATGGCGCTGCATGCAATAGTTATCAGCATAGGTTAAATAGCTAAAGTTACAATAAATGCCAACAAATAGACGGTGAAGAAAGTAAAAAACGCTTGTTACAGACAGGTTCCGATAGCGTTCTCGTAACTAAATATCCCAGTCCCTTTCAGCAGCGCAAGTGTAAATACATAAATTGCTGTTAGGATCGATCACAACCATTCATAAATAGAACACTATGGCTAACGATTTCTCCCGCAGAAAGTTTATTTCAACGAGTGCCGCAGCGCTTTCAGGCACTGTTCTGATGAACAGTTTTCCGCTGATCGGCCACGCAATGAAAACAGATACTATCCGTGTGGGACTAATCGGTGCAGGCACCAGGGGCGCCGGCATAGCTCATCTGTTGAAAGACCTGCCGGGACTGGCCATAACAGCCGTTTGCGATATCATGGAGGACAACCTGCAAAAAGGCATGTCCCTGGCAGTAAAAGAGGCAAAGTCTTATACCGATCATAAAAAGTTGTTGGAAAATAAAGATATCGATGCCGTCATCATTGCCACTCCCCTTTATCTCCATCACCCGATGGCCATGGATGCATTGGATGCGGGTAAGCATGTGTATGTGGAAAAAACAATGACCTACGATATCCCGCAAACGCTGTCGCTGGTAAAGAAAGTGAAAAACAGCCGCCTTGTACTGCAGGTAGGGCATCAATACCGTTATTATGCATTGTATCATCGCATCAAAGAAGTACTTTCTCAAAACTGGGCCGGCAAGGTCACGCAAATAGAATGTCAGTACCATCGTAATTCCAACTGGCGGTTCCCGGTAAAGGACCCGCGGCTGGAACGCCAGGTCAACTGGCGCATGTACAAACAGTATTCCGGCGGGTTAATGGCGGAACTCTGCGGTCACCAGATCGATATAGTGAACTGGATGCTCGATAGCCACCCGCTGAAAGTTACGGGCTTTGGCGGCATCGATTACTGGAAAGACGGCAGGGAAACGTACGATAATGTACGAACGGTTTTTGTGTATCCCGATGGTGTGAAAGCGAGTGTTTCCTCCATTCTTACCAATGCCTTCAAAGGATACTCCATCCGTATACTGGGTACCAAAGCCACCATAGAGATCCAACGCGATAAGGCATTCATTTATGCAGAAGCGCAGGATAAGGAACTGGGAACAGTCGATGGCGTAACCGGCGCAACCGTTAAAGCATGGACGCAGGGAGAACCGGTACCCATTGAATTTATGTACCCCGATGCGCAGAAAAGAGATCCTACTTCTTATGCCTTGCTGGATTTTGCAGCATGTATCCGTACAGGCAAAAAACCTGCCTCGAATGTGGAGACAGGTCGTGATGCCGCCATCGCTGTGCATATAGCCAATAAAGCAATGGCTACGGAACAGTGTGTAAAATGGATATCCTAGAAGCTATATCTTATTCCAAGCTGCATCTGCCACCTCGATGAAAAAAAGTCTATGGAATAAGGCTTACCAGGGTCCAGGAACTGGTAGAGAGGATATCCCTGTGATGATCTGGCTGGTAAATAAGGCAGCAGACCAACACTTGCTGTAGAGTTATAAGTATTGGGCGAAAAATAAACCCATCCCCATTTCTTATTAAGGAGGTTCGTAAAGTTGATAATGTCACAGGTAATGCTCAATACATGACCCTTACGGCCTTTACCTAATCCGAAATCCTGTGCCATGTGCAGGTCTGCCTGAACATTCCAGGGCGTGCGGCCTTCATTGCGCTCTGTATACCGGCCACGTCGCGTGTGTAAATATTTGTCGGCATCGATATAATCATTGAACTGCTTTGCTTGTTGCGCCGCTGAAACCAGGTTGCCCGAAGCATCAGTATATGCCTGGAAAAAATTCACTGCTTCGGACTCAAAAGGAATATATGCCAGGCTTACCTGTTGAGGGGTGTTTTGCGCGGTATAGTTTACGAATCCATAGGTAAAGGGAGCACCGGACTGTGCATTGAAGAACAGGGAAAAAGTTGTAAGCCACCTCGTATGCCAGGGTATCCGATAGGTGACATTCGATACAATGCGATGGCGGATATCGAAGTTGGAATAAGCCAGTTGCGGATCATTGGGATTTAATGCCTGGTTCAATTGCCAGTTCGATTCCATCGAGTTCCTTACGCCATTACTGATATCTTTTGCCATTCCGTACGTGTAGGCAATGTTCGCTGTGATATTGTTCCTGAATTTTTTACTGATGGAAGCCGTGATACTATACCGGTAACCCTGCGTGGTGTTCGACATCTCATAAGCATTGGCAAATTGCGGGTTCACTCCTCCCGACGGATACACAGGCTGCCTGCGTAAAGTACGGGAAGTATCATATACATAATAAGTAGGATTATCCCTGATATTGACCTGTTGGAATTTTAAATCCTTGATCACTTTGGTAAAGATCCCTTCCAGGCTATATTTGAACCCATTTTTGGAAGCGTAATCCAATGCGATGCTTCCACGCAATACCTGGGGCATCACAAATTTATTATCCACGACATCCACCTGCGTTCTGCCGGCATTGAGGTCATGAACGATCTGCGCATTTTGCTGTGCAAAGCCAACGATCCCGTCCTTTCCGAAGCGCAGCGGGTCGCTGTCTTTTTGGAACTGACTTGTGCCATTATCCACTCTCTGGTCATAAGCGCCATAGGTATCGCCGGTATTGTAAAATGCGTAACCCAGCCAGGCAAAAGGAATACGGCCTGTGAACAATCCTGCACCACCGCGCAATACAAGGCTTCTGTCGGAGAGCACATCATAACTGAAACCAAACCGGGGCGAAGCCTGCAATTGGTTGAGGTAAGTATTGGTGATCTTGTTCAGGGGTGTATATAAGAAAGTGCTGCCATAGTAAACGTCTGTGAAAGCATTTTGTGTTTTGGTGCTGAGCGGCTGCGCCTGTGGCAACTGCACATAGTCGAACCGGATGCCGGGTAACACTTTCAATTTATCCGTTACCTGGATCTCATCCTGGATATATGCGCTGAAAAAATTAATGTTGAATACTGCTCCCGGGTGGTCGAGTATAAAATTTCGATCATTATTGGTATAGTTATAGCTGCCGCGCACGCGGCTGGGGCGGTTTTGCAGGAAATCATCGATGCCGGCATAATCCACGCGGCCATTCCATGCGTTCACAAAACCATACGTGATCCTGTACAGTTCATTATGAGTGCCCAGCAATAAATGATGCTTGCCCAGGGTCCAGCTAAGATTATCGGTGATCTCGATAGTGCTTTGCTTCATATTGAAAATGCTGGCTTCCCTGTCTGTGCCCAGGAAGATGGTGGTGCCTGGGGTGCGGCCTACGATCTGCACTTGCGGGAACGCCGGGTCCGACAAAGGAGTGCGATAATCATGAATAAATGTATAGCCAACCAACAGGTTGTTGGACACCCTGCTGTTAAACCTGCTTTTTAGCTCGGCTACTGTAGAGCTTTGATTATTGTTTTGCCTGAATGCAATGCCGCTGAACCGGAAATTCTGCTGGTCCCTTTCCAGATGCGTAGCTTCTGAAAAGATAGTATTGTTGCGTACTGCAAGCTGATGCCTGTCGTTCAGGTTGACATCAAGACGGTTGAATAACTTATTGGAACGGGCATAGATATTGTATTGCCCGGACATTCCAATATCAAACCCATATCTTTTGCGGACTGTATCATAGATCGCCTGCGCATCTGACTGGTCCAGTATATTTTTCACTTCTGCATTCCCTGCTTCCATTTCCACCGGGTCCTGCCTCCTGGTAATCTCCATATTCGTAAAGAAGAATACTTTGTTCTTTACAATCGGGAAACCGATACGGAAGCCGGTTTGGTATTCATAGAAATCGCCGGATATTTTTTTCCCATCACCGGCATTATTCTTACCGGTGATGGCGGCATTGCGCCCATAGGCATAGATAGAGCCTTGCACGCTGTTCGTTCCGCTACGTGTAACTGCATTGATACTGCCACCTGTAAAGTTCCCTATCTTGACATCATACGGCGCGAGATAAACCTGCATGTCCTGTATGGCATCCAGCGAGATGGGATTGGTGCGTGTGCTGGAGCCGGGCATACCCGAGCTACCGGTAATACCACCCAGAGAAGGACTGAAACCGATAGCATCATTATTCACCGAACCGTCTATCGTTACATTGTTGTACCTGAAATTACTACCGGCAAAGGAATTATCTTTCGATGCCTGCGGCACCATGCGGGTGATATCCTGGATGCTGCGGCTGATCGCCGGCATAGTGGCCAACTGATCACGGCCAATATTCTGACCTGGACCGAATGCATTGGCTTTCGTTTCCCGCCTGCCTGTAACAACCACTTCACTCAGTTGGGTGGTTTGGGGTATCATGGTAAAATCAAGTACCTGTGGTTCTCCCAACGCGATCTCGATACCTTCCTTTGTATTTTTCTGCATACCCGTATAGGAAACCTCTATGGTATACGGCCCGCCAATGCGCATATTCAACAACCGGTAACGGCCATCGGGCAAAGAGCTGATGACGTACCTCGTTCCTGATGGGAGATGGACTGCTTTGATCGTAGCTCTTGACAACGGCTGTTTGGAATCGTCTATGATCTTTCCTTCCAAACCTCCGCCGGTTTCCTGTGCATAAAGTGGCACGATGCTCAATAAGCTAAAAAAGAAGAATAATATTTTTATTAATGCTTTCATGCTGTAAAGTTTGTTTTCGCATTCACTGAATTACTTCAAAGGCTTGAACATCAGATCTACCGTATGAATAATACCACCCCTCGACAGAATATTCTGGCGGATAAGTTTGGGAGCAACGACGATCCCTGAAGTCCCTCTTATCAGGTCGTCATAAGAAGGCTGGATCTCTTTGCCATCTGTAGAAATATAATAGCGGTAAGAAACGGAACTGCTTCCTGGTATGATCAGCGCATCAGTCCTGAAAAATTTGCCGGTACCCAGGTAGTCTGTGGTATACAATCTGCCCTGGTAGAGCGAACCTATGTACGCCCAGCAGCGCTTTATCAGGCTCACCGTATCGGGATTGTTGACTGACTGCAAGGTGTATCCGCTGTCCAGGAAGGCTTTGTCGACAGGAACGAGCAGGGTGAGGTCCTCCTTTTGAATAGCGTTACGCAGAATAGAAAATCTTTTGACCATCGCTGAAAAAATGGTCAGCTCCGGCTGATTATACAAAGTAGAGAGCAGATCGGCTGTTGGAGGAAATGCTATCGCCTGCATCTCATGAATAAGTCCATCGCCCATTTTTAAATTGGCATGGTCGATATGATTGCCATTGAAGAACAAGCCATAATAATTCTTGACAATATTGGGTTTATAATTCTCGTTCAGCGTTAAAGGGAAAGTTTTATAGAAGCCTGCGATATTTTCGCTGCCGATGATACCCGGCGCTATATGATAGCTCAGCACAAAGCGGATACTATCAGGGGTAAGCCGGTTGATGGTCTCTTTGGTCCAGCCGGACCGGATAAAAGCACTATCGTTTGGTGCAAACACTGTGACATTCCCTTCTGGCAAAACCTTGTCCAGCCCCGACCTTGTAAGCGCCTGGCTCAGCAGGCTGAAACGAGGCTCTTTTTGAATATAAGCCAGTGTACCTGGTAATGGTTTTGCTTGCTCCACAGCAGTGTTATCCTTTTTGCAACCGCAAAAGAACACTGAGGCGAAAAGCAGTATGCGGCTGCAGTATGCAGTGAATTTATCTGAACTTGTCATAATGTTATTTTTAAATTGACAGTAATGATGGTTACCATAGTAGTATTACCCCGGCTACGCGATGTAGTATGGCATCATCGGCCGGATAACTGACACGGCTATTGTAAATAGGATAGATCCACGATGTTTTGGGTATCCATGCTATAGCATTGCCGGAAGCGGCCGCCCTGATCTTTGTTCCGTCCAGCATCATGAATTCAGTAATACCATTGCCGATATCCGTCCGTACATCGAAAATGAATTTTCGCTGAGGTATCAGGTGGTGCTTCATTAATTGCGTTAGCGAATCGATGTTCATTGTCAGCACACGCTCCATGGATGGAAAGATCCCGCTCACTCTGAAAGCATTATTATCCGGAGCCAGGATGGTGACATTTTTGTTGGTCTTTATATAGTTGAACAGGCCCGTTCGATTCAGCGCGGTCGACAGGAAGGTCAGGCTTTGGTCGTTCTTCATCATATCCTCGATGGCGACATGGGTTTCCAATTCCATCACATCGCTCAAAACATTGAGGTATCCGTTGTTCGTTGGTACGTCTGCAATGCTTACCTGGCAACCATTGACAGCCGTGATGGTATCTGTTCCTTTCATCCATCTGCTTACCCATACTTTTTTGCCATCAGCGGCCGGCAGTTCCTGGTTCATGCCAAGTGGCAACTTTCTCAATGATACCTTTCCTTTCAGGATATGATACCTGATCCTTTGTGCAAGTGTATAAACGGTATCGATAGGATACTGTGCACCTTTGAGGGCATTGTCGTCCGGCGCCAGTACAGTAAAGGGGCCTTCTCCTGCCAGGGAATCCAGGAAGCCGGTTCGTTGCAGGTAGTAACAAAATTTGCTGAAGCCGGCATTTGCCTGCAATATGAATTTCGCCCGTTCAAAATAGCCTGGTTCGGGCATTTTCTCGATCTTCACTTCTTTTCTGCAGGCGCCCGGAAGCATCCAGCAGGAAAAACAGACCAGGAGCAGGGAAAGATTGTGTGTAGTATTACGTAGCATGGTATTTTATTTTTTCATTTCGTTGGGGTATAGGATCAGTTTGGTGATCCGGTGTACTACACCATTGGCTGTTGTATTATCTGCGTTGAGAATGGTAGCAGGGTCAAAAAAGCCTCCTCCCAGGCTAGGATATTGCCAATCGGGAAGGCCATAATCTCTCCCATATCCATATACCCTGATATATGTAGTAGGCTTGAAATACTGAAAATACAGTATACCGTCTTTGCTGAAAATGTAATTCCCCAGCCCGTTAGGGCCGTCTTTCGTACCAGGAGCATCTTCGAAGTGTGATACATAAATTCTATTCGGATTCAAAACATATACGCTGAACAGGTATCTTTTCAATCGTGCAGTATCCATCCTGCTGATACTGTCCAACGAAATATTCTGCATTCTGAATCCTTCATTGGGTACTGCCAGCAGGGTGATCGGCCCATCTTTATCCAACTGCTCATACAAACCGAATTTTTTCAGGGCTGCAATAAAATAAGTGTAAGTAGTATCAGCCTCCAGGAAAGCGCGGACTGAGGGAGCCGCAGGTTTCAATGGCCTGTCCAGTATGTGTATTACACCGTTCCTGGCCAGGTTGTCGATGTATTTGAACGCAGCACCGTTCACATGACCTTTATTATTGACATTGGGGTATTGCCTGGGAAGTTCCCGTGAAAAATAAAGGTTATTTCCTGTAATGTTCTTATACTCATTATCTATCGTTTGCGGGATACTGTTATACAATATCTTTTGTGGAAGAATATGGTATTCCAGGGCTTTCTTCAGTGAATCCGTATTGAGCCGGTCGAGATCTGCGGCGCTGAGAACGCCGATCGATTTAAAGGCGTCATTATCCGGGACCAATACTGTGAGGGAATCCCTCTCTTCCAGCATTTTATCCAGTCCGGTCTTCTTCAGCGCAGCATAAAAGCTCGACAGTGTGAAATTGTTCTGTATATACTGCATCAGGCTAACCTTGGGGGCTTCCTTCAATTCCACATATACTTCTTTTTTGGTACAGGCGGTTACAGCGATCATGCAGCCAACCAAAACAACTGCCCGCCGGAAACTATATCGATACATACCTTCATTAATTTTTATATGGTGAGGAATATAATTTTTGTATCTGCATGTGGTAGGCCCGGCCATATACCAATTCCACAATATTTATAGTGGACGATATATTCAATTTCCCGTTGATATTCGTGATCAGGTTCAGGCTGGCAATGGCCGCATAAGCATCTACACCATTACTGGATCGCATGTCAACATCATAAACATTGATCTTTGCAGGGTCAGCTAAACCATACACTGAAAAACCCATTGTTTTGCCCGGCAGGTAAATATTATAGTTATCACCCTTTTTTACCAGGTTGCCGGCCGTGTTCCTGAAAGTAAAGCCAATAAAAGGGAGTGTTCCCAACCGGCTTGATCCACCCGGCGGTGGATTTAATGGGCTATAAGTTTTCAGCAAACCCTGAACGTCGAAAAAGTAGCTCCTGGGAAGTGCCGGAATGGATGTAAAGGGAGCAGAAGTGGCAAACCGTCCTTGAATGGATGTCAATGGAACATCAAAATGCGGAAAGACCGGAGAATAAAAGTAGGCCACATTGGGAACAGTTCGTATCGGGTCCTGCATCATGTAACTGTAGGTTATATTCAGGGTATCCTTACAGTACAGGGAATTAAAAGCCAGTGAAGGATATCCCGACAAGTTGTAAAAACTGGTGTAGATCTTATCCTCATCGAATTTTTCGTGGATAAATGATTCTTTCCGCAGATAAAGACCGTATTGGTATTTATCAATATCTTTTGCCACCACTTCCATAGTGTGCACTTCGCCTGCCTGAAAATCGATCGTGGTATCGATCAGAATCCTTTGTCTCGCTTTTGCAGGGAGATTGACAAATGGTGTATCCGTGAAGGGCCGGGTAACAAACATTATCCTGTGCTTTCCGCTGGGGATCTGCGCCCAGGCCGAGAGATCAAGACCATTAATGGGTGGAGCTGTTTGTACCCGGGCGTTACCGGGGTAGTCATAATTGATCACTGAATTGATATTTCCTGCATTGAGGGGGTAGGACAGGCTATATATTTGCCTGGTCACCAAATAATCACCCATGATCTCTGCATTTCCGGGAATACCGTCCTTATCCATTTGAGGGTCCATCAGGAAAGTGAGGAAAGGAAGCGGTTGTCCGGCACTGGTAGCATCCAGTGTATAGGGAATATCATTGAAAATGCGCAGGTAGGCCGGGTCTTTCATTTCAGGGGCCAAACTATATTTCTTACATCCTGCCAGGAATGCAGTTGTGATCAGGATTGCCCAAAATGCTACTCTTTGGATATACATATAGTGATCTATTTATTATGTTTTACAAAAATTAACCGGGCTTTTTGTGCACCACTTCCGCCCAGCTTACCGATCAGTGCTATGGAATACACGCCTGTTTCGGTTTCGGGTAAGCCTGTTTCGTACAGGGATGTTTCAGCAATGAAATCCTGGCTTTTCAGGGGTGAAATGCTACTTAACCAATTACCGGGCGTTTGTCCGAATGGGCCGGGTGTGGATTGGAACACACGTATAAGAGAAGGCATACCTGAAAAGCTGGCGGCATCACGCCCGGTCCTTCCATTATAATTATTATAACAGGGTATTATAACAAAGGGCTCATTTTCTATTGCCTTCCCTGGCTCGAGATTTTGATAGCTGGTCCGGGGGTTCAGCACATCTGCACCATTCCATCCCGTACCCTGCTCAAAGTTTTCTCCATCCTGGCTGGTAAAAGTGGCGTAGAGAATATTATCACTCAGATTCAGGAAGCGGCTTTGCCAGGCATAGTCGAATCCTATGATATTGTTACTGCCATTGGTGCCATCATCTCCGGGAGGGTTTTTCACATAATGGGAGATCGTCATGCTATTGGAAGTAAATAGTATATCCGGATTGCCATTCTTATTGTATACCCAGGCACTGATATAATCTGCCGCGGAAAAGGGATACATTTTTTCGGCCAGCAGTTTTCCAGTGGCATCATACGCAGATAACTTGTGCGTACCTGTTATAATGATGGATGGAGCGGTTGCCTTTCCTGATGAAACGGACGCACCCATCTCCTTCCCATCCATTTTCCAGGAAACCTGCTGATCAGTCAGGGCATTGATACCCATTACCCTGGCATACGAAATATTGAGTGGCGGACTGTTTTCCGTTATGATGCGGTACGCATTGATATTGGCATATACCCGGCTTTCCGGTACACAGTCATCATATATGAATGTATTGTTGGTGACGATGATGCTGTAGGTACCTCCGGGCTTGAAAGTTCTCATCGTGGGGAATATCTTTGCCTGAGGAGGAGTGATCCCTGTACAAACATAGAAATAGGGAAAGATGGGCGATTCCGCTAATTGCTTTTTACGATCGTTGTTGACGAATAATTTGAACTGGTAGGTGCCGTATGGTACTTCCACATAATCGCTGGATGCCCCTCTTGGTACTCCATTCAATGCAGGATCTACCAGTGAGCCATCAGCGTATGTCAATGAAACAGGTCCACCCAGATCGAGTGTATCCTTTGCAGCACCTAAATTCAATATCCTTATTTTAAAATGGTCCGGCGCCACCGGTACGGCAACTGCGCGGGGTATTGCTTTAAAATGCCCGTCGGACAAAAGAAAATAATCCGTAGGGTGCAGGGGATCATGCTGCAGTACAGTATCGATCTGCAGTCCCGGTATAATTGGAAACCTGTTACTCTTATCATATCCCGGCACAATATAGATCCGTGCCCTGGCATATTTATCCAGCAAGGTACTTGGGATCGTGAGCGGGCTGCCGTCGCTTTTACTGGGCCATACTCCCGATGGGAAAAAGGAAAGTCCCAACACCGTGCCTGTTGCCGGAGCACTATTCACATCCTCCACGGCGACGAAGGAGGTGAGCTGAATATTATTCACTGAAATATTGAGTAGTCCATTGGTAAAATTGTATATCCGGATGGAAGAGGAGGGCGTGTTCAATATATTTTTCTTATCGAAGAATACGTCCTGCTTTTCTTTCTTGCAAGCGCCTGCTGCCAGAACGAGCAACAGTAAACAGTAAGAGTAAAATTGCCGCTTCATAAATTAAAATATATTATAGGTGATGCCTAAAGAATATTCTGAGCCTTTATAATATTGATGCCGGATATATTGCATTCCGTTATAGAGACCTTTATTGCCGGCATGTGTATAAACTTCCCGGAAAGGAGGGTTGATCATATTTTTGATGAACCCTTTTACCAGGAAACGTTTCAATACACGCTGACTGAAAACGAGGTCGAGCATGGGAACGGGCCTGTCATACACATCAGGCGTGCCATCCAACTGCACCTGGATCAATCGTTCTCCTACCACATTGAAGCTGACAGTCAGATTTGTTCCCGACCGGTTGTTGTCGTAGTCGAGATAGGCATTGACGGTATAAGGGGCCTGCTCAAACAGGGGACTGGTAGACGGTGAACGGCGGTCGATAATACGTGAGGCAGCCAGTCGTTCTTTGTTTTTGGTGATGACACTGGCGGCCAGCAGGCTGTTACTGCCAATAAAAAAATGGTTTAGGGGTTTCCAGATACTACCGAGATTTTTTCGTAGCTCCAATTCGATGCCATATACTTTACCCTGCTCAGGATCATTGATGAATTTAACGATGGGATATTCCTGTGCATAAGCATTGTTCCCTTCCGAATTAAGGATAAAAACTTTCGTGAGCTGGTTATCGATCAGCTTTCCGAATACCGAGGCTGCTACGACTTCACCAGGGGCCGGGAACCATTCCCACCGGAAATCGAGGCTTTTAGTGAACTGATTGACCAATCCGGGATTACCGCCTACCACTGCAAACTGGAAGGGGTCGAATTGGTAGAGGTTGGTGATCTCCCTCAGTTCAGGCCGCGCCAGTGAAGTATTGAACGCCAGCCGGAGGTTCATATTCTGCCGCCAGGTATAGGTAAGGTTAACGGAATAATATGGTTTGAATGCTGTTTTATAACCCGTGTTGGGATTTACTGCCACATAGGTATTTTTAGGCACGCCGCCAAAACCGCGCGGCACATCCGGTGGCGTAAGCAAGGCCGGATCAATAAAATTATCCTTCGCAACATTCATCGTATCGACACTTGCCTGTATATCGGTGGATTCAAAACGCACACCGCCTGTAATCCGCCAGTTCTTTTGCAAACGCAGGTCCAGCATTCCATAAAATGCTCCTGTTTTATAATACCCGGTGTAGTTGTTGGGAGATTTCCGGATCTCGTACAGGAACCCACCAACTCTCGGCTGTCCTTCATTGTTATATCCGGCAGGGTCTTTTAACCCGATATTGGTATAAGCAACAAGTGCATCAGGGTTTCCATCATATTGGGAAAGTATGCCGTAATTTTTCGGAAGCCCCAATATGTTCTCTGTAAAATTCCGTGTCCGTTTCAGGTAATTATATCCGATCTTAAATTCCTGCTTCTGCCCTAAAAAATCAAATGGCTGGGCGATATCCAGTTTATAATTCACGTTGTTCTCATTCAATTTCCTGAAACGCCTGCCGTTAGGGTCAGCCAGTATCACGCCTGCCGGGCCAATTCCGTGCACAAGACCGACCACCAGGCCGTATGAATCTGTTCCTACCCCTACTCCATTCTGATCGATAAATTGCATATCCCTTTTATTCACCACATTCACGAAGCGGTAATCCGGTTCATTCTGCGAAGAGCGCGATTCTGAATAGTACCAACTGACACGGGTACCGATCTTTGCACCCAATTTATGTTCGCCCTGCAGATTGAACGTATTGAATACGCGGAAAGATTGTTTCAGTCCAAAGAGGTTGTTAAACACCCTGGCCGTAAGTCCGGTGTTGGAATATTCACCGATCAGGTTAGTGCCGCTGGCTTCCGCGCCGCGGCTTCCCATATATTGAAAACCTATCTCATTGTTTTTATCCACTTGAAAGGTGGCTCCGGCCAAAATGCCGTAGTTGAGTTTCTCGATACCGGTATTCTCCTTGTAGGTAAGATATTTTCCGAGGTTGATATTATCGGGGGAAATGAAATTAGGTATACGTAGCCTGTTGAAAATATCTGTTCCGGTCAGCAGTCCCTGGTATATGCTCCATTGATTCAGTTCGGCCTGATAACGGTCTTCTGTCCGGTGATAATAATTAGCGCCCAGAATAATACCGAGGGCACGTCCATTGAATACTTTCCAGGTATTTCCGAAGGTGATATTATATACCTGGTTGGGTTGGGCCTTTTGATAGCTGGTGGTAATTACAGGATCGAAATCCAACATCAGGCTGTTGATCCGGTTGGCTTCTGCTGTCAGTTGTGGGCTGTTCCTGCTTTGAATGAATAATTGTTGTATCTCTTTTCTTCCACCCGGGTATTGCTCTTTCAAGGCAAGAAAGTCGGAGGAGAGATTATGATCACTTACTTTCTGCCCGAAAAAACCGAGCTTATAATTACGGAACGCATTGAACCTGCCACCCAGGCCGATGGTTGAATTGGCGCCTACCTGTACTACAAACGATAGTACCATACTGTCGGGCACCGACTTTGTTTTCAGTTCCACGATGCCGGCCGACGCATCGGCCGGTTTATCCGGCGTAAGGGTTTTATACACGGTAATATTATCCAGCAGGCCAGCAGGCACCAGGTCCAGCGGAACAGCAGTGCGGTCCGGATCAGATGAAGAGAGCCGGGCGCCATTCAACTCGGCGATCACGCTACGATCGCCCAATCCGCGGATAGCTACATATTTTTCGTCGGTAATGGTTACACCTGTTACACGCTGCAATGCCTGTGTGGTAGTAATACTGGCTGTTTTTTCAATATGCCTGGCGCTGATACCATCAGAAATTACAGCCGCCTTTTTCCGTTCGTTCAACAAAGCATTTTCATTGTCTACTTTACGCCGGGCCAATACCATTACCTCAGCCAATTGTTTCCGCTCTGTTTGCAGAGAAATGATAAGGGTGGTCTGTCCGTTAACAGCAACTTCTTTTCGTTCATAGCCGATAAAGGAGATCAGCAGAATGGCTTTCTCATCCGCCTGGATGCTAAAGCTGCCGGCAGCATCCGTAACTCCAACTGCTCCCCTGCCTTTAATGGAAATAGTTGCCCCGCTAATTGCATTTCGGTTGGCCGAACTGGTTACAGTTCCTTTTATACTGATGAGCTTTCCCGGTGTAGAAGACTCAGCCGGGGCATCTGCTGTATTCCGATTGCCCGCTTTTAGAATGATGATCCCCTTATCGGCCGTTGACCAGGTAATGCCTGTAGCTCCTTTAATGGCCTCCAGTACTTGTTTCAGGGTTAGTGTGGTAACCTTAAAGCTTACTTTCTTACTTAAACTCTCCCCCACTTCCTTACCATAAGAGAACTGCAGGGAAAGTTCTTTTTCAATGACAGGTAATATTTCTTTTACCAGCATTTCATTTTTGGGCAGGGTTATTTTCCTTTCCAGTTGCTGTGCAGAAAGATGAAAAGTACATAGCATGAGAGAAAGGATCAGACAATAGCCGGCCTGGAAACGGCCGGAACGGCGTAACCACTTTTGCATAGTTTTGCAGGTTGATTATTACAGAATAATTCTATTAAGCTGTCGGGCTTAATTGTTGGATGGGTTAGCTTGGATATTGGGCTACATTCACAGGAACCTAATAAATCACAATTCCTTGCTGTTGTATCCGGTAGCTGAAGCCTATTGTTTTTGATAGCAAATTCATAACCTCGGTAATGGTTTGGTCTTTAAAACGTATGGTAACAGTTTCCGAAAGCCATTGCTTGTTTTCGATGTGGATAGGGATATTATACCAATCGCTTACTGCTCTTATCGCATCGGGCAATGGTGTCTGTTGAAAAGCCAGTTCACCTTTCCACCATTCGCATAACAGACCTGCATCTACATCGTCGATCTTTGCATTCAGTTGCAGGGCATCGTACTGCAGGCGCTTATCCGGAGTAAGTATGGCCAGGTCACGATCATTGTATTGAATACCAACTTTTCCTGTACGAACGATCACAGTGGCATGATTGCTGTCTGCCACATTCACCTCGAAGGAAGTCCCCAGCACCCTGGTGTGCAAGCTCCCGGCATGTACGTAAAAAGGTCTTGTGGCATCCTGTCGGACTTCGAAAAATCCTCTTCCCTTCAATAATATCTCCCGGCCCTTCTTTCCATAGTTATCCGGTACCTGCAATGATGAATTGGGAAAGAGGTATACCCGCGAGCTGTCAGGTAGTATGTAAAGTCGTTGCTGCCCTGCTGCTGATACAATGGATGAATATGTAACGGCAGGTTTCCGGTTTCTGCTGGCCAGCAAATAAATAATAGTTGTACCTGTGAGAATAATGAATGCAGCAGCCACATAACGGAAAAACCTGTTATATAAGGAGAACACAGGGGTTGGGTAGCTCTTTATTTTCCTGTTTTTGTAAATACCTGCCTGGTCGCTGATCTGCAGCCAAAGCTCGGCAGCCAGGGTATTGCGTTTTTCTTTGCCCAGGTTGCCTGTTGGCACGTCTTTCTGATACAACCATTGTTGTATGAAGTCTTTTTCTGTCTCGGTGGCTATGCCCGCCAGGTATCTGTCTATGATATTTTCCAGTTGCCGGATATTCATGCTGCAATTATCAGGTTATGATGTTCTGCATATAAGCGTGCAGAACCTTTCTTTTTAACTATCCGGAAATGTTATGTAATTATTAAGAGAGGGATCTACAGGCTGTCAACGGGCCGACCCGATAAAAATAGCCAGTAGCAGGGCTTCTTTCAGGCCCGATCTTAACTTATTGATAGCTGTGTTGAGTTGATTGCGAACTGTTTGTTCCGAGACATGAAGGGTCTCTGCGATCTCTGTAACAGAAAGGTTTTCTTCCCGGCTAAGCCGGTATACCTGCTGCATTTTTTCGGGAAGCTTATTCACTTCTCTTTCCACCGTTGCCTGTAATTCTTCCAGTTGCAGGGAATCGAGCAATTGTGTGAAATCAGGGAGAATGGTTTGGGCCACTAATTTCTTTCTTTGTTTATCCTTGATTGCGCGGGAAATGTATGATAGTACCTCGTAATGTACGATACTGTTCAGGTAAATTTCAACGGTAGTATCGATTTGCAGCTCGGTACGACGCAGCCACAACTTAATGAAGAGCTCCTGTATGATGTCTTTGGCATCCGATTCAGACTTCAGACGCCTGGATGCGAACTGGTAAAGCCGTTCCCAATACCGGTTGAATAATTCGCGGAATGCACCTGCATCGTCTTTCCGGATATATTCCAGCAAAGCAGTATCGGCCATTGGCGTAAAGTCCATATAATCAATTTACCCTGACGGCCAAAGTAGTAATATTTTCTCTGGTCCGCTCCCCTATGATTTTATATTATTGTTAATGGATGATAAGGATATATTATTGCGCAGGATAATAAATCCCCACCGCTGTCCTCCTTCCGCCTCCCCGATCGTCATTCATACGAACCATAAATTTTTTTACCATGAAAGAGTTCGTATTGATCTTCAGGAGCAGCACCAACCCACATGCCAATCCATCACCTCAACAAATGCAGGAAAGGATGAATTGGATCGGAGGCATTGCTGCCCAGAACAAACTGGCCGATAAAGGGAACAGGCTTTCCGCCAACCAGGCAAAGACCCTGAAGCCGGGGAATGTGATCACCGACGGGCCTTACAAAGAGACCAGTGAATTCATCACGGGTTATATGACCGTACAGGCAGCCGGCATCGATGAAGCCATCGAACTGGCCAAAAGCAATCCTATCCTCAAAGCCGGTGGGAATGTGGAAATAAGGGCCGTATTGACACCGGGAGATAACGGTTAGCACAGACGGGAGAAAACTACTTCATAAATGCCGGCAGTGTCGTGCCGGCATTTTCGCTTAAATAAAGTCCAATGCCATTTTCAACTATTGAGTATCTTTATCTGGAATGATCAGACGATGTCCGACTGTAGTCCAAGCCCAGTTCCTTCGTCACATTAACTTCTGAATAACAAAACTGCCCTGCTCCTTAAGCCTTTACGCCTCCGGGTGTACCTGAATTTTCATAATATCTGCAGAATCTGCCACGAGGTTTGCATTGGATTTATCAGCACAAATTCAGCAAGATGAATACAAAGTTCCTGGTCGTGGTCCTCTTTTTGCTTTCCGCCGGGGCATTGAATGCTCAGAAGAGATCGATGGATCAATACCTTACCGCCGCGCTCGACAACAGCCCCCTGCTGAAAGATTATCAAAACCAGATCAGGATGAATTCACTGGACAGTGAACGCATCAGGGCCACTTATAAACCCCAGGTTATGGGCAACAGTAATAATTCCTATTCACCGGTCATAAAAGATTGGGGGTATGATAATGCAGTGACCAATGGCGCTTTGGCTTCGGCCCTCGTAGGCGTGAATAAAACATTGATCAGTCCAAAATATTTATCGGCACAGTTCGAGACGTTGAACATCCAGAGCAAGGCGATCCAAAACACGCAAAGGATCTCCGCTCAAGACCTGAAAAGGACCATCATTGCCCAGTATATCACTGCCTTTGGCGACATGCAGCAATTGAATTTCGAAAAGGAGGTCCTCGCACTTTTGAAGAAAGAAGATGTGGTATTGAAGAAACTGACAGAGAACAACGTATACCGGCAAACCGATTATCTTACCTTTCTTGTAACGCTGCAACAACAGGAGCTGTCCGTAAGGCAACAGTCCATCCATTTCCAAAATGATTTCGCCACCCTGAATTACCTGAGCGGTATTACCGACACTACTTTCGCAGAATTGCAGGAACCAGCTATCACACCTGCCCCCTTGCCTTCACCTGAAAACTCCGTATTCTTTTATCAATATACCTTGGACAGCCTGAAGTTGCGCAATGAACGCGCTGTGCTCGATTTTACCTATAAACCCAGGGTGAACGTCTTTGCCGATGCAGGTTTTAATTCATCCCTGGCCATGACGCCCTACAAGAATTTCGGGACCAGCTTCGGCTTCAGTGTTACAGTACCTATTTATGACGGGCACCAGCGAAAGATCCAATACAGGAAGCTCGATATTTCGGAGCAGACAAGACAGAGTTATAAGAACTTTTTCATAAGCCAGTACAGTCAGCAGATCCTGCAGCTCATGCAACAATTGAAAGGCATCGAAGAGCAGATCGGCGAGATCAATCACCAGATAAAATACTCGGAAGGTCTCATACAGGCACATCTCAAATTATTAGGCACAGGCGATGCCCGCATCGCAGATCTCGTGATCGCATTGAATAATTATATGACGGCAAAGAACCTGCTTACACAAAATACGGTCAGTCGCCTGCAGATCATCAATCAAATCAATTACTGGAACAGGTAAATCTTTTACAACGATGAATGTTAATTTATTTTCCAGGACCATCTACTTCCTTCCGGCCATACTGCTCTTTTCCTGCAGGGATGCCGCCACACCACCGGATACGGCAGACCAGCAACAAATACAGACTTCCGTAACGGTTACCAATATCAGCAGGGATACCATGAGCGAATACATCGAGCTGAATGCAACAGCCTCCTTCCTGTTAAAAAGCCCCGTCAAGGCCAATGCCAATGGTTATCTGCAAACTTCTACCATTCACCGCGGACAAGCAGTTTCACGCGGTCAGGTGCTTTTTACCATCAAAACCAAAGAAGCGCAAAGTATCGGAAATGTTGTGACAGGGCTCGATTCAACATTCAGGTTCACAGGTACAAACAGTATCCGGGCAAGTGAAGATGGTTTTATTACACAACTCGACCACCAACCGGGAGATTATGTCCAGGATGGGGAACAACTGGCCGTGATCAGCACGAAGAACAGCTTTGCCTTTCTGATGAATATGCCCTATGAACTGCGCCCTTATGTCGTTTCTCAAAAAACGGTGGTCCTGCTATTGCCCGATGGTGAGAAATTACAAGGGGCCATCAGTGGCGCCATGCCTTCTGTCGATTCGGCCGCACAGACCCAAAGCATCGTGATCAAGGTGAACTCTTCACATACGATCCCCGAAAATTTAGTCGCCAAGGTGAGGATACTGAAAATATTGAAGCCCGGAGCTGTTACAGTGCCGAAATCAGCCATACTCACCAACGAAACGCAAACAGATTTCTGGATCATGAAACTGATCGATAGTGCCACTGCCGTTAAAGTGCCTGTGAAGAAAGGTATCGAGACGGCAGACAGGGTCGAGATCATATCACCGGTGCTGACCCACCGCGATATGATCCTCACTTCCGGTAATTATGGGCTGGAGGATACAGCCAGGGTCAAAATAATGAGGCCACAACAATAACTCAATGACGTGAAAAACTTCTTCGTAACATATAAAAGCCCCCTCACGGTATTACTGGTGCTGGTGATCGGTGGAGGCATGTTTGCCTACAGCAAAATGCAAACTTCCCTGTTCCCGGAAATTACTTTTCCAAAGATCAAAGTGATCGCAGATGCCGGATTGCAACCCGTGGATAAAATGATGGTCACCGTTACCAAGCCACTCGAGAACGCCATCAAACAGGTGCCCGACCTGCAAATGATCCGGAGCACAACGAGTAAAGGCACCTGCGAAATATCGGCTTTCATGAACTGGAATGCCAATATCGATCTGAGCCAGCAACGGATCGAATCGAAGATCGGCCAGGTCCGTAACCTTTTACCGCCGGAAGTGCAGGTGACCGTCGAGAAAATGAACCCTTCCATCCTGCCGGTAATGGGTTATACGCTCGAGAGCCATACCAAGACGCCTATCGAATTGAAGCTGCTGGCCAATTATACGATCAAACCCTATCTATCGCAGGTAAACGGCGTTTCGGAGATAAGAGTGATCGGCGGGAAGACCAAAGAGTACTGGTTGCAGATGGATATGCGCAAAATGAGCTCCCTGTCGATAACCCCCGATGTGGTGAGCACAGCACTGGGACAAACGAATTTCATCAGGTCGAACGGCTATCTGTCCGATTATAAATATCTATACCTCACGGTAACAGATGCAACTGTTCATACCCCTGATGATCTCAGGAATATCGTGGTCGTCAATGATGGCAAGAGGATCATCCGCGTACAGGATATCGCCACAGTGGCCGTAAAGGAAGCTGTTGAATATACCAAGATCAATGCAAATGGAAAGGACGGTATCCTCATCGCAGTCATCAAACAGCCCAATGCCAACCTGGTCGATCTGTCGGCCGCCATGGAGAAGAAAGTCGAAGCCCTGAAAAAAGTACTGCCGAAAGGGGTAACGATCCAACCATATTATATACAGGCCGATTTCGTCAATGATTCCGTTAGAAGCGTAACGGACAGCCTGTGGATAGGTTTAGGGCTTGCGATCATCGTTGCGATCATCTTCCTGCGCTCACTGAAAGCCAGCACTACTATCCTGATCACCATCCCCGTCACGCTTTGCCTTACACTGATCGTTTTGTACGCCATCGGCTATACCTTCAATATCATGACCCTCGGCGCCATCGCAGCAGCCATCGGCCTGATCATCGACGACGCCATCGTAGTAGTGGAACAGATCCACCGCACACATGAAGAACATCCTGATGAAACGACTCTTACCCTGTTACAGAAAGCCATCCACTATTTGTTCCCTGCGATGGTGGGATCTTCCATCAGCACTATCGTGATATTTTTTCCATTCGTTTTGATGAGCGGCGTGGCCGGGGCTTATTTCAAGGTGATGACGGATACGATGATCATTACCCTGGCCTGTTCTTTCCTCGTTACCTGGATCGGGCTACCGGTCATTTACCTGTTGCTCTCCGGTAGCAAGCCACATACAATAAAGAAGAGCATCAGGCCACATGAAGTAAGACAGCAAAAATGGGTCTCCTTTTTTATACGACGCCCTGCCATCAGTATCGTGATGATAGCAGCCCTCTGCTTCCTGATCTTTTTCATTCTGCCGAAGCTGCAAACGGGTTTCCTGCCCGATATGGACGAAGGCAGCATCGTACTCGATTATGCTTCTCCGCCTGGAACATCGCTGGAAGAAACAGACAGGATGCTCCGGGAGGTAGAAAAACAGATATTGTCGGTCCCGGAAGTAGCAGCCTATTCAAGAAGGACCGGTACACAAATGGGCTTCTTCATTACCGAACCCAATACCGGCGATTACCTGATCCAACTGAAGAAGAACAGGAAGCGATCGACAGAAGAGGTGACCAGTGAGATCCGGCAGAAGATCGAATCATCACAGCCCGCACTGCGCGTCGATTTCGGTCAGGTGATCGGGGATATGCTGGGCGATCTGATGACTTCCGTGCAGCCGGTTGAAATAAAAGTGTTCGGGGATGATCAGCAAAAACTGCATGAACTATCGAAGCAGATCGCTGAAGTGATTTCCAATGTACATGGTACGGCAGATGTGTTCAATGGCATCGTAGTGGCAGGGCCTTCAGTGAGCATTGTCCCGGATTATGGGAGGCTCGCACAATTCGGCATCACGCCTGCCAACCTTCAGTTGCAGGTCAGGAATGCTTTGGAAGGGAATATCGTTGGCGGCATCCTGGAAAAAGAACAGGTGTCGACAGTGAGAATGGTCTATGCAGGCAGCCCCAAAATGAGTGTAACGGAGATCAATAACCTGCAGGTGTTCCTGCCGAATGGCCGGCTTAGCCCTATCAGTTACCTGGCAAAAGTTCAGGTCAATGAAGGGGATGCGGAGATCCAGCGGGAAAATTTGCAAAGCATGGGGATCATCACGGCAAGATTGGAGAACAGCGACCTGGGCACGGTCATGAAAGATATCCAGCAACAGGTGGCCTCCAAAGTGAGCCTGCCTTCAGGATACCATATTTCTTACGGTGGCGCTTATGCGGCACAACAGCAATCATTCAAAGAGCTCCTGATGATCCTGATCACGGCCAGCCTGCTCGTATTCGGGGTGATCCTATTCCTGTTCAGGGATTTCAGGATCGCCATTCTGATCCTCGTGATAGCAGTACTGGGGATCTCAGGGAGCTATATCGCCCTTTATATTACCAATACACCGCTCAATGTAGGCAGCTATACGGGGTTGATCATGATCGTCGGCATTATCGGCGAGAACGCCATTTTCACTTTCCTTCAGTTCAAAGAATCCTTACATGACAAAAGCACGGATGAAGCGATCATCTATTCCATTTCAACCAGGTTACGACCGAAATTGATGACTGCTCTCGGCGCCATCATCGCATTGATGCCGCTGGCTTTGGGCATCGGTGCAGGGGCCCAGTTGCACCAGCCGCTGGCCATAGCAGTCATCGGCGGTTTTGTGGCGGCATTACCATTACTGCTGATCGTATTGCCCTCGATGTTGAGACTGCTGTACGTAAAACACCATTCGAATACTTCCAATCGGAACATTCAAACATTCAAACAATAAAACATGAAACCAATCATTACAACATGCCTGTCGTTGTTCGCCGCCACCTTGTTCATGGCCGATGCTCCGGCCCAAACAGGCGGATACAGGATCGATAAGACATTTCACATTGCAAGCCCGGGAGGGTGGGATTACCTGGCCGTTCATGGCAACAAATTATATGTATCGCACGGAACACAGGTGAACATCCTCGACAAGCAGACAGGAGATTCCCTGGGCGTTATTCCCAATACCACCGGGGTGCATGGTATTGCGTTCGTGCCGGAACTGGGCAAAGGTTTTACCAGTAACGGAAGGCTCAACAATGTTACCGTGTTCGACCTTTCAACCGGCAATATCCGGTCGCAGATCACCACCGGCCAAAACCCCGACGCCATTTCGTATGATACGTATTCCAAAAAGATCATTACCTGCAATGGACGCAGCAGCGACCTGAGCATCATCGATCCTGAAACGGAAAAAGTGGTCAATACGATCCCGGTAGGCGGTAAGCCTGAAGCGGCTGTCAGTAATGGCAATGGATTGTTCTATGTAAATATCGAAGATAAAAACGAGATCGTAGTCGTCAACCTCAAAACCAATACCGTAGAAAAACGTTTTCCGCTTGCTCCGGGAGAAGGGCCTACAGGGCTTGCCTATGATAAGGCCACGAAACGCCTGTTCGCCGGTTGTGATAAATTGCTGGTCGTTGTCGATGCTGAAAATGGAAAGCTGATCGATAAGATCAGGATCGGCGATGGCTGTGATGGCGTTGCATTCGATAATGAACTTAAAACGATCTTCACTTCGAACGGGGAAGGGACAATGAGCATCATCAAAGAAAGATCTGCCAACAGTTATCAATTCGAAAGCAATTTAACAACGAAGAAAGGGGCAAGGACTATTGCTGTAGATGAAAATACGCATACTATTTATTTACCAACGGCAGACTATGAAGCTTCGGCTGTTCCCGGTAAAAAGCCGGTTGCAGTGCCAGGCAGCTTTCAGGTATTGGTGATCAAAAAATAACCGGACCACATATACATTTTTTGTTTAATCCCGGGACAATGATGCCCGGGATTAATGTTCTTTTTATATTACCTTCAGAAATTCTTCAAATTCATCCAGGAGGTTTGTTGCATTATCAAGTCCTAAAATAAAGAGAGCATGTGGAGAGAACTTTTTTTCATTTCATCCTTACTGATCTTTTCTATTTCCGTTTCATTGGCGCAGGTAAGATCGGTTACTGTATCAGGTACGGCGAAGGATAGATCGGGCAAAGCGCTTTTGTCTTATGTTAATGTTGTTTTAAAGAATGCAAAGGACAGTTCCTTCATCACAGGTACGGTCACGAATGAAGAAGGCAGGTTCTCCCTGCAGAACGTGAAGCCCGGCGATTATTTGCTGGAATTGTCTTATATCGGTTATGCCACGAAAATGCAGCCATTGTTCGTGGGGGTGCTCTCGGAATTTTTAGACCTGCCCGCTGTAGAGCTGAATGCAGCGGCGGAAACCCTCACGGAGATCACTGTAAAAGGGAAAAGGGAAAATATCAGCTCACAGATGGATAAAAAATCCTATGTGGTAGCGAACAATATCAGCCAGAGCGGTGGCTCGGTGCTGCAAACGATGCAGAACCTGCCCGGAGTAACGGTGCAGGAAGGGAAAGTGCAGTTAAGGGGGAGCGATAAGGTAACAGTACTGATCGACGGCAAGCAAACGGCCCTCACAGGGTTCGGCAGCCAGTCGGGCCTCGATAATATCGCAGCCTCTGCCGTTGAAAGGATCGAGATCATCAATAATCCATCTTCGAAATACGATGCCAATGGCAATGCCGGCATCATCAACATCATCCTGAAGAAAAACAAACAGGAAGGGCTGAATGGCAAGGTGGGCTTGTCTACCGGCCTGGGTGCTTTATGGGTACGGAAAGAAAATCTGCCCACCATCAGGCCGCAGTACACCATGACCCCGAAAGTGAACCCTTCCCTCTCTCTCAATTACAGGAAGAATAAGGTCAACGTTTTTTTGCAGGCCGATAACCTGTACACCCAGACGCTGAACAAAAATGAATTTGTGGTCCGTACTTATGATGACGGCACCGTTATCAACCAGCAAACCAAACGTAACAGGAATACGAATTTCTTCACGTCGCAGGCCGGGGTCGACTGGTACATGGACAAACAGAACTCGCTGACCATCTCCGGATTGTTCGGTACTGAAAAAATAATCGACCGCGGCGATGAGCCATTCTTCAATAAAGACCTTTCACAAAGACAAAGGCTTTGGCAGTTCCTGGAAGATGAGCTGAAAACGACGGTGATGGCCACAGCAGCCTATCACCGCAAATTCAAACAGCCCGGCCACCTGTTGAATGCCGGTTTCAATTATACATTTCACCGGGAAGATGAGAAATATTTCTTCGATAACATCATGCCGGCATTCACCGGCAAAGACGCTTTCAAACTCATCTCCGATGAGCATGTGGCAGATCTCAATGTAGATTATGTTCGTCCATTGAAATACGGCAGGATCGAGACCGGGTTCAAATACCGGTACAGGGAGATCCCCACCGATATGCTTTTCATTCCGGGAGTCAATTCTCCCCTCGATACCACTGCAGGAGGTGAGGCCACTTACAGGGAATCCATCCCTGCACTTTATGGAAATTATATTTTCGAGAACCAGCGGTTCGAGGCTGAGATCGGACTGAGGATGGAATATGTAGATCTCAAATATAATGTGAACCCCCATCATCCTACCTATAAAAGTGACGGGTACAGCTATACGCAGCCATTCCCCAATATGCGGCTCGGGTACAAAATAGATGACAGGAATAAGATAACCGTTTTTTATTCACGCAGGGTAGACAGGCCCAACGAAGTGGACATCCGCGTTTTCCCGAAATACGATGATGCCGAGATCATCAAGGTAGGCAATCCTGCGCTGCGCCCGCAGTTTACCAACAGCATCGAGCTGGGCTATAAGAATACCTGGCCGGGGGGATCATTTTACTCGGCTGCCTACCACCGGATCGCCGATGGCACCATTACAAGGATCGCCAGTACAGAGCCGGGCGGCAAACTGATCTATGCTATCTTCCAGAATGCCGGCCGCAGCTACAATACAGGAGTCGAAGTCGTATTCTCCCATGATCCTGCTCCCTGGCTTTCCTTCAATGTGAACGCCAATGTCTATCGCAACCAGATCAATGCCTTTACGGTGGAGAACAAATATCCTGTCGAGCGCTCCTATAGTGCCGACAAAGAAGAACTCTGGTCGGGCAATGGCAAATTGAATGCATTGTTCCACCTGCCGAAAAAAACAGACCTGCAGCTTACAGCCATCTACCTGGCCCCGGACCTGATACCACAGGGCAAAGTGGGTACCCGCTTTTCACTCGACCTCGGTGTAAAGAAAGCGGTCCAGAAAGGCCGTGGTGAGTTGTTCCTCAACGCCACGGACCTGCTGAACACCATGGTGGTGCAGAAAGAGATCCAGGGCAATGGCTTCAGGTACACCAGCAAAGACTACAATGAAACGCAGGTAGTAAGACTGGGATACAGCTATAAATTTTAGATCACTGCAGGCTGGCCATATCGATCACGAAGCGGTAGCGGACATCTCCTTTCAACATACGGTCGTATGCTTTGTGAATGTCTTTGATGTCGATCAGTTCTATGTCCGAAACGATATTGTTTGCTGCGCAGAAGTCGAGCATTTCCTGTGTTTCAGGGAGCCCTCCTATCGATGAGCCTGCCACACTTTTCCGGCCTACGATGATACTGAAGGGCGGTATTTCACTGGGTTTCGAGGGTACGCCAACGCAGATATGCGTTCCATTCGTTTTCAGCAAAGAGAGATACAGTGCGAAATCATGCTCTGCGCTGACAGTGTCCAGTATGAAATCGAATATGCCTTTTGCGGCCGCTACCTGCTCCGGGCTGGAGGTAAGCACGAAATGATGTGCACCCAGTTTTTTGGCATCGGCTTCTTTTTTGGGAGAAGTGCTCAGCACAGTTACTTCGGCGCCGAATGCCACCCCGAACTTGACAGCCATGTGGCCGAGGCCACCCAATCCAAGCACAGCCAGTTTGTGTCCCTTGCCTACTTTCCAGTGCCTGAGCGGAGAGTATGTAGTGATGCCGGCGCACAGCAGTGGAGCAACAGCGGCGAGGTCGAGCTTGTCGCTGATATGCAACACGAAATCTTCATGCACGACTATCGTATTCGAATAACCGCCATAAGTGGGAGTTTTTCCGTCCTGCTCCGTGCTATTATAAGTGAGTGAATGCCCGTTGAGGCAATATTGTTCAAGTCCTTCCCGGCAGTTTTCACAGGTACGGCAGCTATCCACCAGGCAGCCAGTGGCGGCCAGATCGCCGGCTTTGAACTTTTTTACATGATTACCAACTTTCACGACCCTGCCTACGATCTCATGGCCGGGCACCATGGGGAAAATACCAGGGAACCAGTCGTTCCTGATCTGGTGAAGGTCTGAATGACAAACCCCACAGAATAAAATATCGAATTGTACATCGTGAGGACCTACTTCCCTTCTGTCAAAATTCCAGGGAGCCAGATCGGTGGTAGGGCTTTGCGCAGCATATCCTTTTGCCTGTATCATATTGTAGATTATTTGACGGTAAAATTAACGATACGGGGCGACCTATGCTTTGCGCTATTCAAACAGTTACTTACAAAATTCAAACAATGAGGATAATGAGGAAAGCGGGCCTCCTTTCATACCAAAATAGAATGAGAGGAGGCCCACCTGGTCATTTATTTGGCTTTTTCCTGGCAGTTGACCATCCAGTTCACGCCGAACTTGTCTTTAAAGCTTCCGAAATAATCGCCCCAAAACATGTCCTGGAGTTCCATCGTCACCTCTCCTCCGGCAGATAGAGCTTTGAATAATCTTTCTGTTTCTTTCCGCGTATCAGGTCTAAGATTGATATGCGTGTTATTACCCATAGTTACTTTGAATCCCATCGATTCAGGCGCATCGGTCCCCATCAACACATGGCTGCCCGTTATCGGCAACTCGATATGCATGACCAGGTCCTTATCGGCAGGAGAAAGCGGGGGAGCACCATCCATAGGCGGGATACCGCTAAAACGGTGTATACCTCCTGTGAAGTCTCCACCAAAAACCGATTTGTAAAAATTGAAAGCTTCCTCTGTGCTACGAGGAAAATTGAGATAGGTGCTTACACTTGCCATGATTCTGAATTTTCAGATTAATAATTGTAGTTGATTGGTATTACAGCATCGGACCAAAACTGCAAACGCCTTTTCGTCCGGAAGAAACCTAATGTACGAATTCAAACAGTTCAACGGTTGCTTTCTGATCGCTTTTTCAAAACTACTATCCGGAACCAGGTTTTAACTATGTGGAAAGCGACAAAATGAGGGGCAATTGCGACATTACATGTACTCGAATATCCTTTGGAAGCAGATTCTATTGTAAATTAGTGAATCCTACTCAGAAAATTATGAATGCTGAACAACTTCGTTTACAGGACGCCGCCTGGAAAAGATGGGGGTCGTATGTATCGGACAGGCAATGGGGCACGGTACGGGAAGATTATAGCGCCAATGGCGATGCCTGGAATTATACTACGCACGATATGGCCCGCAGCCTGGCCTGGCGATGGGGCGAAGAAGGTATTGCCGGCATCTGCGACGAAAAGCAATTGCTTTGCTTTGCCATCGCCTTATGGAATAAAAGAGACCCTATCATCAAAGAAAGACTGTTCGGTCTTACCAACCAACAGGGCAATCACGGGGAAGATGTGAAGGAAATATATTACTATCTCGATGCCACACCCACGCATTCGTATATGAAGATGCTGTACAAATATCCGCAGCTCGAATACCCTTATGAATGGCTGGTGGAGGAGAATGCCCGCAGAAGCCGCCAGGACCCCGAGTTTGAATTGCTCGACACCGGCATTTTCGATCACGATCAGTATTTCGATGTATTCACCGAATATGCCAAAGCCGGCGCCGATGATATCCTGATCAAGATCACCATCCATAACCGAAGCCAGGAAGATGCCAGCCTTCACCTGTTGCCCACTGCCTGGTTCCGCAATACCTGGAGCTGGGGCCGGCATGATTATAAGCCCGATATGTACCTGGCCGGGAGCAACTGTATCATGATCGATCATAAAGATCTTGCCGTCAACCGGCTTTACTTCGAAGGAAATGCCGGCGTTCTTTTTTGTGAGAACGAGACCAATACAGGGCATCTCTATGGATATAGTAACGGGAACAAATATCCGAAAGACGGCATTGCCGACCATATCATTCATGCAAAGGATACTGTGAACCCCGCCAACAAAGGCACCAAAGCGGCCATCCATTTCCAGTTGACGGTACCGCCCGGAGAATCCACTATGATCAGGCTCCGCCTCTGCAAAAGTGATCTGAACAATGCATTTGCCGATTTCGATCTCACCTTCCGGCAAAGGGCACAGGAGGCTGATCAATATTATGCAGAGCTGCAACAATCGATCCGCAACGACGACGAAAAACTGATCCATCGCCAGGCCATTGCAGGCATGCTCTGGAACAAACAATTCTACTCCTACAAAGTACAGCAATGGCTCGATGGCGACCCTGATATGCCACCCCCGCCGCCACAAAGGTTACAGGGACGGAATGCGGAGTGGAAACACCTGAACAATGAGCATATCCTGTCGGTGCCCGACAAATGGGAGTTTCCCTGGTATGCGGCCTGGGACCTGGGTTTTCATTGCGTGGTGATCGGTATGGTAGACCCTGATTTCGCCAAATACCAGTTGCAGTTGCTCACGGAGGAATGGTTCATGCATCCTTCCGGTATGCTGCCGGCCTATGAATGGTCATTGGGTGATGCCAATCCACCTATCCATGCCGGTGCGGTCTATCGCCTGTACCGGCTCGATGCAAAGGCCAAAGGCGTGAAAGATTATGATTTCCTGGAATCGCTGTTCCATAAATTGCTGATCAATTTCACTTGGTGGGTGAACCGGAAAGATGCTTCAGGCAGTAATATCTTCCAGGGCGGTTTCCTGGGCCTCGATAATATCAGTGTGTTCGATAGAAGCGCCCCACTACCCGAAGGCATCACTGTTGAACAGGCAGATGCTACCAGTTGGATGGCCATGTATGCACTGAATATGCTGCACATTTCACTGGAACTGGCCACTCACAACAAATCCTATACAGGTATGGCCACGAAATTCTTCGAGCATTTCCTGTATATCGCAGGCGCTATGGCCAGCATGGGGAAAGACAATACCGGCCTTTGGGATGAAGAGGATGAATTTTTCTATGACCAGGTGCGTATTCCGCAAAAAGGCATCGTGAAGCTCAAAGTGAAAAGCCTGGTAGGATTGATCCCGCTCTTTGCCGTGGAGGTGATCACGAAGGAAACGCTCGACAACAATCCGGTCTTTGCAGAGCGTATGTCGTGGTTCCTCAGGCACCGGCCCGATCTGGCCATGCTGGTTTCCCGCTGGTTCGAAGAAGGTAAGGAAGACGTACACCTGCTAAGTCTGCTGAGGGGTCATCGAATGAAAAGATTGTTGAGCCGCATGCTCGATGAAACAGAATTCCTCAGCGAGTATGGAGTACGTTCACTCTCCAAAAAATACGGTGAACATCCCTACACCATCCGGTTCAACAGCACCGAGCTGGATGTGCAGTATATACCGGGGGAAAGCGATAGCGCTATGTACGGAGGTAATTCAAACTGGCGGGGGCCTGTCTGGATGCCCGCCAATTTCCTGATCATCGAGAGCCTTCGCAAATATCATTTCTATTATGGGGACGATTTCAAAGTGGAGCATCCAACCGGCTCAGGACATTATTACACCCTGAAACAGATCGGAACGGAACTGGCGGACCGCCTGGTGAAGATCATGCAGAGAGGGGATGATGGCAGGAGGCCCGTATTTGGAAAATATGAAAAGCTGCAACGCGATCCTTATTTCAAAGATCACCTGTTGTTCTTCGAATATTTTCATGGAGAAGATGGGAAAGGACTGGGAGCTTCACATCAAACGGGCTGGACGGGCTTGCTCGCCAACCTGATCATCATGAAGAATAATCCCTGATCGTGCAGGGCATTATTTCTTCCGGGCCTTTTTTGCAGAAGGTTTGGCATCTTTATTAAACTCAAGCGCCAGGTTTACCCAATGCTGCAATTGCTTTTTGGTCGACAGCACTCCTTCCTGTACAAAGCCGAAGCCTGCCATGGTCTTTCCATTATGCACCATCGGTTCAAATCCCGGCGCCTCCAGTGCCTGCTCGAATGCTTCCGGAGATATCCGCACCATGATCCTGTCGGATTTTATACCCACACACATCTTATCCTTCACCATAAAGCAAAGGCCTCCGAATATTTTCTTTTCTTCTATCTTGTTGGTGGAGCCTGCAATGATCTCCCTTACCCGGTCGGCTAATTTTTCGTTGTAGGCCATAAATGAGGTATTGACCGGAAGTTACTCATTTTTTTTCACGGCCATTGAAATGCCTCACCTGATCAACATGATCTCGAAGCGGTCTTTCAGGCAGGTATAGGGATCTGTTACCTCATAAACTGTTTTCTTCCCCTTTGGTTTTACAGTGATGCTGCGGGTGGTCTCTTTCGACCCGCTCCAATTGTAGTTACCAACGAAAGAAGCAGTGAGGGTTACGGGCTTTCCTTTTTTCGCCATGATGGTCCTTGTTTTATTCACGTCCTTCATCATCACGAAGTGGTCCCTGATCTCCCCGTCGGAGCAGATCCATTTCAGCTCCAGTTTGTTCTCGTTCACTTCGATGATGGAAGCCCCTCCCTTCTCATTGTAGGAATAATACATGGCGTCGTGCGGGTAGGTGGTCTGTTTATGGCCCATGGCGCCTGCCGATCCTGTCACGACATACACGGTTCCCTGGTTGGTGAGCGTATCTTTCAGATAGGGGCAGGAATTCTCGCTGCCATCATATAAGGCAGAAGAAGAGCTGAGGTTATGGCTGGCAGCATTGAAACTGGCCTCCATTCCATAATGACCACTCATCAGCCTGGAACGTTCATACAGGTGGCTATGTCCGCAGAGGATCAGGTCTACCCCATAACGTTCAAGTATCCTGATAAAATTTTCCCTGATCTTCACCAGTTCACTTTCCTTATCCGAATTGTGAGAGCCCATGGTATAAGGAGGATGATGCCAGTAAGCGATCACCCAACCTCTCCGGGTATTATGGAATGCTTCGAGGTCTTTCTTGATCCACTGTACCTGTGCGCCGGCAGTATCGTAGAGGCGCGTGGCGTTGTCTTCCTTCCCGTAAGAATCGAGTGAAAGGAAATGGATATTGCCGATATCGAAGGAATAAAAAGCCTGTGTGCCGGAGGGAACACCGCCGGCCTCACCCTGGGTGGGCATTGAAAAGTTCTGGTAATAGGCAATATCGTGAGTGGCCTGCGCAGTAGTATTGTACTGGTAAATATCATTGTAATCATGATTGCCCGGGCAGGGGAACAGTGGGTATTTCCTGAGCAGATCATCTTTGTAGACGTTGAAAAAATTTTCCTGGAATTCCGGGTCGGTGCCGTAATTGTACGCATTATCGCCCAATAGTATCCAGGCGTCCATGGGCTTATCGGCAATATATTGCTGTACTTTGTCGCGCACACTTCGCTGGTTGATGGAGTTATTCCCGCAGTCGCCGAATACACCGATCCTGTAGGCCCCTTCTGTGCCCGGCGCCGGCATGGTCACGAAATAATTACTGCTTCCTTTCTGGAGCGTATCGCCAGGGCCACCGCCGATGGCATAATAATATCTTGTACGCGGCTCCAATCCTGTTAGTTTCACCTTGTGCTCATAAGTGAGTGCAGGGTCTTCTGCTTCCATCGACAGGTCATTCTCACCGGCGCCATAATTCACAACGCTCCTGGTGAGGGTATTGGTACGCCAGCGGACAATGATGCTGTTGTTCGTAGCGACCTGTAAATAGGGCCCGCGGACCAGGTTGGCATGAATACCGGGCCATCTGTCCGGCCTGGCATTGCGGGCAGGTCTTGGGTGAGTACTGTCTTTGTCCTGCCCCTGAACGTTGGCGAAAGAAAGCAGCAGCAGGACCATCATCGATGCGGGAAAATGTTTTTTCAAGTAACTGATTTTTATAAAATGGATGCTAAGAAACGATTTGTGCATTACCAAAATATTAAGAAGTTGTACTTTATCCTAATAATGCCCCGTTATTTTTCAGTTTCTTTTTCTACCGGTTCCGCCATCCATTGGGTGAGTTTGTATTTCGGTAACATTTCATCCACTTTTTTCTTCACCCATTTGGAAATGATCTCGAACACGATAAAACCGATCACGATGGAGATCATCCATTCCAGTGCATTGAAGGTTTGCCGGTCGACCACTGTTTTACGTGCTGTTAGTCCCCATAAGTTCTTGATGCTCCTGGTGGTGAAAAAATGGGAGACCAGCCTGGTAGAAGCCATACCAATCACGAAGCCCAGGAAATTACCTGTGAAATTACTATATAGGTATTCTATGAATTTACGGGAGAAAGCGGATTTCATCGATTCAGTATTTTGGGTGTAACAACATCAAAAAAATCCCGGAAGTGCAGGCAATCCGGGATTTACCTGATAAGAACGTTTATTTCGGCGAATTATTTTTGAACGATCCCCACTCTCCTGTTCTTCGCTTTTCCATCTTCCGTTCCGTTGAAGGCAACAGGTGCGAGTGAAGCAGCTCCCTGCAGGCTAACCTGGAGATAAAAAACTCTTAACACAAATTTTATTTGGAATGATCGTTCCAAAATATATACCTTTGTTTCGGAATGATCATTCCAATATTAAAATATCAAAAATAATATATCATGAAAAGGCTACAGGACAAAACAGCCCTTATAACAGGAGGCAACAGCGGGATAGGATTCGCCACTGCCAAAGAATTCATTGCACAGGGAGCAAAAGTGATCATCACCGGTAGGAACCAGGAAGCACTGGCAGAAGCGGGCAAGGTGCTCGGCCCCAACGCCTATACCCTGCTCTCGAATACCTCCGACCTGAATGATATCCGCCAGTTGCCAGGCCAGGTGCAGGCTTTGTTTCCCCGCCTCGATATCCTCTTCGTCAATGCCGGGATCGGGAAATTCGCTCCCTTCGAAGCAGTGAGCGAAGCACATTTCGACGAGCAATTCGATATCAATGTAAAAGGAGCCTATTTCACTATCCAGCATTTGCTTCCGCTTATCAATGATGGCGGCTCCATCATCCTCAACACATCCATCAATGCCCATATCGGCATGGCTGGTTCTTCGGTCTATTCGGCCACCAAGGCTGCGCTGATCACTTTCGCCCGTACCCTTTCCGCTGAATTGCTCAACAGGAAGATCCGTGTGAACGCGATCAGCCCCGGCCCTGTGACCACGCCCATTCTCAGCAAGACCGGCGTTGCTGCCGAAGACCTGGACGGGTTGAGGTCTTCCATTCAAAGCAAAGTACCGCTTGGCCGCTTCGGGGACCCCGAAGAGATCGCCAGGATAGCCACATTCTTCGCTTCCGATGATTCCAGCTTTGTGCTTGGCGCAGAACTGATCGCGGACGGAGGCATGGCCACCTTGTAAATTTGCGGTAACTTTGGAACAAGCATTCCAAATGTTCCAGCATGCCAAAAGTTAAACAATTCGATGAGGTAGCCGTACTGGAGAAAGCACAGGCGGTCTTCAGTGAAAAAGGATATAACGGCACTTCGATGGACGATCTCGTAAAAGCCACCGGCCTTAGCCGTTCGAGCATTTACGATACCTTCACCGACAAGCACGGGCTATACCTTAAAGCGCTTAATCATTACCGTTGTGAACAAAATTCGAACCTGGAAGAGCTATTGAAGAAAACAGATTCCCCCAGGAAGAAGATCACCCTTACCTTCGATGTGCTCATGAAGATGATCCTGGCCGATAAGAAAAGGGCAGGATGCCTGATGGTGAACGCCGGTATGGAGATGACATGCATAGATAAGGAAGTGGCAGATCTTGCCAGCGATAGCATGGAAGAATCGGAGCACCGGTTCTATGAATGGGTGAAAGCCGGGCAGGCCGCAGGCGAGATCACGAAAAGATTTTCCGCCAAAGCATTGTCCAGGCACCTGTACAACAGTTACCTGGGATTGAGGACTATCGGCCGTACCAGACCTGATCCAGGTGCGATCAAAGATATCATCAGGGTTACACTGGCTGTGCTGGACCAATAAATAACTTTGCATCCAATAAAAAGAGACCAACCATGCTTATGATCGGTCTCTTTTTATTTTTTGCGCTATTGGTGGCCAACTTCTTCACCCTGCATGCGTGGCTTTATTATACAACGACTGCGATGAATAATCGAATCCGGCTGAAGCTGGGGTTGTTGCGCCGGTGGACTGGAATTTTTCATTGGGCGATAGCTTCAGGCTCTCCCTGTCGATCAGGATAAGCACCAGTTCATAACCGCCGGTCGTGATCTTGTCGAGGTGCTGCAGACTTATATGCCCATTGATACCTATATCTTTTCCATTCACCACCGTACCATTGGTTGAATTGGTATCGGTGATCACGATCAACAATCTTTTTTCATCATCATTGCTGCGCCTGATCTGCAGGTTGGCATGATGATCGCTCACGGATTTTTCCGCCAGTATGATATCCGAATCACCTGCCTTGCCCAACACATAGAGATTGCCTTCACGCAATTCCCAGCTTTCGCCTGTAATGCTTTTCGAGAATGATACCAGGAACCCGATCAGCGGGTTCTGCAACGATTGATTGCCTGCTTTCTCGTTTTCGGTCAGTATTACTGTTCCCTTACCGGTAGGAGACTGATTACCGGGTTGCTCATCCTGGAAGGATGCGCCTCCGTATCTTGTTTTACTCATAGTATGTTCATTTGAAGTGTTAATGATCTGATCTTTCTTTGCCAATCACCATCCGCTCATTAATTTTTTTACCTGGCTGGCAGCTACTGCAAATTTGAACCCGGCCGTATTTCCGATGCCTGCATAATGAACACCTGCCAGGTGACCATCTTCATCGAATACCGGCGATCCGCTGGCGCCGCCTACTTCTTCGATATTATGTCCAAATGAAAACCCATCGGAGACACGGCTCACCTGGCCATTCTGGAAATTGGCCTTGATACCCTGGGAGGTCTTCGCCAGTGAAAAGCCCATGGGGAAGCCCAGGATGAAGATCTTCTTTCCAGGCTTGAGCTCATCATCCGGCAAAGCCTTGTCAACATCCACCAGGTTCCTGACAGTGGAGGGCAGTATCTTGTTGTTGGTTTGCAGCAGGGCTATGTCGACCTTATCATCGTCAGAAACCCGGAGCACTTCGCAATCGATCAGGTCTTTTTCGCTGCTGATGAACACATTATTCAATGCAATGGCTACGCTGATAGAACGGCCTCCATAGGTTGGCTTCGCTGTTGTCCACGCTGTGATCAACCGCCTGCATTCTGCTTTTACTTCCGGGGTGGTAGCCGCAGAATCGGCTGCCACCAGCAGGCCCACGCGGTAGTTGACGACATTCCTGGCCGTTGCCACCAAACCATTGTAGATATCGGCATCATCCTTTTCCACCACGGACCAGGGCCTGGCCACGTGCCGGTTGGTGATCAGCTTTCCATCTTTTGAAATAAAAAATCCGGTGCCTGTGATCAGGACGGGCTTTACTCCTGCTTCATACCAAAGCAGGTTATTCCTGTTAGTGCGGGGATCGAAGCCATAGGAAAGTTCGAATTTTCCAAGCTCCCCGAAATCGATGGTATATACGAACTGGTTCACTACCATGCAAACGGAGTTTTCGTATTTCTCATACAGGTTCCCTGATCTCATCCATAGGGAGAGCGCAATGGCCCCAATGGCCAGCACCGGCAATACGATAGCCGCGATCCTGATCAATGGACTTTTCCTGATGCTGAATTTCGTTTTTCCCCTGGGCACCAATGCCCAGTTGAGCTTGTCCGTATCACCGAACCTTACCGTGTCGCCATACTTTATTTTCTGATAAGTGCGCTCCGGAACGCGCAGGTTATTGACGAAAGTGCCGTTCACACTGGTATCATAGATATAATAGTTGTAATCTTTTGTTATTCGCAGTAAGGCATGATAGCGGCTGGTCCTCTCCGTTGCGCTCAACTGGATATCATTGTCGGGCTTTTTCCCGATCGTCATGATCCGGATAGTATCTGCCGAAGCAGGAACATCCGGTACGAGCGCCCAGTTAAGTATGACCTTATTGGCAAAGGAGATCGCATTGCCGCGGAACACGGGGAAGTCCTGGTTCTTCGGTATCCTCGTCCCATTGACGAAAGTTCCGTTGGAGCTTTTATCATACAGGAACATGGAACCATCCTCCTTTATTTTCAGCTCAGCATGGTAGTTGCTGACGATCTGGGCAGGGTCTTCGATGATGATGCGATTGTTCTCATCCCTGCCAATGGTGATAGTGATCATAGCTTGATTTTTTAATCATTTGATTGAATTGATCAGTTTGCTGAGTTCATCCACATTGTGCTTGAGTTTACCGGTGCTGTCTGCTTTTGCCTGCGCCTGTAATTTTTTCAGCATTTCACGGATCCTGTTCATCTGGGGCGGACTGACCGAATAGTTCTTCATCACAGGGTTGGGATCGATGGGCGGATGCAGTCCGCTGTCTTTTACCGGCACCGCAGGTTGTGTTGACTGAATGGAATCTTTCCCTGCAGGCTTTCGGTTGTTGTTGATCTTGCCAGGGCGTGCGGCAATATAGATGAGGCTGGCTGCCAGGGCCGCTCCCAGCAGAACATTCAACAATACCGGGACGCTTACCTTCCTGCCAGGGCCTTTACCTGTTCCCACTTCTACGATCGCAAGGGTCATATTATCATGCCCTCCACCGATGGCGAATTGCGCTGCATCGATCTGTTCAATGAGGTCTTTCACGATAGTATCCGGCTGCCGGTCCTCGCTCCAGGCCTGTACCAGCCGTTCCTCCGACATGGCCCCCCATATCCCATCGGTGCAAACAACAAAGCGGTCACCTTTTTGCCAGGCAACATTCAGGGTCACTTCCACATCGATCTCCGGCTCTATTCCCAATGCTTTCGAGATGATGTTGGAATTCTCCGAAAGTCGCGCCTGTTCATCGCTCAATATACCACGCCTAACCATCTCGCCTACACGGGAATGATCGGCGGTACGTTTTTCGATCTGGCCATTGCGCAACTGGTAGATACGGCTGTCGCCTGCATGAAAGAAGCTGGCTTTCTTCTTTTCCAGCAACAGGGCAGCAAGGGTGGTGCCCATGTTCTGCAGGCCATGGTTCGACTGGCCCGTGGTATAAATGGCATGGTTGGCCGTTCTGATAGCGCTTGCGATACCTTCAGGCAGGTTGCCATCCAGCGTGGCGAATTTCTCGGTCACCATTCTACAGGCCATTTCAGCGGCAACCCTTCCGCCCGCCATGCCGCCCATCCCATCACAGACCACCACCAGCAGGCCGGCAGCCGTTTCCTTCATGGCATAACAGTCCTGGTTTTCCTGTCGCCCACCGATATTGCTTTTTATGCTTACTGAAAATTGTGACATACCGAATGCGTATTGCTTGATTTATTGGTGGATAATTCCCGGTGCCTGCTGTACGGCTCATCCATTCTCCACGGTGAACCTTTTGGTGAAAATCAATTTATCACCCAGCCAGACCTCTATGCGCTGAGAGCCCGGCCTGTAAATACTCACAGTGGCGTTGCCGAAGCCTAAGAGGTCCCTGCGATTTTCATTCCAGGCGATCGAAAGAGGTAAGATCATCGTATAATTATTATAGAGGTCCGATACTCCTTTCAACCCATCATTCTTCCTCAGCTCATTGGTCTCCGAATAATATTTCAATGTAAGGAGCAGGTCGAGGTTGGAATAGCCCGGTCTATTGATAGTAAAGAAGATCCTGGGCTTCAGATAGCGAATATTGGATGCATACAGAGGATTATCGAATCCTGAAATGATCCTGTTATACGAATCGGTATTGCCAATCTGGAGATCGGTAATGGTAATGGGATTGATGGCTGCGTTCAGCTCTTTGTTCTCCCGGGTCAGTGCGACATTCTCCCTGGACAACCTGTTATTCCTGATCAGGGTGAGGATGACGAGTACCGACATCATAGCTATGATAACCAACAATACTTTAATCAATGGTTGAGGACGTGGCTGAACAGGTGAGGGATTCGCTTCTCCCTGTTTAATGGCAGCGTTCAATGCCTCCCTGAATTCGCTTACAGATGCATATCTTCTCTCCTGTTTCTTTTCTGTTGCTTTCTGTATCACTTTGAAAACAGGCAGGGGTATTGCCGGGTTATACGGGAGTGGGTTCTCTATCTGCATCTTCATTACATCATATTCATTGGTAGCATTGAAAGGTGGATCGCCTGTCAGCATTTCGTATAAAGTAATACCGAGCGCATAGATATCTGTGGTCTGGTTGATGCGATTGCTTTCGCCCCTGATCTGTTCGGGCGGTGAATAATGGGGCTTTCCGATCACAGTGCCCATGCCTGTCAGCGATTTCCTTTTGCCATCGGAGATCTTCGCAATACCGAAGTCCATGATCTTGACAGTGCCATCGCTGCATAACATGATATTGGAAGGATCGATATCACGATGGATCACCGGGGGCTGGTTGTTGTGCAGTGCTATCAAACCATCCATCACCTGGTTGATGATCCGGAATGCCGCTTCTTTGTCGAGTTTCTTTTTCTCCTGGTTCAGCTCCTGCAAAATCCCGTGAAGGGTCCGGCCTTCCACCAATTCGCTTACGATATGAAAAATGCCGTTCTGCTCAACGAAATCGATCATCTTGATAAGGTTCCTGTTATCGATCCTGATGCCGGCCGATTGGCGCTCGCGTTCGATTGCGCTCATATTGGAAGTGATCTCTTTGTACAGCACTTTAATAGCTACCTGTTTGCCGTTGCTCTCTGTATTGCCTTTGAACACAACGCCCATGCCGCCCTGTCCCAACCTGGAGCCACCATCGTGAGGATCGAACAGGTATTTGCCATTGGCGCCTTGTAATGTGACGAACATAAAATGAGGATAATCGATGGAAGGATGATTGTTTAACAGGAACAAATTTCCATGACCCCAAAGCGGGATCAAATACTTAGTTCTAACTATTTCGATGGGATGAGATATCGATCTTAGGCAAGCCCGTGCTCTTTGGCGAAGTTGAGCAGCCCTACCGGGGTATAGATCTGGAGCTTACGGCAAATATTACGGCGATGTGCGTTGATGGTGAATTCGCTGATGAGCAGGTTCTCGGCGATCTCCCTGCTGGTAAACCCCTTCGAAATCATGCGGATGATCTCGGTCTCCCTTTTGGTGAGCTGGTATTTCTGCATGAAATCATCGATAAAATGTTCCGGTACCGGCTTTGCGGGGGTCTCATCATGGAACCAGGTGCCACCGGCCGCAATCGCCGCCACTGCTTCTTTCAATACGACCGATGTACTGTTCTTCAACAGATAGCCCTGGGCGCCCAGCAATTTGATCTCTTTCACGAGTTTCATCTGGCCATAATTGGTAAACACGATGACCTTCACCCTGGGAAAATCTTTCCTTAATCTTTTCAGGGTGGCAATACCATCCAGTTGCGGCATGTGCAGATCGAGGAGCACGATATCTGCGGGCGATCTCCACAACCGGTCGATCAGTTGCCAGCCATTGCTCACTGGGTCCAGCACTTCGATGCCATCCATTTCTTCCAATACACGTTTCAGCCCATCTACCAGCATGGGATGGTCATCGGCAATGATCAGCCGCAATGGGCGTTGTTCCGGATGTTCGGCATTTATGCTCATACTGGTATTTCTATCACGATCAATGTGCCATTGTCTTTTTTATGAGAGATCTCGATCCGTCCATTGACATAGGCAACCCTCGACTTGATATTGTTCAGCCCTTTGCCCTTCTCTGCCTGGTCTTCAGCGATGCCGATACCGTTGTCTTCCACCATCAGCGACACCTGCTTTTCATGCTCCACCAGTTCCAGCAACGCATGGGTGGCATGAGCATGTTTGAGCACATTGTGCAACAGTTCCTGCGAGATGCGGTAGAGATCGTTGAGGAAACCGGCCGGGTATTTCCGGGTATCCTCGAAACCGGTGATCACCGTTTCCAGTTTTAGTTTTCCTGAAATATTGATGGTTTGCGCCAGGTCCTCGATCGCTTTGCGGAAACCGTATTTCTCGATCAAAAGCGGTGTAAGCCGGTGGCTCAATTCCCGGATGGTGGTGGAAACGGATGATAGCACTTCCTGGGCCTTCTGCAATTGTGCATCGGCCTCTGCGCCTGCCGTTCCCTTCTCCAGTGCCGATGAGATATTAAGCGTGGCCAGGGCCAGCATGGCATTCACTTCATCATGCAGTTGGTCGGCGATCTTTCGTCTTTCATTCTCCTCTGCCTCGATCACGCTTTGCATCAGTTCGATATGCTTTTGTTTTTCGAGCTGCTCCAGTTTGCTTTGCTGCAGGGCCTCCCGCTGGCGGCTGCGTATTTGCCGGTAACGAAGGTACAGGACCAACAGCAGGATGATCAGGCCTGCAAGGCTTACGAGCAAGATGTAAAAGATCCTTTCCTGCCGGATCTGTTTCCGTCTGTTTTCATTTTCTTCATTGAGCAGCAATATCCGCTGGTCCTTTTCTTTCATCCGCACATTGGCCATGATCACCTGTACGGCGCGGTATTGATTGAGGCTGGCGAGAGAATCCCTGATGGTATAATAGGTATTCAGTGATCGTGCATAAGCGGGATAATCGCCTTTTGCCTGCAGGAATGCAGCGTAATAACGGTGATAATACAGCCCGGTGGCCGTGTATTTCCTGGCTTCGATGGAAGGTCGGAACTGATCGAATATTTTCCCGGCCTCTTTCCATTTTTTAGTGAGCACGAGAACATGCGCATAGTGAAGTTCAGGAGGCAGCAGATGAGTGCCGATAGAATAATGCTCTGTGCTGACCTTTCCGAACTGGGCGGCTGCGAGTACGTAATCTCCTTTGTGTTCAGCCAATAATCCTTTTGCCACAAAATAGGTGGCATAAGGAATATTTTCTTCCGGCATCCTGAATCTTTTTTTGCTTTCAGACAGATAGTTCTCTGCAGCGGCATAATCACCCTGATAAAACTTCACGACAGCCATCTCCGCATTGAAATAGGGGGCTTGTACCCCATCAGGATTGGGTTTGATGGTGGCATTGTAAAAAAGCTCGGCGAACTTCCAGGCATTCTCATAATCGGTGAGCACAAGGTTGATCTGCATGAGTTGATAAATGATGCTGGGGCCTGCGTTCCGGAAGGTGAAAGCCGTTCGTTCGTAGAGTTTGCGGGGATAATGGTTGAGGGATGGGTCTTTCGCCAGTTCGAGCAGAGATTCGAATTCGGCAGCCTGTCTGGGTGGACTGTACTGCAACACGATATTGGCATAATTATAGCGTGCCGTGAACAGCGCATTCTTATCGGGGAGATCATTGGCGAGCGCGATCGCTTTTTGAAGGTATCGGCCCATGGCAGCAGTATCGCCCAGATCGGATAAGGCTTTGAAAGTATAGATAAAGGAAAGATTTTCCTTATCGTCATCTGCCAGGCATTCCCGCTCACCGATGGTGATGTATTTCTGTAATGAATCTTTCTTATCCCATTCGCCGTACATAAGCACTGTATTGGCCAGTGCTTCCCGTTCCATCCTGCCTGTGCCAGCGGCATTCAGACGGGCTTCCCGGTACAGGCTGTCGGCCTCCGGAAAGAAACCCAATGATTCTTTGGCCTTTGCCCATCCCATCAACAGGATATGCACCCACTCCCGTTTCTGTGTTGCTTTGACCATGGGTGTGTACTCCTGCATGATCCTGAAACTGGTGGTGAGATCGGTCTTGCCGATCTGTTGCATGAGATCGCAGACTGCATGAAATGAATTTTCGGTTATTGGTTGACGTTTCAGTTCATGCCAGGCAGCCATCCCATCCGCTGCAGGATCGCTTTGCGCGAACAACCGGCTTACCAGCAGGCAGCAGCACCAGGGAGCAAAAAATCTTTTGAGAGACATGGGGTTGATAATAATAGATAATGACCAGGCGGGGATATCGAGCGAGAAGTTACTAAATTCATTCATACAATCCTTATCTTTAATATCCCAAACTGTTTATGTATGAAACGCCTGCTCCTACTCCTCCTCTGCGTTGGTCTATCCTTTTTCAGCATGTCGCAACAAACCCAGAAACCGCCTCTCCACGGCAAACATTGGATGGCCATCACGGGTAAACCGCTGGCCGCCACTGCCGGCAGCATCATCTTTCAGCAGGGCGGCAATGCAGTAGATGCGGCCTGCGCCATGCTGGCAGCTACCTGCACCATGTGGGATGTATTGAGCTGGGGTGGGGAAACACAGGCCCTGATCTATAACCCGAAGACAGGGAAAGTGATCGCCATCAATGCACTGGGGATGGCGCCAACTGGGGCCACTGCAGAATTTTTCAAAAGCAAGGGAATGAATTTCCCCCCGGAATATGGGCCGCTCGCGGCCGTAACCCCGGGAACGCCTGGAGGCCTTTGTTATATGCTTGCAGAATATGGCACCATGAGCCTTCAACAAGTGCTGAAACCAGCCATGCAGCTTGCATCCGGTTATCCCATCGAAGCACAGACCGCCAACAGTATTGAAAGGGCCAAAGGCCGTATCAAGGAATGGCCTTATTCGAAAGCAGTGCTGCTGCCACATGCAGGTCAGAAAAGGGAAGCGCCGGAGGCCGGCGAGATATTCGTGCAGAAAGACCTGCTGGAGACACTTACCAAAATGGTGGAAGCAGAACAGCAGGCACTGAAAACAAAGAAGACAAGGAAACAGGCTATCTATGCGGCCTACGACCGGTTTTATAAAGGAGACATCGCCAAAGAATTCGTGCGGGGTTGCCAGGAACAGGGCGGGCTGATCACCATGAACGACCTGGCCAACTGGAAAGTAAAGGAGGAGGAACCATTGCACACCAATTATAAAGGTATCGATGTATATAAATTGCAGCAGTGGACACAGGGCCCGGCCATGCTGCAATGCCTCAACATCCTGGAAAATTTCGACCTGAAAAAAATGGGATATAACTCCACGGCTTATATCCATACGTTGTACCAGGCCATGAACCTGTCATTTGCCGATCGTGATTTTTATTATGGCGATCCGTATTTTCCACCCCAGGGACCGATCAGAGGATTGCTGAGCAAAGAGTATGCAAGGCAGCGTGCCAGCCTGATCGGGGCCGACAGGAACGATGACAAGGCCGGCCCCGGCGACCCATATCCTTTCGAAGGCAAAACAAATCCTTATACGGAGCTGCTGAAGCAGAGGGGATTGACGATCGATACCACCAACCGGCGGAATCCAGGGTTCCTGCCTGCGCATGATGCGCGGGCCATGATCGCAACGCCGGATTCCCTGTATCTCGACAGGCTCCATCGCGGCACCACTTCCGTGGAAGCAGCCGATGAATCGGGATGGGTAGTGTCCATAACACCCAGCGGCGGTTGGATACCGGCCTGCATCGCAGGCCGTACAGGAGTGGGGATGAGCCAGCGAATGCAAAGTTTCGTGACAGATCCCACCCTCAATCCATTCAATGTGGTGGAACCGGGCAAAAGGCCCAGGGTAACGCTCACCCCTACCCTGGCTTTGAAAGACGGAAAGCCATTCCTGTCTTTTGCGGTACAGGGCGGAGATACGCAGGACCAGAACCTGCTGCAATGTTTTCTGAATATCGTTGAATTCGGGATGACGGTACAGCAGGCTGTTGAAGCGGCCAATATCAATACGAACCAGTTATGGCTATCACTGGGAGGGACCAAAGTCTCGGACCGCCGGCCAAGGCCCGGACAATTGTTATTGCATAACAGCACTCCGCAGAATGTGAGGACAGCCCTGCAGCAGATGGGATATACGCTGAGCTTCGACGACCGGACCAGTGGCCCGATCAATGCCATCTGGTTCGACTGGAAACATGGTAGCTTCTGGGGTGGAAGCAGCAATCATGGGGAAGACTATGGGATCGGGTGGTGAAAAACCCCCAATAAATGTGTAAAACCACATCCGGCAGCCAGTAAGGGTTGGTAGTTTTGATACTAAACTGAATGGTTAGCCGATGAGCAAAAATAAAACGATCATTGTACAGGAAAGACCTATCTCTGTTATTGAAACAAATGGTCAGGATTATATTTCCCTGACGGATATGGTGAGAAACCTGGAAAATGGGCTGGTCCTGATCGAAAAATGGTTGAGAAATAAAAATACGCTGGAGTTTATCGGGATTTGGGAGCAGATCAATAACCCGGATTTTAATTCCACCGAATTCGGTGGAATTAAACTGGAGGCAGGGCTGAACAGGTTCATTTTGTCAGTAAAAAAGTGGGTAGAACGGACCAATGCAATTGGGATCATGGCCAAATCAGGTCGTTATGGCAGTGGCACCTATGCGCACAAAGATATAGCCTTCGAATTCGGGAGTTGGCTGAGCCCGGAATTCAAACTGTACCTGATCCGGGAATTTCAGCGGCTCAAAGACGAAGAAAGCAAATCGTACCAATTAGATTGGGATCTTCAAAGAACTTTAGCAAAAATAAATTTCCAAATCCACAATGATGCGATCCGTGATACGCTTATTCCTCCCCAGGTGAGTAAAGAAATGAGCGGGATCATTTTTGCCAGTGAAGCTGACTTGCTCAACATGGCTCTTTTCGGGAAAACGGCAGCCCAATGGCGTATGGAAAATCCCGGTAAGACGGGCAATATGCGGGATGAAGCAACATTGGAACAACTGGTGGTGCTAACAAACCTTGAAAGTATAAACGCCGTTTTTCTCAGGCAGGAATTGTCCCAGACTGAAAGATTGAACAAACTGAATGAGATAGCTATTTCACAAATGAGATCCCTGCTTGGAAACAGGGAGATCAGGAAATTGAGGTGATCCGTAACTGTCCGTATTTTAATTCCACCGAATTCGGTGGAATTAAAATGAAGAGGGCCAAAAACGAGGTGTCTTGCTTCAAAGCAGCCGCTCCAACTGCTTCCTGTAATCGAACTGTATATCCTCATGCACCGATTCCAGCAGGCTCATGATCTTTTTCACCTGCAGATCAAAGATATTCTGCAATACCTTATTATGGTAGAAAGGGATGCCCGATTCCTTCAACTGCGATAAAAAATGAAGCAATAGTTCTATCGAGGCTTCCTTGGTGCCGATATGGCGACTGTGCTTACTGATCTGCCGCAGGATCTTTCGCAGTCCTTTTTTCGTAAAATACCAGTTATCGGTATTCAGCTCAAGAAACTGCTCATTGATCTCATTCTTCACAGTCTCCACAAAACCCGCCTCCTGCCCGGCCTCGAACAATAGATAACTGAGCAATTCTTTGTTCTCCTTTTTAGACCTTGCCAGCCTCAAACATATCTCCACCAATTCCTTCGCCGGCAGCCCGGTCAGTTCCTGTTTGATCTCGTGAATACTGGCTGCTTTCATGCAACGAATGTAAGCATTCCCATTTTTTTCAAGCATGCTGACATAGGGCTGTCACTGACCGGTATTTTCTTTGAGGTATTAAAACAATATACCATGACACAAGTGCAAGTTCTCCTTAAAGACCTCAATCATGAGGCGCAGACCACCCGCAAGATGTTATCCATTGTGCCAAACGACAAATACGATTGGAAACCCCATCCCAAAAGTATGTCGGTACGCCAACTTGCTACTCATATCGCCGAGCTGCCCTCCTGGGTCTCCATGGCCCTCTCCACCGACGGGCTCGATTTCGCCGACAATCCCTATGACCCCGAACCGGTCAATAACACCACCGAACTTCTCAACTACTTCGAACGCTCTTACACGGAAGGCCGCACCAGCCTCGAAGGAGCTACCGATGATGATCTCCTTCCCAACTGGACTTTACGCAATGGAAAAGAGATCTATCTTGTATCGCCAAAGGCCGATATCATCCGTACCAGCATTAGCCAGATCATCCACCACCGCGCTCAACTCGGCGTTTTCCTTCGGCTGCTCGATATCCCGATCCCTGGCAGCTACGGCCCTAGCGCAGATGAAATGCAACACTAAGTTTTGCCTGATTGGCACGATTTTTCTAACTTATGGTTATTAAAATCGTATAATATGCAAAATTGGCTCAGAACTTTAATAGCAGGTTATGGCGCCTGGAAACTGGGAGGCGGTTGCTTTGGTACGATTATTCTATTCCTCTTTTTTTATTGGCTACTCGGACATTGTTAACATAAGGGCAAACAGGGTTCCTTAAATTGTGTAAAATTTCGTGCACCTTATGATCACTCCGGAAGTACAAGAGCTGGCCGAAAAACTGTGGAACTATCACCTGCTCGGTCATACCATTCGAAAAGCAGATTGTATCCTCGTTCTGGGCAGCCATGATCTTCGCGTCGCTGAAAGAGGCGCAGCGCTTTACCTGCAGGGATGGGCGCCCATTATACTTTTTTCCGGCGGGCTCGGTAATCTTACCAAACATATCTGGCAGGAAACAGAAGCCGATCAGTTCGCTGCCATCGCCCGCGATAAAGGAGTACCACAGGAAGCGATCTTCATCGAGAACAGATCCACCAATACCGGAGAGAATATTTTGTTCTCCCGGCAATTGCTGCAAAGACATCAACTCGATCCCCAAACCTTTATCGTTGTACAGAAACCCTATATGGAACGCAGGAGCTACGCTACATTTAAGAAACACTGGCCTGAAAAAGACCTGATCGTTACTTCACCACAGCTTTCATTCAGCGAATATCCTTCCGGTGAGATCTCACCCGAAAAAGTGATCAATATCATGGTGGGCGACCTGCAGCGCATCAAGCTGTACCCCGATAAGGGATTCCAGATCTTCCAGGAAATACCGGATGATGTTTGGGACGCGTACACCCGGCTCGTTGCGCTCGGCTTCGATAAACACCTGGTAAAAGCATGAGGCCGTAATTGTATCTTACAGGAAATTTCTAAGCAGTCAACCATTGGAAACCGTCATTCAAGCCATCAGCAGGATCTATCCACTTCCGGAAGATTCCTTGCAGGCCATCCTCTCCCTCCTGGAAAGAGTGGAGTATAAGAAAGGACATCAGCTTTTCAAAGAAGGCAGGCTTGGCCACCAGCTCTATTTTATCGAGCAGGGTATTGCCCGTGCGTTTTCCAACAGGGATGATAAAGAGATCACGTTCTGGTTCGGCACAGAAGGAGATGTGGTGATGTCGTATAACAGTTATGTATCGGGGAAGCCGGGATATGAGACCATCGAGTTACTGGAAGATTCGGTCCTTTATTCCATCAGCCAGGAGGCGTTACAACAATTGTTCACTACCAATATTGCCATTGCCAACTGGGGCCGCAAGCTCGCGGAGCTGGAGCTGGTGAAGACCGAAACCTGTTTCGTATCGCAGCAATGTCTTCCGGCCACAGAAAGATACAGGAACCTGCTCGAAACGAACCCGCAACTGGTGTTGAGGGTACCGCTCGGGCATATCGCTTCCTACCTCGGTGTATCGCAGGTAACGTTGAGCCGTATACGCCACTAAACTTCCACCCGCTTCATTCTCGGTACCAGGAAGTGCATGACCAGCCAGGCCGTGAGATAGGCGAGGCCGCAAATAATGAACATGATGAGGTAACCTGTTTGGATATGACCCAGGTTCTTGTAATGATCGAACAGGTAACCGGCGCTTTTCGAAACGAGGATACCGCCCAGGCCACCGGCCATCCCGCCGATGCCGGTCACGGACCCAACGGTAAATTTGGGGAACATATCGGAAACAGTGGTGAAGATATTTGCGCTCCAGGCCTGATGGGCCGCTGCGGCAAAGCCAATGATCAGGATCGCATACCACATGCTGTATCCGCCCAGTAACTGCGCGCAAACGACCGGAAGGGCACAAGCCGCATAAATGAGCATGGAAGTTTTCCTCGCACGGAATACAGGCCATTGACGTTTGATCAGGTTCATCGGCAGCCATCCCCCAAAAATACTTCCGAAGGCGGCGATCGTATAGACCAGGGCTACCGGCACAGCGATCTGTGTTTTCGAAAGACCATATTGTTCTTTCAGGAAATCGGGCAGCCAGAAGAGATAGAACCACCAGATACCATCCGTAAGGAATTTACCCAGCGCAAAAGCCCAGGTTTGATTGAAGGCGAGCAGTTTGCCCCAGGAAACTTTTTTCCCCTGGTCTGCCTGCTGGTCCTTCGCTTCATCGACATCGCTATGTATATAATCGTATTCAGCCTTGCTTAATCTTTTTTGTTTTTTAGGCACTTCATACAGCCAGAACCAGAAGATCAGCCATATCAGACCGATAGCCCCTGTGATCACGAATGCCATACGCCAGTTGGTGGCATCGGCAATGAATGGCACGGTGAGTGGCGCAATGATCGCCCCGATATTGGAACCTGAATTGAATATACCTGTAGCCAATGCCCTCTCTTTTTTGGGGAACCATTCAGCAGTGGTTTTGATGGCTGCCGGAAAGTTGCCCGATTCGGTTACGCCGAGCGCAGCTCTTGCCACAAAAAAGCCGGTGGTTGTTTTGATCAATGCATGGCCGATCGCTGCTATGCTCCACATGATCAACGATAAGGCATAACCGATTTTCGTGCCCAGCTTGTCGATCAGGCGGCCTACCCCGAACATGGCCAGGGCATAAGCCAACTGAAAAGCTACTGTGATATTGGCATAGTCGGTTTTTGTCCAGCCGAATTCACGGTCGAGGTCTTCTTTCACCAGGCTGATCACCTGCCTGTCGAGATAATTGATCGTTGTAGCAAAAAAAACAAGCGCGCAAATCGTCCACCTGTATTTTCCTATGGCCTGCTGCATGGTTTTGGGTTTAATGCATGAATCGAATGAATATATAAATTCTTATCCTCTTACTTCTTTCACCAAGGCCAATGCCTCTTTGGTTTTGCTTACCAGCTCATCATAAGCTCCTTTCTCCATGATAGTTTTGGTGATGAGCTTGCTGCCCATTCCTACGGCGCTGACGCCTGCTTTGAACCAGGCCGACAGGTTTTCTCTTTCCGTTTCTACGCCACCGGTAGGCATGAATAAGAGGCCGGGGAATAATTCTTTGATCGCGCTTACGAAGGAAGGGCCCAATAAACTTCCGGGAAACAGTTTCACCAGTTTCGCTCCGGCTTCTTCTGCCCGGATGATCTCAGTTGGGCTCATGCAGCCGGGCACCCAGAGCATGTCTTCCTTATGAACGGTTTCAGCCACTTCTTCTATGATGCCGGGGCATACGATGAAGTCGGCTCCCAACTTGATATAGTTCTTCGCTTCCTTCTTATTCTTGATCGTACCAATGCCCAGTTGCATTTCGGGCAGTTCTTTATCGCGCGTTTTCAACAACTGCCTGAAATTCTCCGGTGCTGCTTCTCCGCGGTTGGTATATTCCACAGCCCTGATCCCTGCTTCATACAGGGCTTTCAATATCCGGACAGACTTGTCGGGATCAGCATGAAAATACAGCGGCAGTACACCCTGTTGTATGATCAGTTCTACGATAGCTTGCTTATTCATGGGTGTGTACAATTGATTTTATGGTTTCAATATCCTGGTTCGTGGCATCCCCTTTTTCCATCAGTTTGCCGAAAGCTGCTGTGGCGGCCAGATCGATGACCTGCTGTGCATCGTAATGATTATAGAGGCCGTAGATCAGTCCGGCCATGAAACAATCCCCGCTTCCTACTTTGTCGACGATCCTATTGGCCACCAGTTCGGCGGAATGGTACAGTTGTCCGCCCCTGAACAGGGATGCATAATAAAGTATGCCTTCATCACCATGATCGAAGCGGAATGTATTGGCCACTACTTTTACCTTGGGGAATTGTTGCTGTATGGCGAGTGAAGTTGCCTGGGCGTGTTGGAGGAAATCTGCGCGTCGTCCGGTGAGATGTATCTCCGGATCAACGGGGATACCGAGCAGGGTATTGGCTGCCCAGATATTGCCCATCACTACATCGCAATATTCGAGTAATCGCGGCATCACTTCGGCAGGCTTCTTTCCATATTGCCAGAGTTTGGCGCGATAGTTAAGGTCGATGGAGATGGTGATCCCCTTTGCCGCCGCTGCCGCGGCGGCTTCGCGGCAAACAGCCACTGTATTCTCGCCCAATGCCGGACTGATAGCACTGAAATGGAACCAGCTTACTCCTTTGAGAAGATGGTCCCAGTCGAGCATGCCCGGCTGGAGGGAAGCGAAGGATGAATATGCCCTATCGTAGATCACACCGGCATTCTTGAGATCGGCGCCTTGTGGAAGGTAATAGGTCCCTACCCTGCTGCCGGAAAAATTCACTGCCGATGCATCGATCTGTTTTGTTTGCAATTCTTCGCAGATCTCTTTCGAAAGATAGTTATCGGGCAATGCCGTGCAGTACATGGCGGGCAGTTTCCATCTCGTCAGGGCCGTGGCCACATTCAGCTCGGCCCCACCGATATAGACGGGCATATAAGCATTACGGACCCATTCCCTGTTGAGAGAAGGGGACAGCCGTAACAACAGCTCGCCAAAACAAAATATTTTTTTATGGTTCATGCTTCGTTAAACGCTCTTTTTTATGATCTATACTGCTCAGCGCAGGTCCGCAATAGCTACTGCGTCCATATCGGTGAAAGTATAATTCTCTCCTGCCATACCCCAAATAAAGGAGTAATTGGATGTTCCGCAACCTGAATGGATCGACCAGGGCGGGGAAAGGATCGCTTCATGGTTGGCCGTGAGCAAATGCCTGGTCTCGGCAGGCTCTCCCATAAAATGGAATACGCGGTGCTGTTCCGGCACATCGAAATAAAAATAAGCTTCCATCCTACGGGTATGCGTATGCGCAGGCATCGTGTTCCATACACTGCCATTGCTGAGTACCGTCAAGCCCATCACCACCTGGCAGCTTTTAATGCCATCTGCATGTATATATTTATAAATGGTACGCCTGTTGGCGGTGCTCTGATCGCCCAGTTCCACCGGTGAGGCTTCTTCCTTTGTCAGCTTCCTGTTCTCATAAGTTTGATGGGCAGGGGCCGACAGGAGGAAGTATACGGCCGGGTTATTTTTATCGGCACTGGAAAAGGAAACATTTTTTGTGCCTTTGCCCAGGTATACACAATCCAGCTTATCGAGGGCGTACTTCACGCCATCGGCTTCTACAGTGCCGCTGCCACCAACGTTGATGATGCCGATCTCGCGGCGCTCCAGGAAATATTCAGCTCTCAGCTCGGGATGGTTGGCCAGCTCGATGGTTTTGGTCACCGGCTTCACGCCGCCGATGATCACACGGTCGTAATGGGAATATACCAGTTGCAGGCCGTTGTCCTGCATCAATCCCTGCACTAAAAAATTTTCACGAAGTGTATGCGTGTTCATACTCTTCGTTTCATTCGGACTATTCTGGAACCTGATCTCCATATTCTTTCATTTCATTTTTATGATTGTAAAAAATCATCTTCCCATCCATCCTCCGTCTACCGTGAGGATCGTTCCGTGTATATAACTCGCAGCATCGGAGGCAAGGAATACCACGGGCCCTTTAAAATCTTCGGGCTCTCCCCATTTGCCGGCAGGTATCCTGTCGAGAATGGATTTGCTTCGTGCAGGATCGTTGCGAAGCGCTTCGGTATTATCGGTGGCAATATATCCGGGTGCAATACCATTCACGTTCACGCCTTTCGATGCCCATTCATTGGCCAGCGCTTTTACCAGGCTGCCGAGGGCGCCTTTGCTCGCTGCATAACCGGGCACGTTGATACCACCCTGGAAGGTGAGCAGGGAGCAGGTGAAAATGATCTTGCCCGATCCGCGCTGTATCATGTCTTTCCCGAATTCCCTCGCCAGGATAAAAGGCGCATCGAGATTGATGGAAAGCACTTTATCCCAATAATCATCGGGGTGTTCGGCTGCAGGCTTGCGCATGATGGTGCCTGCATTATTGATAAGGATATCGATGACTGGATTTTCCGACCCGGCTTTTGCAATAAATGTGAAGAGGCTTTCCCTGTTCGACAGGTCGGCCTGGTAAGCTTTGAATTGACGGCCCAATGCTTTTACTTCCTGTTCGATGGCGCTGCCGCTCAATTCCAGAGATCCCGATACTCCTATGATATCGGCCCCTGCTTCTGCCAGTCCCAATGCCATACCTTTCCCGATCCCTTTATTGCAACCTGTTACCAGGGCCGTTTTTCCATGGAGGTCAAATTTTGATGCCATAGCCAGATAATACTGAAGCTGTAGTTAAGAAATTTTTTGTGATGCCTTACCGGGTTGTTCGAGATACTGCCAGTTGAAATAATTCTTCGCATTGTGGAAGCAGATATCCTGCACCACTTTGCCGATCCAGGCAATATCATTCGGCAGTTCTCCCTGTTCGATCTCCTGTCCGAGCAGGTTGCACAATATACGACGGAAATATTCATGACGGGGGAACGACAGGAAGCTCCTGGAATCGGTGAGCATGCCCACGAAACGGCTGAGCAGTCCCATATTCGAAAGGGTATTCAACTGATCGGTCATACCATCCTTCTGGTCCATGAACCACCAGCCTGAGCCCCACTGTATCTTTCCGGCCATCGAGCCATCATTGAAATTCCCGATCATGGTGGCCATTACATCGTTGTAGGCCGGGTTAAGATTATAAAGAATAGTTTTTGTGAGCTTGTCTTCCCGGTCGAGCCTGTTGAGGAATTTCGCCAACGTGCCGGCCTGTGCGAAATCGCCGATGGAATCCCATCCGGTATCGGGCCCCAGCAATTTCATCATGCGACTGTTGTTATTGCGAAGGGCGCCCAGGTGGTATTGCTGTACCCAGCCCCGCTCCCAGTCCCACTCTGCAAAGATCACCAGCATACCCGATTTGAATTTTCTCCTTTCGGTATCGTCCAGCGTTTTGCCGGAGCGAATAGCTGTAAATATTTTTATCAGTTCTGCTTCCGTATAATCTTCTGCATAGATCTCTTCCAGGCCGTGATCGGAAACGCTGCAACCCTGGGCTGCAAAGAAATCATGACGACCTTTCAATGCGCCCAGGTAATCCCCGAAGGAATCGATGGAAACATCGGCTGCTTTCTCAAGACGGCCGAGGTATTTATTGAAAGTTTCGGGGTTATCGACATTCATGGCGGCATCGGGCCGGAATGCAGGCAGAATAGGTATTTCGAACTGATCAGCTTTCATCTGCTGGTGGTATTCCAGCGAATCGACAGGATCATCGGTAGTACATACCATACGTACATTCATCTTGCGGAGCAGGTTACGGACGGTATAGTCCGGTGTCAGCAATTTCGCCGTACAATGGTCATAGATCTTTCTGCCAGAAGCCGGGTCCAGGATATCCGGCACATCGAAATACCGCTGCAATTCCAGGTGCGTCCAGTGATAGAGTGGATTACGGAGTGTATAGGGAACAGTGGCAGCCCATTGCTCGAATTTTTCCCAGTCGCTTTTGTTGCCGGTGCAATAACTTTCATCGATACCGTTGGTGCGCATGGCACGCCACTTGTAGTGATCACCATACAACCATACCTGGGTAAGATTCTCAAATTGCTTGTCTTCGGCGATCTGTTGCGGCGGGAGATGGCCATGATAATCGATGATCGGCATATCTTTCGTAAACTCATGGTACAGCCGCTGGGCCGTTTTCGAATGGAGGAGAAAATGTTCGTCCAAAAAATTTTTCATACTAAATACATTGAGGTCGGATATCGGAGGTCGGAGGTCAGAAGTGCAAAATTGTTTGAGATGCAGAATAACGGGTACTTCTGACCTCCGACATCAGACATCGCTACATTTCAATATTAGCGCCTTTCTCTACAACAGCTTTCTGTTTATTTGACAAAATAGTATACTTTTTTGGCATCAGGAGGCCAATTGGAATATGGTGGGGTATGTTGGCATATCTCAAGCAATGATGCGGTCTTCCTGCGCGTGCCGTATAACATGTGCGGCGCCATCTTTCATCAATGCCTGCAACCAGGTGGTCACTGCGTCAGCAAACCCCGGAAGGCCCGACAGATCAGCTCCCCAAAAGTTCGCATCACCCAATATCTTTTTCACCAGCTCCGGTACTTCGTGCCTTTCCCATTTGGATGAATAATAGGCGGCGCTGTCGTCATTCACCAGGTATTTCCTGCCGTTGCTGTTGCCATAATAATAGCCATCGTCGGCTTTGGCAGACCGCATGAAGAGCAGGTGTGCCGCAAAGCCCAGGGCCATTTGATCGGGCACCGTGTTATTGCGCTCATAATATTTCAGCAGCACCGGTACGTTGCGCATCTTCATTTTGGAAGCGTATTGCATGGTGATGCTCAGCCATTGATGTTCGATATGGGGGTTGCGGTAACGATCGAGCACTTTATGGGCAAAATCCTTGGCCATGTCATCGGAAAGATTGTTGCCGGTGATGGCCGGCGCGATCCCATGCAGCATCAGGCTGCTGATAAAATTGAAAAAGAACGGATCGCCCATCGCCTCTTTCACGGTGTTGAATCCGGCCAGGTAAGCCAGTCCGCAACTGAATGTGTGCGAGCCATTCAGCAAACGCAATTTCAGTTCCCGGAAAACATTGATATCAGGGGCGATCACTACGCCACTGTCTACTTGCCTGAAGGAAAGGACATTCTTCACATGTTCACTGTCGGATTCGATTGCCCATAACCGGTAGACTTCCGATTTGATCATCAGATCATCTTCATAACCGGCGATCTTTTGCATTTCCTCCTGCTCGGCAGCCGGCAGCTTCCCCGGCACGATCCTGTCTACCAGTGAATTGCAGAAATGGTTATATTGTTGCAGCCAGTCGATGAAAGCCGGCTCCAGCTTGTTGTATTTGGATAATTCGAAAAGGATCTGTTTCAGTTTGGTGCCGTTATCGGGGATCAGCTCGGTGGGGATGATCACCATGCCCCTGGAAGGGTCGCCGTTGAACACTTTGAACCGCTCATACAGGAAAGCCAGCAGCTTACCGGGGAATGAACCGGGCGGTGTGGCAAGGATCGATTCTTTTACCAGTTCGATCCCTACTTCAGTAGTATTCGACAATACCAGTTGCATATCGGGATTGGCGGCGCATTTCAGCACTTCATTCCATTCGTGTCTCGCAGCGATCATCCTGCTGATGGAAGCAACGATAATATTCTCCTCCACTTTTTTCCCGTTCTCGATCCCGCGCACGCAGAGCGTGAACAATCCGTTCTGTTTGCCGAACGAGTCGCTGTCACCACCGCGGGTGGATTTCACTACCACGATGCGGCCGTTGAAGACGCCCTGCTTATTTGCCTTGTCGATAAAATAATCGGGCAGCCCGCGCAATAACACGCCGGTGCCGAATTGCAATACTTTTTCAGGCAGCTCGAAATAGCTTGCTTTGGGTACTTCTACTGCAGGTGAACTGATCTTTCCAATTGTCTGAGTTGAGAGATTCATGGGTGCGTTGTTTTGGAAAACTTGCTAACGTTGATATAATAAATGCGCACTGATTACATCACAGGAATAATCAGTGCCATTAATATTTAGCAAGTGTAGGCAGATATTTGGTAACCTGATCCAAAACAGACTTGTTTTTTTACGCAAACGTTACCGGTATTATTCTCACAAAGATGATCGCCAGCAACTTGCCCCACCGATAATATGTGCGTTCTCCCCCAGCATGGCTATCCGCAGCGGTACCTGTACAGCCCGCTCCCGCAGCGCGTTTTCCAGTTCGGGCAGGAATAACCGGTAGCTTTTGGAAATATTGCCGCCAAGTACGATCACCTCCGGATGGGAAGAGAGAACGGTCCCTGCCAGGAATTCAGCGAGATGGCCGGCAAATTCCAGGAAGATGGATTTGATGGAAGGATCGGAAGGGATCAGCTCTGTGAGCGCTTTGGTGTTGGCGATGGTTTGGCCGGTCAGTTCGGAATAGCGCTTTACGAACCAGCGTGAAGAAAGATAATCTTCCGCGATGCCGTTCTTGAAGGGTGCGTGCCAGAGATCGGCATCGATACATACTCCATCGCGATAAATAGCTGAGCCCAGCCCTGTACCGAGCGTAAGGCCCAGTGCATGATCGTATCCATTCACGGCGCCGCCTGCCACTTCACCCTGCAAAAAGCAGAGCGCATCGTTCATCATCCGGATATCCGCAGGCGTAATATTCAGCCGGGCAGCCATCAGTTCTTTGATGTTCAAGCCATACAGGGATTCATATTTTCCCTGGTTCCTGATGAAGCTGATCCCCTTTTCATAATCGAATGGGCCGGGCATGGCCATTCCTATTTTTTGAGTTGCCTGAGAAGAAGGGTGAGACCGGAATGTTTTCTGGATGGTAGCACACCAGGTATCGATGATCGTTTCGGCGCTATCTGAAGGAGAGATGGAAACGCGTAAAAGGGTACCCGGAACCAGTGTACTGGTTGAAAGGTCAACAAGAGCGGCGGTAATGTGCGACCCGCCGATATCAACCCCGGCAATGAAAGGATTATTCATGTAGTCTTCAATTTTAACCTGCCTGGCATCGTCGCATTGCCAATCATGGTGAAACAGTATAACTAAATCGTTTTAGCTTCGGGCGGTGAAGGTAATGAAAAAACAATAATGCCGATGATTTCATGTTCAGGCAACTTCCATCTGCCCGCTCCCGTATTCCGGGTATGATCAGGGGCTCCCATTGAAACAGATGATCGGCAATACCATCTCCATTCTCGTTCCCGGTGAAAAGCGCCGGCTGGGTATGCTTATCCTGGCCGATATCATTATCAGCCTGGCCGATATTCTCTCCCTGGCCCTTCTCCTTTTTATCATCGACCTGTATACGCGGCCCACGGCCTCCACCCGGTTCACCTTTCTCCCTCACTGGCTGATTGATCCGCATTCCCTCTGGCCCATCACGCTTTTCCTCATACTGTTCAGTTTGAAGAACCTGGCCGGTTTCCTGGTATACCGCGCCCAGTCGCGGTTTATCGGACAGGTTGCCGGCCGCATCTCCGGGCAAAACCTGTACCGGTACCTGCAGGGTGATTTTTCCGCTTACGTCGATATAGATTCTGCCGTGCATATCCGCAGCATCAGCCATTCACCGGTCGATTTTTGCCAGCATGTGCTGGGCGGATTGCAACAGATCATTACCCAGTCCGTCCTGATCCTGTTCGCCATACTCGCTATCGTTTTCTTCAATGCACAACTTTTCCTCCTGCTGTTCCTGATCCTGCTCCCGCCGGTGGTCGCCGTTTTTTATGTCGTGAAGAAAAGATTGCACGCAGCCAGGATCTATGCCAAAGCCAGCATTGAAAAAGCATTGCAACATCTGCAGGAAGCGATCGCTGGTTTCGTGGAAAGCAATGTGTATGACAGGAACAAGGACTTTCTTAGACGCTATATCGAATGGCAGCAACAATTCAATCATTATGCCGGCGATATGATGATCGTACAAGGCATCCCCAACCGCATGATCGAGATCTTTGCCCTGCTCGGGCTTTTTGTACTGATCGCCATTTATCAATATTCCAGCCACTCCGACCATTCCGCCATTCTCACCATCGGCGCATTCATGGCCGCTGCTTACAAGATCATTCCGGGGATCGTGAAGATCCTCAATGCCGGCGGGCAGATCAGCGCCTGGCAGTATACGGTAGACGAATTGATCGCCCTCCGGAAAATAAATGCGCAGCCAAGACCTGTGCCAGCTTCTTCTCCCATCCGGTCCATCCGCTTCAATGATGTTTCCTTTCAATATGGCGACCGCCCAGTTCTCGACAAGCTGCAGTTCTCCCTGCAACCCGGAGATCTTATGGGCATCTCCGGCCCTTCAGGCAGGGGGAAGACCACCATCCTTCACTTGCTGCTCGGCTTCCTCGAACCGGTTGCCGGCACCATCGATCTCAATTGTCAACATGCCGGCGCCAACAACAGGCAGGCATACTGGCCGCAAATCGCCTACGTGAAACAACAACCTTTCCTCCTCCACGACACCATACTATATAATATCACACTATCGGACCAGGGCCATGATGAAGCAAAACTACAGGAGGCTTTGCGTGTGGCCGGGCTGATGCCACTCATTGCATCCTTTCCTAACGGTGTACAGCAAGTGATCTCAGAGAACGGGAAGAATATCAGCGGTGGACAAAGACAACGCATCGCCATTGCCCGCGCCTTGTACAAGCAGGCAGACCTGATTCTGCTCGATGAACCGTTCAATGAACTGGATGAAGGATCAGCTTCCTGTCTCCTGCATCATTTCCGGCAGATGGCGGCCGCCGGTAAAATGATCATCTTCATCACCCATCATCAACAACACCTGGCTGCCTGCACTAAAATCCTTTCACTTGACCAGTAACAGACATAGAACGCTCGTGGTCCTGTCGCCCGCCTTTCCGCAGGATGAATCCGATTCGGTTTGGGTCCCTTCCAAACAGCTCTTTGTCAAAAAAATGAAAGAACATTTTCCCGGTCTGCATATCGTCGTGCTCAGCTTCAATTACCCGCACCATACCGGCACCTACACCTGGCATGGTGTGGAAGTGACCAGTTTCAATGGGATGTATAACCGAAAAATCAACCGGTTGCTGCTCTGGTGTCGTGTGTGGAGAAAACTCAAAAAAATACACAGACAGCAACATATCATAGGCATCTTCAGTTTCTGGTGTGGCGAATGCGCACTCGTAGGGCGGCATTTCGCCCGCCGGCACCGGCTCAGGCATTATTGCTGGATCTCCGGTATGGACGCCTGGAAGAACAATAAACTCGTTAAACTGATCCGGCCATCTGCAAAAGAACTGGTAGCCATGTCGGGTTTCCTGGTGAAAGAGTTCGAGAAGAACCACGGTATCCGGCCTGCGCGCGTAATACAGATAGGGATCGATCCTTCGGCATTTCCCCGCGCAAACCCTGTGCGTGATATCGATCTGATCGGTGTAGGTTCATTGAGCCCTTTCAAACACTACGACCAGTTCATCCGCATCGTGAAAGAAATATCGAAGGTCATTCCCGACGTGAAAGCCGTGATCTGCGGAGGCGGCAGTGAAAGAGCAGCACTGGAAGAACTGATCGAAAAGTTGAACATGGGAAAAACGATCACACTACTGGGTTACCGTCCACATGAGGAGACCCTGCAATGGATGCAGCGTTCCAAAATATTGCTGCATACTTCGTCGTATGAAGGATTCGGGGCGGTCTTTCTCGAAGCGCTCTATGCCGGCTCGCGGGTGATCAGTTTCTGCTATCCATTGGAAAAGGCCGTTCCCCACTGGGATATTGTGAAGAATACCGATGAGATGACGGCCACAGCGCTTTCTATCCTGCAGGACGGTGAAACAGATCATTCACCCGTGCTTGTGAACCGGATGGACGATACTGCACACGCAATCATGAAATTATTCGAAGCAGAAACCTGAGCCCTGCTTAACTCGTAGCCCGGTGGGCGAACTTATTGTACAATATGACCGCTTCATCGAACACCATGGCCGGCGTGAACCTGTCGAGACAATGTACATCCCCATATCGGCAGGCTTCCTGCATGCAGGGCCCGCAGTCGAGGTCCGATGCGTCGAGAAAAGCGCTATGCTCGCCTAACGGCCTCGACCAATCGCTTCTCGTTCCGCCGAACAATGCGATGGTCGGTATTCCGGATACCCATGCCATGTGCATCAGGCCTGAATCCTCCGACAATACCAGGTCTGCCTGTTGCAGGGTAGCAAAGGCCGTGGCCGGGGTAGTCTTTCCTACAATGTTCACCAGTTTCTCTCCGAGTTTTTGTTTCAGCCAGGCCGCTTTCTGTTCAATGAATGAAGTGCCTATCATGAGGAACTGGCTATCGGGAAATTGCCGTGCCCATAACCGGGCGAATGCCAGGTAATGATGAAGCGGCCAGTTGCGGGTTTCAAAAGCGCCGGCGGGGTTGAGTACGATCAGCCGGTTTCCGTTCCATCCGTTGTCGAACAACAATTCGGGGATACCATTGATGGGCTTCAGGGAGAATCGGGTGATGGGCAGGTTGATCGGAAATCCGGCGGCCTGGATCGTTTTGCATGTCCTTTCGCCGGCGGCATTGGGAGAATACCTGTCGAACGCAGACCAGGCCCGTGGCATCAGCATTTTCCTGGTCAGGCGGCTGATGTAGTTGTTCTGCAGGTCGAGCACTACCTGGTATCGATTCATGAACAGCTTTGGCAAGGATATAACGGAAAAAAATAGTTGCTTTTTTTCGCTTCGTCCGCCGCCAATGGCATACACATGATCGAATAATTCCAGTGCCCTGGGGATCGGGGCAACCTCCTCCCTTGTGAGCAGGTCGAGCCGGGTACCGGCAGGAAGAAAATTCCGAAGCGCCTGCAGATAGGGAAGCGTGATCACGAGATCGCCCATGGCCTGCATCCGGATAGCCAGGATCCGTTTGGGGAACGATGAGAGCCGCCATGGCTTCGCAGCAATTGCGGAGCAATCAGCTATATGATATGATGAGCTCGGTTTTCTCATCGCCTGGTTTGTATATGATATAAATACAGGTTACCTCCTTTTTCAATGGCCCCAATACGTTGATCTACCAGTTCCACCCGGAATGAATCGCGGAGCATCGGGTCAAAATTCAACAACCGCTCAGGCTCTGCCGAAGAGATCATATACACCGACCCGATCCCTTCTTGGCGGAACAGGTGTTTCACGCCGGCATAATACCGGTTAGGGATTGCCGACATGATCTTGTAATCGTGCCCCCAGGTGATGAATTTCATTTTTCTCTGCAGATCGATGCAGTACAACCCGTTGCCCGTATACGCCGAAGTGGTGTTCAGGGCCCAGTAGTCCGTTGTCGTTCTTTCACCGGCAGGCACTTCCTTCAATAATTCCTGCACTTTGTTGAAATTGGAAAAAGGATACCGGATGTCCTTCACCACCGGCAGGATGCTGGCGATCAGTTGTAGCATCAGCAATCCATTCACGATCCTGTCCTTATTTTTTTCAGGTAACGATTCCATACAATATAGCCACCAGGCCACCAGGAAGCCGATAAAAAGAAAACCGGTGTAACGGATAGTGCCCAGTGAAAACAATGTGCAACTGAATACAAAACTCAGTGTGGTATTCGACAAGAACAGCAGGAAACATTTTTTATTCTTCCACAGCAGGCCCCCCAGCACCGTAGCGATCCCTAAAGAAATGAGCGGCGTAATGAATTTCAGGTAGCGATGTTCTCTTTGCAGATCGAGCAGGAACTGCGTGTTCCAGCTACTATGTTCCCACCATGCCGGTATGGGCACGAAGGCACGAAGGAAAGATTGTGCAGTGATCGGTACCTGGTCGAATTTCCATTTATCGATCCAGAAGTCAAAGTACAGGGACCCTTCCGATGGCGGAAAGGAAAGCCAGGCGGCAGGCAGGAGCACTATTCCTCCCAGTAAAAAATGCCGGATGAGCACAGGCCGCATAACTCCCCTCTCCTGCTGCAACAAAACACGGTACAGGTGCATGCTGCCTGCGAGGATAATACCCAGGATATGCGTGTTCGATAACAAAAAAAGAAGGGCATAATACAGCCATGCAGACCGACGGCCTTCCTTCCTGATCACCAGGCATAGGCAAAAGGCCAGTAGTACGGCGATAGCATAATTCCTGCTCAGTACAGCATATTCATAAATAAAAAAATAGCCGAAGGGTATCAATAGCCGTGTCAGTAATGGAAAAGGGGATTTGAAGAGGGCGAGATACACAACCGTAGCGGCTATCAGCAAGTGAAACAATTGAACATAGAGAAGATCGTTTGTGAATGCTGATATGCTCCAGAGCAGGATATGCCAGAGCGGAGGGTGGCCTTCATACCTGACATTCCTGATCAGTTCAAAAAATCCTTTGCTGCCATTGGCAATATTCCAGGCGTGTAATTCATCTGCCCATAATTCATGGTGCAGCATCGTGTAACCCGCCACCAGGATGAAAACACCGAACACCATCCGGCACAAGGCAACGGCTGGTGTTGTACGGGTTGAGGCAATTGTCATAGTATAGATTTGGTATTTACAGCAAAGGCTCTTCCACTTTCCTGCCTTCCTTTGCTGCACGGTAATAGGGATTGCGGCCAAGCAGAATGACCCATAAGGTCTTCAGCGCCGGCCGCCACATCGTATGATCCCTTACGAAGAGAAAGCTGAAGAAGTTTCCTGAGAGGGACCAGAGCAGCCAGGACTTTTTTACATAACCCGGCGTCCTGCCCGTTAACCGGAAATAATCCAGGGCCAATGCCCGCCTGAAATATTGAAGGGGTCGTTGCAGCCGGTTCACCTGCTCGTGATGATGGTACACACGGGCATCATTCACCACATGGATATTCCTGCCTGCAAATCCCAGGCATACACCGTAGTTATCGCCGATGCCGTACCTGTCCAGCACCTCATCGAAGGGCGACAGCAACAGCCATTCTTTTCTTACCAATGAAGCACCCAATCCATATAATGGCGTTATAAAAAACTCGCCTGAAAAATCAGTAAGCACCGGCCATCCGGCTTTCGAGATATGATTGCCTTTCCTTGAAAAATAATTGACTACCCTCCCTCCCGGTCCACGGCCGGTATTACATTGGATTTTCCCCCACAGGCTCACCTTGAAAAAAAAGCTCCAATACAACATGGCAACGGACCGCACCGGGTAATCTGCCGTCCATTCATTCCCCAATTTCTGCATGACCAGCCCTGAAATAGCACCCACAGCAGGGTAAAGCCGGCTATGCAGGGCCAGTTTTAAAATATATTCGGGCGGCACTTCCATGTCGTCGTCACAAAGGAAGATCCAGTCGCCCTTTGCCATTCCTATGCCCAGGTTGCGCTGCAGGCAGACCGACTTCTCCGATCTCACCACCTGTACTGGCAGGTTGCCGAACCGGGAATATTCCGCTGCATCCAATTGCTGTTCCCCGGAATCTACAATGATCACTTCCTTCAATGGATACACAGACCGGTTGAGGTCTTCCAGCAAAGAAAGTAACCGTTGCTTCCTGTTGCAGGTAGGGATCACCACGCTGACTTCCATTATTTACCGGCTTTTCAGAACAATACGGAGATAAACCTCTTCAGGTCAGCTCGGAAGAAAAATTTTTACCTGTCCCGTACATCCCGTAAGCGGGGATAAAGGCAACCCTAACTCCCTGCGACCGTAATACATATAAAATGCGTAAGGCCCTACCATTATGCAAAACATACTTTTCTCCCATTCCTATTTCCTGCGTTTCGATCCCAAGCAATGGGCTCTCGGGCAACCGTATCCACCACTGGGCACCTTGTATGCAGCGGCCCTCATGCGGCACAACGGCTATAATGTTTCCCTTTTCGATACTATGTTCGTTCAGCATGCGGAAGAAGTGCAGGAGGCCATTCGCCTGTATCAGCCCCGCTTTTTCGTGATCTACGATGATGGCTTCAATTATCTCACCAAGATGTGCCTCACCAATATGCGTGATGCCGCCTTCATCATGACCGGGATCGCAAAGGCTTATGGTTGTACCGTGATCGTTTCCAGTTCCGATTCCACCGACCATTATGAAAAATACCTGGCACAGGGAGCCGATTTCGTATTGATGGGAGAGGCAGAACAGACATTGCTCGAACTGGTGTCTGCCATCACTGACGGAAAAGGATCATTCATCGATATCCAGGGACTTGCCTTCAGGCAACAGGAAGCCGTGATCAAAACCCCGCGCAGGGCAGTGATGAAAGACCTCGACGCACTGCCTTTACCGGCCTGGGACCTGGTCGACATCGACCGGTACCGGCAAACCTGGCTCCACAGCAGCGGCTATTTCTCACTCAATATGGGCACTACCCGTGGCTGCCCATTCAAGTGCAATTGGTGCGCTAAGCCTATTTATGGCAATCGTTATAACTCGAGATCACCACAACATGTGGTGAATGAGCTCAAATGGCTCCAATCGAATTTCCGGTTCGACCATATCTGGTTCTGCGACGATATCTTCGGCCTGAAACCCGGATGGGTGCAGGAATTCGCTGCGCTGCTCGAAAAAGAAGGACTGCGTTTCCGCTTCAAAATCCAGTCGAGGGCCGATCTGCTCCTCCAGGAAAACTATATCCTCGCGCTCGCAAAAGCCGGTTGTGAAAATGCATGGATGGGCGCGGAAAGCGGCTCACAGAAAATACTCGATGCCATGGACAAAGGCACAACCGTTGAACAGATCTACCAGGCCACGAGGCAATTGAGAAAACATGCTATCCATCCTTCCTTTTTTATCCAGTTCGGTTATCCCGGAGAAACCAGGGAAGATATTGAAAAGACTATTCGCATGATCAATGAACTCCTTCCCCATGAGATCGGCATATCCGTATCGTACCCGTTGCCAGGCACTCCTTTCTATGAAAAAGTAAAAGATGAATTGAAGAACAAGGCCAACTGGTCCGATTCGGATGAGCTCACGCTGATGTTCAGGAATACCTTCCAGCCTTCATTCTATAAGCAATTGCACCGTTATGTGCACAAGAGCTATCGCAAGCACCTGGCGCTGGAAAATATCAGGCGGTTGATCAGGCAACCGGCCTCTGTTACGGTAGCCACTTTGAAAAAAGCGGCATCGCTTGCCTATTATATTCCTGCCGCCATGCTGGCAAAATGGAAATTGGCAACACTGGAAAAACCATCATTATAAATCGAACAGATGCCCTCCACCATACAACAGGTCAATGAACAGCTTGCCGCCGGGGCCTTCTCCAAGCAGTCGGCCATCTTCGATGAACTTTATGCCGGCAATACCATCGTTCAGTATAAAAGGGAAAGGGTTCGGGCCCACGTAGAACGCTATCTCACTCCCGGCAGTCATATCCTCGAGCTCAATGCCGGCACAGGTGAAGATGCGCTCTATTTTGCGAGCCGTGGTTTTCGTGTACATGCCACCGATATATCTATTGGCATGCAGGAAGTGCTGGCCGGGAAAGTGCAGGCTGCCGGTGCAACGGACCATATCACCCAGGAGGTCTGCTCCTTCACTTCACTGGAAAACATGACCAGGAAAGGCCCTTATGATCTGATCTTTTCCAATTTTGCCGGGCTGAACTGCACCGATGAGCTTGACAAAGTACTGCGATCATTCGGGCCGTTGCTGAAGCCGGGTGGAGTGGTCACGCTGGTGGTGCTGCCCCGATGCTGTTTATGGGAAACGATGCTGGTGCTAAAAGGCAAATTCAGCACTGCCTTTAGGCGATTCTCCGCCGGCCGTGGTGTTACGGCGCATATAGAAGGGGAATATTTCAAATGCTGGTATTATGATCCTTCCTACATCACAAAAAGGTTACGACACTCATTCAGCGTGTTGAGCATGGAAGGTCTGTGCACCCTGGTTCCGCCATCTTATATTGAACATTTCGCGGAAAGGTACCCGAAAGTGTACCGGTGGCTGGTGAAGCTGGAATCCAGGTGGAAAAGCAGATGGCCCTGGAGGTCGATAGGCGACTACTACATCATATCGCTGAAGAGATCCTAAAACCAGGTTCCTCCGGCAGCCTGTACATCCTTTCCACGGCCTCCCAGCGCTGACGATAGCGTTCCAGCAATTTGTGCTGGAAGAAGGCAGGATTGGGTTTGCAGAAATGCCTGCCGGTGCGGATGCCCATCCTCCCGCCTGCTATATTCAATCTCTTTGCTTCTTCCTTCTTCTGCCATCTTTTGCTGGTGAGATGCATGAGGTATTTGTCGAGCCAGTCGCCCATCCTGTTATTGAAGACGTATTCCAGGCATCTCTTCAGTCTGTGCTTTTCTTTTTTCTCTTTCCAGTATGACTGCCTGCGGCCATAACCTGGGTAAAAATGCCTGGTCCATTCATTGGCATCGAAGAAACGGTCTACAGTACCATTGCCGCAGGCAGGCAGCAGGGTGATCATTTCAGTAGCGGTGAAAATATTCTGCTCTTCGATCTTCATCGCTTCCTCATCGATATAATAGTTCATGCAGTACCAATGTTGCCTGCCTGTGAGAAAGGTGAGCTTTTTAAAGAGGTGCATCATAGTGCGGGCTATCCACAGCCTGTTGGCGCTGGTGATGATGAAGTAATCGATATCTGCCGATTCATCGGCAAAATCCTTGGAGAGCGAACCGGATATGAATACGCCCTGTACAAAAGGGAAGCGATAAAGAAAAGCGGCTATGCGGTAACCGGTAATAAGCAATTGCCGGGCCCTGGCATTGCCGTCTTTCCGGCGGATGGCCAGTGTAGGTCTATTCTGCAACATATAAAAGCCACCATATAGGAATATGCGCCGTTCCCGCAGCAGCCGGTCAAGTGCTTTAGCCAGTTCATGCTCATCCACCGGATGCTCCAGGTAATGCCGGATATCATCTTTCGATAGAGGATAATCGAACAGATCAAAATAAGTTAGTACTTTTAAGACATTATAGTCCGTGTTTACCTGCATAGTGTGGTAATTAATCCAGTAATATTTGTGCAGCTTTATGCTATCGTATAGTGGGAGTGGTAGTTTGAATTGCAGGCAACTATTCCCGGTCCCTGCCGTATTCCTACTTAAATACTGTTGATCTGAAAAAAAGGTTGCCTTGTATCAATGTGTACAGGCGCCCATTTAAAAGTTATACCCGAATGAGTATTACCACCAGTCTTCATTACCCGGCCAATACAACAGGAAGGGTCATCAAAAGAGCCCGCCCAAGATATTTCATCGACAGGAAGAAAAAATTCTTCATCACCAAACGGGCGGTCGATCTTATACTCTCCTTATTATGTCTCCTGCTGGTGCTCTCCTGGTTGATACCTATTCTCGCCCTGCTGATCAAACTGGACTCGAGGGGTCCTGTATTTTTCGTACAGCGCAGGGTAGGCAGAGGCGGCAGGTCGTTCCGTTGTTATAAATTCCGTACCATGGTGGTGAATAAAGAAGCCGATTCTCAGCATGCCCTGGAGAACGACGCCCGGATCACGAAGGTGGGCCGCTTTCTCAGGCTTACCAATATGGATGAATTCCCGCAGTTCTTCAATGTGCTGCTCGGGCAGATGAGTGTTGTGGGCCCGAGGCCACACATGCACGCGGATTGCAGTCGCTTTGCAGCCGTGATCCCCCGGTATAAATTCAGGAACCTGGTAAAGCCGGGCATTACCGGGCTGGCCCAGGTGAAAGGCTACCATGGGCATGCCGATAGCTACGAAAGTATTTTCAGACGTTACCAGTGGGACGTATACTATATCCGGAACGCAGGCTGGAAGATAGACCTGGCCATCCTTTTTACCACTGTATTCCGCCTTGCACAAGGCTTGCGTCAGACTGCCTCCGCCAACCTTCAGGGTGGTCCACTCCCTGCCGAAGAGCCTGTCGAAATATTTTTAACAAAAAAAGAAGTGACAGGATAAGGGTTTCAGACCTGGGTACGTGTCATAATACCGGGATGGAACTCAAAAACTAAAAGCAGGTTACGCGCTCGATCGACACATATACTCTGTTTGAACAATACTTTCATGAATATTATGAAGGGCTGCATCGTTATGCCTATACCTTACTGAAAGATAATGAAGAAGCCAAAGACGCCGTACAGGCGGTATTCATCAACTGGTGGGAGAAAAAAGAGAAGATCGTTATCCAACAATCCGTAAAGGCTTTCCTTTATACGGCTATTTACAACTATTGCAGCAACCGGTTCAGGCATGAAAAAGTGAAGGACACCTATGCAACGCACTACAGGCATACGGCTGCTTATGCAGACCAGGGAATATCCACAGAACAGGGGAATGATGATCTGTACAACCGGGTGACATCAGCCATTGAAACGCTTCCTCCCCAATGCAGGCTGATCTTCCGCAAGAGCAGGTTTGAAGAGAAAAAATATGCAGAGATCGCGCAGGAACTTGGATTGTCGGTGAAAACGGTGGAAGTACAGATAGGAAAGGCATTGAAGCTATTGCGGGAAAAGCTGGCCACAGCCATGGTGATCGTTTTGTTGATTCTAATAGTGGGTTGGCAGTTGGGTCATTTTATAAATCTTCATACCTATTGGTGATGGCCGGTCAATCAAACATATCGATGAACGAAACTTTTATCGCCCGCTACCTGGCGGGTGAAGCCTCCCCGGAGGAGGCGCAGGTGCTGGAAGACTGGCTGCAGTCGTCTCCTGCCAACAGGCGGCAATTCGAAGACTATAACCTGGCGTGGACCGCTGCCGGAAAGACGGCAGGCCATCTTCTGCCACCTGTTGTAGAGGAATGGCAAAGGGTATCGCAGCAATTGGATAACAGGCCCCGTACCAAAACGCTTACCCGTAAGCGATCGCTGATCCGGTATGCCCTTGCTGCCAGTATCCTGCTGATCGTATCAGCCGGCATCTCGTATTTCTTGCTGAGGAGAGAGAAAGCAGTATTTCCTGAACTGATCACCATCCGTTCCATGAATTCGATCAGGTCGGTACAGTTGCCGGACCATTCAACAGTGGTCTTGAATACAGGCAGCACGCTGACTGCGCCAGATTCTTTTGCCACGGAACGGAGAGAAGTCAACTTGCATGGAGAGGCATGGTTCGATGTGGCCCATGATGCAGCAAAGCCTTTCCAGGTCAATATAGATCCTGTTAACATCCGGGTACTGGGTACCTCATTCAACTTGTCCGATAACAGGAACAATAATACGATCGACCTGGAAGTGGCCACAGGAAAGGTGTTGATGAGCAATGGCAGGGACAGCCTGGTGGTGAGCGCCGGGCAATCGGGCGTCTATGACCGTTCTACAGGCGGGTTCGTGCTCCTGCAAGCCTTCGATCCCAATTCACTCGGTTATGCCACCCGGCATTTCAATTTCAGTGACCATTCCCTGGATACCATCGGGCATTACCTGGAGAAAGCCTACGGCAAGCCTGTCCGATTCGAGAATCCTGCCTTATCGCATTGCAAGATGACCGGTGAATTCGAAAATGAATCGCTTGAGTATATATTAGATGTAATTGCTGCAACTTTGAAGATCAATTATACTATTCGAAACAATGTCATTTATTTTAGTGGTGCAGGATGTAATTAAGAAAAGTTGGAGAGTAGGCTGCCTGGCAACAGGCCTGTTGGTAATGATGACAGGTGAGGCAACAGCCCGGCAGATCGACCTGAAAAAAATGATCCGGATCAGGGAAACCAGGACCAGCTTCGATTCCCTCTTACGCCTGGTAGAAAAGCAAACGAACGCAAAATTTTCGTACAATGCAGGTAAGCTCCGCCTTGCCAAAAATTTCCATGTAAGGACAGTAACACTTAGCCTGGGCCAATTCCTGGATGAGGTCCGGGCAAACACCAGGCTCTCCTATACGATCATCGGTAATCATATTGCGCTCGCAGAAGCATCCGGTCATACCAAGGACAAAGGAGTTACCACCAGATCATCTCCTTCGATACTGTTCAAATTCAGGGAAGTCGGGAAAACCAGCAGCAACAAATATACTGCCACGGGCTCCCGGACCGTGGGCAATCATGGCAAGTCGCCCAGCGCCCCTCTGCCATCAGACACCATACATCATTCCATATCCGATACTTCAAAGCTATTGCTGCAGGATACTGTACCCTATCACCTACCCGACAGTTCACGGCCGGCAATATCATCAGCAGGTCTCCTCTCCGATACGGCCAAACGATTGACATTCGGGATCCCTGCATTCATCGATACATCCATCAAAAAGGCCGACACAGTGCAAGAAATCAGCAATACCAAAACAGGGAGCGGCACTATCAATAGTACCAGTGGAAGCAATAACAGTAATAAGAATGGGAGGGCCCGCAACCGCCCCGGCTTACTCCTGAACCTGGGCCCGTTCTTCATCAGGCCGGGATTTACGGTCGATGATGTTTACCAGGTGGGCCCAACCCTCACAGCAGGCGTGGAGCCTTTTTATGGTATCGTTTCCTGGAACAGCAATGCCAAGATCTCCGGCTTCCGGTATGGTCTCGGCACAGCTTTCGATCTGAGCCCTGTATGGAAATTCCGGGCAGAGCTAACTACCGGCCGTGTATCACGCTCATTCGATTTTGTGATCGACACGATGAGGTCGAATGTATATACAGCCAACAGCCAGTTGCATCGGATTGCCTTGCAGTTTGAAAGGTTTGTCGGCGGTCGCTTTAGCATCCAGGGCGGTTTGTCGTTCAATATGCTTCGAACAAAATATGAAATAGATGGTAGGGCCGTATTACCGCGGGAAGGAAGTCCGGATGAGATGTACAACACGTTCAAACCGTTGCTTCCTATCGGTAACAACTACCGGAAAAACACCAGTCCACAAATTGTCACCTGGCCCGGCGTTCAACTTGGCATCTTTTACCGGTTCAATTTTTCCCACCATCCCTGATGCCCGGATGCGGTCAATATAATCCCCTGCCCATTTACGATCGACCATTGAGGAAAATACTATTTTGTAGTTAATGATTTTACCTGTAAAATTGTGTCGGGAATAATGTCCAACCAATGGTGCCGGTTTATCGGGAATAGCCGGTATCTGTAAAGGCTCACGTAGCGGTTCATAGTAATCAAACGCAACTTACTCTTGTTCATTTGTTTCAGCAGCAAAATTCAAATCGTGTTGCACAGGTTTGTGTTTCTTATACCTGGCATTACGGTTAGGGTCAACAGGCGTTAAACGGCCAGGCAAGACAAACGGGTACAAGCGGCTCCGGCGGGGTAGCAGGGCTATTGCTGTCGCGTCGGTTGAATGGTATTGATTTGTCGAAGCTTACCAAAAAAAACTGTCAATGAATTCGTCAGTGAAGATCAATGATCATGAACAATGGATGGAACTGGAACAGGAAGTAGGGAAAGAGCCGCCCGGGGAGATGGAGAATTACCCATCTGGCCAGGCCACCGCAGCCATGACTGAATTGAAAAGGGGTAATTCCCAGGCAATGATCTCTTTCTTCGAACTGTATTATGCACCGCTCTGCTATTTTGCCGAGCGGCTTGTACACAACAGGCCTGCTGCGGAAGATATCGTGGAAGATTCTTTCATGAAATTATGGAAGAAACATAGTGACTTCGAGAGCATCCAGAACATCAAAGCATTCCTGTATATCACCACGAGGAATGCCTGTTTGAATTATGTGAAGCAGGTGCAGCGCGACAGTGCCTCCAAAAAGGAAATAGCCTACCTGTCGGCAGGAAAAGAGGATTTCGTTCTGAATGCGATGATCCGTAGTGAGGTGCTGCGGGAAATTTATCAGGCCATTGAAAAATTGCCTGCCCAGTCGAAAAAAGTTTTCAAGATGAGCGTGCTGGACAATATGAAGAACCAGGAGATCGCCGCCGAACTGTCTGTTTCGATCCATACGGTCAAGAATCAGAAAATGCGTGCCATGCAATTGTTGCGGATGAATCTCCTGCGTAAGAAAGCATTGTAGCTATTTGTATTAAATACACTTTCATAGAAATATACACCTACCTGACACCGGGATGAGATGCCGCATCAATATTTTCAAAAAAATTTTCGTTCGGCATAGTACCAATTGACCACTTTGTTGTTTCTATCATGTGGCTGGTCCGTAGAATACGGATATAGCTCAGGGTAAGCATTGTTGGTTAATGTTCAGTAACGCTGACAAATGAAAAACCTGTCATACAACGATGCATTTGCCATCGCAAAAGTTCTGTTCCACCTGGAACAATTAGGATAGTTAGTTTTGATCGCATGTGACTGTTTGGTTGGGTCACTACAAGGGAGTGTTTCTACTCTCCCTTCATTTTTATCTCTTCCTGACCGTGCACCCCGACATCAAATCCATACGCTATTACCTTTCCTGGTCATGAATTGCTTTTAACACTTAAAGCCCCCGATGGGTTGCTTTTCCCATTCGCGTTTTCCTCATGTGCATCATGCATCCTTTTTTGCTTTTGGATGCAAATCCCCGGCCGGATATTCTTATCCGGCTGTATTTTTCCTGACAACCGAGGTATTTGGTTACCACGAAGGCACGGAGGCACAAAGGATAAGGTGTCCAGGGATTAATCAACACTACCGAAGGTGGCTTCGTGCCTCGTAAGGATTCCAAATTGTAGCGATATTGATTATTTTATTAAGGCACAAAGACTGGCTGATAAATTGCCGGTTAATAATTGGAAATTTCGAATTCCTATCCTTTGCGTCTCCGTGCCTTCGTGGTCAACAATAAAAAATCCGGGCACTGGTCGTTAAACGTTCCCGAATTGCCACTCATGTACAGTTGACCATTTGTTATGCTGACCCTCTGCATCCTAAACATAACAGGTAAAGTCTGTTGTACATGCATTCAATATCCGACCAGGTACCCGGAAATAATTTGAAGAGCTGCCATCATACATCCGTTCCACCGGTGTTCCCGAAGGGGATGTCCCCATTTCGTCCACCGGTTTTACATACTATTCTTTCCCTCGTAAATATCCAACCGATTCAACAACCTTGGTTATGTTTTAGGGATAAAAACTTTCGTTATCATAACTTTTTTTGATCACCGCCGGATCTTATGTACTGCAAGTCCTGTTTACGGGTTTACCCTTACATTTTTCAGCCCGTTTTGGAACGCTTCAATATTTTTTATCGGTCCCGGTTAGTACGTTTTGCAGAATCAGTTGTTATTATATATGGAGCCAGCGCTACAAAAACGGGATATACTGCTTTACAAATGCTTGCCGGAACAACGTTGGAACAATATATCACCGGCAAAACACCTCCCTGGCGGAGCTGTTCCATTTTTTTGTTTAACTCAAAAATCTATCCCAATGGATGATAAACAGGTAGAACGCGCCTATCCACTGGTAAACCTTATCGTCAAATACCTGCAAGGGGATTTGAATGAAAATGACAGAAGTGCATTGCACACCTGGATCAATGCCCATCATTCCAATTATTCATTGTTCGAAGACCTGACCGACCCTGATTCGCTGATCGATGGTTTGATCAACCAGCAGACATTCTCTCCCGGCGATGCTTATTTAAGATTTTGTCTCTCGCTTCAGGGCACTGGGCGGAATACCTAACTTTTTTTTGAAGGCTGCGGTAAAGCTCGACACGTTCTTATACCCGGTAGCAAATGCGATCTCATGCACCGGCGTGTCCGTTTCCAGTAATAACCGCTTTGCTTTATCGATCCTCGCTTCCAGGAGGAAGTCGAAGATCGTTACCCCATATAACTGCTTGAACCCTTTTTTGAGCTTGAAATCATTGATGCCCACTTTATGCGATAGCTCGATCACGGTAAGCGGATGTTCCATATTCATCAACAGGTATTCACGCGCTTCACGGATCTTATCTATATCATACTGATGCAACCTGATATCGGCCGCATTGGAAAAAGCAGGCGTCATCCGCGTAAAGGCCAGGAGCAATAGTTCCGCGATCTTGTCCTGCAGGTACAACGCCCTCACCCCTTCCACATATTCATTGTTCAGGATATCACGGATGATGATGATCATCTCCGGGGTGACCCTGGTATGGAATGGATTGATGGTCCCCGCTTTCCCTTGCTCCATTTGTTCCAGCACATCCGTGAGCACCGGGAAATATGGCGCAAACACACCGATATATTCCGGTGAGAAATGGACCGTGAAGGTTGTATATTCTTTCCCACTCTCCATCCATGCCTGGGCCCTGAATGCAGGAGCATATACCATGTTGAAATGTCCTTCCGGGAATTTTATCTCCCCAATCCCTTCAACCTGGTAACGCAATGGACCCCGCAGCACGAAATGCAGTTCCAACATTGGTTCATCGGCCTGGCCCTGCAACCAGGTGGATTGCCTGATGATATAATGAGTATACCGGATGCTGTATCCAGAGTATTCCATGTCGAACAGAAGGACTGTCCCAAAATCGCCCGAAGCATGAAAGCTCCTGTAACCGGAGATCGCGAAACGGGCATAGGTAGGCGGTACGATCGATGAATAAGGTATTTCCCCGCTGCCCCGACTTGTCAGTTTAAATTCCATAACTATCAAAATTATCCGTCACACCTGGTAGCAAAACCGGTTCAACGGACCTTTCTTCCATTTAGTAATAACCACCATCAAACAAATAGGGATTGTCCCAAAGATGTCATTTCATGATACAAGGAAAGAAGCCTTGAGGAAAAGAATGATGTAAACATGGGAATAGGTCTCGCTCCTTTTAATGTATGCAGAAATTGCTACAATTCAGCATCCATAAAGTTAACTACGATTTTCGAGAGAATCTAGCCATGATGGTTACCCTAAAATCGGTATTTAAGTGATTACCTATAAAATCCGATAAGGGATTGAGCCTAGTGATCTGTTTTTTTTATCAACGCCCTCGGATACGCCGCAACAACGCCAGGAATGCGGCTTTGTCCCAATTACGGAACCTGCCGCGCTGTATCACCAATGAGTTGTCATCAGGCTTTTGCAGATAATAATGAAATACGAAGCGGGCGTTCGGATATTTCCAACCGATCATCTGTCCGAACCGCAGATCATTGAACACAAGCGTGCTGTCCCATTTTTCAATTGTATAATATCCCTGTGAAAACCTTACCAGCCGGTGGGCATCTTCCATGTCATCGATCAGCTCCAGGTATTGTTTGTTGCGGGGAAAATAATGGAAGGAAAGGGTGTCCTGGCGGTCGAATACAGACCGGTATGCAAGATGATAGCCGAGCGAATCTTCCAACACTGCATACCATAACATATTATTGAGCGGCGTCGGCGTACTGAAATAACGTTCATATTGAATACCCTTTGCAGCAGCAATGGATTTCACGGAACGGTCCGCCACCATTTTATTCACGACCCCGAAACAGAGATAGGCCCCGCAAACGACAAACGATAGCAGCACCCATTTTCGTCGGCGGGGATGATCTTTCCTGCGTACCAGCAGGAGTATGAATACGATGGCCGGACAAATAGAAAAAAGCGGGTCGGCAACGAATAGTAAATGAAAGGATACCCGTTGATGACTGAATGGCTCGAACCAGCCGGTGCCATAAGCATTCAGTCCATCGAGCAAAATATGTACAAGCATTTCCACACTGAAAAAGATGATCCATTTCTTCAGGCTGATGTCATGCGGGCGATGCCATCGTTCTGCCACCATTGCAAAAAGCGGCGCTACCAACACTATGAACAGGAATGAATGGGTGAAACCGCGGTGCGCCAGCAGGTCATTCACCGGGTTCATCCAGAATGACGCCACAAAATCGACATCGGGCAGGCTCTGCATCAGAGCTCCCCAGAACATTGCTTTTTTTCCTACCTGGCGGCCGGCAAATACTTCACCGATGCAGGCGCCAAGTACTATATGTGTGAGTGAATCCATATTCTGTTGCGCAATTTAAGTAGGATTTATTCTTTATATTCGTCGACATTTCAACTGCATGACCCTACTCATCGTATTGCTCTGCATCCTGGCGTTGGTATTGCTCATTACATGGGGCAAATGCAATGCCTTCCTTGCCTTCCTGCTTATATCGATCGCCGCCGGCTGGCTATTGGGAATTCCCGTCAACAAGATCACCCAATCCATTACCAAGGGTATCGGCGATACATTGGGTTCTCTTATCATCATCATCATGCTGGGCGCCATGCTGGGGAAACTCGTGGCAGAAAGCGGCGCCGCCCGCAGGATCACTTCTACCATGATGAATGCCTTCGGCGAAAAATATATCCAATGGGCATTGATGGTGACCGGCTTCATTGTAGGCATTCCGCTTTTCTACAATGTAGGTTTTGTGTTGATGGTGCCGCTGATCTTTTCAGTGGTATACCAATACAAACTACCCGCCGTGTATATCGGGCTGCCCATGCTGGCCTCCCTCTCCGTTACGCATGGCTTCCTGCCTCCGCACCCATCTCCTACTGCGCTCGTTACACAGTTCCAGGCCAATATGGGAATGACCTTATTATATGGCTTCATTATTGCCATACCTGCCATCATTCTGGCCGGGCCGGTCTTTGCCAGCACCCTCAAAAATATCAAATCCGTTCCACTGCAAACGTTTCAACCGAAACAGATCCCTGAAAAAGAATTGCCGGGCACTGCCAATAGTTTTCTCTCATCGCTCCTTCCCGTGATCCTGCTGGCTGTTACAGCCATCCTTCCTCAACTTTCTGACCCGCATCCACTCTATGCTTTTTTCGGCGATCCCATTATCGTGATGCTGATCTCCGTATTGGTAGCCACTTTCACGTTGGGCCCCAGTACCGGCAAATCCATCAAGGCCATCATGGATATCTACAGCGATGCCGTGAAGGATGTGGCCATGATCGTACTGATCGTAGCCGGGGCAGGCGTGTTGAAACAGGTTTTCGTCGATAGTGGCGTGAGCCGGGAGATCGCTGCCAGCCTGGAACATTGGTCTATCCACCCGCTGGTGCTGGGCTGGCTGATCGCAGCCGTTATACGGGTATGTATAGGTTCTGCTACGGTGGCCGGACTTACCACAGCCGGCATCATTGCGCCCACCATGGCACAGATGCATGTGAACCCAAGTCTCATGGTGCTTTCCATCGGCGCCGGCAGCCTGATGTTCTCCCATGTGAATGATGCAGGCTTCTGGATGTATAAGGAATATTTCAATCTCAGTATCAAAGACACGCTCCGTTCCTGGTCGATCATGGAAACCATCGTGGCCGTTGCAGGATTGATCGGCGTACTGGTACTGAGCCTTTTCGTATAGTAATTTTGCAGCAGCCATTCATTTGAATTTTTATGACAACGACGAATAAAGACTGGTTTCGTATTCAAAATATCGATTCCATCGATTCCCCGGCATTGGTGGTCTATCCTGCCCGTGTACAGGAAAATATCCGCCTGCTGCTATCCATGATCGATGATGTGGACAGGCTGCGACCGCATGTAAAAACCCATAAGAACCGCGAAGCCACCCGGCTGATGCTCGACGCAGGCATCCATCGCTTCAAATGCGCCACCATCGCGGAAGCGGAGATGCTGGCGCTCTGCAATGCGCCTGATGTGCTTCTTGCTTATCAACCCATCGGCGCGAAACTGCAACGGTTTATTGCCCTGGTCAAAAAATATCCCCGCACGAATTTCTCCTGCCTGCTCGATCATATCGATGCAGCGCATCAGCAGTCGGCCGCATTCCATGCAGCTTCCCTCAACGTTCCGTTCTTTATCGATCTCAATATCGGCCAGGACCGTACCGGCATTATCCCTTCCAAAGCGCTCGCTTTGTATGAAGCCTGTTCGAAGCTGCCGGGCCTTCAGTTTGCCGGCTTTCATGCGTACGATGGGCATATCCGCGATAAGAACATCGAAGCCCGCCGCCAGCTCATCGATGATGCTTTCAAACCGGTAGAAGAACTGACCGGTACGATGCGGCAAAAGGGTTACCCGGTACCCGATATCATTGCCGGTGGCTCTCCCTCTTTCCCGGTACATGCTCAACGAAAAGGGGTGCAATGCAGTCCCGGTACTTTTGTGTTCTGGGATAAAGGTTATACCGATTGGTGCCCCGAGCAACCTTTTCAGCCGGCAGCACTTGTTATTACCAGGGTCATTTCCCTGCCTGATGCTTCCAAAGTCTGTCTCGACCTGGGCCATAAATCAGTAGCTGCGGAGAATGAGCTTGCGAGCCGCATCCATTTCCTCAATGCGCCCAACCTAAAGGCCGTTGCACAGAGTGAGGAGCACCTCGTTGTTGAGGCAGGTAAAGGCCATTCATGGAAGATCGGCGATGTGCTGTATGGGTTGCCGCTGCATATTTGCCCGACCATCGCCCTCTATGAACGCACCATCACCGTTAACGATGGTATGGCAGGAGGCGATTGGAAAATTATTGCCCGCGACCGCACCATCAGCATTTAATTCCTTCACCTATTGACGGCCCGGTATTACCTTCGCTGCAAAAAAATATGGAGCAGCCCATCAATGTCGGACTTGCAGGGTTCGGCATTTCCGCTACGGTATTCCACGCACCATTTTTCGAGACCATGCCTCAGTACAACCTGGTGAGCGTGCTGGAAAGAAGCAAAGAGGGATCGAAGAAAAAATATCCGTGGGTAAAGATCGTGCGCAGTATCGAATCGATGGTGGCTGATCCTTCGGTTGACCTGGTGGTGATCACCACACCGAACGATACGCATTTCCCCTATGCCAAAGCCGCACTGGAGGCGGGGAAACATGTGGTGGTGGAAAAGCCATTCACTATCACCAGTGAAGAGGCCCGGCAACTGAGCGTGCTGGCCGCCGGTTCCGGAAAGGTGCTGAGCATTTACCAGAACCGCCGGTATGTAAGCGATTTCCTGACCATCAAAGAAATACTGGAAAAAGGATTATTGGGTGAAGTGTACGAATTCGAAGGGCACTACGACCGCTACCGCGCTGAAGCCAGGCCCAATGCCTGGCGGGAAGAAGCTGCACCGGGCAGTGGCATCCTGTACGACCTGGGCGCTCATCTCATCGACCAGGCCTGCTACCTGTTTGGCATACCCGAAAATATCACTGCCGATATCCGGCATCAGCGGCCTCATGCCAAGGCCGTGGATTACTTCGACCTGCGGATCAATTTTGGTGCAGTGAAAGTGATCCTGCATGCCGGTATGCTGGTGCGCGAGCCCGGTCCCAGGTATATGATACATGGCGCCAAAGGCTCTTTCATCAAGTTTGGGGAAGATCCGCAGGAAGCGAGATTACGGGCAGGGGATTTACCTGTAGGAGATGATTGGGGCAAAGAATCACCCGATATTTATGGACTGCTGCATACGGAGGTCAACAGGAAGATCATCCGCGAAAAATATCCTTCATTGCCTGGAAGCTATGCCCTTTACTACAGCAACCTGTATGAGAGCATTGTGCACAAAGCGCCTGTAAAAGAAAAACCGGATCATGGTTTCAACACGATCCGGTTGATCGAACTGGCTATAGAAAGCAGTCGACAGCAAAAGACCCTTCCGTGTACAGGCCTGCTCGATGTTTCATACGGGCAATAACCGGATTTTCAGTTATCCTTCACTGTTATATTTTTTATTTCGATGATGCTCCGCAGGGGCTTGTCGACACATTTATGATGTCATACTGCGTTCTCGGCGGCGCATCATACATCATACAAACTACACAATCCGAAGGTTTCGGCTTTTCGATCGTAAAGTAAATGGTATTCCCCGGCTTCACTTCTGCAGGTAGTTTGCAGAGATTGGAAACGCTGAACACATTGTCGTACGTTGCGGGATTGGCGGAGGTGGAATCTTTCCATCCATCTTCCCCGATGCTATCATTATTCGTAACCTGGACCACCAGGCTCGCACAACTGGTGCGGACCACTTTGCCTTGCAGGCATTGGGTATTGAGTTTTTTCTTGTCGCCGCATTGCATTGCCAGAATAGGCAGGGCGACCAGTGCCAAGAGGGTGTTATTCATAGTGGTTTTTGTTTTTGACAGCCAGCCTCACCATTACGTTGCATACAGGAGGATTACAGGCCGGTCACCATCAGGCTGCATCCACGGATATCGCTATGGTCGAGCCGGCCCTGTACTTCAAACCTTCCGGCTCCATCCAGCCGGCCAACATCTTCAGTGGCTATGAAGGAGCAGGAATACAAATTGGCAAGATCGATCACATTCACGATACCGGTACCTGAATAACCGACCGCAAGAGGATCGTCTTCCTGTCGCACCAACACTTTCATCCAGGGTGGACAGGAGAAAATACCCTCCCCTTGCGAGTAAGCCTGTGAAAGCAGCTCCGTCATCCCGTATTCCGAATGGACCGATGAAAGGCCGAATGCATTTTGCAGGATACCATGCACTTCCTGCCTGGTCATTTCTTCACGCCTGCCTTTCATACCGCCTGTTTCCATCACGATCGTATGTTGCAGCGGCATGGGGAATTTTTCTGCAAAGTCCAGCAAGGCAAACGTAACGCCGATCAGGAGGGTAGGCTGCCCGGCCGATCCCAGCTGTTGCAATACCTGTTGCAGGCGTTCATGCTCGTAGAGATAGAACCCACTGTGAGGATGGCCGCTGCGGCGGATCAGTTCGTCGACCATGACCACCAATGAAGAGTTCCTGCGTTCCAGGTAGGAAGGAAGCAGGCCGATAATACACCAGCCTTCCACCGGGCCATAGAACTGTTCGAAGGTCCGCAGAAAGCTCCGCCGGTAGAGCGACAAATGTTTTACATAATGCCGGCTGTTGACCGTTTGCGTAGTGCCACTGCTCTCGAATACTGCTTCCGGCCCGAAAGAAGTGGTGAGCACCTCATGGCTCTTGAAAAACCGGATCGGCAGGAATGGGATGTCCAGTACATCACGGACATCCTCCCCAACCAAATGCAGGGCCTTTACGTATTGATTATAAACGGGATTGTTCTGATATTGGAACCGGAATATCTCCAGGGCCAGTTCATCGAATGCTGCCGGATCAGTCAAAAAAACTTTATCTTCATATTTAGAAATCATAAACAGGTACTGACAGGCAAAGCCATTAATTTTGTGAATATTACAGTCAACTCTATGCAAAAGTCAACCATTTATATCTGTTCGCTGCTTCTTATTGGGATCGTGATCGCCTGCAACAAAAGTAAGCTAAATACCAGGCCCACGATCAAAGTAATAAGGGTAGAGAACACCGTGATCCCTTTAGGTAGTACATCCCCGCTGATAGTCGAGTTCGATTATACCGACAAGGAAGGCGATATCAGCAATTCCATGTTCGTTCAGAAAATTCGTTTGAACAAGATCGTAGTTCCAACCGTCCGGGATACCTTCTCCCTTCCCATCCCGAATCTGGGTGTAAACAGGACCGATGGTCAAATCGAAATTCGCTTATATCCCACCGATCTTCAGAGTGCCCAAACCTCATTCGAGCCCGATACCATGAATATCCGTTTCGCCTTGCGTGATAAAGCCGGCAATGTAAGCGATACCGTCTCTATCGGCCAGGTGGTGCTTTTCCGCTAACTTCGCGGGTGCCATGACCGGAATACTGAAGCAATTCTTTCATTTCTTCCTGTTCACAAGCCTGTTCATTGCAGGATGCGCATTGGTGATGGTGCATCAGTCGAACCAATTGCTTTCCCTCCATTATGATATCCCGGCCTACATGGGCTTTGTTTGTTTCTCCACTATTTGCAGCTATAATTTCCACTGGTACCTCACGCCTGATATGGACAGTGAGACCATCCGTGTAAGCTGGACGAAGGAACACAAAGCCACTCACCTGGGATTATTCATGGCCGGACTGATCGGCGCCCTCTGGTATTTTTTTCACCTGAAAGCAGATTGGCGCTGGCTGGGAGGGGCCGCCCTGCTCACTTTCCTGTACTCCGCGCCCAAACTCCCCACCTATCCTTTCCGCTGGTTGCGCAAGATCGCTATCGGCAAGACCATTTTCCTGGCTTTCGTATGGACCTATGTTACTACCGTGTTACCGGTAGCACTCGACCATCATCACTGGGCACCGGCCTCCATCCTGTTTTGCCTCAGCCGCTTTTTCCTGATCTATGCTATATGTATCCTGTTCGATTTCCGCGACAGGGCTTACGACAAGAAAGAAGGCATCCGCAGTATGATCACTTATTTTTCCCTACGGGGCATCAACCGGTTATTCTATCTTTCCATCCTGTTATTCGCCGCTTCCACGCTCGCACTCTACTGGTTTGGCTTCTCTGCCCTTCTGATCTGCCTGCTCCTTGTACCCGGACTGATCGTTTGGGCCCTCTACCCTTATGCCAAAAGGAATTTCTCCGATTATTTGTATTATTTTGTTTTGGACGGGCTGATGATGTTGTCGGCCCTGCTGACCCTGGTTATGCCATTATCTTAATAAATCAGTAATTTTATCGTTTTACCCGGGAACATTAATCATATTGAATACTATGGCTAAAACAACAAAAGCAAAATCCATCCTCACAGACAAATCCCTGCAATTCCTGAAAGAATATATCAATACCGCTTCACCCGTCGGTTTTGAGAGCAATGGCCAGAAGCGTTGGCTCAGTTATATAAAACCATTGGTCGATACCACTTTCACCGATCCTTATGGTACGGCAGTAGGTGTCATCAATCCAAAATCTCCTTTCAAAGTAGTGATCGAAGCACATGCCGATGAGATCAGTTGGTTCGTGAACTATGTAACCCCCGAAGGATTGCTCTACCTGAAAAGGAACGGAGGGGTTGACCACCAGATCGCACCCGGACAGCGGGTGATCATCCACGGTAAAAAAGGCCCGGTGAAAGCCGTGTTCGGATGGCCCGCCATCCATACACGTATCCATAATACCGAAACCAGGGAACCGAACCCCAAAGTAGAGAACCTATTCCTGGACTGTGGCGCACGTTCCAAAAAAGAAGTGGAAGAACTGGGCGTTCATATCGGCGCCGTAGCTACTTACCAGGACGGGTTCGATGAACTGGCCAACGATTATTTTATCGGCCGCGCATTCGATAACCGGATCGGGGGCTTCATGATCGCGGAAGTGGCGCGACTGCTGAAAGAAAATAAAAAGAACCTGCCTTATGGTTTATATGTGGTGAATGCCGTGCAGGAAGAGATCGGGCTGCGTGGGGCTGAAATGATCGCACGGCGGATCAAACCGGATATCGCCATCATCACCGATGTAACGCATGATACATCCACCCCGATGGTGAACAAGATCATCGAAGGGGATGTGACCTGCGGCAAAGGCCCTTCGCTGGCCTATGGCCCTGCCGTCCACAATAAATTGCTCGATCTGGTGCAGGATGTGGCGGAGAAGAAAAAAATTCCCGTTCAGTTGAGAACAGTATCGCGCAGTACAGGCACCGATACGGATTCTTTCGCCTATGCCAATGATGGATGTCCTTCCGTACTGATCTCGATCCCGCTCAGGTATATGCACACAACGGTGGAAATGCTGCACAGGAATGATATCGAGCAAACGGTCCATCTGATGTATGAGACATTATTGACTTTAAGTCCGAAAACCAATCTCAGTTACCTGTGATCACCGCCTCTTATTTCCTGTATGTTGATCCTGGTAGCGGCAGCTACCTCGTACAACTGATCATTGCCGCCATCCTGGGCGCATTGTTCTATTTCAGGAACCTTTGGTGGAAGATAAAAGCTTTTTTCTTCCGGTCGAAAAAAGAGGACGCGAACAAGAATGAGCAAACCAATGATCAGCTATAATCGCGATCCGGGCTCCTTCAAAGACCCATCAGGCTTTGTGTTCAAGGCAGATGGCATTGTTTACAGGCAGGTGAACCGGCGCTATGCTGCTGAATATGATCAGCTCATGGGTTCGGGCCTATACGATCTGCTCACCCGGAAAAAATTATTGATCGGCCATGAGGAAGTGGCATCCAATCTGACCGGCAGTGAAGACTGGTACAAAACATTGAAGCCGGACCAGCTCGATTATTTATCATATCCTTATGAATGGAGCTTCGACCAGTTGAGAGATGCCGGCCTGCTCACCCTGGAGATCACCCGAAAGGCCATCGATCATGGCATGATACTCAAAGACGCCACGCCTTTCAATGTTCAGTTCGTACATGGCGCCCCGTTATTCATCGACACGCTTTCATTCGATCTGTACGATACCTCCAAACCCTGGGTGGCTTACCGGCAGTTCTGCGAATGCTTCCTTTTCCCTTTGTACCTGGGGCATTACCTGAAAACAGGCATGCAAAAGATCATGACCGGCTACTACGATGGTGTTCCGCTCCCACTTATGGTAAAGCTGCTGCCTTTCAAAAGCAGGTTCAATGCGGGTGTATGGCTGCATCTGTTCCTTCAGCATAAATTGGCTACCGGCAGGCAGCGCGAACAACCTGCCACCGGTTTCAGCAAACAGAAAATGGTCCACCTGCTCAGTCACCTGGAGAGTATCCTGCAAAAGTTACCTTCCCCCGCGGACAGCACCAGCGCCTGGAGCGATTACTATTCAACCAGCATCATCAGCCAGGATTATTTACATCATAAAGAATCCATCATCCGTGCCTGGCTGCAGGAGATCGATGCTGTAACTGTTCTCGATCTCGGCGCCAATGACGGCCATTTCTCCAGGATCCTTGCGGAAAAAGGCCGGCAGGTGATCGCTACGGATACCGACATACAATGTATCAATAACCTTTACCTGTATACGAAAAAAAGCAAGACAGGCAATATACTGCCGCTGGTGGTGGATGCCTCCAATCCCTCCCCTGCCATTGGCTTCAGCAACAGGGAGCGTTCATCTTTCCGGGAACGTATACAAACGGAACTGGTGATGGCGCTGGCTCTTGTGCATCACCTGGTGATCGGCCGGAATATCCCTTTGACTGCCCTGGCGGCCTGGCTTCGGGAGTTTGCCCCTCAACTGGTCATCGAGTTCGTGGGCAGGCAGGATGAGAAAGTGAAAGAAATGCTGCGAAACAGGAAAGATATTTTCGACGATTATACTATTGAAGGATTCGAACACGCATTTTCGGCCTGCTTCGTCATCCTGAAAAAAGAGGCAGTGCCGCAAACAGACCGGGTGCTATATTATATGAAAAGAAAATAACAGCCAATGCGCCGTTTCAAGGACCAGCCTTACTTCCTCCTGCTGTTGCCCGTTTTTTTCGTACTGCATGGTTATGCGGAGCATTTCGCGTATATTGGTACTGGTGATATTCTAAAGCTGGTCTTTGTTTATTGCATTGCTTCCGTCATTTTGTATTTCCTGTCGTACCTCCTCTTCAGGGACCGTACCAGGGCCGCCCTTTTTGCCACCTCCTTGATGGCCTTCTATTTTTTCTTCGGCGCCATTTATGATTTCACGAAGGCCCATTCGCCGGTAAGGTTCCTGAATAAATACAGCGTGCTGTTAAGTATTTTCGCGTTGCTGATCATCGTTTTACTGATATATCTGATGCGAGCCAGGCATTCATTGAAACGCGTAAGTTTCTTTCTGAATGTTTTGCTTGTCATCTATATTGGAGTAGACCTTGTAACGATCGGCTGGAAATCTACACACCCGGAGAACGCCCCGGTATCTTCCCCCGATCTTGCAAAAGCCAATTCCTGGAAAATTCCCGATACCTGCCACAAGCCCGATATCTATTTCCTGCTCTTCGATGAATACACCAACTCGATCAGCCTGAAAAATATATTCGGATTCGATAACAGCAACTTCGACAGCACTCTCGTAGCGAACCGGTTTTACCTCGCCAGGCATAGCACCAGTAATTATTTCCGGACAGTGGCATCCATGGCTTCCACGCTCAACATGGATTATCTCGAAGAGATGAATAATAATAAGGAGATGACAAGGGATGATGTGCTCAGGTGCTTTACCCGCATCCGCGAAAGCAGGGTAGCAAAATTTCTCGAGCTCAACGGGTACCAGGTCGTGAACCTTTCCATCTTCGACCTGGCAGGTAATCCGGCCCCGGTCAACCAGGGATTCCTGCCTACCAGGACCCGAATGATCACCGAAGGCACTTTGTTCTCCCGGCTGGCCAGGGATTTCGAATGGTGGATCACGATGCATGGGAGCATTGCCCATTTTTTTCCGGTGCATACGGTAGCGAAGCAGGATGCCAATAATCAATACCTGCTGCAACAGGTGAAAGAAGCTGCTTCGGTGAAACAACCACAGCCGCGTTTCATTTACAGTCATTTTATGTTGCCGCACCTGCCCTTCTTCCGGGACAGGTATGGTAATAAAAGGCCCGATAGCGTCCTGTCGGCAGAGGCCCTGAGCTGGAAGCCGCCCGCCAGCTCCTATCTCGAGTATGTTCTTTATACCAATGAAGAGATCAAAAAGCTGGTAAGCACCATTCACCAGCAAACGGATTCCTCCGCAGTGATGATCGTGATGTCGGACCATGGTTTCAGGGACCTGGATGATGCGCCACTCTTCAGTAACCTGAATGCTATCTATCTGCCCGGTCAACGATATGGCCAGTTCTACGACAGCATCAGCAATGTGAACCAGTTCAGGGTACTTTTCAATACTTTGTTCGATCAGCATTTCCCCCTGCAAAAAGATACTTCCTGGTTCATACCATAATAAGCAAACCAAACTTACATATTGCTGTTATCAGGATTTCCCGGCGCCTGTTCACCGGAATCCCCGAAACTTGGTAATATTGCGGCAGGATTCCTGTTAATAGCAGGGATGATATTAAAATCGAATGCACTATATTCGCCCTTGAAGCGTAAAAAAATTGATATGATCAGAAATGACTGGACAATTGCCGAGGTAGAGCAGATCTACAATACGCCACTGATGGAACTTATTTATCGTGCCGCAACAGTTCACCGTGAATACAATGATACGGGTGAAGTGCAGGTTTGCACGCTCCTGTCGATCAAGACAGGAGGTTGTTCCGAAGACTGTGCCTATTGCCCGCAGGCTGCCCGATACAATACCGGTGTGAACGTTCAGGCATTGATGAAAAAAGAAGAAGTGCTGGAATATGCGCGGAAAGCAAAAGAGGCAGGCTCTACCCGTTTTTGTATGGGCGCCGCCTGGCGCGAAGTGCGGAACAACCGTGATTTCGACCATGTACTTGACATGGTGAAAGGCGTCAATGAAATGGGAATGGAAGTTTGCTGCACACTGGGAATGCTTACGGAAGAACAGGCGCATAAACTGGCTGAAGCCGGGCTCTATGCCTATAATCATAACCTCGACACTTCTGCCGAGTACTATGGTGATATTATAACCACCCGTACATACGACGACCGCCTTCAAACGCTCGACAATGTCCGCAAAGCAGGCGTATCGGTATGTTGCGGCGGTATTGTAGGGTTGGGAGAAACACATGAGGACAGGATCAAGATGCTGCATACACTCGCCACCCTTCCCGAGCATCCTGAAAGCGTGCCCGTGAATGCGCTGGTGCCGGTAAAAGGCACACCACTCGAACACAATGCCAAAGTAAATGTTTGGGAGATGGTGAAGATGATCGCAACTGCCAGGATACTGATGCCTAAAGCGATGGTGCGACTGAGTGCCGGCAGAACAAGCATGAGCATCGCCGACCAGACACTTTGCTTTATGGCCGGCGCCAATTCGATCTTTGCCGGTGAAAAATTACTGACCACCCCCAATCCTACTTTTGAAGAAGACATGCAAATGTTCCAGATGCTGGGACTGAAACCAAGGGAAGCTTTCAAGAATGAGAAGGAAATGGTGTAGACTATTTTCTTACAACGGCCTCTCCCATAACTTCGGAAATCTCTTTACAGAAATACGACTGGCCCTGCATCACTTCCATGATGGCATGCACCATCTCTTCTCCGGACGAGTTTTTGGTAACGTAGCCGTTAGCGCCGGCCTGCATCAGGGCATTGACATAAGAAAAATCAGTATGAACAGAGATGCCGATGATCCGGACCTCATCGGAAAATTCGCGGATGGTCCTGGTGGCGTCGATACCGTTCATAGGCTCCATATTGATATCCATGAGTACGATATCCGGTTGCAATACCCGGCATGCTTCCACCACGCGATAACCATTTTCACAGACAGCAATAACAGATAGTCGCTTGTCGCGGTTCAGCAAAAGCCTCCAGGCTTCACGGACCAGGCGATGGTCATCTGCTATCACGATCTTGATCATTGAACAAATTGATATTTATTATTGAACGTTCAAAAGGTCTTCCAAATTGACCAAAAAACTACATTAAATAACTTTAATTTCTCCAAAGTCAAGGGAAGTGGTTAATTAAGGTTAAGTGAAAACAATTACCAACCTATCTTATTCCCCCATTTGCCCAATCCAAAATAATCGTTCAGTTTCAGGTTGAGCCCTAGCTGGTTGTAGGCCAGGTTACGTTGATAATAACTTCTTGCATAGCGCACCTGGATCTTCCTGAACAAAGCCCCTACTCCGAGCGAGAATCCATTGAGCCCATTGGCGGTGTTACCGATATTCAGTTCCTGCCTCCGAAGGTGATTGTAGCCCACGGTGAGCTCGATCTTATCGGTCACATAACATTGCACGGCCAGAACGATATGCCTGAAAACCTTGTCCAGGAAAAAATTCCCTCCTTTTCCATTTTGTTCGAACCCGTTCTCATTGTTGAAAAGGGTGTCCTGGTACCGGATGTCGAACTGATGCAAATGATGGGCCGTTAATGAAAATTGGAAGGGTGCTTTTGCCAGTCTTTTGGAAATACCCAGTTGCAGGTCGAAGGGGAGGTCATTTTTATCCGTTCCGGAATAACTGCTCAATTGTGTGCCCATATTCTTTGCCACCAGCGATACCTGTAAAAGTGAGGCAGTATCCTGGTACGTCATCCCCATGTCCATGGCCAGCCCGGCCGAGCGGTATTGTCCGTAATTGGATTGGATGAATTTAAGTGCTGCTCCATAGTGCCATCGTTCCATATATTGACGGCTGGCCGAAACCTGCACAACATAATCTACCGGTCTGAAACTGCCCAGGTTATTACCGGCCATATCCGTTTCCGTCACCTGGCCATAATTGAAATAATTGATGCCTGCTGCGAAATTTGTCTTGATCGCCTCATTCCGGAACCCAACCAGGAAATGATAGTTCTTTATCCCGGCATAGAAAGCGTTGAACACGAAATCGGCCTGGGTATGCATGGTTGCCCTGAGCAGGGCGGGATTATTGAATACCAGTCCGATATCATCGGTCTGGTTGGAAATATTGATGCCTCCCAATCCGGTCAGTTGAGGCGTGTTCGGCAGTTTCAGGAAATTATACACGCTGGAGCCCCCGATCGTTTGAGCGGCGCTATAAAAACCAATATGGAGAAGGGAGAACGATATGAGCAGGAGTTTTCGCATGCGGTTGAAGCCAACGAAAATAATAAAAAAAATTCCTCCATTGACATGGAGGAATTCCTTTAACCCTTAAAACAACCAACATGAAAAAATTTCAATTGATACTATACCTTTATAACATCATTAGACAGCTTTTGTTGAGCCATTCCTGAGTGAAAACCATTAAAATAACATTAAAATGACTTTTAATTAATAACCGGCGTTATACGAGCGCCAGTTCCAGCACCTGCTGCATGGTTTTGACGTAGTGGAATTTGAGCCCCTTGATGAAATTGGAATCTATTTCCTGAACATCTTTTTCGTTTTGCCAGCAGAGAATCACCTCTTTCAGTCCGGCCCTGCGGGCCGCCAGCACTTTTTCCTTGATGCCGCCAACAGGGAGCACCTGCCCACGGAGCGTGATCTCGCCTGTCATTGCCAGGTATGATTTAACGCGCCTTCCGGTAAGTGCCGATGCAATGGCTGTCATCATGGTCACCCCGGCACTGGGCCCGTCTTTGGGCACTGCTCCTTCGGGCACGTGTACATGGATGGTCCTTTTTTCGAATAGCGATGGTTCCAGTTCCAGCTTTTTGGCATTCGACTGCAGATAGGTAAGCGCAGTGGCTGCGCTTTCTTTCATGACATTGCCCAGGTTGCCCGTTAGTTTCAGCTCGCCTTTGCCTTCGCTCAGGCTGGTCTCCACGAATAGAATATCACCTCCTACGTAGGTCCATGCGAGCCCTACGGCCACTCCGGGCATATTGGCCACTTTGTACAGCTCATTACTATATCTGGGCTTACCCAGTATCTTCTCCACATCTTTCGAAGTGAGCACGGTCTTGACCCTGTTCTTGATGGCATATTCCTTGGCTTCATAACGCATCACGGAGGCCAGCAACCGGTCCAGATCACGCACACCGCTTTCACGGGTGTAGTCCTGCACCACTTTCTCCAGCACTTTGTCCCCTATCCTGAAGTTGATCTCCTTCAATCCATGCGCGTCTTTTTGTTTGGGGACGAGATGCCGTTTGGCGATCTCGATCTTTTCCTCTACGGCATAACCGCTGAGATCGATGATCTCGAGACGGTCACGGAGCGCCGGTTGAATATTATTGATATTATTGGCGGTGGCAATGAACAGCACTTTGCTCAGGTCATATTCCAGTTCGAGATAATTATCATAGAAAGTGTGGTTCTGTTCAGGATCGAGCACTTCCAGTAATGCGGAAGAAGGGTCGCCCCGGAAATCGGCGCCCACTTTATCGATCTCATCCAGGATCATCACGGGATTGGATGATTTGATCTTCCTGAGCGATTGAATGATCCTGCCGGGCATGGCCCCGATATAGGTTTTGCGGTGACCGCGTATTTCACTTTCATCATGCAGGCCACCCAGGCTGATGCGTACATATTTGCGTTCAATGGCACTGGCGATGCTTCTGCCCAATGATGTTTTGCCGATGCCCGGAGGCCCTACGAAGCAAAGGATCGGGCTTTTCATATCGCCCTTCAGCTTCAGCACGGCGAGGTATTCCAGGATGCGCTCTTTCACTTTACCCATACCATAATGGTCCTTGTCGAGCACTTTGCGTGCCTTCTTCAGATCGTAGAGGTCCTGGGTAAATTCGCCCCAGGGCAGATCGAGCATGAGGTCGAGGTGATTGTAGACTACTGAATAGTCGGGCGTGCTGGGATGCATCCTTTCGAGCTTCTCGATCCCTTTCTTGAACATCTCGCGGGCAGCTTCCGACCACCTTTTGGTCTCCCCCTTTTTTTGCATTTCCTTGATCTCACGTTCATTGGTATCGCCTCCCAGTTCTTCCCGGATACTCTTCATCTGCTGCTGAAGAAAATATTCACGCTGTTGTTTGTCGAGCTCCGTTTTTGTTTTGGTGGTGACCTTGTTCTTCAGTTCTGCGAACTGCAATTCGCGCTGCAGCAATTGCATGAGCAGATCAGCCCTCGCTTCGATATTGTTCAGCTCCAGCAATTTTTGTTTTTCTATCAACTCGGTGTTGAGGTTGCTGGAAATAAAGTGGATGAGGAAGGAAGGGTTTTCGATATTCTTTAAAATGATGGATGCTTCGGAAGGTATATTGGGTGATAGTTGGATGATCTGCGTGGCAAGTTCCTTGATATTGGCCACATAGGCTTCGAAGTCGTCCAGGCGGGGCCTTTCATCTTCTTCGAGCAGGGTCACCTGTGCTTTGAAATAGGGGTCATCAGAAAGGATGGCCGATACTTTGAAACGTCTTTTGCCCTGGATGATGACGGTAGTGCCGCCATCGGGCATTTTGATGAGTTTGATGATGCGGGCTACGGTCCCGATATCTTCCAGGTCACTGATGGTAGGGTCTTCTACTGTACTGTCTTTTTGTGCTACCACTCCCACCAACTTGTCAGCTTTGTAAGCATCGTTCACTGCCTTGATACTCTTATCACGCCCGACCGTGATCGGCAATACCACACCGGGGAATAATACTGTATTGCGAAGCGGCAATAAGGGCAATTCTTCGGGGATCACGATATCCGCATTGTTGTCGCCTTCATTTTCGTTCAGGGGAATTATGGGAATAAAATCCATTTCATCTTCTGGTTGGAACAAGATATTTGGTTCTTTCATTACTTCGGTTTATCAATGACAAAATAACACACTCAATGTAAAATTCCTATGCTTTCTGAGGGAAAGCAATATAGGTCAAGTTTAATGCCAAGGGGCCGGCCAGGCCGGCCAGCAGGGAAAAAGGTCAAAAGGGCAGAAAATCGGGCTGGGCCAAAGTTAGGGAAATCGGTCTCTCCTTAACATGGATCAACGCTTTTTCTTATCATACCTCATTGGAGCAGGTAGTGTTCCGGTAGCAACTTTGCGGGAGATAAAAAATCAAAAGGTATAAAACTGATAGTATGTTTAGCAAATTACTGGAAACAGAGAACAGTTATAGTTGGTTTATTCTGCGGGTTACATTGGGTATGGTAATGCTGGCGCATGGCCTTCAAAAATCAGTGGGACTTTTTGGTGGGTTCGGGTGGAAAAAGTCGATGGAATATTTTACAGGTTACGTTGGACTACCTTCCGTATTGGCGGCATTGGTGATCCTGATCGAATCGGTGGGTGCGGTGTTACTGATAGCAGGTTTTGCAGGCAGGATCAATGCTGCCCTGATCGGTATAGTGATGGTGGGGGCTTTCTTCATAGACCATAGCAAGAACGGGTTTTACATGAATTGGTTCAGCAACCAGAAAGGAGAAGGATATGAGTTCGATCTCCTTTTCTGGGCAATTGCTCTTGTGCTGGTGATCAATGGTAGCGGAAAGTTTTCGGTAGACAGGTTGCTCACGGGAAGAGCTGAATAAGTTGACAGGTTAATATGTTGAAAGGTTGATAAGGTGGTCTCCGAATATCGAAAATCCTCTTATCAACCTTTCAACCTGTAAACTTTTCAACCTTCTAGATTATTCTCACCCCAATATATACCTGGAATCCCTGGTTCTTCCATTTATTCGAATTGCCCACATCATTGATATCGTTCAGGCCAATTACATAGCGAGCGCCTGCTTTGAATTTGAGGAGGTTCAACTGCGCACCGGCCAGCAATGAGAAGTCGCCTTTCCTGAATGCTTCCTTTCCGTTTTGTAACAGGTTCTTATCCTGGTTCAGCAGGATCCCGAACTGCGGTCCTGCCTGGATAGAAAGCAGTTTTACGGGCCGGTAGCTGAGCAGTACGGGTATGCTCAGGTAATTCAACTTGCCTTTTACATCGTTTACACCTCCGGGATAGACGGCATTGAAATCATTGCCGGTCCTGTAATTGGTCTGGTTCCACAACAGCTCCGGCTGAAGGCCCCATTGGCTGTTGAAGTTCAATTCAGCGAAAGCGCCGAGATTATAGCCGAATTTGAATTCATTATTGAATGACTTGCCATCTACTTTGAAAATATTCACGCCGCCTTTGAGGCCGAGGTGCAGCCCTTGTGCAAAGGCGCCTGTTGAAAGAAGGAATGCCGCTGATACTAAAACCAGGAGTTTCATTTTCATATATATAGATTTAATGGTTTGATAAAGAGATCAATCCGCTGCCAAGTTACCCAATCTTTTTTATCCTATGCAAAAGAGAGACCAGGGGGAATGTTAACAGGTTGATAAGTTTACAAGTTGAAAAGGGGATATCCGAATATCGGAGACCCCCTTTTCAACTTATCAACCTGTTAACTTATCAACTTGTAACCCTGTCAACTATTTTGGTTCCCATCGTTAAAGTATACGCAACCCTGCATACAACTGGAATCCCTGGTTCTTCCACTTGTCCTTATTATCGATATCATTGATATTCGTAAGACCCACCACATAACGTCCACCGACCTTCAATGCTCCGAGGTTGACCTGTACGCCTCCCAGCATGGAGAAGTCGCCTTTTTTAAATGCCTCCATTCCATTCTGGAAAAGATTCTTATCCTGGTTCAGCAGGATCCCGAATTGAGGACCAGCCTGCAGCGAGATCAATTTCACCGGTGAATAGCTGACCAGGATGGGGATGCTCAGGTAATTCAATTTTCCTTTCACATCATTGGTGCCTTCCGGATAGATATCACTGAACCTGTTGCCCGATCTGTAATTGGTCTGGTTCCACATCAGTTCCGGCTGAATGGCCCATTGCTTCGATAGACCTATCTCTGCAAATGCGCCGAGGTTGTAACCGAACTTGAATTCTTCCTTGAAAGATTTACCATCCACTTTAAAAATATTGGCGCCGGCCTTTACACCAACATGGAATCCTTGTGCAAACGAAACGGTGCCAATGAACAAAGCCATCGCGAGGAACATAAGGGTTTTCTTTTTCATATTTTGTTTTTTATGGTCTACTGAAAATTTTCAACTTATATGCCAAGTAACCAAAAGTGGATGTTAATTCCTGTTAATGGAAGTGAAGAATAATATAAAACGTGGAAGATATTATACGAAGATTAGAAATTCAGTCCGGCCATGATGGTAAACACCGTATTGAAACGGTCGGGCGCATCCGGAATATAATAATCGAAAAGCACTTGAGACTGGAGCAGGAATTTTCCTTTGAGATAAGATCCGCGTAATACAAGACCGGCGGACTGTGCAGCGAATGCAGTACTTTCGGATATATGCTGGTTGCCCGGCAGTGAGTTGGCACGGATGGCGGAGAAACTATACATATACGAAGTATTGAACCCGAATTTCTGCGTACCACTGTTCAACAGAACAACTGGTGTGAAAGTGATATTATCATTTTTGGATATTACATCGTACCAGTCGAAGTCTTTGCGCAGGGATACAGTCACGGAAAGATCACTGACGGATTCTTCATTGGTGATAGTAATACTTCTCGGCACTCTCAACAACTGTTTCAACCGGCCGATCCTTTTCAATTCCTGTTTCTGGTATTCGGTTTTGCTACCCCACCCATAAGCCACACTAACGGTGGGCCTTACCCACCATTTCTTATAAGAGAAATAGGCGAACAGTTCATGACTGATAGGGGTAATATAAAAATTGAGCGAATCCTTGTGAATATAATGCGTATAGGAGATGCCGGTAGAAAACGATCTCCGGATAACATCATAGGAAGGGCTGAATGCATATTGATAAAAATTGAGCCGGCCGCTGTCCTGGATAACGAAAGCGGTGGCGGAAAGTCCAAATCCTGACCTGTGAAAATAGCCGATGGAAGGAGAAACGATGAGTTTGTGCTTCGCTACGAAAAGGGAAGTACTTTTATTCTCGAAACTGAAAGTGCCGTTACCTGCCCCGATACTTACATTGAAGAAACTTTTGGGAGCGGCAATGGAGTCCAGGAACAGGTCGAAGTCCTTCATGAGGGAATCCAATACGGCTGTAGTATCCTTCGATGAGAAAAGGGAATCCAGCTTCCCCTGGGCGATGGATTGGGAATATAGGGATGAGAACAGGAAAATTAACAATACCCCTTTCTTCATGTAGTTGCCGGTTGATTGAACGACAGATAATTCAATTCATCACGCATTCAACGTGTATTGGATGGTAAAAATTGTCATGGGTTTAATTACGCCAATTGCAATACCGTTATCTCCGGTAAAATACCCACACGGCCCGGATAGCCGAGAAATCCAAACCCACGGTTCACATATAATTTTTGTTTACCCGTCTCATACAGGCCGGCCCATTGTTTATAAATGTATTGTACCGGGCTCCATTTGAAACCAGGTATTTCCACTCCAAACTGCATGCCATGGGTATGGCCCGCAAGCATCAGGTCGATATCGGGATAAGTGGTGGTCACTTCTCCGTTCCAATGGCTGGGATCGTGGCTCATCAGGATCTTGAATGGATATTGTTCAGTACCCGGGTAGGCTTCCTTCATTTTACCATATTTAGGAAAGCTGCCTTTGGCGCTCCAGTTCTCGATGCCCAGCAGTGCGATCTTATCATTCCCTTTTTCCAGCACTACGTGTTCATTCATCAGGAGCCGCCATCCCAGTTCACCGTGGATCTCCTTCAACCGGTCGAGGTTGGCCCGTTTTACTTCCGGACTTTCCCAATGCACATAATCGCCATAGTCGTGGTTGCCCAGCGTGGAATATACGCCCATCGGGGCTTTGAGCTGGCTGAACACATCCATATAATCTTTCATTTCAGTGGCCCGGTCATTGACGAGGTCGCCCGTAAACAGAATGATGTCGGGTTTTTCCGCCAGTATTTTTTTTACGCCTCTTACCACAGCCTCTTTATCCGTGAAACTACCTGAATGGATATCTGAAATATGAACGATCTTCAATCCTTTGAAAGCGGCGGGGAGGTTATCGAATGCCAGTTGCAGTTTATTGATATGGTATCGGTACTTATTGCCGAACCCATAGATCAGCGTCCCGAATAAAGTACTTCCTGCTGCCAGGCCCAGCCAACTCAGGAAAGCGGAACGGGTGATGCCATCACTGCTGGTACTGATCTCCACGGAAGGATTGCTGAACAGTTTGCCGATGACCCACATGCTGGCCCTCCTGGTATCGTCTACTGCCAAAAAAATAGAAATGATAAGCTTCGAAAAAAAGAGCCCTACTACGGTGGCGAACAGATAAGTGCGGACCGTACGGGGCCATGATTCATAGCCGGATGGCAGCAACACCAGGATGGTGAGGGCCGTCACGGAGATCGTCCAGTAAAGCAAAATAATGGCCAGTCTTAATTTAGGAGAGCCAACAGGCAATACTACCTTGATGGCCTGGTATACATAGATATCGAGCAACACCATGATGCCCACGATCACCCACCAGAAACCTGAATTGCGCATAGAAAGTTTTTAGGTCTATAAGAAGTACGTATTATCTTCCGGATGCAGCCTCAAAAATGCAGCATTCCCGGCAATATTTAACAGGCAATTCGGGTTTTGGTTGCGATTATCTGTGCCGAAGTGTATTTTTGCCGCCTATGAACTTCACATATTACGGACACTCCTGTTTTTCGGTAGAGGTGAAAGGTAAACACCTGTTATTCGATCCGTTCGTGACCTATAATGATCTGGCCAATACCATTGTAGATGTGGATGCCATTCAGGCCGACTATATCCTGCAATCGCACGGGCATACAGACCATATAGCCGATTGTGTTCGTATTGCTGCCCGTACAGGCGCCAAAGTGATAGGTAGCTGGGAAATAGGGGAATGGCTCATCAGGCAGGGGATCTCCAATGTTCACCAGATGAATACGGGCGGCTCCTGGAACTTCGGCGAGTTCAGTGTGAAATGTGTGGTGGCCCAACATTCTTCCGGCCTGCCCGATGGCGCCTATGGTGGCAATCCCATGGGATTCATAGTATATACAGATGAAGGAATTTTCTATTATAGTGGTGATACCGCCCTCACGCTCGATATGCAACTCATACCCCGTTGGGCAAAACTAAATTTTGCCGTCTTGCCGATTGGTGACAATTTTACCATGGGCGCTGCAGACGCTGTTGAATGTGCCCGGATGGTAGGATGCGACACCATCATTGGTGTTCACTACGATACGTTCGGATATATCAGGATCGATGCCGCCAAAGCCCGGCAGCTTTTTACCGATGCCGGTAAACAGCTTCACCTGGTAGCCATCGGGAGCAGCCTGGAACTCTAAAACAACAATTGACCATTCACTATTAAAAACCAAGGGATTTACACAATGGCCCGCGTAATCGGAGTAGCTAATCAAAAAGGCGGGGTGGGAAAGACCACTTCTGCCATCAACCTGGCCGCCAGCCTGGCGGTGCTTGAATTCAGGACCCTGCTGGTAGATGCCGACCCGCAGGCCAACAGCACCACCGGCGTTGGGTTCGACCTGCACAATATCCAGCAGAGCCTGTACGATTGCATGGTCAATGGAACAGCCGCTAAAGATGTAGTGCTGAAATCGGAGATCCCCAATCTCGATGTCATCCCATCTCATATCGATCTCGTGGGCGCAGAAATAGAAATGATCAATTATCCCAACCGTGAAAGCGTTTTGAAAGGCATCCTCGAACCCATCAAACAGGAATATGATTTTGTGATCATCGATTGCTCACCTTCACTGGGACTGATCACCGTGAATGCCCTCGTGGCTTCCGATTCGGTGATCGTTCCGGTACAAACGGAATTCTTCGCCCTGGAAGGATTGGGCAAGTTGTTGAACACGATCAAAATAGTACAAAGCAGGCTGAATACCGAGCTGGTAATAGAAGGGATACTGATGACCATGTACGATGGCCGTCTGCGGCTCTGCAACCAGGTGGTGAATGAAGTCAGGAAGCACTTCGATGAAATGGTCTTCAACACCATCATACACCGTAATACCCGGATCAGTGAGGCGCCCAGCGTGGGCAAGCCCGTGATCCTGTATGATGGCCAGAGCAAGGGCGCCATCAATTATCTCAACCTGGCCAAAGAGATCCTGCAGAAGAACAATATGACGAAGATCCGGCAGGAAGAAAGGATATTGGAGTAGGCAGTTGCAGTGAGCAGTTGGCAATCAAAAAATAATTTAACCCGATGACAAGTCCCAAACAAAATAAAGACGCATTAGGAAAGGGCATCCGGTCCCTGTTGCAAAGTATAGATTCGGACCTCAAGACCAATACCGGCAATCTCAAGACCTCCGTAGTGGAGGCTGTCACCACCATGCAGCGCATAAGCGTGGACGATATAGAGCCGAACCCGAAACAGCCCCGCCGGGATTTCGATGAGCAGGCACTGAACGAACTGGCTGCCTCCATCAAACTGCACGACCTCGTGCAGCCCATCACCGTATCCACCCTTGCCAATGGTAAATACAGGCTTATCTCCGGTGAACGCCGGTGGAGAGCGGCTAAACTGGCCGGACTGAAAGACGTTCCTGCCTATATCCGCCAGGCCAATGACCAGCAATTGCTGGAACTGGCCCTGCTCGAGAATTTACAGCGGGAAGACCTCAACGCCATGGAAATTGCGCTCAGCTATAAACGTATGATGGAAGAGCTCAATCATACGCAGGAACAGGTGGCGGAGCGTATGGGCAAAGAAAGAAGCACGGTGGCCAATTATATCCGTTTGCTGAAACTGCCGCCGGATATACAGGTGGCCGTGCGCACCAATGCCATCACCATGGGCCATGCAAGGGCGCTCATCAATGTAGACACGGTAGACACACAGCTCTATATCTTCAACGAGATCAAATCCAGGAACCTTTCCGTACGCCAGACAGAAGAGCTTGTGAGAAAATTGTATAAGTCGCCCCAGGCTGTTAAAAATTCGGTAAAAGCCCAGTTGCCACCGGCTTACAGGAAAATTGAAGATAATTTAGCATCGCATTTCAGCACCAAGGTAAAACTCAATCACAACAAGAAAGGCCATGGCAGCATTTCGATTGAGTATTACTCGATCCAGGACCTGAACAAGATCCTGGACCAGATCGGTGTGACGGCCAACTAAGCATCCCCGCCATGATGAGAGCTTTTCCAGTAATCATTTGGATCATCGCAATGCCTCTGTTGTCGATGGCGCAGCGCAAAGATTCGCTGACCATCAGGAATGGGGAATTGTATCTGAAAGACAGCATCCCGAAAAAAGATACGGCCGTTCACAAGATCTCCGAATCGAAAAAACCGGATACGCTGGCCAAACATAAACATAGTCCGCGTAAAGCCGCCATCTACTCTGCCATTCTCCCCGGACTGGGACAGATCTACAACAAGAAATACTGGAAAGTGCCCATCGTCTATGCCGCTGTTGGCATCCCGGCCGGTCTGTTCATCTATAATAAAAACTGGTACGACAGAACAAGATATGCCCTGGCCATTGTAGCGAATAATACCACAGACCCCGACAGCCTCAGCAGGATACATTCCCGGCTCCGGCCGCTGGTAGACCTGAAAGCTGAAGGCTCCCTGCTCAACTACCGAAATGAGTTCCGCAAAAATATGGACTACTCGATCCTGTTCGGGCTGTTGTTCTGGGGATTGAATGTGGTGGATGCCACGGTAGACGCGCATCTCAAAGGTTTCGATATCACTGACGATATCAGCCTGAAGATCAAACCCGCCATCTTATCGGGAGGCACTGCTACCGGGATAAGTTTTGTTTTCACCTTCGGCGAAAACCGTCCAAAAACTCTACCTTCGCTGCGCTAAAGGAATACTGCCCCGGCAGGCCTCCGCATACCACTCAGTAAACAGAAAGGAACAACACATGAAGATCGCACTTATCGGTTATGGTAAAATGGGACAGGCCATTGAAGCAATTGCTTTGGATCGTGGCCATGAAGTCGTACTCAAAGTGAATATCGAGAATGTGGAAGACAATACCATCGAAAAAATCCAACAGGCCGATGTGGCCATAGAATTCACCGGACCTGAAAGCGCTTTCGACAATATCATCCGCTGTATCGATGCCGGTGTACCGGTAGTCAGTGGTTCAACCGGCTGGCTCTCCCGTTATGAAGAAGCGAAGGAATACTGCACCAGGAACAACAGTGCCCTTTTATATGCCAGTAATTTCAGCGTAGGCGTCAATATCTTCTTTGCTATCAATAAACAACTGGCCGCATTGATGGCCCCCCACCCAGGATACAATGTGTGGATGAAAGAAATACACCACACGGAAAAAAAAGATGCCCCCAGCGGCACGGCCATCACCCTGGCCGAACAGGTGATCGAAAGAAATGATCACAAGAAACAATGGGTCAATCACGAAAGCCGGCAGCCGGAAGACCTCGTGATCCTCAGTGAACGGGTGGACCCTGCACCGGGCACGCATGTGATCACCTATACTTCCCCCATCGACGACATCGAGATCAGGCATACCGCCCATAACCGAAAAGGTTTCGCCACCGGGGCAGTGCTCGCAGCCGAATTCCTGAAGGGCAAAAAAGGGGTCTACGGCATGAGCGACGTGCTCGGAATTTGATCTAACTCAAACCATTGTAGACAATTTTCTTTCGGTTGTTTTACAATTAGTCTTATTTTTCAGTAATAATCCCTCACCAAAACCTGCTGCATGAAGTTTTATTTCATGGCTGTTCTTTTGGGATGTACCCGCCTGGCGCGACTTGTATCCGGTCTCATACAAGTCATGATCAGGATCACGATTCTGCTTCCCACTTCGATCAAACTTAACTACCCGTTCTTTCCAGGTCGCGGCGCCATCAAATCGTGGCATGACACTGGCATGGTAACACATTGAATAAATAACCCAATAACATTATGAAAAAGCAAAACGTGCAGAAGAATGCGACCACCATACAGCTTACAGAGAGGGAGCTGGAGGTATTAAGGCTTATTGAACGGGAATACAGCAACAGAAAGATCGCAGAGACCCTCTTCATCAGTGAACGCACCGTGGAAACCCATCGCAAGAATATTTTCAGGAAAACCCAAACCAGCAGCGTAATAGGGCTCATCAAATATGCCTACGAACATAAATTGGTCTGATCAATTGGTCATTCAAAAAATTATTCTAACTTCTCGCCGCGAAATCAGACACTCATGCTATCGAAAAAAGCTCAATATGCCTTTAAAGCCCTGATGTATATGGCTGAAAAAAAAGACAACCAGCCTGTGCTCATTGCTGAAATTGCCAAGAAGAAACGTATCCCGCTCAAATTCCTGGAGAATATCCTGCTGGAATTGAAGAAAGCCGGCATCCTCGACAGTAAGAAAGGCAAAGGCGGAGGGTATTTCTTCAAGGTCTCACCCAAAGATATCCCGATGGCCAAAGTGATGCGGCTCATAGATGGGCCCATCGCCATGCTGCCTTGTGTAAGCCTGTATTTTTATGAGCGATGTAAGAACTGCGATGAGAAACAATGCGGCCTTCATGATATGATGATCACGGTGAGGGATGCCGCCCTCAAGATCCTGGAAAAGAAAACCGTTGCCGATATCTCGAAACAATAGCACCCACCCGGCTTAATGCCCCATTACCTTCAGCTTCTCTATCATCTCCTCACTGGCCGGGTCTGCGCTGGGGCCGAAACCGTTCACCAGCACCCCCTTATCTCCATGCCTTGATTCTATCGCATAGACCACCGCCTCATCGGCCGGATCTGTATTGCCTTCAAACCGGTACAGCTCCACGATCGAGAACTCTTCCGGCCTCAGGGGTCCTGTTCCGGCAGAGCAGGTAAGGCAATCATATTCGAGGTTGAAATCTTTCGTGTAGCCTCTTTTCTTCAGGTCATCGATCGCTTCCGATACGGTATCATACACATGCATAACCGGTGATTTTTTAGAAAAAATGTATTCCATCCTTTTTCTTAGCTTTGCGGCCGAAACAACAGGCCGCAGGGCCTATTACCATTAAAGCTATTAAATAATCAGTATGTCAACAATTTCAAAATCGAACATCGATTTTTCCTTGCCGTATAAGGTAAAAGATATCAGCCTGGCTGAATGGGGCCGTAAAGAGATCCGCCTCGCGGAAGCTGAGATGCCCGGCCTGATGGCCCTGCGCAAAGAATATGGCGCCAGCCAGCCGCTCAAAGGCGCCCGTGTGGCAGGTTGCCTGCACATGACCATCCAGACTGCCGTGCTGATCGAAACGCTCGTGGCACTGGGCGCTGAAGTAAAATGGAGCTCCTGCAATATCTTCTCCACACAGGACCATGCCGCAGCAGCCATTGCCGCCGCCGGTATCGGTGTATATGCCTGGAAAGGACAAACCCTCGAAGAAGCCGACTGGTGCATCGAGCAAACCCTGTTCTTCGGCAGCGCAGACCGCCCTCTCAATATGATCCTCGACGATGGTGGCGATCTCACCAATATGGTCTTCGATAAATATCCGGAACTCATCCAGCATGTAAGAGGATTGAGCGAAGAGACCACAACCGGCGTTCACCGTCTTTATGAGAGAATGGCCAAAGGAACTTTACCGATCCCCGCCATCAACGTGAACGACTCCGTTACCAAATCCAAATTCGATAACAAATATGGTTGCAAGGAAAGCCTCGTAGATGCTATCCGCCGCGCTACCGATGTGATGCTGGCCGGGAAAGTGGCCGTTGTTGGTGGTTATGGAGATGTGGGCAAAGGCTCTGCCGCTTCACTGGCAGGCGCCGGTTGCAGGGTGATCGTTACCGAGATCGATCCTATCTGCGCCCTGCAGGCCGCCATGGACGGGTTCGAAGTGAAAAAAATGGTCGATGCCGTGAAAGAGGCCGATATCGTTGTCACCGCTTCCGGTTGCCGCGACCTGATCACGGAAAAACATTTCCGCCTGATGAAAGACAAGGCCATCGTTTGTAATATCGGCCACTTCGATATCGAGATCGATATCGCCTGGATCAATAAGAACTATGGCCATACGAAAGATACCATCAAACCGCAGGTGGATATTTACAATGTGGAAGGGAAAGATATCATCATCCTTGCGGAAGGCCGCCTCGTGAACCTGGGCTGCGCTACAGGCCACCCCAGTTTCGTGATGAGCAATTCCTTCACCAACCAGACACTGGCCCAGATCGAGCTATGGTCGAACCACAGCAAATACGAGAACAAAGTATATGTGCTGCCCAAACACCTCGATGAAAAAGTGGCCCGCCTCCACCTGGCCAAGATCGGTGTGGAGCTGGATGAGCTGACCACCGAACAGGCCGACTACCTGGGCATTCCCAAAGACGGCCCCTTCAAACCGGAACATTATAGGTACTAAAAATCAGTGTAATGTCAATACCCAGGAGCCGGCAGAAAATTGCCGGCTTTTGTTTTTATGGTAGATAATGATAAAGGCTTATCTTGCGGCCATATTCCTTATTCCCTGATAATTCCCCCTTCGCCCTGTCCCGGAGCCTGTTAAGCAGTGCAAACTAATTGCACGGGTCTTTGCATTTCAAAAAAATATTGTACAGTAATTGTCAAGAAACCAACATTAATATACAGCTATGCGCATTCAATTTATCAAGAATATTCAGTTCACTAAACTGCTGAAGGTGGAAGGTCGCCTGAGGGAATTCAATTTCAGGAAACTGGGCGGCCAGAATGAAGGGATGTTTACGGTAGATACGGTGGACGACCGCGGTAACCGTATTCTTTTCCGCATGAATAAAGAAGACCAGAGTTGGAAGATCATGGAGCAACCCCTGCCCCACTGGATCTGGGAAAATGAAAATCGACTGCACGAGCTTCTCGAAGAAGAATTGCGCAATGTGTGATCCTTTCAATGATTTATGGAAAAACAGTAAATTTATACCAGTTATAAAACATGGTACAATTTACTGCTACTATATGCCAGGCCGCCGAAATGGGCGAGAAAACTGGATGGACCTATATCATCATTCCACCTGATGTTGCAGAAGAACTGAACCCCGGACAGAAAAAATCTTTTCGTGTAAAAGGCAAGCTGGACGATCATTCCATCAAAGAAGTATCTCTCCTGCCGGTTGGAGGTGGTCGTTTCATGATGCCGCTCAACGCAACCTTGCGCAAGGGTATCCGCAAAAAGAAAGGCGCTATGCTGAACGTGCGTATCCAGGTGGATAAAACGCCGCAGAAAATATGCGCCGAATTGCTGGAATGCCTGGCCGATGAACCAAAAGCGCAGGCCAACTTCAATAAATTACCGCCCTCCCATCAGCGCTATTTCAGTAAATGGATAGAGGAGGCCAAGACCGAGCCAACCAAAACCAAACGAATTGCTCTAACGGTGAGTGCCATGTCGACGGGAGCCCGCAACTATGGAGAAGTGCTCCGCAGTCTGCGGGATGGGAAAGAATAAAACGATCACTATCTATCGTTGATTCTGCAGGAACCTTTTTTCAACAGCAGCCTGTTGTTCAGTGCTGAGCCTGGAGGTCTTCTTCAATAGCTGAACAAAGTGCGCCACTTCATCATCCTTTGCAGGACAGCCGACATTCTGCCCGGGCGTGTCGAAACCCGCGCCGGCAGGCCGTATCTGTGAATCGCCCAGCAGCTTGCCATTCTTATCGAATACAAGCCAGAAAGGGATCCCTTGCTTATCACCATGGTATTTCACCAGTAATTCCTGCGCTCCGGGATTCTCGAGCGCCTTCTTGTCTTTCGCCTCCATGACCGTAAGATGCCGGACTACGTAATTCTTATCGAAATACGCTTTCACGGAAGGGTCGTTCATGGACGTGTCCATCCTATGGCACCAGCCGCACCAGGAAGCATGGAAGATCACGAACACATTTTTGTTTTGCCTGCCTGCCTGCGAAAATGCTTCTTTCAGGACCTCATCGGCAGAAGCAGGCGTTTGTTGTGCTTTCAAAGCGATACCTGCCAGGAGGGCCACAGGCAGGAGAATGAGGGAACGTATTGTCATATTGGGGGGAATTATGGCTAAATATAATGAATCGGTCCCCAACACCCTTTCCGCTCATAATAAAATTTATCATCCTGATAAGTTCAGGAAGGTCGTCGGGATGTCCCGGTACCCGAATGATGGACCGCTTACAATACCTGTCCGGTTTAGTTTTTTCATATACCGTTCATGAATAACCGAAATATAAAAACCCCATGCTAAATAGCAATAAGACCAATGATCAGGCAGGGGCAACGATCAACACCAAAGCATTGTGAGGGGCTCTCCCGCGCCAGATCGGAAGAGCA